>ENA-OQJB01000111-OQJB01000111.1-human-gut-metagenome-genome-assembly--contig:-NODE-111-length-48751-cov-5.178574_pt1 | contig 48751 bp, 50 predicted proteins | sample MGYA00242599_ERZ504765 | MGnify/ENA primary metagenome ERZ504765 (study PRJEB26092, sample SAMD00036354) | human gut metagenome | host: Homo sapiens | study: EMG produced TPA metagenomics assembly of...
CTCACACATTTCCCCTATCCACATATTATAGAACTGTAAACAACATTATTGGAGGATTTAAAATGAGTGAATTAAGTGCAACAAACTGCGGATGTGGATGCGAATCAAACTTTGGCGGGAACTCCTGTATCTGGATCATTCTCCTGCTTCTGTGCTGTGGCGGATGTGGCAATGGATGGAGCAACGGTAACGGATGCGGCAATGACAGCTGTCTGTGGATCATCCTTCTTCTGATCTTCTGCGGAGGATGCGGCAATGGATTCGGAAACAACGGATGTGGATGCAGCAATAACGGATGCGGATGCTAATCTGCCTTTGAACGCAAAACTCCCCGGCAATCTGCCGGGGAATTTTTAATGCCCGGCTTTTTCCGACCGGATCTTTTCTCTGTCTTTCTTTTCCTTCTCTTTGTCCAACCTGTTTTTCAACATGCAGTTTTCATCAATCTCGTATACCGCATTTCCGTCAATGATCAGTTTTCGTTTCATAAAAATCCTCTTTTCTTTTTCTTCCTTTCTTTATAGTATGATACCAACTAAAAAAAGTCATTCAGGTTTTCATTCATTTTCGTGTACTTTTCCACATATATATTTACAACGCTACATACCGGGAGGATTTATGGAAAAGAATCCAAAACACTTTCTGACACCTTTTGATGAACTGACTACTTCCAGACAATTACAGACGATCAAACTTTTGCTGCCCTATCTTCCAACAAACGGCCAACGGATGCTGGGGATCTTCATCCGCCTGAATGAATTGCAGAATGCCATTCATCTCTTTCGGGGATTTCCGGTTTCCCCTCCTTCTGACTCTCTTTCTCCATCCCGGATTTTAAGTGACCTCTCACCCTATCTTTCCGAAGAAGAATCACAGCAGATGGCGCAGGTAAACCAGCTTCTGCAGATGATGGAGCTTTTTCAGAATATGCCGGCAGACAATCCTACCGGTTTTTCTCCTGATCTGCTGATGGGAATGTTGAATCCGGAACAAAAAGAAATGTTTCAGACATATGATGCCATGTTTTCCGATACAATGAATCAAATGGATTTTACAACTTCTAAAGGAGGTACTTCACATGAACGAATGGATGAATCATCCAAAAATGCAGAACATGGATCCAATCAAACTGGAACTGATTAAAATGGCCGCTGCACAAACTGCCGGAAAATCCGGAAAAGACCTCGCGCCCATCTTGTTCGCACTGATCACCAATGCGGGAAAGCATAATATTCAGTTCTCGCCGGAAGAAATCACTCTGATTCTGGATCTTCTGAAAGAAGGAAAATCAGATGCCGAAAAAGCACAGATCGACCGCACCGTCAATATGGCTGCGTCCATGTTAAAGAAGAAGGCATAAAACCTTCTTCTTTTCATTTCATTGCATTCTGTCTCGTCTTCCTGTACAATATTGAACTAGAATCAAATATTCAGGAGGATTTCTATGCAGACTCTCATGCTTACAGTTGAATATGACGGCACCCGGTATGCAGGCTGGAAGGCCGCTCCCAAAAAGAAAATCTTGATACGGTCTTGGGGAGAATCCATACTGCTCTTGCCAGGCTGCTCAAAGAGGACATACAGTTATTCTGTGCCGCAAAAACAGACCCTGGTGTTCATGCAAGAGGGCAGATTCTCAGCTTTCAGACCACTTCTTCCCTGTTGCCTTCTGCTCTAAAGAGCAGTCTGAATCAGGTGCTGCCTCAGGATATCGCCGTTTTAGATGCCAGACAGGTTTCCGAACGTTTTCATGCAGAATTACTCCCCAAACACTGTATCTGGGAGCTTTGTATCAAAACCGGTCCGACTCCTGATGTTTTCCGTCAGAAGTATACTTTATTTCTCCCCGACTTGCCGGATCCCCTGCGAATGCAGGAAGCATTTTCTTTTTTGAAAGGCAGGCATGATGTCCGTTGCTTTTCTCCTGTACAAAAAGAAAAAAGCAATCATGAGAGAACTCTATTCTCTCCGGATTGAGCATTCCGATGACGAAATGCAGCTTTTCCTGGAAGGCAGTGATTTTCTGCCATTCATGCCCGCAACACTCATGCAGCTGCTGCTTGATATCGGAACGGGCACACTGGATGCCTGCTGTATTCCTTCGATCTTTGCAGGAGAACATTCTTATTCCGGGCATGCTCCTGCCCATGCACTGTATCTTCATGATATTGTTTATATTTCAGATAGAAAGGATGATTTTTAATGTCGATTTACTATAGTATCCTCTACTTTTTTGTATATGGCTTTCTGGGATGGTGTACAGAAGTCATATTTGCAGCTTTTAAACAGCATCGTTTTGTAAACCGCGGATTTTTAAACGGACCGATCTGCCCGATCTACGGGGTTGGCGTTACACTGGTCATCGCATGCCTGGAAGCTTTCCAGTCCAACCTGTTACTTTTGTACATTTCTTCTGTCATACTGGTAACTGTTTTAGAGGGCGTAACCGGATGGGCAATGGACAAGCTGTTCCACAACAAATGGTGGGATTATTCCAAACTGCCTTTCAATATCGGAGGGTATGTCTGCCTTTTATTTTCCTTGATCTGGGGCGTTGCATGCGTTTTCATCGTATATTTTGTCCACCCGCTGATCCATCAGGTGTTATCCCTGATTCCGCACACAGCCGGAATTGCTTTGATTGCAATCCTTGGCATTGCTCTGCTTTCTGATATAATTGTAACCACTTCTGCAATCGTGAAGTTCAATCAATATCTGGAACGGCTGAAGCATATCACCGACGAATTACACGCAATTTCCAATCAGATCGGATCCGAGCTTTATCAGAATGTAATGCACGTGCTGGATATGCAGGAAAGTTCCAGACAAAAACTGGATGATGTCAAACTGGAAGTATCCGAAGAAATCCGGATGCAGATTGTAGAATTAAAAACAAGAGCCCAGAATCTGGGAGAAAAGGTTCCAAAACCGGCACGCCGTCTCTTAAAGGCATTCCCGAAACTGGAATCCAGAAATTACAAAGCACAGCTGGAATTGTTCCGGCAAAAACTGGAACAGCACCTTGGCAGACATTAATCTATCCTGATAAAAACCACGCAGCCCATGCGTCTCCAAACACCATGGCTGCTGTCATACCCATACATAAAAACGGGCCGAAGGCGAATGCTGTCTTTTGCCCGTTTCTTTTTTCTGCCAGAAGCCGGATACAATAAATCCCTGCCAGTAGGATTGCTGCCGCACTTCCCATAACGACCAGCTTCACTCCGATTGCCACCCCGACAGCTGCAACAAACTTGATATCACCGCCGCCAAAGCTTCCCGGAACAAAAAACAAAAGGCATGCCATCGGGACACTTACCGCAAACATCCCTAGTATCCTCTCCTGCCAGGAAACCGAAGGATCCACCAGTGCCAGCAGTACTGCCACCAGAAGAATCCCTGCATTCCATCTGTCCGGAATCTTATGCGTCCGCCAGTCAGAAATGGAAATCACGACAAAGATAAAAATCAGTATCGACTTTAACAGCATCGTCATCATGATTTTCCCGTGTAGTACAACTCGATCGGATCAATCGGATCAATCGGATGTTCTTCCTCCATTTTAACCTTCCGCCCTCTTCGTTTTATAAGCTCGCCGCCTTTATTATAAAGCCAGAATGAATACACCAGAACTTTATTCACCTTTCCGATCCTGTCCTTTGTTGTCTTTTCATACTGTACGCCACCCACTTCAAAAGGAACTTTCTTGTGGATCATAGAGATCAGCTCTGTCTCACACGTCACAGGCTCCGGCAGAATCGTATAAGCACGTCCCACACACCCGGTCTTGTGAGAATCACTTCCACCGGTCGTCACCTTTTTATATTTTGCCGCCAGCCTTGCCGCCCCTGTATTTGATACTACAGATTCACAGCAGTTATAAGCTTCAATAAAATCAAACCGTTTCATGATTTCCGGCGACTGATAAAATTTCTTTGTATTAGCGATACTCATATACTTTTCTCCGCACGGATGTGCCGGTCCAAGCACACCTCCGTTTCGATGCACCAGATCGATCAGCAGCGATACCGGCATTCCCCGCATCTCTAAAAGCCGCATCTTCACGCCTTCCGGCATGATCACCAGAATGTGCCCTGCATCTCTTGTATCATATTCGATCCCTTTTAATACCACAAAATCAGTGTGAACCTTTCCTTTCATGTGGTTTTTCCAGTATCGATATCCGTTGTATGTGTTATGGTCTGTGATCACCATTCCCTGAAATCCCTTCTTTTTAAGGAGTGTGATGTAATCCTCCAGACTCACCTTACTGTCAATCGATCCCTCTTTCACATGGCAATGCATATCAATTTTCATAGATAAGCCTCCTTTTTGTCTCTGCATTTTACTTACGCACAGGCTTTCGTCTCTTTTTTCTATTATACCGCGTTGCCATCCCTCTTACAAGAAAGTCCATCAAAAAAACACACTCTTCCCAATGCTTTCCACATTGGAAAAAGTGCGTCTGTGTTACTTATCTTCGTCATCCTGATCCGAAAGATCGATCTCCACGATTTCTACATCATCATCCTCATCATCCCAGAACTCATCCAGATCTTCATCGAAATCTTCATCCAGATCCTTATCCAAATACTCATCTTCTGTAACAATCTCTTCTGACACGATCAGATCTTCTTTCATCACTTCTTCGTCTTCCTCATCCTCGTCATCGTCTTCAAATTCATCTTCAAATTCCATTTCCAGCTCTTCTGCATGAGGAACAGCCGCTGTATGTACTTCTTTCTCTGCCTGCTTTTCTTCTTTAAACTCTTCATCCAGAAGAGCTCTGGCTTTATCCACTTCATTCTCTGTGGAATTCTGTTCGCGAATCTCCGCAGCTTTTTTCAGATGCAGCTTTTGACGCTTTCCGGATTCCATCAGAAACTGTACCAGAATTCCAAGGACTGCCAACACCGCAAATGCCAGCGTGACCATCCAACGCTCTAATTCAACTCCTGCATGACCCAGCAAAACAGTTCCCGCCTGACTGATGCATACAGCACCGGTCACTCCTGTAAGAAGCATCAGAACCGGAACAAAAAGCTTAATCGTCAACAACGCAAATACCAGACCAATTCCAACACACACCAGCAGCCAGATCAGATTCGCCGGCCGGAGCCAGTATATACTTAGTGCTGCTCCAAGTACAAAGGCAGTCACAAACATTCCTGCCCGCTTCAAAATTGCAAACACGATTGCCAGAATAATCCCTGCCGCAAGACCAATAATCCCGCTCAGTGTTTCATCTGACGTAATCTGCATCGCCACAGCCGCTGCTGCTCCTGTTCCAATCACAAAAACTGTCAGAAATGACCAGAATCTTGCCAGCTTCAATCCAAAGAAACAGCTCAGAATTCCCAGTAATACCGTAATTCCAAGCGAAATAAGCACAATCTCTGCCAGCTTGTCTGCCATTCCAAGCCGCTCTAATGCGGTCGGCAAAACTTCCTTTTCCTGCAGCCATCTTCCTATTTCATTTATCATATCCATTGTACCTCTCCCTTATTATCTGAATCTGTCAATAGCAACCTATATTTTACCAACTTTTTCAGAAAGATACAACAGAAAGATGGATGCAAATCTTTATTTTGATTCACATCCATCTTTACATTGTTGGCTCAATCACCTTTTCTACCTCTCTTCACTTATTAATAAGTCCTGTTTTTAAGATTTACTGTCCTGGCGGTCTGTACCTTCCTTTCTTAAGTGATTCTCATTTTCTCGCTTCCTCGATAACCCTGCCCCTCAAATGAATTTTACTTCTCTCGTAACTTTCTCGTCATTACGATAATTTCTTCATTTTCACCGGTTATCTTTCCTCGCTTCAAATGAGTGTTTGTTTCATCTGTTTTATTTGTTGACTTTATATTAGCACTCTTTTTTAATATTGTCAATGGTATTTTTAGTTTTTATATATTTTATTTTATAATTATCTGTCTTTTTATCTTTCTTTATTTATTTTACAGTTTTATTGTTTTATGTAAAAACCAAAAGGCCGTATACCAGTGCTTTTTCTGATATACGGTCTTTGTCTTAAAAATTCTTCATCACATTCTGGATCACTGTCTCCCGCAGCTTTCCTTCCTCTGTATTTCCTGCCTGATGATCTGCAAATCTTGCTTCTACATACAGATAATCTGCAAGTCTGTTCACATACTGCATGGCTTTTGCATCTGCTCCGTAATTCTGTGCCACTTTGCGGAATCTCCGCTCTGCCCTTCTTGTCACAGCCCGAGCAATATCCAGTCTTGCGGAAAGCTCACATCCTCCGTACAAAACAAAGTCCCTGGCTCTCGGAAACGCAGCTTCCAACTCATCGATCTGATCTTCCAGATGCACAGTCTCTTCTGCGCTCATGCGGTAATCCAGATTTCTCGGATCTGCCACTGCTGCCATGATCTTCATCAATGTTCTCTGAATCTCTGCCAGATTCGTCTTCAGATGATCCTCTGAAAGCACTTTTGCATGTCCGATATAACTATTCAGTTCATCGATCGTCCCGATCAGCTCGATCCGATCGTCTGCTTTCGAAACACTCATCCCATTTGCAAGAGAGGTATTTCCGCCATCACCTTTTTTGGTATATACTTTCATTTGCACATTTCCTTTCCCGGAACATTTTCGCTATTTAAAGGGCTGTTTTTTAATCGCACGGGCACTGTTTGCTCCCACTTTTCTGCACTGCTCTTTTGTCGGAGACAGATATGCCTCGATATTACGCCCTTTCTCAAGCCCCCGCATTTTCAGACAGACGGCCGTTCCAAAAATCCCGATTCCGGATCCCAGCATGGAATCCCGTGCCGCTTTATAGGAAAGCTTTTCCATACATTCATCCGGAAACTCTGTAATCTCATAAAACACACCCTCTTCTTCCACTCCTGCACAGACTTCCCGCAAAATTGCTTCATCTGCCAGATGTGTATATATAAAGATTGAAGGTTTCTTCACTATCATCGCTGTTCTCCTATATATGAAAGTACCAGCCCTGTTGCAACTGCATTTCGCGGACCTTCCTCTCCCCGGATATTTCCACGTCCGCACACGATCCGAAATTCTGAAAGTTCTTCCATCAGCATTTCCGGAATCTCAAAATCCTCCGCAGACCCGCCGACTAAAACAACATTCGAAATATGTTTCAGATCCTGCCCTGGTGCCACTTTCTTCAATGCACGAAATGCATTGGTCACAAACACTTTACGTTTTGCCTCTCTTCGCACCTGCACAATCTTCTCCATCGGGATATCCTGTTCCAGCCGAATCATTCCATCCTCCGTAAGAAGGACCACTCTTCCGTAAAACCTCGGATCAATGGACTGCTCCACAAATGTCATCTGTCCGTTTTCCATCCGCATATGGAACAGACTTTCCACTTTGGCAAGCGGGTACTTTTTAATCTGCTCTGCCATGTGCCGGTCTCCCAGACCAAGCTCTGTCTCGATCAGCATGGACACAAGCTCTCCCGCACCTGCCTGATGCGTCATAGATACCTTTCCATCCTCGGAAATCACCGCTGCATCCGTAGAACCGCCGCCCATATCCAGAATTGCAAGCGGAAGGCTTGTTCCGGGAGTCGTCAGGGCTCCGAGACTGGCCATAACCGCTTCCACGCCTGCCACCATCACGTTTACACCCAGTTCTATCCGTAATTGTTCTGCAATCTTCTGCATCGGAAGATGCCTCGTCTTTACCATCGCCGCGATTCCGACCGCTTTCTCAAGACAGGTCTCTCCTGCCAGGGCACCGGAAATCCGAACCGGTGCCATCGTATCCACTGCCAGAATATCAGTAATATGAATCTCTCTCTTCGCAGTCTCATCCAGATTTTCCATTCCCTGTTTGATCCTTGAGAACATATTGCCCACATTGGTGTCATGCTCTCCTTCCATATCGTAGATCGTACCGGCATCCGAAACTACCTGCATGATCTTCTCGGCACCTTCATCCAGATCAACAACTGCGTCCTGATCTGCATGGAGACAGATTTTTCCTGCGGGAAGAAGATTCTCCCGGATATTGCCGCCCGGTGTTTTTAAAACGACCGCACTTCGCTTTCCGATCAGACTTTTCGCAATCGGCGTGATCATCCGCGTCTGCTCTGCATCCAGTCCGAGCAGCGTTGCAATCCCGTACGGGTTGGAAAGCATACGGATTGTCTGTCCCGGAAGCGCCACTTCGATCGCTGCCAGAACATCATCCGGAAGCTTTTGAATTCCCGCCACCTCATCAATGATCGGCACTTTTTCTTCCAGACGATTCTCCACAAGAACCGCCTCATCTGCCTGCAGGATCACACCTGTGATCGTCAGCCGCTTCCTCTCTCTGTTGATAACTTCTGCGATCTCCTCATAGGATGCGGCTGCTTTTGCAAATACAATATACGGCGTTCCCGGCACGCCTTCCCGGATTCGCTCAAAATCCAGCGTTTTTCCGACTGCCTGCCCTGCACCTGCAGGGGTAGACGGGTTATGTCCGATCATGGAAGAATCTGTAATGATCGTCTCTGTAAGCGTCTCCATTGCTGTATCTCCGATAACCGGCGCGGCTTCATTCAGGCGGATCAGGGAAAGCGCTTCCGTCTCCATCCCAATCTTTCCCATAGCTTCTTTCAATGCTGCCCGTATCCCATGAACATTGGCAATGGTCCCCTTCGTTCCTGTCGTCTTACAGGAAGCACTGCTTAAGAAATGGACCTGTGCTCCCCCGACTTCTCCGATACAGACTTCTGTTGTAGAATTTCCAATATCAACTCCGGCAATATATGTCAAAGCAGAATCCCTCTTTTCTCATAAACCTCTGCCGCTTCCATTACAAGGCGCGCACAGTTTTTTGCATTGTATTTTTCCAACAGCTCCTGTGCCATTAAAACCAGTTCCAGCTTTGTGGAACGATTCGGACGAAGCTTATCGTACATCTTTAAAATCACATCATCCGGAACATCTACCAGTTCTGCAGCACGTTCAAAATTCTTTTCCATCGGATCATTGCCGTTTTCTTTTGCCACCTGTCCCTGTGCATAAAGCATTTCTTTTGAAATCTTAATGTCATCCGGGGCAATCTGGTTTCTCATCACTGCATCCAGCGTGATCTCATCCAGTTTTTTTCCTGTCTTGGATGCGATCTGTTCTCTTTCGTGTTCACCTAACGGGTACTGCATTTATCTTTCCTCCCATTCAACAATTCCAACTTCCGGATCCAGCTGCTCTGTCTCCGCAATGTGCATCAACGCTGCCTTCACCTGATATTTTGGTCTGGACATCGGATCATTTGTACATGGAATCGGCACTACCTGCTCACCCTTTACATATTTGGCAGCATTCTGTCCGATCTGACGGTAAGTCTCCAGATTCATCAGAGGCGCCTGCGGAAACAATTCCAGATTGGAAAGCGGATAAAGGTCTCTCTGATGGATCACGGTTGTCCCTTTCGACTGGATGCCGATCCCGATTCCGGAACCAGAAAGCTTTGCCGCTTCCAATGCCATAAAACAGACATCGGATGTATCCAGTATTTTGACCACTCTCGGGATCATTCCTTCCTCTTCAATTCCCGCTTTCACATTTTTCAGAACATCTTCCAGTAAAATACCGCAGATGGTTCTTTTAATCTCTTTCTGGAATGCAGCTCCTACTCCGATCACAACTTCCTTTGGATCTGTCCCCTGCTTCGCCCGCGGATAATCTCTGTAGGATGTCTTTTCTTCATTGATCCTGTCCCGCCCTGCCATAGAAGGCACCTCGGAAGATGTATGTGATCCAGTCTCCTGCCCCATCTCCGAAAGAACGGCATTGGTTATCTGTTTAATTAACTCTTCACTAATCTGCATGATCCTGCCTCCTATATATCCTGTGGGTTGATGATGTGCGGGATCTTCTTGATCTCTTCCCAGCGTTCTCCCTGTACCCGGTATCCGGTTCCAGGTCCCATATAGTCATTCGGTGTATTGATGCCGGACAATACATGGAAGTCTTTGTCCAAAATCGCTGCTGTCTGCATGTAATCTCCGACCACACGCTGCTTTAACATACTCAACACACTCTCTGCCACATCCACAAATCCAGTCTCTGCCAGCGCTTTTACGACATCGATTCCCGTGATGCCGCGTTTTAATACATCCTCAGCCGCCATCAGATCCGCGGTCACATCCCGATCCAGTGTATCTTTGCTTCCATGTGCGTAGGTAACTGCCTCCACCTGCGCATCTGTCACCGGTGAAAGTCCCAGCTGTGTAAACACTGCCTGCACCGCTCTTGCAGCCTTGTTTCTGACATGAATGACTTCTTCTTCCGTTACCGGGCGAAGTCCTCCGTCTACCTGCATATCTCTCTGTAATACATTGTAATCATCAAAGTCTTCGGCATCAAAGTTCGATCCCGCAAACATATTGTCATAGTTCGGCTCTGCCGCATAGCCGGAGAAGATAAAGTCTGTTCCCGGCAAGAACTGCAGCATCGTTCTTGCAGTACGGCGCATATCGGAGTTGGAAAAGCTCTGGTCATTGGAAGATGCACACTCCAGCCCAAGCAGCGCTGCCACAAGGTTTTCCGCGATGACTTCCCGGATACCGGACGGTACGGAACCTGTCACTCCGATACAACTTACAGATCCATTCTGGATTCCCTGACTTCCAGCTCCCTTTGTCGCATACAGACAGCGGCACTCCAGATACAGCATAGATTTCTTTTCACTGCTTCCCATCAGCACCTCGGAACCGGATCCTGATGTAAAGCGGACCTTCAGTCCTCTGGAAGCATACGCCGAATTCAAAAATGCTTTGGAATATGGTGTATCATCCCCATCGATAAACACCTTTTCCGTTCCATATACAGAGAGTGTCTCTGCATAAGTCGTCAGTCCGCGGATTCCCAGCTCCAGCTCTGTTGCTTCCTCTGCGGAGCACTGTGTCAGCACACCCGGACGCCCCACCTGAGAACCAATCAGAAGCGCCATGGCACTCAGCGGTGCATATCTGGCAACTCCCATAGTCGTCTCTTCCTCCGCAAATCCACGAAGAGCTCCCTCTGCCGCGTCCGCTGCAATCTGTACCGGATCATCTTTCAGATTTGTGATGTGCGCCTGATTTCCCGGTGTTCTTCTCGCACGGATCTTCTGCATTCCCATCATCAGCTCTACGACATTCAGATGATTCATAACCTCTGTCATCTTTGCAGGCGTGATTCCTGTCACAAGCTCCAGAATCTCTTTTCTGGACACATGAATATCCACGATCATGCGCGCGATCTCCAGTGAAGATACTGCCATGGACGCTTCTGCACGCTCTACGTTCATCGCATAATCAGCGATAAACTGATCGATAAAATCAAAGTCCTCTCTCTTTTTCCCATCCAGTTCCACAATTCTGCCGTTTGCTACTTTCACAGACGGCTTTGGATCATACGGACTTGTCATTGCCACAAATCCCATTTCCGGCCATTCATTGATATATCCGTCAAGATTTACCGGGCGCTGATCCAGTGTCTCAATTCGTTTTGATCTTCTCATGTTCGTTCTCCTAAATATGATATCTCCTACACACTATAGTTGTATTATACCTTAAATCCAAAAGAATCGCAATCCGGATCGTGGTGAAATTGTGCACAAATCCACATTATTTTCAAAAGAAATCAACAAAAACCCTCGCATTTTTCTTCTTTTTTCTCTGTGATTTCTATTTTTTGATGCTTTGTCTGCATTCTCCCATTGACTTCCATTTTTTCGGACTGTAAAATAGACCTATCTTTTTAAATAAGAACAAAAACTTATACAGCTTACCTACGAAAGGAGTTTGGCATATGGAACACTTAACCATCCCACAGGGGTATGTTTCTCCCCTGACAATCCGCGAGACTGAGGTGGCGATCAAAGAGATCAAGGATTATTTTGAACGCTCCCTTGCAAAATCACTGCATCTTACCCGTGTATCTGCACCTTTATTTGTAAAACCGGAATCCGGTCTGAATGATAATTTAAATGGTGTGGAGCGCCCGGTTTCGTTCGGGATCAAGGAGCAGGAGGACACTCCCGCGGAGATCGTGCATTCTCTGGCAAAATGGAAACGCTATGCACTCAAGCACTACGGTTTTCATTCCGGTGAAGGTCTTTACACCGATATGAGTGCCATCCGCAGAGATGAGGATACGGACAATATTCACTCTATCTACGTAGATCAGTGGGACTGGGAAAAAGTGATTTCCAAAGAAGAGCGAAACATGGAGACACTGCAGTATACAGTCCGCAAGGTCTACAGTGCACTCAAAGAAACAGAAGATTATATTTCCAGACGGTATAACTATATCGAGCCGCTGCTTCCGGACGATATCTTTTTTATCACATCCCAGGAGCTTGAAGACCTGTATCCAGGATGTGACGCCAAGGAAAGAGAGCACCGGCTTGCCAAAGAAAAGGGAGCGATCTTTGTGGCACAGATTGGAAAAGTTCTCGCTTCAGGTGAAAAGCATGACGGACGCGCCCCGGACTATGATGACTGGGAATTAAACGGTGATATCATCGTCTACTACCCTGTACTGGACATTGCCCTGGAGCTTTCCTCTATGGGAATCCGCGTGGATGAAGAAGCGCTTGCAAAGCAGTTAAAGCTTTCCGGATGCGAGGACCGCGCAAAGCTTCCGTTCCAGAAGTCTCTGCTGAACAGGGAACTGCCTTACACGATCGGCGGCGGAATCGGACAGTCCCGTATCTGTATGTATTATTTGCGCAAGGCACATATCGGAGAGGTACAGTCCTCCCTCTGGCCGGATGACATTTACAACTGCGCACTGGAACACGGAATCCAGTTATTATAAAGAAAAACAGGAGTCTGCTGATTTTGAATCGATCAACAGACTCCTGCCCTTCTTTATTTCTTTTTTACTGCCACAGCCTGCATATGCTGTGCTTTGTATCTGTCTTCTACAATCTCTTTCGGATAGCGGATCACTCCATTGTTCTCATACGGATCATTGAAATAATATCCTTCTTCATCATATCCGACCAAAAGCATACAGTGCTCATTGGAAATCCAGGTAAATACTTCCCCGCTGTCTTTTAATTTCCACTGTGGGCCCGTGATCGGTTCTCTCATATTGATACACGCCCAGAGAATCACCGGCATTCCTTTGTCAATGTACTCTGTTTGCAAAGTTTTTATCTCTGTTCCCGTAAGATCCAGCACCTCATACATTTCACCGATCGCTTTTTTCAGCGCCTGAGTGATCACCGGTGCATAGCAGCCAAATGACTCCTCATCATAGGGACTTCCACAAAAATATTTTGTGGGATCCGGACCGTAAAGCTCACCCTCACGAAGTTCAAACTCCTGCCTGTCCAGATATTGCTCAATAAATTCATCCACAGACATTTCGTATCCCAGATACCTAAGCAGCATCACAGCCGACACACTCTCGCATCCGGTCGGATATCGCACGCTTTGATCCAGATACGGCACATCAATTACGTTACGCATGCTGTTCCTCCGCATCCTTTTTCTGCTCTCGTCTCTTCAAAACCGTCAGTACTGCAAACAAAATCAAAAGACTGCTGCCCAGTGCAGCCCACCAGATCTTCACGATTCCTGCGATCAGATATCCTACGATACAAACTGCCGCCACGACCATGGCATACTGCATCTGAGTGGATACATGATTGATGTGATTGCTCTGTGCACCCGCAGAAGACATTACTGTTGTATCTGAGATTGGAGAAAATGTGATCTCCGCATACTGCTCCTGCCAGAACTGCCGCCACAGAGATGATCATCATTTCCAGATTTTTCTGTCCCGGGAACATCGCTACTACGATCGGCACCAGGATCGCAAAGGTTCCCCATGAGGTTCCTGTTGAAAATGCAAGAAAAATCGCGATCATAAACATCACCGCAGGCAGGATCACGCTTGCCGAAGCATTTGTTCCCACCAGATTCTCTACAAATACTCCAATTCCAAGGGCATCTCCCATTCCTTTTAAGGACCATGCAAAAATCAGGATCGCCACCGCCGGGATCATCAGTTTAAATCCTTCTACGAAGCTGTCCATAAATCCCTTAAATGTGATAACCTTTCTCGGCAGATATAAAATCAACATAAATAAAATCGTGACAGAAGTTGCAAAAATCAGACTTGTCTCTGCATCACATCCGGAAAAGGCAGTGAATACATCGGTTGCTCCGCCCAGATATCCGGTGTAGATCATAGCCCCGATCGCAGACAGGATCAGAACCGCTACCGGCAGGATCAGATCCATCACTTTTCCTTTTTCTGATGCATTTTCTGCCTCAACTGTCTCAAATTCTTCCGCACCGCTTGTGAAGAGATCCCCGTTTGCAGCATTCTTTTCATGACGCTTCATCTGTCCGAAATCAAATCCTGTGATCACCACAAACAATACCATTGCCAATGTCAGAAGCGCATACAGATTGTAGGGAATCGTTCTTAAAAACAGCTGAAACCCTGTAACCCCCGCATCGTCCGGCACATAAGAATTGACCGCAGCCGCCCAGCTTGAAATCGGCGCGATGATGCAGACCGGAGCTGCCGTGGAATCAATGATATACGCCAGCTTTGCTCTGGAAACTTTATAGCGGTCTGTCACAGGGCGCATCACGGAACCGACCGTCAGACAGTTGAAATAATCATCTACAAAAATCAGCACCCCAAGTCCCGTTGTTGCAAGAAGCGCGCTTTTTTTGCTCCTGATCTTGCTTCCTGCCCAGTTTCCATAGGCGGCAGAACCTCCTGATTTTGCCATCAACACGATGATCATCCCCAGAAGCACGTCAAAGATAAGAATATTCAGATTCATGCTGTCTTTCATAATTTCAAAAAATGACACAAAAGAATCCCAGGGAGAAAATCCTGTATACAGCAGTGCCCCCACAGCAACTCCTACAAACAGGGAGCTGTACACTTCCTTTGTGAGAAACGCAAGCACGATTGCAAGCAGCGGCGGCACAAGTGACCACCAAGTTCCGATAAACATAGAACCATCCATTTTTTCTTTCATCCTCTTTTCTATTACTTTTCCACATGATAATACCCTGTCCTGGTCCTGGCTCCGGCACTTGCCTTGTCATAACAGGGTATCCTTTCTTATTTTACTGGATGATGCATAAATATGCAATTATAATTTTTTATTCGTTCCTGTTCCATGCAAATGCATGGTTCATCGGCCCACTTCCGGCTCCCAGATCCAGCTTGAACTCCAATGCATCTGAAAGATACTGCTTTGCTCTTTTTACAGACTCTTCCAGTTCAAATTCTTTCGCCAGATTGGCTGCGATCGCACTCGAAAGCGTGCATCCTGTTCCGTGAGTATTCGGATTCTCTATTCTCGTTCCGTAAAACCACCGCATCGTTCCGTCTTCTTTCCACAAAAGGTCATTGGCATCCTGTCTTTGATGACCTCCCTTTAACAGCACACTGCATCCAAACTGTCTGCCGATCATTTCTGCTGCCCTCTCCATATCTCTTTGTGTCTGAATTTCAATTCCGGACAAAAGCTCAGCCTCCGGGATATTGGGCGTGATCACCTCAGCAATTTTAAAAAGCTTCTCCTGCATCGCGCAGATTGCATCCTCCCGGATCAGCCTTGCTCCGCTTGTCGCCACCATAACCGGATCCACGACAATATGTGCTGCCTCGTATTGCCTCAATGATCCTGCGATCACCTCAATCAATTCTGTGGACGATACCATCCCGATCTTCACCGCGTCCGGTCTGATATCTGTAAAAATGCAATCCAGCTGTTCTTTTAAAAATTGCGGAGACAATTCCAGAATATCACGTACTCCGGTTGTATTCTGTGCCGTCAGCGCCGTGATCGCACTCATCGCATAGACTCCGTTTGTCGTCATTGTCTTGATGTCCGCCTGGATTCCGGCACCGCCGCTGCAGTCGCTTCCCGCGATCGTCAGTCCTGTCTTCATCGATGTCATGTGTTACTTACATCCTTCCTGTTATCATTTCTGTCAGTTGTTCATCGAAAGACTTCAGATAAATATCCGCTGTCTCTCTGATTTTTTCCTGTTCCTTGTTTGCTTTGTCATAGACAGCTGCTGTAGAAAACCCTGCCTTTTTTGCAGTCTCAATGGCATAGAGTGCATCTTCCACAACCAGCGCTTCATCCGGCCTGCAATTCATCTTTCTCGCCGCTTCCAGATAAATGTCCGGCCTGTCTTTTCCTGCACCAACCTCGCTGCAGAATAACAGCTCCGTAAAATACTGCCGGATCTCCAGCCGCTCACACGCCTGTCGGATACAGTCTTGATCTCCTGAGGTCGCCAGGATCATGGGGTATCCTTTTTGTTTGAATTCTGCCAGAAGCTCTTTTGCCCCCGGTTTTAATGTCACTTCTCTTCTGTAAAAGGTTTCAATCTGGCAGTGGATTCCCTCCAGAACATCTGCCACACCAACCGGCAGGTGGTAGCGATCGATCAGATACTTTGCTCCCTGCTCCAGACTCATCTCAAACAGAATCTCTCCCAGATTTGGTTCCGGCTCGATTCCCAGTGTCTCCAGATAATGATCCGGAGCATGCTCCCAGATTTCCATGGAATCCAACAGTGTTCCGTCCGCATCCCAGATGATCCCCTTGATCGTCATTGGATCGCCTCTACTTTCTTTTTCAATTCTTCTGCTGCCAGCTTCGGGAAATCCTGCGCAAAGATCGCACTGATTACTGCAATCCCGTCGATTCCCGTTCCTGCAAGCTGACTGACATTTTCTGCGCTGATTCCGCCGATTGCTACGACCGGAATCTGCACTGCCACACAAATGTCACGAAGTGTGGCGTGTTCCACTTCCACCGCATCTGCTTTGGAGCTGGTCGGAAATACTGCTCCCACTCCCAGGTAATCTGCTCCATCTTTTTCTGCCTTTATAGCCTGCTCCACAGTCTGTGCAGACACACCAATGATCTTGTCCTCTCCTAAAATCTCCCGCACCTTCCACGCGGGCATATCATCCTGCCCCACATGTACACCGTCAGCTCCTACTGTACGGGCGATTTCTACATTGTCGTTGATCACAAACGGAACTCTGTATGCGGCACACAACTTTTTCATCTCCTCTGCCTCCTGCAGAAAGTTTTCTGTATTCAGATCTTTTTCCCTCAGCTGCAGGAATGTCACCCCGCCTTTTAAGGCCTCCTCTACCTGGTGATACAGCGTGTCGTTTTTCGTCCAGCTTCTGTCCGTCACTGCATATAAAAGCAGAGATTCCTTATCGCACCTCATAGTTTGCTCTCCTTTCCAGTTCTTCTCCGGTCAGATTGCAGACCGCATCAATGATCCGGTTTCTGTAGGTGGAATTGCCGTCTCCCGGCTGCATATTTTCCCAGCCGATCTCACCTGCTGTTCCCATGATACAAACAGCCGCTGCCGCCGCATCCAGCATTTCTTCCGGATTCGCACACAAAAATGCAGTCAGCATCCCGGAGAGCTGACATCCGGTTCCTGTAATCTGTCCCATTTCTTTTCTGCCGTTTCGGATCACATAACAACGTTTGTCATCTGCCACCAGATCGATCGCACCTGTTACTGCCACGATGCATCCACAGGATTTTGCAAACGCTTTTACAAATGCCACTGCCTCCTCTAAAGTCTCTTCCGTAACAATATCCGTCTCACAGGCATCCACTCCTCTTGCACCGCCCATGCCGCCGGAGAGAACTTTGATCTCTGACATATTTCCACGGATTACAGAAAAGCGGACTTCCTGCATCAGTTTCACTGCTGTCTGTGTGCGAAGAGTGCTCGCACCGGCTCCAACCGGATCCAGAAGCACAGGATGTCCCAGTTCGTTTGCCTTCTTTCCTGCCAGGAACATACTTTCAATACTGCTCTTGTGAAGCGTTCCGATATTGATGTTCAACCCCTGACAGATGGTTGTGATTTCCTGCACTTCCTCCGGCTCATCCGCCATGATCGGGCTGGCACCACATGCCAGGATGATATTCGCCACATCATTTACGGTCACGTAATTCGTGATATTATGTACCAATGGGCAATGATTTCTCACAGTTTCCAGATATTTTTTCATAAATGTCTCCTTTCAGACCTGAAGTTGTTTTTTGGAATCTGCTGCCTTATCGCACAACAAAGCGGGTACACCAATGTATGGCATACCCGCTGTCTCAGCTTTTCTATCCCTACGTTGGCATTATCCAAATCAGGTCACAGGTCGAAGCGATTCAGCTTCCTCTCAGCCTGCTTGATACGCAAGCTCCCTTGTTTTTTATTTACATTTATTATACTCCGTTTTTCCCCCATTGCAATCCTTATTTTCTTTACAATTTGATCTGGATCTGGTATTTTTTCATCCAGTAATTGATCTGCAGCACATATGCGATCATCTGAGGTCCTGCCATCAGCTGTCCGTACCACGGTTTTCCGTAATCCTTCGGCGAATTTAAAAACCGCTCTGCCTTCTTTCGATCCAGAAATGCCCGAATGGGCGCACTTGTATCTTGTAACACTTCTTCTCTCAGCCGGTCTGCCAGAAGTGCTTCGTACTGCGGATTGTATGTTTTCGGATATGGACTTTTCTTTCTCCAGAGTACTTCATCCGGTACTTTTCCTTTTCCCGCACGGCGAAGCAATGCTTTGGGAATACCATCCTCACATTTCACAGACCATGGCACATTCCATACATACTCGATGATGCGGTAATCCGCTATTGGCACTCGCGCCGACAATCCATACCAGGTACTGGTCCTCTCCATCCGGTCTAACAGTGTTGCCATAAACCATTTCAAATTCAGATACGCAATCTCTCTGCGACGCTTCTCCACAGGAGAATCCTCGGTACAGCACGGTGTTTCCCGTACAGCTTTCTCATAGGCTTCCTCTGCATACTCTTTCATCGGAAGCTTCCGAATCCACTTTTCCTGAAGCAGACTCTGCCGGACAGACTGATCTGCTGACCACGGAAATCCGTCTGTCTCAAAGGCTTCTTTTTATGAAACCACGGGTATCCTCCGAAAATCTCATCCGCACATTCTCCTGTCAGAGCTGCCTTGCTGTACTGTGACACCTGAGAGCAGAAATACAGCATAGAGGACTCCACATCCGCCATACACGGCAGACACCTTGCATCCACAGCTTTGTAAAGATATTCCGCCAGCTTTTCATTGCTGCACTCCAAATAGCGATGCTCACTGCCGCAATATGTTACCATCTGCTCCACCCACGGCCGGTCCTGACTCGGCTGAAATGCATTTGCCTGAAAATACTGCCGGTTTCCCTCAAAATCAAAGGAAAATGTCTGAAGCCTTTCCCCCTTTTCCCGCAGAGCATCCGCACAGACTGCCGTCACAAGGCTGCTGTCCACTCCGCCGGAGAGAAATGTAGAGATCGTCTCTTCACTCTCCATCTGCCGTTTAATCGAATCCTCCAAGAGCCACGCTGTTTTTTCTACTGTTTCTTCCCTGGAATCTTCATGTGGCTGACTTTTTACATTCCAGTAACAATGATCTTTTAGAATTCCGTCTGCAAAAGAAAGATAATGTCCCGGAAGCACTTCATAAATATCTCGAAAAACACCGTTTCCGGGAGTTCTTGCCGGACCAAGCACAAAAATTTCACAGAGACCATTCTCATCCAGCACAGGGTCCACACCCGGATACTGAAATAAGCTTCCAATGGCAGAGGCAAAAAACAGCGTCTCCTTTTTCTGCGTATAAAACATTGGTTTTGCCCCGATCCTGTCTCTGAACAAGAACAATATTTTTTTCGTTTCATCCCAGATCACCGCACCGAAAACACCATTTATTTTTTTCACAAATTCCGGTCCGTACTGCATATAGGCAAGCAGAAACAATTCCTCATTTCTGTCTGTGTCGGCTTTCAGCTCCCGCCCAAGCTCTTTTGCATTGTATAGTTCCCCATTCAAAATGAGCGTACACACACGCCCCGGCCGTTTTAATGTAACCGGATGTGCATGTTCTGTTTCTTCCACACAGCGTCCCGGTGCAAATCCCATATTCCGGCTGCAAAATCCTGTAAATGTTCCCATTGTCTTCCCCTTTTCTACTGAATGATCGGTTGATACTGTCTGCCTTCCAGTGCCGCCTCGGCCGCCGGGATCAGATACTCCAGGCTGGCGATCATCGAATTTGGCTTTTTCTGCGGATTATCCTGTTTAAACGGTACAAAATAAACATGCTTAGTGTTTAACAACAACCCGATATTTTTCATATTCATACCCAGTGCATCATTTGTAGAAATCGAAACCAGCAGCGGACGCTCATTGCGCAGATGCGCTTTTGCAGCCATCAGCGCAGGAGTGTCCGTAATCCCATTGGCCAGCTTCGCAATGCTGTTTCCCGTACACGGCATTAAAATCAGCAGATCCAAAAGGCCTTTCGGTCCGATAGGCTCCGCCTGGGGGATTGTCAGCATCGGCTCTGCCCCTGTGATTTCCTTTGCCTTTGTCACAAAATCCTCTGCATTTCCAAAATGACTGTCTATAGACTGTGCCGCATCTGAAAAAATGGTCTGCAGCTCTGCCTCTTCCTTTTTTAATGCCCGCAGTGCCTGAAATACTTTTTCATAAGTGCAAAAAGATCCTGTGATCGCAACTCCGATCTTCCTGCCTTTTAGCTTCATGATTTACACTCCCTTTTTATGATTCTTTCTATTTCCTTCAAAATCTCCTCTCCCAGCAGTCTGCCTGATGTACACGGCGCAAAACGTCCCGGCAGGCCCGGCAGGACATTTATATGGATTCCCAGTCTGTCTGCCGCATCCCGGTCAATTCCTCCCGGCATGGAAGCCAGCTCCAGAATACAGACTTCTTGTGGCACTCCTTCCAGCAATCCCTCTGTCCACACAGCAGACGGCGCTGTATTAAAAAGAAATGCTGCTTTTTTCAGTACTTTTGAAAGATCCTTATATTCACAGATCTTCGCTCCTGCTTCTTTTGCACGTTCGCATGCATTCTCATCACGGTCATACACCACGATCGTACATCCCCAGTTTTTCAGGCACTGATGAATTGCACTTCCGCATCGGCCATACCCTGTCAGAATACACAAACTCCCCCGAAGCGTAACCGGACTGTTTTGTACCGCTTCGGCAACCGCACCTTCTGCTGTGGCAGCTGCATTTTCTCTTACAATCCGTTCCAGCTGCATCAGGTCATAGCTCTCACCGCCGCGGCATAAAATCCTGTTTTTCAGTTCTTTTGAAAAACAGCCGCCAAAGATACACTGTCCATGTTTCACATATTCCATGAGCTGCTCTGCATCTGGTTTATATTCCGCTCCTGTATTGAGCTTTCCTTTCCGCAATACAGGCACCGGAAGCACCACAAACCGGCAGTTCTCAAAAATCTCCCGAAGCCGCTCTGTTGTTTCCTCCTGTCTGGTACCATCCGGAAAAATGCTGTTTCTGTCTGCCATCCATGCTCTTCCAGAAATTGTTTTACATAAATCTGCCTCTGATCCCCGCCAATAATTCCGATTTTTTCCAATCACACAAAATCCTTTTTCTTTTAACATATGCACACACTTTCATTGCGTGTCTGTATCTGAGACGCAAAAAGAGTCCGCTGTTTTTGGCGAACTCTTTTTTCACATGGCGCTATCCTAAGAAACATCTGCCGGAAACCGGATTCCCATCTTTTCCCTTGCCAGATCCAGAAACTGCATTTCGTTTCCGGACGCTTCCTCATATATTTTACTTTTCTCATCCTCCTGACTGTTCTCGATCAGACGCAGCCATTCCCGTATTTCATATACCATATTATTCTCTTCTTTTGGGATCAGGATCACATCTCTGCGCCCAGTACGCTCATGTATCGTAATTTTTCTTGTATCTGCGATCCGATCGATCTGCATACTCCCGTTTTCTCCCTGAACCTCACTTTCCGTATATCCACTTGTAATTTTGGAATACTGCAGAACTGCCTGCCAGCCCGGATACTGCGCCAGGATGGTTCCCATACCATCCACACCATTTTCCAGAAAGACGGAAGCTCCTTCTATTTTCTCCGGCATTCCAAACAATCGTACCAGCGGATGTACACAATACACTCCGATGTCCATCAAGGCCCCGTTGGAAAGCTCCGGCCGAAACGCATTCTCGATGATTCCTTTGCGGAAGTTATCATAACGCGACGAATACTGACAAAATCGAAAGCTCACACTCCGGATTTTTCCAAGGCGATACAGATTTGCTTCAATTGCCTGAAATCCGGGATCATACACCGAACGCATGGCTTCTAACAGCACCGCCTGTCCGTTTTCCGCCGCCGCTCTCATCCTCTGCAGCTCTGCCGCATTACTTGCAGCAGGCTTTTCACAGAGTACATGCTTTCCGTGCTTAAGCATCTCTACTGCCTGTTCACAATGGCAGGAATTGGGGCTGGCAATGTATACCGCGTCTATGTCCGAGGATTCTGCCAGCTCCTTTAGATCTGTATAAATAAACTCTGCTCCGTGCTTTTTTGCAAATGCCTTGGCTGTCTCCTTCTTTCTTGAAAATACTGCCGTGTGGACCAGTCCCTCACACAAAGCTGCCGCTTCCAGAAAACGGTCCACAATCGCACTCGTTCCAATAGTTGCAAATCGTATCATATTCTCTGCTCCTTCCTTTTATGATGATCACTTGTTACGGCTAAATTACTGGTTCACAGTAACCAATAATCCGAATATTATCATTTTACTATTTTACATATTGGCAAAGCAAGTTTAAAATAGAAATGAAAGGAGAATATGCAAATGAAATCTCAAAAACATCTGTTAAGCAAATTATTTATTTCTACCCTTTATCTGAGTGCCTTCACTTTTGGCGGCGGTTATGTGATCGTTACACTCATGAAAAAGAAATTTGTGGACCAGTATCACTGGATCGATGATGAGGAAATGCTGGATTTGATCGCCATCGCGCAGTCTTCTCCGGGAGCTATCGCAGTCAACGGCGCAATTGTTGTCGGCTATAAGCTGGCCGGAATTCCAGGAGTTCTGCTCTGTGTCCTCGCCACCGTTTTGCCGCCTTTTGTCATTATTTCCATCCTTTCTGTATTTTACGCTGCTTTCCAGAGCAATGTCTGGATACGGCTTCTTCTGGAAGGGATGCAATCCGGTGTTGCGGCTGTCATCGCATCAGTTGTTTATGATATGGGCCGCGGAATCATCCGTGAAAAAACACCGATTTCTCTTCTGATCATGGGCGGAGCATTTCTTGCAAACTATATGTTTCAGATCAATGCCGTCTACATCATTTTATTTTGTATTGCACTTGGCTGCCTGCAGACCTGGTATCAGAAAAGGAGGACACTCTCATGATTTACCTGCAGCTTTTTTTCAGTTTTCTTCAAATCGGAACCTTTAGCTTCGGCGGCGGTTATGCTGCACTCCCCCTGATCCAGAATCAGGTCGTCTCTCTTCATCATTGGATCTCAATGGCTGAGTTCACAGATCTGATCACCATTTCCCAGATGACTCCCGGACCGATCGCCATCAATTCCGCCACCTTTGTCGGAATCAAGATCGCAGGAATGCCCGGTGCACTTGTTGCGACTCTCGGATGTATCCTGCCCTCCTGCATCATTGTGACCATTATTGCATATCTGTATATGAGATACCGAGATCTGGACACCCTGCAGGGAATTCTTGGGATGCTTCGTCCCGCCGTCGTTGCACTGATTGCCTCTGCAGGAATTTCGATCCTGATCACTGCTTTCTTTGGAGATTCGGGGATAAAGCTTTCCTCATGCAACCCAAAGGCCGTGGTAATCTTTGCAGGCTGTCTGATTCTTCTGAGAAAACGAGTCAATCCTGTTCTGGTCATGGTACTTGCCGGGATTGTAAATGTGGGACTCTCCCTTTTTATATGAATCTCAGTAAAAAGGGAAAACTCTTCCGAATAAAAAGAATTTTCCCTCCGTCTTAAACTACAATTTCATATTTTTCTACATTCACTTTCGCTTTTCCATCACATGAGAACACAATCTCATCTGCCTCTATCGGTGTGCAGATTGCAGTTGTCACAACCTGTTCTCCGTCATTGACAAACAGTTCAATGGACTGTCTGTCCAGAATAAAACGAAGTTTCAATGTTTCTTTTCCTTCCGTAACTTTCCATATTCTTCTGCAGATTACATCTTTTGTCACTCCGCAACAAGTACGATCCACTTCCATAATCTGCTTTTTTCGATTATATGTATAAGTAGTCGTATATTCCATGTTATGTGCCAGTTCCAGACAAAATTCATCAAATTGGCCATTTTCGATTTCTACAGTCAGATCCAGCATCCTTCCTCTCACTTCATCAAACTGAACAGTTCCTGAAATCTCCTGGTCTTTCAAACAACATGGATTTTTACGATACTGCTTCAGTTCTTCCACCGGATTTTGATATAATCTTCCATTCATATACCGCAGTTCTCTCGGCAGTGTCATCATTCCCTGCCACTTTTGACCATCCGGAATCACACAGGCATCCCATGACTTCATCCAGGCGATTAGAATCCGACGTCCATCCGGAAGTTTTGTCGTCTGCGGCGCATAAAAATCCAGACCATAATCCAATGATTTTGGAGCTTCCTTCTGAAATGTATGCTCTGTTTCATTATATTTTCCTGAAAAATATACGGAATTATTTCCATTATGAAATTCATATTTCTGCGCTTTCATGTTCTGTGGCGAACAGATCAAAAAATGTGTCCCATCCAGTTCAAAAAAATCCGGGCATTCCCACATAGTTCCAATCTGACCTGTGCTATTTTCTGCCAACACAGTCTCAAATTTCCATTTCTCCAAATTTTTACTGGAAAAAAGTACAACCTGACCTTTCTGCTCTGAGTTCTTATTTCCAACAATCAGATAATAGTTTTTCCCTTTTTCCACACTTTCGGATCTCTGAAATCAATCTTGCTACAATCCGCAGGCAGCATATCTCCGGTTATAACAGGATTCTGGGGTGATTTCACATAGATTTCTCCATCTCCATACGCAATACACTGATTCTGTCGTTCTTGAATGCTTCCATTCTCCATCTGCACATTACTTACTCCGGTATAGATGAGTACATGTTTTCCATCTTTTTCCGTTGCACTTCCTGAAAAACATCCTCGTTTGTCATATTCCTGATCCGGAGCAAGTACTGATGGCATATTCTTCCAATGAATCATATCATCTGAAACACTGTGTCCCCAGTGCATTGGTCCCCACTCCGTTGTATACGGATGATATTGATAAAAAAGATGAATCTGTCCCTGATACCAGGAAAATCCATTTGGATCATTGATCCATCCCACTGGAGCAGCTACATGAAATGCCGGTTTTTCTTCTACCGGAATTTTCTCTTGTTCTGTTTTTTCATATTCATTGGCTTTCTTTAATTCAATACTCATAATGTCTCCTATTCTTTCCCCTGTTCACTCTTCAAGGATTCCTGATACTTGTCAAAATACTTCTGCTTGATTGCAAGATAATCAGACAATCCATATTGTTCCATTTTCTTTAAATAGCTGTCCCACTCTTTTTCAATTCCGCCATTTAATATCCAATCTGCTTTTTCTGTTCTGCATATTTTCTGATATCTGTATCGTATTGAGTCACTTTGTTTGTGTCTTCAATACTCATAAATACATTTGGATATACATATTTACTGTGCATATCTTCCAAATAGGTTTCATGCATATTGTCCAGACGCCATTTTGCATCCGCAGGCTGTGTCACATAAACATCGTAATATTCATTTAATACTGCTAACGGTCCATTCACTGACTGAGCTTCTCTGACTTCTACCGGAGACTCATTTCCAAGATCCATATGCTTTAACATTTTCTCTCCATCCTTGTTCGTTCCCATCTCGAAAATATTAAAGGAATCTTTTTCTCCATATGTTCCCCAATTGTTCTGTGGAGATTGTAAAGGCGCATACATCTGATCAATCCACGCCGCTGCCAGTGCTGTGTTTTTACAGCTGGTTGTCAGCACGCAGCGTCCTCTGTCAAATCCACTTGTCTCACTGTTATTCTGTCTGGTGATATTCACCAGACCATTCGGACCAGCCAATGCCGGAAGCATCACATAATCCTCATAATTATCAATATTCGAAATATCCCATGTAAAACACAGACCATAACGGTGGCTTTTCCCTTTCGCCACATAAGTAGACCATTCCTGTGTAAAAGCTTCCGGATCAACCAATTTCTGCTCTACCAGTTCATGCAGCCACTGAATACCTTCTTTATAGCCTTCCTGTACAGTGGTATAAATAACCTTGCCTTCATCTGTCACTGCAAAGTGATCCCCAGTGTCTCCGTATCCCTCACCAAATCCATTGATCAAAATTGCAGGATCCTGATCTCCATTGTTGATGATAAAGGACATCGGTATCACACCTCCCTCTATGTCAAATTCTGACTTTAGTTCTTCCGCATGATCCCGGAACGCAATTAATACCTTTTCCAGTTCTTCTGTTGTTTCAGGTACTTTCAATCCAAGAAAATCCAGCCATTTTTTATTGATATACGGAATATTCCCAATCGCCTGAATTGCTTCTTTCCCTTCCCCCAGCTGTTCGATCCAGGGGAAAGAATAGATATGTCCGTCCGGAGCTGTACACATTGTTCTGTATTCCGGATATTTTTCAAAAATAGCCTTCAGATTCGGCATATATTTATCAATCAAATGCTCTACCGGAATAATAATCCCCTGTTTTGCATAACGAAGGAGATCATAATCATTCATTCCCGCATTAAAGAGCCCATCCGGCAGATTTCCAAACTGTGCCAGTGCCAGATTTTTCTTATCCGCAAACTGATCTGCTACAAAGCAGGTCCAGTCAATATGTACATTCGTCTGTTTTTCCAACCGTTTGAAGATTGTTCGCTCGTTCGGCTCCTGTGTAGATGTTGCAGGAGCACTGGTGATAAATGATAATTCTGCTTTTTCTTTCAGAGGAAACTCCACGTCTTCGACTGGTGTATCCGGATTGATCTCTGCCTCCATCCTTTCTTTGCTTCCACATCCCGTCATTGAAAATACAAGCACAAGAGAAAGGCTTGCCGCAATAATCGATTTGATTCTTTTTTCATAGCTGCACCTCCTAACCATCTAACCTTTTACTGAACCGACCATGATTCCCTTATCGAAATATTTCTGGAAAAACGGATACATAATCAAAAGCGGCAGACTGGATACAACAATCGTCGCATATTTCAGTAATTCTGCTACTTTTGCCATTTCTGCTGTACTCTGGATATCCGCAATCATACCTGGCTGTGGCGTATTTTGTACCAAAATCGAACGTAGTACAAGCTGCAATGGCTGTAAATTGGCATCATTCAGATAGATCATTGCATCAAAATAGCTGTTCCACATTCCCACAAAAGACCAGAGTGCCAAAACTGCAATGATTGGTTTACACACCGGAAGCATAATCCGGAAAAAGTGCTGGATTTCATTTGCTCCGTCAATAGCTGACGCTTCTCGAAGCTCTTTTGGAATGGACTGATAATATGTTCTCGCCAAAATCATATTCCATACATTAAAGGCTCCCGGAAGCAAAATTGCCCAGACCGTATTTACCATATGGAGCTGATTTACCAGAATAAATGTAGGTATCAGACCGCCGCCAAAAAACATGGTGATGATAAAAACAGTATTAAAAAACTTTCTTCCCACAAATTCTTTTTAGACATTGGATACGCTGCCAATAAAGTTACAAAAACTGAAATTACAGTAAATGCTGTTGAATAAAAGAACGAATTCAAAAATCCTCTCCATATCATTTCATTTTCAAGCACTCTTCTATATGCATCCAGTGTCCAGTCTTTAAAATTGAAACTGATTCCCTGGCTGTTCAATACATTCGGATCCATAAAAGAAGCAACCACAACATAGACCAGCGGAATGAGTATCGCAAGTACAAAAATCCCCAGAACCGCATAGCCAAACCCTAAAAGCACTTTATCCGAAGTGCTAAGTTTCATTTTTCTTCTTGTTTCCATCTTCGTACCTCCTAAAGACCTTCCCCGTCATTGAGTTTCTTTACAATCCAGTTTACTGCGATTAGAAGGATTACATTAATAATCGAATTGAACAATCCCACTGCTGTCGAATATCCATAATCTCCATTTAACAGACCGATTCGATATACATAAGTAGAGAGGATCTCAGATGCTGGAAGATTCATATCTGTCTGCAACGCAAATGCCTTTTCAAATCCAATGCTCATAATATTTCCTGCCTGCAAAATAAACTGGATGACAATAATATTTTTGATTGCCGGAAGTTCTACATACCAAATCTGCTGTAAAATATTTGCACCATCTACAATTGCTGCCTCTTCCAGATCTTTGCTCGCATTTGACAGCGCTGCAGTATACATGATCGATGCCCATCCTGCTGTCTGCCAGATTCCGCTGGCGATATAGATTGTACGAAACGATTCCGGCATTGTCATCCAATTGGTATCAATCCCCAACACCTGATTGATTGGTCCTACCGGAGAAAGAAACATACGGATCATACCACAGAGAACGATTACGGAAATAAAATTCGGTGCATAGATCAGTAACTGAATCTTCTTTCGAATTCCTGCTTTTCTAATGCGGTTTAAAAGTAATGCAAGAATAATCGGTACCGGAAAGCCCCATAGTAATCCATATGCACTCAGCTTCAACGTGTTCATCAGATAATTCATAAAATCTGGTGATGACAAAAAACGCTGAAAATATTCCAACCCTACCCATTCACTTCCAAACACACCGTCAATCACATTATAATCCTCAAATGCGATCAGCACTCCACTCATTGGAATGTACTTGAAAATAATCGTCAAAAGAAGTGCCGGCATTAGAAAGAATAAGTATAACTGCCAGTTTTTTCTGACATACTGTAGCTTTTGTTTTGCTGTCTGCTTCACCGGAACCGCTTTCTTGTTTGTAAATGTCCTCATTTTCTTTTTTCCTCCCTGCTTTCTTTTTAATAAACCGGTTATGCAACCGGTAAAGTAACCGGTTACTTTTAATTCGATATTACACCAGATTCTCTAACATGTCAACATATTTTCATAAATACACGTTCTCTGTTCACCAAATTTTAGTCTTATTGCATAACCGGTTCCGTAACCAGTTATTTCTTAATTGCTTTTTTCTGCTGTTCTTGCTATACTGAAAGTAATTTACAGAAAACAGGAGTTGTTATATTATGGGCAAAAAGAAAGTAACCTTTGCAGATATTGCAAAATATACGAACTTTTCCAAAACTACGATTTCAAGATATTTTAATAGTCCAGATTCTCTTACTTTAGAAAATCAGGAAAAAATCGCAAAGGCTCTGGATGATCTTGGATATCAGGAAAATAAGCTTGCTAAAGTTCTGGCAAATGGGAAAAGCGAATTTATAGGAATCATTATTCCCAATCTATATCTGCACTACTATTCTGAGATGTTGAATCAGCTTTTGTCCAGCTACAGTGACTACCACTACAAATTCCTTGTATTCGTAAGCAGTGACAAAAAGGAACTGGAACAACAGTACCTGGATGAATTGATGGCTTATAAAATTGAAGGTCTGATTATATTGAGCCATACTTTTTCTTCCGAGGAGCTTGCTTCCTATCACATTCCAATCGTCGCAATTGAACGGGAAGCTGAGCATATCTGTAGCGTAGACACAGACAACTATATGGGAGCTGTACAGGCAACCAATCTGCTGATTCGCAATCAATGTGATGTACTGATTCATGTAAATGTTCCTGTACCTGAACACGTGCCTGCCTATAACCGTATCCGAGGATTTGAAGATACTTGTAAGGAACATCACATTCCATATGAACTAATGCTTCAGGATCTTGGCTATACTTATGAAACTACTTATGTAGCGATCAGACAGGTTTTTCAAAAAATAGACAGCACCTATTCTGGAAAGAAAAAAGGAGTCTTTCTTTCAAATGATACTTACGCAAATATATTTTTGAACCTGCTTTTCCAAAAATATGGAAAATTACCGGAAGATTACCAAATCGTAGGCTTTGATAATTCTCCGATTGCCAACGAAGCAATTCTCCCAATTACTACGATTGGCCAACAGATTGATAAAATCGCAAAAACCGCAATGGAGCTTTTGATTTTGCAAATGGATGAGATGAAAAAAAGAAGACCTACTCCTTTAGAACATCCCATTCACAAACAAATCACTCCTGTTCTGATTCGCCGTGAGACTACAGATTCCTGATATTTATACCTGATCGGAGGAAGTCCGCCCGCTAAAGGCATAAGTTACGGGATACCCGAATAGGTAAAAACCATCAGTAAAAAGACAGAGCCTGGAATCACACCCTACTCTGTCCTTCATATATTTTATATCCGTTTTTCTGTTCTCTTTTTACTTCATAAAGTGCCTCATCTGCTTTTTCATAAAGCTTTTCAAAACTCTCTGTTTCCGCCTGTCCAAGTGCGATTCCTATTGAGGCACTGATCTGAATCCTTTGTCCGTCCTTTTCATAAGTATTGCATAGAGATTCATTCAACCTCTTTGCCATCCGATGAACCGCTTCTATCCGGTTAATCCTTCGAATCAGCAGCACAAATTCATCTCCGCCAAGACGTCCTACAATATCTTCTTTTCGAAAACATTGATCAAGAATCTTTGCGGTGTTTTGCAATACCTGATCCCCTGTTCCATGCCCCAGAAAATCATTGATTTCCTTAAAATGATCCAGATCCAGAATAAAAAATGCGTCCACTCCCTGCTTATTTTTATCTTCTTTCAGTGCTTTTTCAATATTCTGTATCAAGCCTTCCCGATTGTACACTCCTGTCAGAAAGTCTCTTTGCGATGCCTTTTGGATTTTATTGATATTTTTTAAGTGATGTTCTATTTCCGCCTCTTTTTCCTTTTGTTCATCGTAATTTTCCAGTACACCGATAATCTTTTTATTTTTTCCTTTCCATTTATAATTGTTCTGCTACGGATCCATCCTCTTTTTCCACCATATTGGACCGGCAGTACTACAGGCTCACATTCCTTTTCTTCCATAATGCTAAAATACAGCTTTTCGTATTGTGTCAGCCCTTCTTCACAAATATAACCCGCTTTGACCATTTCACTCGGATGAATCCGATCCAGAGAATAATGTTTTTCACACTCGTTTTCCATATCCCCATACAGTAAAATTCGTTTCTGTTTCATATCCACAAATTCCTGCTGAAATGTCATATGATACACCCTGAGCTGAAACCAGATAAACGCAATCATGTTCAGACTCACTGTCAGAATCATGATAAAAATCACTGTAAAAAGCAGTTTCCTCCTCTGTCCCTTTAACATCCCTTTTTTCATTCTCATTTCTCCTTCTGAAAATTGCTGTCCATGATTCCTAAAACACATGAAACATAATATTATATTCCTGATTCCTCCCGATAATGACAAGCTCTCATCTATTTTCTTCTTTTTTATCATTCTTGTCTTTTTTTATTTGTTTTGTATATGATAGAGATAACTTTTATTGGACTGATTTAAATTTATTTTCACAAAGGAGACATGTATGAGCAACCGACATTATCTGATCAATTCAGAAGATCTTCAAAATCTGAATGCCAGATTACTTTCCATTGCTTTCTCCAAAGACGAAGGTGACTGGAAAAGTATTATGCATACACATCATTTTACGGAACTCTTATTTGTAGTCAGTGGAGAAGGCAGCTTTTCTTTTAACCAGGAGCAATCGCCTCTACGCCGGGGAGATCTGGTCATCATCCCGCCTTACACAGAACATACCGAACGTTCCTCTCAAAATCATCCGCTGGAATATTATGTGCTCGGAATTGATGGAATTTCATTCCTGTCCCAAAAAGACAGAGAATGCGCACAGGTATTCTGCAATTTTGAGCATGATCCCAGTATTCATGAACTGTTCCGCCAGATGCTCTACGAAATCCGGACCGCACAATACGGTTCTCAGACCATCTGCCAGCATCTGCTTGAGATTCTGATTCTGAAGATCATACGATCCCAACAGCTCATTCCCGTATCGATCAACTCGATCCGAATGACAAAGGAATGTGCCCAGATCAAAGAATACCTGGACTCAAACTATGCAGAACACATTACGCTGGACACGCTGACCGGTTTGACACATATGAACAAATATTATATGGTGCACTCTTTTACAAAATATGCCGGACTCTCCCCAATTCAGTATCTGAATCAGACGCGTCTGAAGCGCGCACAGCATTTGCTGAAAAATACCAACTATTCGATTTCTGATATTGCGTCCTCCACCGGATTTTCTTCCCAGTCCTATTTTACACAGATTTTCCGGAAGAATTTTAATATGACACCGGTGAAATACCGGCAGGAACATGCAAAGAATTAAATTTTATATCTGAATGCCCGGATGGGTACACAAAAAGGAACGCTCTCACAGAACTTTCTATGATCGCGTTCCTTTTTCTTTTATTTTATCAATCCCTAAATCTCATACCACTTAATTTCATTTGCTTCCATATCCAGATCAAAGCAACTTCCATCTCCCCGGTACACAGTTGTTCTCTGTGGCTCATAAGTATTATTTACTACACAGTATTTTCCATTCTTCACATACGCATGTACTTCTACATTGTAGTTTGTGCTGAACCACTTATGCAGATCTTCTTCATCATGAGAAGACCAGATGATAGAACGATATAACAGTCTGCTGTTTTCAAAGCTGTATGGAAGTCCGCTGATGTAAACGCAGCGTCCCTGTCCAAACTCATTGACTGCAAGCTGTACTTCTTTGTCAATCTGTTTGACGATCGTTGTACCGTCCAGTGCAAAGATGCTCTTTTTGCCTTCTCCGAAGTCGATCTCCCCTTTACAGTCTTCTGTGATGAAGTGCTCATGCTCTTCCCAGTTGTATTTATCCATGTTCAGTGTAAATCCTGTCTCTTTTTCTACACCCATCATCGTTGCAAGCTGGAAGAAGTGACCTTCATACTGATGAGCAGCCGGCTCTCCGACTCCGATAAATCCGCCGCCATTGTAAACAAATTTCTTGATTGCTGTGACGATCGTTTCATCCGTCCAGTTGTCTCCGCCTGTGTATGCAGTATCTGCATCACCGATATTCAGTACCACATCGATGTCATCTAAAATTGCCGGATTCTCACGGATATCATCAAAGCTGATAAATCTGACATCAAACGGAGCACCGCTGAGCGCTTCGATTACACCTGCATAAGAGTAGTTCTGTTTGTAGTAGATCGCATGATGCACCATATGATTTCCCCATGCACGCATCTTGCCCCAGCAGTTTAATACTGCGACCTTCTTGATGCAGTATGGCGTCGTTCCTTTGATATTTGTATACAGAGTACGGAATTCGTTGCAGACACTCTCTACATAATCGATAAATTCCGGGAACTCCATCGCCAGTTTTAAGTATCCGCCGTATCCGATACGGTCAATCGGTTTTCTTAAAATCGCACGTCTTGCCGTTACCCAGTTGACTTTTGCTTCCTTGACCGGATCTCCTCCTTCATGGAACGTATCCGGGAAGAAGTATGGCAAGAATCTTCCTTCTGTATATTTCACCCCGTCAATATCACTGATCAGACGCAGCGTCGCACCGTTTCCAACACTTCCTACGACTGCATCCAGACCGATGGTCTTGAACTCATCCATAAACGGTTCCATTCCGATCCAGTGATCTCCAAGGAACATCATGGCTTCTTTTCCACATTCATGTGTGATATCCACCATCTCTTTTGCAAGCTTGGCAACCTCTCTTCTCTGGAATGCCTGAAAATCCTTAAATTCTTTGGATGGAATCCGATACGTATTGTTCATATATCCCTGATCGATAATAAATTCCGGACGGAACTTATATCCGACCTCCTGCTCAAACTGCTCCAGAATATATGGACTTACCGATGCAGAATATCCATACCAGTCTACATAACGCTCTCTCGCCAGTTCATCAAAAATCAGTGTAAACTGATGGAAAAATGTCGTATAACGGATCACGTCGATATGTGGATTGTCCTGAATATATTTTCTGAGACGCTCCATGGAATATTTGTGTGTCTTTGGCTGACGCACATCAAATGTGATCTGCTTTTCAAAGTCTGTCCATCCGTTTGTCACCGCATTGTACATATGTACCGGATCCCACATAATATAGGCAAGAAAACTTACTGTATAATCATGAAATGCCTTTGCACTGTGGATCGTCACATCCCCGCTCTCGCTGTCATAGCTCCACTGCTCTGTCGGAACTACTTCTCCCGTGGTACGGTCAATCACTTCCCACCATCTTGTGATATCATCATGGTCATTGACCTTCAGCATATCCGGATACAGATGGTTCATCAGATGAATGGATAACTCCTCTTCCACTGCTGTATAAAAAGGAGTCATAATATACATCTGCTGAATCTCTTCCGGATTTGCCTTTGCCCATGCGTTGTCTTTTCTGGTTGTATAATAAGTAGAATATACTTTTGCATCTACATTCTTTAATTCTTCCGGATAATCGGTTCCGTCACAGTCACGGATCGCATCTGCCCCCCAGCGCTTTACCAAATCCAGTGTTTCCGGCACAACGTCCACATCTGTAGGGATCGTAACCCTTCCGCTCGTACACTCTTTCAAAATGATTCTCCTCTCTCTTCTCTGTTATAGTCTACTTTGTATAAATCAAGAATAGAAGAAAACCCTGCTTTCGTCAATTTGCTTCTTGCTTTCATTTTTAGCATTCTTGCTGTTGTATTTTTTCGTGTTGAAACTGATAATTTTATTCGAATTTTACATCCTCCCGCTCCAGAGAAATATAAATTTTCGTTCCCACTCCGACACGGGATTCCGCCCGGATGCTGTGTCCTAATTTCTGTATGATCGTCTTGCACAGGTACAGACCGATTCCCGTAGATTTCTGGTGCTCTCTTCCGTTATATCCGGTAAATCCACGCTCAAAAATACGCGGAAGATCTTCCGGGGCGATTCCAATTCCAGTATCCTCCACCACCAGTTCCGTGCCTTTTATATAAAGGGAAATGCTCCCTGCCTTCGGCGGGCGGACTTCGTCCGATGATGTGTATTTCAGGGCATTGGACAGTATCTGCTCGATCACGAACAGCAGCCACTTTTCATCGGTGAGCACCATCTGCCTGCTGTCCTGAAAATTCAAATGGATCTTTTTCAAAATGAAGATCTGGGAATATTTGCGAACTGCCTGCCGCATAATATCACCGATCGGATACCACTGGAATTTCAGGTCATTCCCCATATCCTCCATCCGCAGATAAGACAGTACCATTCCCACATATTCTTCCGTCTGAAAAATCTTCATTTTCATCTCATTTAGGAAATCCAGTGTCTCCTCTGCATGTTCCTCAAATTCCATTGCCTGTTCTTCAAAAGACTGGATCAGAAGATGCATAGCGGAAATCGGTGTCTTGATCTGATGCACCCACAGACTGTAATAGTCAGATGCATCCTTTTTGCTAAGGAGTACTTCGTTTTCCAGCATCTCTCTCCATGCAAAAATTGTCTCCGTGATTTCCTGATATTCTGCTTCAATCCGGCTCTTTGGATCCGGAAACTCTTTCAATTCATGCGGAAGTGCCGCAGACAGATCCAGCAGACTTTGATACCGCTTCCGATAAAACCAGAAATTCAGCGCTCCCACAAATAAAAGCCAGATTGCAGAGAGCTCTGCTCCATACTCGATCACATCAAAGGGAACTTCTTTTAACCAGAATAATATACAGAAAATCACAAGCATTACGGCATATACTCCGACAACCGGAAGTTTTTCTTTCAAATAAGAAATCAACAATCTCATTCTATCACGTACCCGATTCCTTTCTTTGTAGCAATAAAATCACAGATTCCAATACTTTCCAGTTTCTTTCTGAGTCTGGTCATATTTACAGTCAGTGTGTTGTCATCAATAAACTCATCACTCTCCCAGAGACGTTCCATGATCCGATCCCTTTTTACGATCTTTCCCGCATTCTCCATCAGGATCTGCAGGATTTTGAAATCATTTTTCGTCAGCTCCATACGCTCTCCGTGAAATGTCACTGCCGCATCGTTCAGATTTAAGATCACATCCCGATACTCCAACACATTTAACTGCCCGGTACAAGAATACGCTCTCCTTAATAATGCCTGGATTTTTGCCGTCAGGACATTCAGATCAAACGGTTTTTCCACAAAGTCATCCCCTCCCATATTCATCGCCATCACAATATTCATATTATCATTTGCTGAAGATAAAAACAGAATCGGTACACTGGAAATCTGTCGGATCTGAGTACACCAGTGAAATCCATTATAAAACGGCAAAATAATATCCATGATCACAAGCTGCGGATCAAACGCTGTATACTCCTCCTGTACGCGTTTGAAATCCTGCACACATGCCACCTCATAATCCCACTTTTCCAGATGTTCCTTCATTTTATCCGCGATGACACGGTCATCTTCCACAATCAGTATTTTATACATCGTCTTCCCCTTTCACGCTCTTATATATAGAAATAATATCCTTGCTTTTGCTCACTGTCAACGACAAGAATGCTCACCTTTAGAAAGTCTTTAGAATTCTTAAGTTTATATATATTGACCGTATATATTATATTTTCTATAATATGCTCAAAAGATAGATATACGGTTTTCTTACCTATCAAATATACGAAAGGAAGGGATGGATTTTATGACATTTACACTCAACACACCCATGTTTGATTTTCTTGTTCTTTCTATTATCGCCGAGGGTGATGCCTATGGATATCAGATCAGCCAGATCATCAAACGAGTATCTGATACCAAAGATTCTGCCCTGTATCCGATTTTAAAGAAATTACAGGAAAACGGCTATGTAGAGACCTATGACCAGCAGTTTCAGGGACGGAACCGCAAATATTATAAGATTACACAAAGCGGAAAGATCCGGCAGGAACACCTAAAAAAGGAATGGAAAGAGTACATTACGATCATTGACGATATTGTAAATGGAGGAATGGGAAATGACTAAGAAAGAGTATATGAAAAAACTTGCATACCAGCTTCGTCGTCTTCCTAAAGAGGATTTCGATAAAGCAATGGACTACTTTGAAGAATATTTTGAAGATGCAGGCATCGAAAATGAGCAAAAAGCCATCGAGGACCTAGGCGCTCCGGAAGAAGCCGCTTCCGCACTGATTCTGGATCTGGCACAGGAAAATGCTGTCAAACCGCCAAAAACAATGAAACGGCGCTTTTCCGCTTTATGGATCGCTATTCTGGCACTTTTTGCAGCCCCGATCGCACTGCCTCTGGCACTTTGTATCCTGGCTGTGCTCGCATCCCTGATCCTTGGAATACTTGCAGTCGTTGGAGGTATCTTAGTCACTGCACTTGCCGCAGTGGCAGGAAGCGTGCTTGGCATCATTGGAGGAATTGCGATCATCCCTCAGACTCTTGGCGGAGGACTGGTCACCATCGGTCTCTCTCTGATGCTGATCGGATGCGGCATTCTGGTGACATATTTCATCATATTACTTGCCCGCTGGTTGATCGTCAAACTTGCCGGACTGCTCGGCAGACTTGTGAGAAGAGGAGGAAGAAGACATGAAGAAAGTAAAAAAATCATTCTGACAATTTCCGCAGTCACACTGACTGCCGGAGTCCTTTTAACTGGAATCGGATATATGAAGGGCGGTCGGTTTGGATTCGTCTTCTCTGACGGCAAATTTATCTCTGCTGACAGTATAGAAGAAGAGAAACAACCATTCATTCTGGAAAAAAGAAGCTGGATTCTGTAAAAGACATTGACATTAACATTTTGTCCTATGCCGACATCCGGATTCTGCCGTCTGCAGACAACTCCTTTTACCTGGAGTATAATCTGCCCGGTGAATACCCAAAGCCGTCTTTCTCCTGTACAGACGGCAAGCTCACCCTGACTCAGGAGAACCGGGAGCCCATTGCCATCATAGGATTTGGTTTTCACGATTCCCAAAGCTCCGAACGCGAAGTGACACTGTACGTTCCCTCAAAAGCGGAATTAAACAGCTGCAAGCTCTACAGTGACTCCGGAAATATCCAGGCATCGGATCTTACTGCCTCCGTTTTTGGCATCGGATGTGACTATGGAGATGTCACACTTAAGAATATCAAAAGCAAGGAACAGCTTGCTCTGAATTTAAGTGCCGGACAGCTAAATGCTGATACACTCTCCGGAAAGACAGTCACGATTTACAATGACAGCGGGAACATTTCTCTGGATTCCTGCACTTCGGATGATCTTCATCTCGAAACGGACTACGGAGATATCCAGCTTGATAACGCTGCTGTGAAAAATGCATCCGACATGACTTTAGACTCCGGAACCCTCACGATCAAAAACAGTGCTCTGGGCGCTGCCAGGATCACCAATGATAGTGGAACTATTTCTCTGGCTCAAGTAACCGGAAAATCCCTGGAGGCAACTTCGGAATATGGGGATATTTCCCTGACAGATACCCAGCTTTCTGATAACGCTGTTTTAACTCTGGATTCCGGTAATCTTTCGGCGGATACCAGCAGCGTAAAAAAGATTTCTGTAAAAAATGACAGCGGCAGTATTTCTCTGAATCAATTTTCCAGTGAAAATGCGGACTTTATGTTATCCTATGGTGATCTGGATCTGATCGCAACAAAACTTGGCTCTCTTAGCTGCAAGAGCGAAAACGGAGATGTTGCCATACAACTGCCGGACAAATTTGATTCCTACGGATTTAATCTTCTTACAGAATACGGAGATATCTCACTCCCTTCCGGCAAGGCTGACGGCATTGTTTCTGATGAAGACGACTCCTCTGAGGTTTCCTACAGTGCAAATCCAGAGGCAAAAAATAAAATTCAGGTAGAATGTGAAAGCGGAAATATCCAGATCCGTTAGCAGGAAAGACGACTGACTCCACTTTCTGAAAAAGTGGAGCCGCCGTCTTTTTTATTCCTTTGAAACCACATATAAGGAATAGAAAAATCCTTTCTTTTGCATCAACTCCTGAAATGTTCCCTTTTCGACAATTTCTCCTGCATGCATAACCAAAATCTCATCATACTGATACAACAGCTTTTCCTCTAGCCGGTGCGTTACAATAATCTCCGTCATTTCTTTCATTGATAAAACAGCATCAATCACTGCGTACGATGTTTGATTGTCCAATGCTGCGGTTGCTTCATCCAGTAATAACACCTGACTTCCTCTCAGCAATGCCCTTGCTATTGCAATGCGCTGTCTTTCCCCACCTGACAGCTTGTTCCCATTTTCTCCACAACTGTCATTTAATCCGCGTTTGTCTATCAATTCTCGCAAACCAGCCTGATCTGCTGCTTTTTTCACTTTTTCCTCATCAAATTCTTTGAATAATGTGATATTATTTCGGATCGTATCACGAAATACAAATACCGATTGCTGCACTGGTGAAAATCCATCCATAATTGTATTGATCAGTGTTGATTTTCCTGCTCCGGAACTTCCCACAACTGCATACTTTTTTCCAATTTCAAACTCAAAGTTTAAATGATGAAGAACATTCTTGTTGCTGATACTGACACTGACATCCTTCAACGAAATTCCTTTTTTCAGCATTCCTATTTTGTTTTCCTTCATTTGCTCCTGATTGATCTGCACACTTACCAGCATTTTTTCAATCAACCCAATCGCGGCTTTTCGCTTTGCCAAAATAGACGGTATCCTCTCGATCGGGGAAATCACATAATTCATTAATTGAAGAAATACCAACACAATCCCCGGTGTAACACCATATCCTGAAACTGACATCCAGGCTCCGATCAGAAAAATTCCCAATCGCATCATTACACTTGCTGCTGTTCCCCACAAATTGATGCTTTCTTCTATGTAACGACTTTGATACTTCAGATGTTCCATTCTTTCATTTTCCCTGAAAAAATTCTTCTTCATTTCTTTTTCTGCCTGAAAGCTTTTGATAACAGGAAATCTCTGAAGAATGTCTCTTACAATACTCACAAACTCACCGTTTCCATCAGAAACTTTCCTTTCAGCCTCCGCCATTTTATTTGCAATCGGAAACGATGCTGCAATCGGCAGAACAGACAGTATCAACCCAAATACCGTCAGTATCGGACTATACCATAACATCAGCAGCAATGCTCCCACAAAACTGACCGTCAGATCAATCATTTCCAGAACACTGTCAAAATAATACATTTCTATCATTTTTGCATCATTTGTATACATGGAAAGATACTGGCTGGTATTTTCTTTGCGAAAGGACGAAAGATTTTTATCAATCATTTTACAAAATATCTTTTGTTTATAACACAACATCGCCTGATATAAATATTTTGGTCGTGCCACTCGATAAATCACGTACGCCGCTATAAATATCAAAAATGTTATCATTGCAATTATACCAACCTGCAAAATCGTCATTGAGCTGTCTCCTGATACAATGTCAATGATCGTCTGCAGCAGCCATGAAATCACAATATTATAAATACTTAAAATCAACATCGCAATTCCTGCCATCACAAGCCATTTTCTGCTTTGACAAACAATTTCTTTCAAATACCGTTTACGTATTCTCTGCTCCTTCTATTTGCACTGTCTTTGTCGCCACAGCCTCCCGAAAAGCCTGATCATGCTCGACCAGAAGCATCGTCGGGGAGAATTCCCGGATCAGTTGTTCGATCTGCATCCTTGAATACAGATCCACAAAATTCAGCGGCTCATCCCACACATATAAGTGTGCCTGTTCGCAGAGACTTTTTGCGATCAGCACCTTTTTCTTCTGTCCACCGGAAAAATCCTGTATTTCCTTTTCAAACTGAATCCTCTCAAAATCCAGTTTCCGCAGGATTGCTTTGAATAAAGCTTCCTCGATCTGGCTCTTTTTCGCAAAATCCGAAAGTGTCCCCTGCAAATGTGACGTATCCTGCGGTACATAAGAAATGACGAGCCCAGATCCCATCGTAATCGTCCCTGTATGCTCCAAAGCTTCTCCCGCCACGAATTTGAGCAGGCTACTTTTCCCACTTCCGTTGCTTCCATCCAATACCACCCGTTCTCCTCGATGGATTGAAAAGGACACCGGACAGCTGACCGGATTTCCCCCATAACAAACTGCCGCATCCAAAAACGTAACCAGTGTATCCGAACGGTATTGCAACGGAAGCAGTTTTAACTCCTCTGCCCGCTCCCTGTTTTTCAAAAGACCTGACTTCTGCTCGATTGCTTTTTGCTGTCTTGCCTCGATCGACTTGGCACGTTTCATCATTTTCGCGGACTTATGTCCGATATACCCCTTATCCGCTGCCCCGGTTTTGGATGCTTCCACTCGATCTGACCATCCTTGTGTACGTTTTGCTGACTGCGAAAGCCTTCGGATATCCTTTTTTAAAGATTCATTCTGCGCTTCTTCCAGTCGCTGCTGTTGTTCAAAATTTTGAAGAAACGCAGAAAAAGTACCGCTCTGTACTTCAATATTACTTCGATTCAAAGATAAAATATGATCCACACACCCATCCAGGAAACACCTGTCATGGGACACCAGAATAAATCCCTTCTTTTTTCTCAAATACTCCGATACAATCTGTCTGCCATGTGTATCCAGATGATTGGTCGGCTCATCGATCAACAGAAAATGTCCTTCATTCAAAAACAGTGCTGCAAGAAGGACTTTCGTCTGTTCTCCGTTGGAAAGTGTCTCAAAAGGACGCCAAAGCACTTCTTCATCCACTTCCAGAGCGTAAAGTTCCTTCCGTATCTGCCACTCTTCTGCCTGCGGACACACCTCATTCAGTACTTCCATCGTCCACTTTTTTGTATCTTTTACCAAATACGGAAAATAATCAAACCGGACTGATTTTATAATTTTCCCTCGATACTCATACTGATCCATCAAAAGATTTAAAAACGTCGTCTTTCCTCTGCCGTTTCTCCCCACAAATCCCAGTTTCCAGTCTGTGTCGATCTGAAAACTCACATTTTCAAAAATAGGATCATAACTGGACGGATAAGAAAACGTAAGATTTTCTACTTTTATCATCGACATTGCTCCTACCTCCTAACATCAAAAAAAGCTGCAAGAAAGTCAATTCCTGCAGCTTCTCATAGCACAAACCATCCCCATATCAGACGTATGCGGCCAATGATCCATATCTGTGAACAAGACTCTTAACTTTCCTGCAAAAAGGCGCAATCATTGCGTATCTGCACAATCACTGCTGTTTTCCATTCTACTTGCAAGAAAAATTAATCATCCTTCCACCTCTTTCATTTCAAATCTGTTTCTAACATATCACAAGATGAAAAAACAGGCAAGCCTTTTTTGCCTGCCTGTCAGAACTCTTTGTTTCGATTACAGCTCTTCTTCCCACTGAGCCTCTTTAAATCCAACCAGCACCTGATCCTCTGTTACTACAATCGGACGCTTTACGAGCATTCCGTCTGAAGCAAGCAGTGCCAGCTGTTCGTCCTCGCTCATTTCCGGAAGTTTATCTTTTAGCTTCATCTCTTTGTAAAGCATTCCGCTTGTATTAAAGAAGCGCTTAAGAGGAAGCCCGCTTCTCTGATACCATTCTTTTAACTCTTCCAGTGACGGGTTATTCTCTTTGATATCTCGTTCTTCATAAGAAATCTGATGCTCATCCAGCCACTTTTTGGCACGTTTACATGTGGTACATTTCGGATAGTGTACAAATAACATCGGTCTGTCTTCCTTTCTTTTCGTATTAGATTTCGTTTGTATTCTATATCGTTTTTCAAACTTTTGCAATTACTTATTTCTGGGATTCTTTCGCAATCCGCAGTCTTACCCATGCGCCTTTCATCCTCGTAGAGTTGGCCAATGTAAGACTTCCTCCGTTTTCTTTTGCAAATTGCTCTGCCAGATACAAGCCCATCCCGTAATGTATCCCGCATTTTTCCGAACGTCTCCAGGATTTTCTTGATTTCCAGAACCTGAGAATCCGGATATGGAAATTCCAGATCCTGATGCTCAATTTTTTCTGTCATCCATTCAATTTTTTGAAGTTCTTGTTTAATCTTCCGGCTGAAATATCGGATCAAAAACATCACTTCCGCACAAAAAATCAAAAGCGCTGCCAGCAAAAGTAATTCCAGAACATGCGGAAACCGTTCTCTGAGTGCCGGATTTCCAAATTGAACACGAAGCTGATAGGATACCAGACAGATTTCCTCTTCTCTCTGGAATCGTTTCAGATATCCACTTCTGATTTCATTTTTCTCTTCCAGAACAGCTTTCCATACTTCTTCTCTTTCTGATTCTGTAAATGTTCCGTAAAGCCACCTGCCTGAATTATCAAACACTCCAAACCTGGTTCCGTATGGGAGCATTCTTTCTTCCACTTTTTCTGCTTCCTGGATTTCTTCCCTTTTTTGCTCCAACTGCTGTTCATCATAATTAGCGGGATGTATCACCGCCTTTATGGTCAAAATCTGGACAATCACTCCCAAAACCAGTATAGTTGCTGCTCCTGCAAGTAAAAAACTAAACAGAAAACGTCTGAAAATCCCTGAAATATTCTTTTGCCTTACTCCCACTTGTACCCAATCCCCCACACTGTCTGTATATTCTTCTTCCCATATCTGGCAAATTTTGCCCGAATATTTTTCACATGCTCTGTAATTGCGGAGCTGTCACTTTCTCTCTCATATCCAAATACACTCTCAAAAATTTTCTCTTTGGAAAAACCTGTCCATGGTTCAATGCCAGAAGCTCACTGATCTCATATTCACTTTTCGTCAGAGGAATTTTCTCTTCCCCCACCTGAACACTCTTTCCCGCCAGATCAAAACGTATTCCTGAAATTTCCACTGCATGTGTTTTTTCTCTGGCTTCTCTTCGCAAATGTGCCGCAACCCTTGCCCGGAGTTCTCCGATTCCAAACGGCTTACAGATATAATCATCTCCACCGGAACCAAGCCCTTCCATGATACTTTTTTCCTCCGCTTTTGCTGTCAGAAATAAAATCGGGCAGTCCACATACCGTCTGATCTTTTTGCACCAGGTGATGCCGTCTGTTCCCGGCATCATGATATCCAGTAAAATCAGATCATAGTGAATCAAATCCTTTTCCTTTATCACCTCTGTATTTTTACATACACTCACCCGATGTCCATCTTTTTCCAATGCATTCTGAATCAGATTCCGAATCCCTTCTTCATCATCTACCGCCAATATCCATGCCATTTTGACTCCTCTTTCCTGTCATTGTGAAATGCTTTTCCTGTCGTGATGCTGTATCCAGATACACCAGAGGATCAGCCCTGTTATCGTCATTCCCACCATTGAGAGAACGCCCGTCCTGATCTGTTCTTTCAGCATTTCTCCCGCCATTTTAAACACTTCGCTCTCTGTTTTCCATTTTACATAATACAACAGCAGATGTCCACTCCATCCACATGGAAACCACATCCAGAGTCCATCTCCTAATCCAGTAAAGAGCAATGCCGCAATCAGACTCTGCGTCACCCCTGCTGCCAGACAGGCTCCACTTCCGAAACGCATTGCCAGAAAAAAGTGCAGAAGATAGATTCCTGCCTGCGTTATCCACAAGATCAGCCCGCATATAAGATATTCTTTTACCGACAGATTCCACGCAGCTTTCGTTCCCCAGACGCCCATTCCAAAGAGTAAAAAAGCAAGCAGTGATGCCGCCAATCCGAGAATCCAAAGTGTGAGTATCTTTCTCAACACTGCGCTCCAGCGCAATGTTGACACACACAGCAGATTTTGAAAATTTCCCGCCTTTAATTCCTGCATCACAGACTGCATACAGATGATCGCAGAAACAGACGGGTACACGATCGCGAGTGTTTCTGCATAAAATTCCAGTACACTCTGCCATTCTCTTTTTGCAGCCACTCCATACAATAAAAACAATCCCGCGCCTGCAACAGGAACTCCCAAATGGATCCAGAAAATCCAGGTTCCTTTCAATTTTAGGAATTCACTTCCCACCAGTTTTTTATTTTTCCCATCCGACTTCCATCCTCCTCTGATACCATCTTGCTGTCATAGCTGTCAACAGGGCAAATAATCCCATACTGAGTAAGATTCCCGGAACGATCACACTCTTTTCCAGTACCTGCGGCGTAAACATGACACTTTCCGGCACTGCCGGAAGTCCGTTTGGCAGTATTTGAAGAACCGGACACATCAGCCTTGGCAAAATTGCAAACGGATTCATCCACCATCTGGATCCTGTTGTCCAAACAGTCGAAAGAATCGAATTCGCTCCCATCCCAAGTAAAAAGGTCAGGACCATCCCCGTCTTTTGATAACAAAACATCCACAAAGGAATCTGCCAGCATATCGCGCAGACTAACAGTCCCCATGCTGCTGCCACAGTAATCGGGGAAAACAGATTTCCTCCTGTAAATAATTGTTTCAAAACCAAACTGATTCCGGCCACCGCCGCTGCGATCATTCCTGTACTTACAATGATCTGCCCAATGCAGCTGACAACCTTTGCTATCCAGATCTTCCCTGCTGATACAGGAAGCATCTGCACTGCTCTGTACTTCAGACGTTTCTCCCTCCGGCAGATAAAAATACTGCCTGCGATTACCTGGATTGGAAGGAAACACATATACCACCAGTTATACTGATTCATCTGATAATATGCTGCATTTCCAAACGAAAAATATACGGAACATAAAATCGATATTGTAGGAAAAATAACCATCAGTCTTGCCCATTCGGAATGTCTGTTTTTCAGAAGCTCTGCCTTGATATATGCTCTCATATCCGTTCACCCCCTGTTTCTGCTCACAATTTCCGTGAACAATTCTTCCAGATTTTCCTGCTGTCCCCCCTGATATCCCAATACTCCATTTGCCAGGATTCCAATGTAGTCTGCCGTTTGCTGGATTTCACCTAAAATATGGCTGGAGACAAGTACTGTCATCCCACTTTCTGCAAAAGAAACCAGCATTTCCCGAAGCTGACGGATTCCAAACGGATCCAGTCCGTTCGCCGGTTCGTCCAGGATCAGAAAATCCGGATCATTTAACAATGCCACCGCAATTCCCAGCCGCTGCTTCATTCCCATAGAAAACTTTCCCACCTGCTTTTTCCCCGTATTTTTCAGATCCACAATATCAAGTACCTCCAGGATCCGGGCATCTGAAATCCCAAGCGTCCATGTCCGCACTTTCAGATTATCCACTGCACTTAAATTTTCATAAACAGGAGGCAGCTCGATCAAAGCCCCAATCCGTTCTATGCACTTTCGACTCCATATTTTTCCGTCAAAAAATACTTCCCCGGCATCTGCCCGCGTCATCCCGCACAATATTTTCATCAATGTCGATTTTCCTGCGCCATTTGCTCCCAAAAGCCCGTATACACACCCTTTCGGAATTCTCATATTGATATTTTTCAGCACAGTCTGTTTGTGATACTGCTTGCATAGTTCTTTTGTTTCCAAAATTATTTCTTCCATAAAATGATTCTCCCTTCTCTTTGTACAGCTTTACTTTAAGAGCGAATTCTAAGGATTTTATAAGGAACTGTCATTTTTTTGCACAAAAACCCATACCCGCCTTGCGAATTTATCTCAATATGTTAAAATATAGACGTTAATATGTGAACTTCTATAGATTGACAGAATCATAGTGAAAATAAAGGAGGAACTTTAACATGCATTGTGTCAGAAAAGTAACCGAAGATTTATACTGGGTCGGAAGCAATGACAGAAGACTGGAACTATTTGAAAACATTTTTCCGATTCAGAAAGGAGTTTCCTACAACTCTTATTTGCTGCTGGATGAAAAGACAGTCCTTTTCGATACGGTAGACAACGCTGTAGGCAGACAGTTTCTGGAAAATATCGCGGCTGTTTTGAACGGGCGTACTCTGGATTACCTTGTGATCAATCACATGGAACCGGATCATTGCGCTTTGATCGAGGATCTGCACCTGCGTTATCCGGATATGAAGCTGATCGGAAACGCCAAAACATTTCCGATGATCGATCAGTTCTACGGCATGGATCTTGGAGATAAAAAGATCATCATCAAAGAAGGCGAGACATTCTCCTGCGGAAAACACACACTTCACTTTGTGATGGCGCCAATGGTGCACTGGCCGGAAGCTATGATGACTTACGATGAGACCGATAAAGTTTTGTTCTCTGCCGATGCATTCGGTACTTTCGGAGCACTGGACGGAGTGATCTTCAACGATGAGATGGATTTCGACCGTGATTATCTGGACGAAGCCCGCCGCTATTACACAAATATTGTCGGAAAATATGGGATTCAGGTACAGAATGTCCTGAAAAAAGCAGCTGCATTGGATATTCAGATGATCTGCCCTCTCCACGGACCTGTATGGAGAAGTAACCTCTCCTATATTCTGGAAAAATACGATATCTGGAGCAAATATGAAGCAGAGACAAAGGGTGTTATGATTGCCTATGCTTCCATGTATGGCAATACAGAAAATATGGTCAATGTTCTGGCTGCCATGCTCGCTGATGCCGGAATCACAAATATCAAGATCCACAATATTTCCAAAACACATGTATCTGAGCTGATTTCTGACAGTTTCAAATACAGCCATCTTGTACTTGCCGCACCAACCTACAACAATGGAATTTATCCTCTGATGGCAAACTATCTGGAAGATATGAAAGCTTTGATGGTACAGGGGCGCACCGTAGCTGTTTTAGGAAACGGAAGCTGGGCTCCGCAGTCCGCAAAACTGATGGAAGCAAAGCTTGCAGAACTGAAAAACATGACACTTCTGACAGAAAACTTCGCTGTAAAATCAGCACTGCATGATTCTCAAATGGAACAACTGCAGGAACTGTGCACAAAAATCACAGATTCTGTCAACGCATAAATTCTGACAAATACAAAGGAGGAATTCATATGAAATTAGTAATCACCATGAGCCGTCGTTTCGGAACCGGTGCAAGTATCATTGCAGATGAACTTTCCAAAAGACTGGACATTCCTGTCTATGACCGTGCCTATATTGAACAGCAGGTCAATGACCGCATGTATGACTCCGAGGCAGAAGCCATCCGTAATCTTGCCGAAAAACCATGTATCATTCTCGGACGGTGCGCTTCTGATATTTTAAAAGACCGCATGAATATTCTGAATATTTTCGTATGTGCTGATAAAGAAGACCGTATCAAACGCATTATGAAGCTGGAAGACCTTTCCTACGAGGATGCAAAAGAGAAAATCGATAAGACTGATGAACAGCGTGCTTCTTATTATTATGAACATACAGGAAAAACCTGGGGTGATGTAAATGACTATCATATGATTCTGGATACCTCCGCACTGGGAGTCGAAAATTGTCCGGATATTTTAATGCACTATTTCGAAAAACTGGAATACATTTAAATCGAATGTAAAAATAAAAATCTTCCATAGAATTCCGTGTTTCCCGACACATGATCTTCTATGGAAGATTTTTTACATCACTCTCTGAATCCATACGAATGACAAGTCAGAAGTGTAATCATTTTCTCGCCCGAACAGATTTTTGTATCATCTCTGCAATGACCTCTTCCTCTTCTTCCAGCTCCTCTGCAATCTCAGAAATTGACTTTCCTTTTACCAGCTTCTTTTGAATCAGCCTTTCTAAAAGCTCCTGTTTTCCCTTTTTAATTCCTTCTTCTATCCCCTCTTCTCTGCCCTCTTCCCAGGACGCTTCCCGCTCCTGCCGCATATGCTTTTCCTCATCATATTCATAAATACTCACTTGTTTCGCCTCCGCTCTGTTTTGTTTCAAAAACTCTGAAAGAATCCCTTCCT
>ENA-OQJB01000113-OQJB01000113.1-human-gut-metagenome-genome-assembly--contig:-NODE-113-length-48564-cov-4.038731_pt1 | contig 48564 bp, 37 predicted proteins | sample MGYA00242599_ERZ504765 | MGnify/ENA primary metagenome ERZ504765 (study PRJEB26092, sample SAMD00036354) | human gut metagenome | host: Homo sapiens | study: EMG produced TPA metagenomics assembly of...
ATTCAAAGAGCGATGAAAGTCAGATCTACATCTGGACTTTTAGTACATACGATGGGCAAAATTGCCATCGCATTCATTTATCTAATTTTCTAAAACAAGGAATCAGAGTTCAACTACTGATTCGCATAGATTATTATATTTTAGTATTTATATATGTTCGGTTGGTGGTTCGCCTACTTTTTTCCGAGCGTTGCAAACGCATGACAGACAAGCAGTTGAGCCACCTCCAGGGGGTGTTCGTTTGGCTGTTCGATTTTTTAGCCCCAAAATAGAGGCTCTATTTGAGGGAAACAGAGCCTCTGTTTAAGCCATATAGAGCCTCTGTTTGTATGAAATAGAGACTCTATTCCGATAAAACAGAACCACCGTTTTCCCGAATCCAACAATTCTTCCTATATTTGCCACCAAAATAAAACGAGCCTGCTAATGAAACGTTTTTTCTTATATACAATCCTCTCCTTCTTCCTGCTGCTTCCGTCCGCCGGACAAGCACCTGCCAACAGCAACGACTCCATCCGCTTGAGCTTGTTGACTTGCGCTCCCGGAGAAGAAATATATTCCCTGTTCGGACACACTGCCATCCGCTATGAAAACCCGTCACAAGGGATTGACGCTGTGTTCAATTACGGATTATTCAGTTTCAACACTCCTAACTTCATCTTCCGCTTCTCGCTCGGAGAAACCGACTACCAACTGGGAGTAACGGATTATGAGCATTTTGCGGCTGAATACGCATTCTACGGACGCAGCGTGTGGCAGCAAACACTGAACCTGACTGATGAAGAGAAAACAAAACTAATCCAGTTATTACAAGAAAATTATCGTCCGGAAAACCGGGTGTACCGCTATAATTTCTTTTACGACAATTGCGCCACCCGTCCCCGGGACAAGATAGAAGAAAGCATTGCAGGAAAGGTGGTTTATCCGACGGAACCGCAGGATGGTTCGCGCACTTTCCGCGACATCGTACATCAATATTGCAAAGGACATCCGTGGGCGCGTTTCGGCATCGACCTCTGCATCGGAAGCGAAGCCGACCAGCCCATCACACAACGGCAAATGATGTTTGCCCCCTTCTATCTGATGGATGCTTTCGACGGCGCACAGATTTCCACAGATACCTATTCCCGTCCGCTTGTCAAAACCAACAAGCTGATAATCGACGTCACTCCCGAACCGGATGAAAGCGGCTGGATGCCCACTCCTCTCCAATGCTCGTTACTCTTATTTATACTGACAGCCGCCGCCACGATCTATGGCATCCGCCGGAGAACCGGATTATGGGGGATCGACCTTGTTCTTTTTGGCATGGCAGGTATCGTGGGATGCGTCCTCGCTTTCCTCGCCCTCCTCTCCCAACACCCGGCAGTCAGCTCCAATTTCCTGTTATTGGTTTTCCATCCGGGACAACTTCTTTTCCTTCCCTACATCGTATATTGTGTCCGAAAAGGGAAGAAATGCTGGTACTTGACCTTAAATCTGGTCGTTTTAACACTTTTTATAGTGCTTTTTCCTGTAATTCCGCAAAGATTTGACTTTGCTGTTGTACCTTTGGCACTCGTTTTGCTGATACGTTCAGCAAGCAATCTGATTGTGACATCTAAAAAGAAATAATGAAAGGACTACTAACTTCCCTCATCACCGTACTGACTTTCACCGGGCTACAAGCCCAGTCACTGCCTTCCGCCCCTAAATTAGTGGTAGGGCTGACTATCGACCAATTGCGTACGGACTATCTGGAAGCGTTTTCGTCACTCTACGGCGAGAAAGGCTTCAAACGTCTTTGGAAAGAGGGAAGAGTGTTCCATAACGCCGAATATACCTTCTGCGGCGTAGACCGCGCTTCTGCCATCGCAGCTATTTACAGCGGCACGACGCCTTCCATGAACGGAATCATCTCCCAACGATGGATGGACGCCTCTACCCTTCGCCCCGTCAACAGTACGGACGATACCGAATTCATGGGATATTACACCGACCAAACCGCCGCACCCACCAAATTACTGACTTCCACCATTGCCGACGAGCTTAAAATAGCGACCCAAGGCAAAGGACTCGTATATGCCATCGCCCCCGATTGCGATGCCGCGCTTTTCGCAGCCGGACATGCCGGAAACGGTGCTTTCTGGCTCAATCCCAACACCGGAAAATGGAGCGGAACGACCTATTATGGAGAATTTCCGTGGTGGGCAAGCCAATACAATGACCGGCAGGCGATTGATTTCCGTATTGCGGGTATGACATGGGAACCGGTATTCCCCCGTGGCATGTACACTTTTCTGCCAGATTGGCGGGATATACTCTTCAAATATAAATTTGATGACGACCGTAACAATAAGTACAGACGCTTCATCGCCAGCCCTTTTGTGAATGACGAAGTGAACGCACTTGCCGAAGAGGCATTGAACAAAAGCTCCATCGGCATGGATGACATTACTGACTTATTGGCACTCACTTATTATGCAGGAAACTACGCACATAAATCCGTACAGGAATGTGCCATGGAAATACAAGACACCTACGTGCGTCTCGACCGCAGCATCGAAAACCTGCTCGAAGCGCTCGACAAGAAAGTAGGACTACAAAACGTGCTTATTTTCGTCACTTCCACCGGATATACGGACAGCGAATCGGCTGACTCGGGATTGTACAAGATTCCCGGCGGAGAGTTTTATCTCAACCGTTGTGCCGCCCTATTGAATATGTACCTGATGGCTACGTATGGCGAAGGAAAGTATGTGGAAGCTCACCACAACCAGCAGATTTATCTGAATCATAAATTGCTGGAAAAGAAGGAACTGAATCTGGCAGAGATCCAACAAAAGTCAGCAGAATTCCTGATGCAGTTCAGCGGAGTGAACGAAGCATATTCAGCCAACCGACTGTTGCTGGGTTCATGGACACCGGAAATTCATAAAATACGCAACGGCTACCACCGTAAACGTTCGGGCGACCTCGTAATCGACGTCCTTCCCGGATGGACCATCGTCAACGAGAACGGCGGCGAAAACAAAGTGGTACGTCATTCTTATATCCCTTCACCGCTGATTTTCATGGGACATTCCGTAAAACCGGCCATTATCCAGACACCTGTAACCATTGAACATATTGCGCCCACACTGGCACATTTCATGCGCATCCGGGCTCCCAATGCCTGTACTTCTGCTCCTATTACCGACCTACGGTAAAAATTTACTCACAAAAACAGGGAGCAAAACATAAATAAATCAGCATTTTAATGTAACTTTGCGGAGATTATTCGCCACAAATCCCACAGATTCACACAGATTAAAAAGAAAGATCCGTGTTCTATATGAAAAAATCTGTGTAAATCCGTGGAATCTGTGGTGCAGAAAAAGATAAATAATAAACTAAATAATATAACATGGGATTTAATGAATTTTTAAGCTCGATTTTCGGAAACAAATCCACACGAGACATGAAAGAAATCAAGCCCTGGGTGGAAAAGATCAAAGCTGCCTACCCGGAGGTTGAGAAACTGGACAACGACGCCCTCCGTGCCAAAACGGAAGAACTCAAAAAATATATCCATGAATCGGCTACTGCCGAACGTGCGAAAGTGGAAGAGTTGAAGGCAAGCATCGAGACACTGGAACTGGAAGACCGCGAAGAAGTCTTCGCACAAATCGATAAGACAGAAAAAGAAATTCTGGAGAAATATGAAAAAGCACTGGACGAAGTACTGCCCGTTGCTTTTTCTATCGTGAAAGCTACTGCCAAACGTTTCACAGAAAATGAAGAAATCGTTGTTACCGCTACGGATTTTGACCGCCAACTGGCTGCAACGAAAGATTTTGTACGCATCGAAGGCGACAAGGCCATCTATCAGAATCACTGGATAGCCGGTGGTAACGATACGGTATGGAACATGGTTCACTACGATGTACAGCTCTTCGGTGGTGTCGTTCTGCACAAAGGTAAGATTGCGGAAATGGCAACCGGTGAAGGTAAAACATTGGTGGCTACCCTCCCGGTATTCCTCAACGCACTAACCGGAAACGGTGTGCACGTGGTTACCGTGAATGATTACCTCGCCAAACGTGACTCCGAATGGATGGGACCTCTTTATATGTTCCACGGCTTGAGCGTGGATTGTATCGACCGCCATCAACCGAACTCCGACGCGCGCCGTCAGGCATACCTGGCAGACATCACGTTCGGTACAAACAACGAATTCGGTTTCGACTACCTGCGTGACAACATGGCTATCAGCCCGAAAGACCTTGTACAACGTCAGCACAACTATGCCATCGTCGATGAGGTCGACTCGGTATTGATTGACGACGCCCGTACTCCGTTGATTATCTCCGGTCCTGTACCGAAAGGCGACGACCAATTGTTCGAGCAACTCCGTCCGTTAGTAGAACGTCTGGTAGAAGCACAGAAAGTATTGGCTACCAAATATCTCTCCGAAGCAAAGAAACTGATCGCATCCAACGATAAGAAAGAGGTGGAAGAAGGATTCCTCGCTTTATACCGCAGCCACAAGGCATTGCCGAAAAACAAGGCTTTGATTAAGTTCCTTAGTGAACAGGGGATCAAGGCAGGTATGCTCAAAACGGAAGAGATCTACATGGAACAGAACAACAAGCGTATGCATGAAGTTACTGATCCGCTGTATTTCGTGATCGACGAGAAACTGAATAGTGTAGACCTGACAGACAAGGGTGTAGACCTGATTACCGGTAACTCTGAAGACCCGACATTGTTCGTTCTTCCGGACATCGCCGGACAACTTTCGGAACTGGAAAACCAACATCTGACTAACGAACAACTGCTTGAAAAGAAAGATGAACTTCTGACAAACTATGCCATCAAATCGGAACGTGTACACACCATCAACCAGTTGTTGAAGGCTTACACCATGTTCGAGAAAGATGATGAATATGTAGTGATCGACGGACAGGTGAAGATTGTAGACGAGCAGACAGGCCGTATCATGGAAGGTCGCCGCTACTCTGACGGATTGCACCAGGCTATCGAAGCCAAGGAACGTGTGAAAGTGGAAGCTGCTACGCAGACCTTTGCAACGATTACTTTGCAGAACTACTTCCGTATGTATCACAAACTGTCCGGTATGACCGGTACTGCTGAAACGGAAGCAGGCGAACTTTGGGACATCTACAAATTGGACGTAGTCGTGATCCCGACCAACCGTCCGATTGCAAGAAAGGATATGAACGACCGCGTTTACAAGACGAAACGCGAAAAGTATAAAGCTGTTATCGAGGAAATCGAAAAATTGGTTCAAGCAGGACGTCCGGTATTGGTGGGTACTACCTCGGTAGAAATCTCCGAAATGTTGAGCAAAATGCTTACCATGCGTAAGATTGAACACAAGGTATTGAACGCCAAACTACACCAGAAAGAAGCGGACATCGTTGCTACTGCCGGTTTGAGCGGAACAGTAACCATTGCTACCAATATGGCTGGTCGTGGTACCGACATCAAGTTAAGTCCGGAAGTGAAGGCTGCGGGCGGTTTGGCTATTATCGGTACGGAACGTCACGAATCCCGTCGTGTAGACCGCCAGTTACGTGGTCGCGCCGGACGTCAGGGTGACCCGGGTTCTTCTATATTCTTTGTGTCACTGGAAGATGATTTGATGCGTCTGTTCTCCTCCGACCGTATTGCCAGCGTAATGGACAAACTTGGTTTCCAGGAAGGCGAAATGATCGAGCACAAGATGATTTCCAATTCTATCGAACGTGCCCAGAAGAAGGTGGAAGAAAATAACTTCGGTATTCGTAAACGTCTGTTGGAATATGACGACGTAATGAACAAGCAGCGTACAGTGGTTTACACCAAACGCCGCCACGCTTTGATGGGTGAACGTATCGGTATGGACATCGTGAACATGATTTGGGACCGTTGTGCCAATGCTATCGAAAACAATGATTATGAAGGCTGCCAAATGGAACTGCTTCAGACATTGGCGATGGAAACTCCGTTCACTGAAGAAGAATTCCGTAACGAGAAGAAAGAAAAGTTGGCCGAAAAGACTTTCAACATTGCGATGGATAACTTCAAACGCAAAACTGAACGTCTGGCACAGATCGCTAATCCGGTTATCAAACAGGTATATGAAAACCAGGGACACATGTACGAAAACATCCTGATTCCTATTACAGACGGTAAACGAATGTATAATATCTCTTGTAACCTGAAAGCGGCTTACGAATCGGAATCTAAAGAAGTGGTGAAATCGTTCGAGAAATCAATCCTGCTCCACGTTATCGACGAAGCATGGAAAGAAAACCTCCGCGAACTGGACGAACTGAAACATTCCGTACAGAACGCAAGTTACGAACAGAAAGACCCGCTGTTGATTTATAAACTGGAATCTGTGACTTTGTTCGACGCCATGGTGAACAAGATCAACAACCAGACTATATCTATCTTGATGCGCGGACAAATTCCTGTACAGGAAGCTCCGGACGAACAGGCTGCCCGTCGTGTGGAAGTGCGTCAGGCTGCTCCTGAACAACGTCAGGATATGAGCAAGTATCGCGAAAACAAGCAGGACTTGAGTGATCCGAACCAGCAGGCTGCTGCCAGCCAGGATACTCGTGAACAGCAGAAACGTGAACCCATCCGTGCAGAAAAGACTGTAGGACGTAACGATCCTTGCCCATGCGGAAGCGGTAAGAAGTATAAGAACTGTCACGGTAAAAACCTTTAAGAAGTTGAGAAGGGAGAGTTGAGAGCTAAAAGTTGAGTTAGTAGGAGTTTCTATTTCTTTGCGCTCATTTTTGAATCAGCTTCGCTCAAAAGCCTTATTTAATTTTTAACATTAAGGTATAATCTCAAGTTTCAATACACAAAAGAAAGTCTCAAACGGTTAAAAACTGTTTGAGACTTTCTTTTATTCCTCCAAAATTGTACTTTTGTTCAAATTACTAAATAGAACAAAACTATGGCAAAATCTTATTCACTGGCTTTCGTCACTATCTTCCTGCTGACACTGGGCAGCTGTCAGAGTTTGGAACAGATTTCCATTGATTATCTGCAACCTGCCGACTTGAGCTTTCCTCCGCAACTCCGGAAAGTAGCTATCGTGAATAACACCAGCAACACCCCGGATAACAAACTAATAACAACGACTGAAAAAATCAAAGAAGGTACACCGCTCGTAAGTCGTGCAACTGCATACGCCAACGGAGATCCCAAGATTGCCACCGAATCACTGGCTGAAGAAATCGCACATCAGAATTATTTTGAAGAAGTAGTCATCTGTGACTCTGCTTTGCGGGCAAATGATAAACTGGCCCGCGAAAGTACATTGAGCCAGGAGGAAGTCCGTCAGTTAGCCTCTAGTTTGGGAGTGGATTTTATCATTGCACTGGAAAATCTGCAACTCAAAGCAACTAAATCTGTCCGTTTTCTGAATGAGTTCAACTGTTTTCAAGGAGCAGTAGACGTAAAAGTATATCCCACGGTGAAAGTGTATCTTCCCGAACGTAGCCGACCGATGACTACGCTCCATCCTAACGACAGTATCTTTTGGGAAGAGTTTGGAGGTACTGCCGTAGAAGCTGCCACCCGCATGATTCGCGACAAACAAATGCTGGAAGAAGCGGCGGTATTTGCAGGGACAGTTCCGGTGAAATATCTCGTCCCCATGTGGAAAAAAGGAACACGGTATCTGTATACCGGAGGCTCGGTTCCCATGCGTGATGCTGCCATCTATGTACGCGAAAATTCATGGGACGACGCATACGAACTTTGGAACCAGGCTTTCGAAGGTACCAAGAACCAAAAGAAGAAGATGCGGGCAGCTCTCAACATAGCTGTTTATTATGAAATGAAAGATAGTCTCGCTAAAGCGGAAGAATGGGCGGAAAAAGCACAGCAACTAGCCAAGAAAATTGATAAAAAGAATATCACAGATAGTGTTCAGGCCAGCATTGACGATGTGCCGAATTATTATCTTACGTCCTTGTATTTAGCCGAATTGAAGGAGAGAAACGCTCAATTACCTAAGTTAAAATTACAAATGAGCCGATTTAATGATGATTTTTAAGGAAATTGTGTATCAAATCTTATTTTTTTATACCTTTGAACTTATAAAAAGAAGGAACCCATGAAACTAAGCCAACAATCACTATCCATTATCGAATCGGCTATCCAAAAGGCAGTCGCTAAATATACATGTAACTGTGAACAAACAGTTGTAACCGATATACATCTCCAACCGGACCAGACATCGGGACAACTTAATATTTACAATGATGATGATGAAGAACTGGCGAACATCATGATCGAAGAATGGGCTACGTATGAAGGGGATGATTTCCTTGAAAGTGTGGAACCTTCTCTACGCAACATTCTTTGCAGAATGAAAGATGCCGGAGACTTCGACAAGGTGACTATCCTGAAGCCTTACTCTTTCGTTTTGGTGGATGAAGAGAAAGAGACCATAGCGGAATTGTTACTGGTGGACGATGATACGATCCTGGTGAACGATGAATTGCTGAAAGGGTTGGATAAGGAATTGGACGAGTTCTTAAAAGAGTTGTTGGAAAAATAAAATACAGCATTTTTAGGATAGAGTTCGTTCAGGATTAATATAAATATCCGAAAGCATTATATAAAGAGAATCGGAAGCAAGCAGGGTATTTCCTGTTGCTTCCGATTATTTTTATAGATACTTCCCTATTGATTATTTATTATATTTGATTGAGATATTAGCAAGTCGAAGCGGCATGAAGCTTGATACGCCGGACGGAAGTCGAACAGGTCGCAATCTGATACAGATATTATCGCGGTTCAATAAAGCATCCGGCAGTTTAAAATCATAGACCTTATAACCCGGAATATTTTTCTCTGTCTGCCCTCCTGCAGCCGTTCTGTCAAACTGTCCCAAGATTGTGAATTCAGAATTATCTACTTTCACCCATTCACCACTCATCGAATAAGCATATTCAACCACGGCCACAGGCCCACCTCCCCAACTTGAATTCATTTCAACCTGAAGAGAAAGTGAGGTAGAAATCCCTACTGTCGATATTTTATCTACATAGAAATATGAACTTGTAGACCATGGCCTACTATTGAAGGCTCCTCCTCGCATACGCCCATAATATCCATCTGTGGTATTAAGATTCATATCTCCCCGAAAATCATCCTGGAAACCTAATATGTAATCTGCATAGGTTTGCTGGAAATGCTTATTCCCGTCTTTATTAAGAATAGCATTTGACTGCGATGCTTCTCCGCCTGTAGGATGATACTCCGTAAATGTAGAAGCACCTATTTCTTTCCAATCGGGCACATTACAATCCCACTCCACGAGCACCGAAGTGATCTCGTTCATATCACCGATATTGATGTCCTCTCTATGAAGCGGAAGAATACACAACCGGCTTTCGGAGATGTCAAAATTGGTAAGCTTGACTTTCGCTACGATTCCGGTGATGGTTCCTGAACCTTTAGGAAGTGTCTCATGCGCATAAGGAGCATCGAGCGAAGTAAGCATATATGTATTAGAGCCGTTTTTATCTCTGATGCAGGTTGGATAGTATCTGTAGTATGCCGGGAATTTCTCCACCCAATAATTTTTATTCGCCTTACGGTCGGCAGCTCCCGGATCGGTAGTCTTGAAATTAGTAAATGCGCCTACCGGAGAGGCAATCTCGACATCTTTTAAGGTCACAAGGCTGAATACCATATTATCCGTTAGTTCTGCGATTGTTTTTTCTAGGAATCGTGAAGGTGGAAAGTTCCGAACTGATTACATGGGCGGCAGTGATACCGCTAATCAGTCTGTAGGTAAAGCTGCCCTCTGATTCTTCCTTTATCGTTCCATCTTTCAAACACAATGAGACTTTGGCAAATTGCGCAAATGTAATCAGAGACTCTGATTCAAATACCACTGTCTCCCCGGTCTCATTCTGAATGACATAACGATTGTTCGGGAAGTTTTTCGATGTACCAGTGGCAACGATCGTTCCTTCAATATATACATTGTTAGTAATTCCACCGACAGGATAACCATAAACGGTTGGATAGCTGACAAGTTCTGCATTCGCATATTCAGAATATGCTTGCGACAGGTTGATTGTAGTCGTGGCTTTACGTTGGTATTGATCGTCATAACTCAATACGATACTTCCTGTGCGGGGTGATTGAGAATTTGTTTCCGTATTGAAATAAAGTTTTCCGTCACTTATCCGATACTCTTTCACCCATTCCACTGTCGGCGTAATCACAATATCCGTTTCAGGCACATTGGTCGAAATATCCATATTATATTCGCCTCCTTTGGTAAAGAGTTCCATATTATCACTGGCAGGAACTATAAATGGATAACGGGATAGTTGTTTTATCTTGATTACATCCGAAGTCTTCCCATCTTTTGTAAACACACGAATATCACAGAAACGTTCAGAATCACTGATATTTTCATCATAAGTCACCGTGAAATAAGTTCTTGATGACTGGGCTCCACGTATATCTGTAGAAAACCAGGTTGATTCTGCAAAGTCTATGCGCCACTCGGTATTGGATTTCACCTCCACCTGAACCGGAGCACCTTCAGCCTGAAGAATAATCTCATTATTTGTTATTTCCAATATGCCGACTTCATTTTCGTCAGAGCATGACGGAAACATGATAATTGCCATCACAGCCCCAAAAGCTGCCCAGGCTATTGAATCTTTAATTTTCATATTCATCAATTATTAGATTTAATTTCACCTGTTTTATATAGTATCTCATAAGCTTCATTTCGATCATTCAACACAAAGATCTGAAACTTCTCTCCTCCCGGATAAACACGTGTAACAACATGTCCGGCGGGTTTTATCTTCAAACCGTCTTCACCCAGCCTGCTCCTGTTACTGTCTACCATACCGGCGGCAAAAACCGACCGTTCACCGGCATAAAGGCTTTGAGACAGCATCCGGCTTAGCGGAGCCGGTTGAGGATGATAGTAATCCCACACGGGAATCACGTAGGCTTGCGCTTTCACTTGGGAAATGTAGGTATCACACATAGCGTCAGAGTATGCATGATGATTGGCCACTACCACATCTGTTTCGCCCAGCAATGTAGCTACAGGTGTTTCTATGTCAAACCATTCCGGCGCTTTTTCCACTCCAAGGATATCTCCGCCCGAGAAGTAATCGAAATTACCGTATGTGATACGTATTCCGCAACTGCAACGGTTCTCGTTCAACTGTTCGCTCGAAGAAGCGGTAGATGGCACAAGCTCTTTGGAAGTCGTTCCGCTGCCTGTCCAAATTTTACCGTTACCCACAATATTACGTACTTCGAATGTAGGATAGGAACCCGGAGCTTTTAATAGTTTGATTTGTGTGTTACTTCCTGTCACAAACCCTTCATTCTTTTTACCTTCCCGGTCACGAGCGGCAACATATAATTTATAGTTTGAGATATGGGCACCCGTAACTTTAGCCGCTGTCGGATAATCGTATGTAGGGTAGCCACGATCTATCAATGTGGAAATATCCAGAAGATTACCCACATGAGTTATTCCGGTAAGTTTGTAGTCCAGCCCTACTTTTTCGATTGCCAGTTTTCCATTCTGTCCGATATGGTCTGTATCGAAGTGAGTGAGCAAGGCATAATCAATAGCACCGTTATTTTTCAACGGCAATGAGAAATGTTTTATATATTGGGCAATCCATTCAGCAGGCCGTTTAGAGTCATTAGGAACTGCTTTCATAATCTCCTGGGTACCGGTGTGTACTCCCAAATCTCCTGCATCCAGCAACATGGTAGTCCCGTCCGGGAAAATAAGATAGGCTGCATTCCCTCTTCCCGTGCTAATCTGATGAATGTCCAAATAACCAGCCTGCCACTCCGGAAGGTATTCATACACTTTATCTACAGCATCATCCGGAAAAGGCTTTTCCTGTTGGCAACTAGCGAATGTAGGCAGCATCATAACGGCTCCTAGAAATAATATCTTACTATTCATTGTTTTATTCTTTAATGTTCTATTAATCAATTTGTTTAACACTGTATATACCGGCTTCCTCTTTCGTCATTTCATTGCCGCCTCCATATCCCGGATTCTGTCTCAAGACGTTGCTGACGGAAATTGACTTTTCCGGAATAGGAAAGAGTTCATAATGATCGTCATTAGTAGCTTTGTGATCCCACCAGGTGCCTGTTGTATATAAGCCCCAACGACGAAGATCGGTACGACGACGCTGCTCGCCAAGAAATTCGACCATCCACTCATCGAGAATCCGATACTTGTCAATATTCGTTTCAGTCACCGGATCAGGGTCTACTTCATTCTCAAAGTTACGTTTACGCACTTCGTTGAAAAGATTGGCTGCTTCTTTCTTATATCCGCTTCTGTATTTACATTCGGCAAGCATATAATAGATTTCTGCAAAACGAAGAACCGGATAGTCAGGATTAAAAGCAAGTGTCTTGTCTGTATTGTCCGGCACCGGCAGTTTGCACAAACGTATTCCCGAATTCTCTTCTCCGGTACTTATATTGGAAGGAAGTTCATTTACGGAAGAATATTCTCCGTCTTTCACTTTCTTAAATTGTGCTACCTGGTCAACAAATTCAAGAACCTCGCCCGGGTATTCATACAGTCCCGTACATTTCACCTCTGTTCCACTTCTTGATATACGTTGTAATTTTCCGTAAAGAAACATTCCTTCGTATTTGCCATTTCCTTTATATACATACAATTTCTTACGAAGGTCTTTCGCATGAAACTTGGCAAAAGGACGTCCGAGTTTGTCCGTATAAGGATCACCATTGGGTTTCAGAGATGGTTGGAGATGCATACCGTTCGTAGAGGAATAGCCGCTAAGATCGAAATAGTTCTTCGCATTATAATGATTATAACGTTCGAACTGCCACTGAAACAGAGTTCCTTTTGCATATTGCGACTGAACGGACCACATCACTTCTTTCGACTTGTTATTTTCGAAAGTGAAAGGACCGAACCAGTCTTCTTCCAACTCGTAATAGCCGTATTTACCGTCTAGTAAATCCTGACAAATCTGCGCACATTCAGCAAAGCGACTTTCCCCTGTATAGACTTCTGCATTAAAATATAATTGAGCAAGTAGAGCAGCCGCGGTTCCTTGGCGTAAGTAACCTTCTTCCAGCATATCTGCTGTTTTTTTCTCTAGTTTGGGGATGGCGGCAAGCAGGAGTTCTTCCACATAATTAAAGGTTTCCCGTGCTGTGGAACGTGGAGATTCCTCTGTGGTAGAGCGTCGGTAAATAGGCATACCGCCATAGAAATCAAGTCCTCTCAAATAGAAATAGGCCACTAATGTCTGAAGCTGCATCTGATGATCTGCCTTCAGCTCTTCCGTCATACCTAATGAAACATAGTCTACACCAGCTAAGTCTTCTTTACAGGCTAAAGCCATGGCTACTCCCATACCTACTCCACGCCATGTTTCTTCGTTGTTGGGGTGAAGTGGTGTCCAGTCATGGTGTTGCAGCTGGGCGTATCGGACATCATTGTAATGTATTCCTTTTTGTGTGACACACATCTCGTCTGTTGTACATTCCTGAAGAATGGCACGGTCGAATCCGTGAAACCAACGCCAGTGCGTGAAAGAGCGTACCAGAAAAGAGTAGACAGTTTCCTTAGATGTGAAATAAGTGTCCGGAGTTACTTCGGAATACCACTTCTCATCCAGATTAGTACAACCGGAGGCCACCAGAAGGGTGAGGAAAGAGATTATAATTAGAATATTTCGTCTCATATCATTATATTAGTTTATAGGTACTTTACTATTAGAATTGGATTTTCATACCAAAGGTATATCTACGAGTTTCAGGGTAAATATTATTAAACCATTCATAACCGGGATCCAAACCGTTCACATTCACTTCCGGATTCAATCCTGAATATTTTGTGAAACAGGCAACGTTACGGACGGTCAGGTAAAGATCAATCTTATCTATATACTTTTGCCATTTTTTCATGTTAAGAGAATACCCCAGGCTAATGGCATCAATCTTCAAGAATGTACCGTCCTCAAGCCAGTAATCGCAAAGTTGCTTTACTTCTTTGATGTGCCGGTTATCAATGTATGCGTTGCGAAGAACATTCTGGCCTGCCACTTCAGAAAGTCCATAGTACATATTTATGGTATTGAACACATCGAAATCGATCCAGCTACGCAGGTTGATGCCTAAAGAGAGATTTTTGTAAGTGAAGGTATGATCCCATGATACCATCAATGCAGGAATGGCATTGCCGATATATCGTTTATCGTCATACGTTTTTTTATCGCTAAGGATTACATTGTCATTCTTATCATACAGAAGCCACCTGCCATTGTCCGTGATACCGGCATATTTCCAGATGTAATAGCTTCCGATTTTTGTTCCGGCCTCAATTCTACCGGCTGATCCGTTTGTACCCGGTGACGGAAATCCTACACGATCCTGATAGGTATTATTGCCCCACAAAGAGGTAATTTTGGAGGAAGAGTGTGATAGGCGCATAGTAGTTGTCCAATTAAAGTTTCTGGTTTTGACGGGTACTCCTCCTATCTCGAACTCCCATCCGGTATTCTCAAGATTACCGTAATTCATGGTAGTTGTTTCATAAACAGCGGGAGGATTGGGAACGTTGATATTATATAGCATTCCAGAAACTCTTCTCTTATAGATATCAAACTTACCAAAAAGACGGTTATTCAGAAATGCATAATCCAAGCCGACGTTAAGCTCTGCTTTCTTTTCCCAGTGCAAGTCATAATTGACGTTACGGGCCGGTCCATAAGAGGTGATCCATGTACCGTTATACGGCCACATCGAATTGGAAGAATACATGGCAGTGGATGCTCCTGCAGAGAAATTGTTATTTCCCGTTACACCGTAACCAACGCGTACTTTAAGGTCATCGAGAAAACTGACGTCACGCAGAAATGCCTCATTGGATATACGCCATCCGCCTGATACTGCCCAAAATGTTCCCCAACGATGATTCTTTCCGAATTTTGACGAGCCCTCGTGGCGAACACTTCCTGTAAGCATATAGCGGTCTTTATAGCTATAATTCGCCCGGCCAAAGAATGAAATAAGACGTTCACGGGGATATTTGTGGGAAGACATTGCCGCCTTTCCGTCGGAAAGCCAGCTACCTGTCCCCATATCCCAAGCCCCTACTCCATCCACAGGAAAATCGTAGTTAGTCATATTAAAGTTTTCAGAGTTATTTTCCCAATAACTATATCCGGCTACCGCACTAACCGTATGGTCGTCTGCAAAAACACGCATAAAATTGATGGTAGGTTCAAAAGAGACATTGACTGTTTTGCTATATGCATGAAATCCTCTTCCTTTATAACTTCCATTTAAAGAGGTTCTGTGTAACGCGGACGTATAATGTGTCTGCTGATACTGGCGATCTTCCCAGCCAAGAGTAGCTTGTGCCGAGAATCCGGCAGGCAAATTGAGCTTTACCGTTGCATCCGCCTTCAGCCATTTATCAACATTATCTGCCTGTTTCAACATTACTTCTGCTAAAGGATTGTAATATTCACTACCACCAACCAATACATTATATCCTGTTTCACTAGTGCTGTCATATACATGTTCCGTCGGATTCATCTTCAATGCCATGTCGAAATAGGAACTACTGCTCCGCTGATCCCGGTGTGCTTCCCGGTATTCTGTGTGCAAGCCTATTTCCAGCAAATCATCGAGAAGGTTAAAATTTGCATTGATGCGCCCCGAATAGTCTTTACGGTTGTCACCAATTGCGATACCTTTTTGATCCTGTGCCATAATAGTAGCATATATTTTAGCTGTATGGCCGCCGCCCGAGAGGTTGACAACATGGCGTTGGGAGAGTGCTCCTTCATTCAAAAGTTCACCGTACCAGTCGGTGGATGCACCTAAATCTGTTCCTACTCCGAACCTTACGAAAGCATCACGATCAAGGACCTGCGGTCTCCTGGAAACTTGCTCGGTAGAGAGTTCGCCCGTATATGATAAGGTTATGGGACCTTCTTTTGCTTTCTTGGTAGTCACTAAGATGACACCACCGGCTGCTCTTGTTCCGTAAATAGCACCTGCAGAGGCATCTTTCAAAACATCAATAGACTGAATATCTTCCTGACTGATAGAACGTAAATCACCTCCGGGAATTCCGTCTATCACAATCAAAGGAGAAGAGGAAGCATTGATGGACGCTACTCCACGCAGCTGGAAACTGGCAGAAGCATTCGGACTGGAAGTCTCGGAAACATTCATACCGGAGATTTTACCCTTTAAAGCTGTCGCAATAGTGGAGCCTCCCATTCCAGTCACTAAATCTTTGGATGATATGGAAGTGATGGAACTGGTCACTGCACGTTTCTCCATCGTTCCATAACCGATAACGACTACCTCATCCAGCAACTGATGATCTTCTTTCAATACCACTGACAAGTTTGTACGGTTTCCCACCTTTACTTCAAGAGACTGAAAGCCAATGTATGAAATCACCAATATGGCATCGGATGCAACCGTCAACTTAAATTTTCCATCCAAATCGGAAACTGTACCTTTCCCGACTACTCCTTTTTCCTGAATACTGGCACCTATTACCGGCTCTCCCTGTACATCCGATATGATACCAGATACAATCATTTTCTTTTCCTGTTGCGGTGACTGTACCTCAACAGACAGTATAATCTTCTTGTCTAGCACTGAATATCGCACATTAGTGCCAGCAAAAACTTCCTTAAGCACACTAAATATATTACTTCTATCAACTGATATAGATACGCGGCGATTCAAATCCACATGTTTGTTATTGAAAAAGAAATCAAAATCAGACTGCTCTTCAATCTCTTTTAAAATATCCTCCACCCGCTGATTGTGTACATCAATACTGATTAAAGTTTTTTGTGCATAACTATCGGACGCATAACATAGCCCGATAGAGCATACCAAGAATAAAATCAAAAGTCTCATAGATAATGGGATTTTGTTAGAAACTCGCCAAAGCGACTTTACCACCCATAAAAATTGGATGCTAAAATAATTTTGCATAAATTTGTGATGACTTAAAGTTAATAAAAAGTTTATCTAAGCTTGTCGCCAAACAAGCATCAAAAAGATTTACCGATTTCCATACGGGAAGATACGCCAATATCATCCCGTATGTTTTTAATTAAGGGGCTCTGTCTTTCATTGCATTTTTGTTTTAAGGTTAATCAATCAGTATATTTCTATTTTGCTCTTTTCATCCTTCATATCCGGCGAATCAAGATACCGCCAACGGATTTGAGAAGAAAGCCGAAAATATTCCAAAATACGTTCCAAACGCTGATTAGTGAATGTTCCCGTAAACGAATCTCCTTTCAAACGATTGTTTTTAATAATGAATTCCACATTATACCGTTTTTCCAACATTCGCAGGCCTTCTTCCAAAGGAGTATTTCTGAATATAATCTTACCTTCTTTCCAGGCAATCTCCGATTCTCCGGAAGTGGCATAAAGCTGAACCTTATTATCTTTTGAATCATAGACCAATTTCTGTCCCGGATCCATCAACACTTTTTTCGAGACATCATTTGATTTATAAATAAAACCGATCTTTCCTTCTACCAATGTCGCTGAAATCCGAGCTTCTTTTTCGTATGCCTCTACATTAAAATGAGTTCCCAGTACTTCTATTTGTGATTGATGGAAAGTGGAAACTATAAATTTCTTTTCCGGATTCTTAGCCACTTCAAAATAAGCTTCTCCCTGTAAAGTCACATTTCTTGTATCATTATCGAAACGTGAAGGATAACTTAGTGTTGATTCCGAATTCAGATAAACAAGTGTACCGTCGGGCAGGGTCAATGAGGTCATCATCCCAGGATTTGTTTTCACTTCTATGATTTGTGCCAATTCCTGTTCGTTTCCTCCCCAATATTGGAGCATCAATGTAACGAGAAGTGGAATGAACAAAATTGCTGCCGCACGTTGTGCCCATTGCCACCACATCGTTCCCTTGTGTCTGTTACCCGACATTCTACTTTTCACCTTCAACAATGCTTTCTCCGTATCGACTTTCTTCATAACATTAACTGTATCCGTGGCAAGATAAAGAGCATGTATCTGTTTTGCCATCCGTCGATTTTCGTCCGATTCGCTCATCCACATCTCAACTTGCAGACGTTCTTCTTCCGTTGCCACCCCTTCACAATAACGTGGAAGCAGTTCTTCTATCGTATTTCTATCTGTTTTATCCATATCTTTTTTATTGCCTTTTACTATAAGACAAGGGAGAATAGGAAGACTCCTAAACTAAAAACCATTTTTTAGAAAAATCTTTGTTTCTATCTAAAAAGCTATATTTGCAGTTAAATTATGGAGCTAATACATGAAAGAAACTTATCAATCAGACAATGATTTTCATTATCAGCCGTTCAACACGGAGATCAAAAAGCGTTCGATACACTGTTTCGGAGATATTATCCGATGCTGTGCGCGTATGGTCACCGGTTTGTCGAGTTGGAAGATGCAGAAGAGATTGTAGAGGATTCTCTTTTATGGATTTGGGAAAATCGGGAAACACTGGTTATCGAGTCTTCTCTTAATTCTTATCTTTTTAAGATGGTGTATCGCAGGGCTTTGAACAAGCTTGCACATATCGATGCCACCCAACGGGCAGATACCCGCTTTTATGAAGAAATGCAGGAAATGCTGCAAGATACGGACTATTATCAGATTGAAGAACTTGCAAAACGGATTGAAGATGCTGTCGCGGCACTGCCCGAAAGTTATCGGGAAGCTTTTGTGATGCACCGATTCCGGGATATGAGTTACAAGGAGATTGCAGAAACACTGGGGGTATCGCCCAAAACAATAGATTACCGTATTCAACAAGCGTTAAAGCAACTGCGCGTGGATTTGAAAGATTACCTCCCGTTACTACTACCTCTCTTATTTCCCTAGAGAGACGAAACATATAAGTAACCACCAATATTATTCCATTTGGCTATTACCTGTCAGCTAAAGTATTAATAGACAACTTACGTTGTATTAAAGATAAACTTACGTTCCTCTAAGGCAAAAGTTCCCTTTGACCTGAAACAAACTATAAACGAAAGTTCCAATTATATAAATGCAACCTTCATTTTTATAAATGCAAGTTTCATTTATAAAAACAAAGCTTCCGTTTATAGATTTCTCTTAGACAAAAACAACTTTGGCAGTAAGGAAAAGGAAGTTTGCAATAAGGAGACAGTAACTTATCTATTAACTAACTTCATCTCTTTCTATAAGGAAGTGTAAACCAGAAAGTAGATCCTTTACCTTCTTCTGAATCTACTCCTATTTTTCCCCCGAGACGCTCAACAATCGTACGACAAATGGAAAGTCCTAAGCCGGTACCTTGAATGAATGGGTTATATTTTACGAATCGTTCGAAAACATGTTCACACTGTTCGTTTGACATACCACAGCCGGTATCTGATACATAAAAATAAATAGTATCGGTGTCTGTCATACGATACCCCATACAGATAGTGCCTGTTTGAGTAAATTTGATAGCGTTATTGACAAAGTTGGCAAGCAATTGTATCAGTCGATTCTTATCAATATAAAAAAGACAACCCGGCAAGCGTTCGGTAAATGCAAGGGTAACATCACTGTTTTTCAAACGTAACCGCATACTTTGTTCGATTTCCTCCATTGTCTGATTAACATCGATCGAGGAAGGATAGAAATCAAATGTTCCGGCTTCAATCTTCGACAAATCCAGAATATCATTAATTAATTGGAGCAATAAGTCGGTATTTGTTTCGATGATATCTGCGTACTCGCGCATTTCGACAGGATCTTCTGTATGGGGAAGCATATTTGAAAAGCCCACGATTGCGTTCAAAGGAGTACGTATTTCATGGCTCATGTTCGCCAAAAAGGCAGATTTCAATTGATTAGCCTGCTCCGCTTTCTCCACCGCTTCACTCAAACGGCTATACGCTTTCCGAAGAATACGAATATAATAGACAATAGCAGCTATCAAAAGTAATAGAAAAACAGAACTAGCAATAATCTTAACATAGTGTTGCTGAAAAAAGTTTGAGGTTTATCAATATATACTGCATCGTCGGGATAACGACTTGACGGAATATTATAAGACTTTAATACAGGATAACAAAGATAGGAATTTCCTTCCCCTCCCACTCCACCCGGGATATTGCGGGCTTGTTCTCCATTCAATATGCGATTCAGGATTTCCAGCAAAGAATCGCAAAAAGACTCCGTCGATACATAATATCCTCCTGCGAAAGTATTGTTCGATAAATTTTCGGGAGATAGCAAAAACAGAGGTGAGGGAGTAAAATTGGTTATAATTTCCTGTATGTGGTCGAAAAGGTAGTTGTTATCATTTTCATTATGAGACTCAAACCAGGAATAGTAAATAATCCCTGTATTAGGTTTATAACTATGCAGGGTATCCAGCAACATTTCTGTCGATAATTGAGTGGTAGAAAGCAGATCCAGACGTAAATCCGGAAAATTCTCTTCGACGGCTTCCTTTACATCTCTACGGGTTTCTTCACTAATATATCTGTCGTCCGAAATAAATGCCAGACGTTGCATATCCGGTATTAGTTTATAAATCAGTTCCACTGTTTCCTTCACATAATAATGCTGCTTTAAAAGTGTCAGATTATAGCCTCTTCTCCATTCTTCACCGGGAACGCTATTGGTTTCTGTTAGTGGAGCATGAGACAGCAAAACGTCGAGAGAAGCAGGCAGGCGGTCGCGGGCATTTGTCACTATTACCGGAACATCTTTCCATACGTCATCAAACAGTTCACGGCCAACAATCCATCCCGGATCTCCAATCAAGACGATGGCAGCGGGAGCTACCGGGTATTTCTCCCGTAAATGGGTGACTACGGCATCTGCTTCCATCTTATTAGCCAAAGCTGGTACGGAAAGAGATTCCGCTTTGGCAGATATCCCCTGCTTCTGAAGAGCATCGTGTATACACCAATAGAAATTTTTAGCCCAAGGCAGATTAAAATTAATGGAATTCAAAACCAGTACTTCTTTATTTGTTGTTTCAGTTCGGGCTGACACAGATAATAAGAATCCTTCTATAAAAAGGAATAAGCCTAAGAATGAGATGGTTCGGAGTACTTGTTTCATTTGTGATGTTCTATAATAGCTACGGCAAAGGTAGTATTTATTTCCATTTCGCAAAAAAAAGGCATCTCAAAATTAATTGAGATGCCTTATATTATATAAAACCAGGTATCAAAGAGTTATTTCTTCAACAAGATAGTAAGGCTTTCTTTCAAAGAACGAATGATACTTTCCGCATCCGCCTGTTTCTTGCGTTCAAGTTCTATGACGGCTGCCGGAGCATTGTTCACGAATTTCTCGTTGCTCAATTTCTTCACGATGCCTTGCAGGAAGCTTTCCTTATGTTTAAGTTCGGCCAACAGACGAGTGATTTCCGCATCTATATCAATCATGTCAATCAATGGTACGGCAAATTCTGTCGTTCCAACCATGAAAGAAGCAGCACCTTCTGCTTTTTTGAATACTACATTAATAGCAGAAAGGTTACACATCTTGATAATCACCGGATTCATTTTTTCTACCGGATGACTATCCACAACCTGCAATTCGAGTTGTTCCTTCAAAGCAATATTCTTCTGCAAACGAATGCTGCGAACATTGCTGATAATTTCCTTAGCCAATTCAAATTCTTGCAGGAATTTCTCGTTTACCTCAAGAGGCTCCTTCATGAGAGTAACCATCAAACTTGCACCCGGTTCGCGCTCACGCAGTTGTTGCCACAGTTCTTCTGTGATAAACGGCATGAAAGGATGCAGCAACTCAAGCAGACGTTCGAAAGAACTAAGCACCATACTATAAATAAAGCCATTAATGGGCTGTCCATAAGCAGGTTTCACAATTTCCAGCAACCAAGAAGAGAACTCATCCCAGAACAGTTTGTAAACCAACATCAATGCTTCGCTCAAACGATATTTAGAGAACAAATCGGCAACTTCAACCGCAGCTGCATCCAGTCTCTGGTCGAACCATTGAACAGCCAGATGAGCCTCGGGTGGAACCGGAATGGAACCTTTGCCATTAGTCCATCCTTTAATCAGACGGAAAGCATTCCATATCTTGTTGCAGAAGTTACGTCCCTGTTCGCAAAGGGCGTCGTCGAAAAGAATGTCGTTTCCGGCGGGAGCTGAAAGCATCATACCCATACGTACACCGTCGGCACCATACTTTTCAATCAGTTCCAATGGATCGGGAGAGTTACCGAGCGATTTAGACATCTTACGTCCCTGTTTATCACGAACGATTCCTGTGAAGTATACGTTCTTAAACGGCATCTGTCCCTCGTATTCGTAGCCTGCCATAATCATACGGGCTACCCAGAAGAAGATAATGTCCGGTCCTGTCACAAGGTCGCTTGTTGGATAGTAGTATTTGATTTCTTCGTTGCCCGGGTTGTTGATTCCGTCGAACAAAGAGATAGGCCACAACCAGGAAGAGAACCAAGTGTCCAGGCAATCTTCATCCTGACGAAGGTCTTCCATTGTCAGAGCGGCATTACCCGTCTTTTCTTTTGCTTTTGCCAGAGCTTCCTCGGGAGTAGCGGCTACTACATAGCCACCTTCCGGCAGGAAGTATGCAGGAATACGATGTCCCCACCACAACTGACGGCTGATACACCAGTCTTTGATGTTTTCCATCCAGTGACGGTAGGTATTCTTGTATTTTGCAGGGTAGAATTTCAGATCGTCGTTCATTACCGGAGGCAATGCCATATCTGCGAAATGTTGCATCTTGAGGAACCATTGCATAGACAATTTCGGTTCGATCACAACGTTGGTACGTTCCGAATATCCTACCTTATTAGTATAGGCTTCTATTTTTTCGAGCAATCCGGCAGCTTCGAGGTCTTTCTCTATTTGTTTACGAACATCGAAACGGTCCATACCGATATACATACCGGCAGCTTCGCTCAATGTACCGTTGTCATTGAAAATATCGATACTAGGCAAGTTGTATTTTTCACCCAGCATATAGTCGTTTACATCATGGGCCGGGGTTACTTTCAGACAACCCGTACCGAATTCGATGTCTACATAATCATCCTCAATCACAGGAATGACACGGTTTACCAGCGGAACGATCACTTTCTTTCCTTTCAGCCATTCGTTCTTCGGGTCGTTCGGATTGATACACATAGCCGTATCACCCATAATTGTTTCAGGACGGGTTGTTGCAACAACCGCGTAGCGACCTTCCGGATCACCTTCTACTTTATAGCGAAGGTAATACAATTTTCCGTGTTCTTCCTTGTAGATTACTTCTTCGTCAGAAAGGGCAGTCAAGGCTTTCGGGTCCCAGTTTACCATGCGGACGCCCCGGTAGATCAATCCTTTATCGAACAGATCGACAAATACCTTGATTACACTTTCACTACGTTTCTCATCCATAGTGAAAGCAGTACGATCCCAATCGCAGGATGCGCCGAGTTTACGGAGTTGTTTCAGGATAATACCACCGTGCTCGTCTGTCCATTCCCAGGCATGTTTCAAGAATTCGTCACGAGATAGATCGGTTTTCTTGATACCTTGAGAAGCGAGTTTGTTTACAACTTTAGCTTCGGTAGCAATAGAAGCGTGGTCAGTTCCCGGCACCCAGCAAGCATTCTTGCCTTCCATACGGGCACGACGAACTAAAATATCCTGGATGGTATTATTAAGCATGTGTCCCATGTGTAACACACCGGTGACGTTCGGGGGCGGGATGACGATGGTGTAAGGTTCACGGCCATCGGGTTTTGAACTGAATAATTTGTGGTCCAGCCAATACTGGTACCACTTTCCCTCCACGTCAGCGGGATTGTACTTACTTGCTAATTCCATATTGTTTTATGTATATGATAATGTATATTCTAAAAATAACGGGTGCAAAATTAATAATTTAAATTCAAATCTTACCACCCTCGGGGTGTTTCTGTGCACGGAAAGAGAATTTATATCCCTCATAAAGAGCGAATCCGTAGAACAGGGCAGTCATCGACATTACATTTTTCAACAGAATAGAGAATATCTCTCCATAGTCTACACCTGCCAGGACTTGAAAATAGCCCATTTCATAATCTTGGGAGATATACCCGATAATAGACAAGAAATCACCTAAGATGCAACTAACCAGAGATAATGCCGCACCGGTAATTCCGAAAATGGGACGTATTCCCTTGCCCTGCCGCATCGCAAAACCTACCATGAATCCGATAGCAATGGGCATAAATCCTATCTGACGACCTGTAGAAACGGAGATCAGCCCCCATGCCACCGCACCAACGATGCATGCGACAACTGCACACAATATTCCTTTGGGCAGATTCTCTTCGGCAAGCATTTCCTCTTCTGTCATGAATACCGGAAAGTCTTCCGGCTTGGGAGGCGCTAATCTTTCCAGTTCCTTATCTTGCTCAAAACTGTCACATTCTTCTTCAAAAGCGGGAAGTTCTCCGGTACGTTTACAAACGAGTCCTTTTCCGTTCACAAAATCACGTGACACGCAATTCCTGCAATACTTTTCTATTTCTTCTGATGTAGCCATCTTATCCGGTTTATGTTGAATAACTTTCTCTGATTACGCAGGTACACAAAGTCACTGTTAACAGATTTTTTGCAAATATAGAGGTATTTTTTCGCGCGACGTTTATTAAATGCATATTTTTGTTGACTGATTTTATACAAATGATGAAAAATAAGCCAAATGTAAGATATGTAGCCTTAGGAGCATTATTAATCCTGGTGTGGCTAACGCAATGGATTCCTGCTCTGGCAACGATCTATTCTCAAACAATCTATCCCCTTATCTCCTACGTCCTGTCGTTTTTTTCCGGTTTATTTCCTTTTGCCATAGGGGATTTATTTATTTTCCTTAGCATCACAGGCGTGATTGTTTATCCCTTTTATGCCCGTCTCCGCAAGAAGTTGCCTTGGAAGAAAATCTTATTGCGCGACGGGGAATACTTATTATGGATTTATGTATGGTTCTATCTGGCATGGGGACTGAACTACTCGCAGAAAAATTTCTATCAACGAACAGAAATCCCGTATACCGCCTATACTCCCGAGATTTTCCAAGAATTCGTAGATGATTATATTACTCAACTGAACCGTTCGTATACTCCTGTCAATAGTATCAATCAAGATTTGATACGAGAGGAAACTGTGCGAATCTATCATCAGTTAAGTGATAGCCTGGGCGTAAATCGCCCTCCACACGAGCATCCGAGGGTAAAAACAATGTTATTCACTCCCTTCATTTCGATGGTAGGGGTAACGGGTAGCATGGGGCCTTTCTTCTGCGAGTTTACACTCAACGGAGATTTGCTTCCCGTTAATTATCCGGCCACTTATGCTCACGAACTAGCCCATTTATTAGGTATCACCAGCGAAGCGGAAGCTAATTTCTATGCTTATCAGATTTGCACCCGTTCAGAAGCGATGGGAATCCGTTTTTCCGGATATTTTTCTATATTGGGACATGTATTGGGAAATGCGCAAAGATTACTCCCGGAAGAAAAATACACCCGACTGTTTAAACGCATCCGACCGGAAATTATCGAATTGGCTAAGAATAACCAGGCGTATTGGGCTGCCAAGTATAGCCCTGTAGTTGGTGCTGTGCAGGATTGGATATACGATCTTTATCTGAAAGGGAATAAGATAGAAAGCGGACGGCAGAACTACTCGGAAGTAGTGGGGCTGCTGATTTCCTATCAGGAGTGGAAAAAGAAATAAGTATAGATTGTGCCTTGTTTTGGCACATAGTTTCACGATATTTGCAGCACTAATATAAAACGGATAAACTGATTTCTTTATGGCAAAAGATCTCTTTAATAGATATCTCTGGTTAGTAGACACAATCTATCGGGCTGGAACAATAACACTGGATGAAATTAATCGTAAATGGCTGCAGTGTGAAATGAGTAATGGAGAGGAAATCCCCAATCGGACTTTTCATAATCACCGGAAAGCTATTGAGGAACTATTCGACATTAACATAGAATGCGATAGACATAACGGATGTAATTATTACATAGAAAACACTGAAGAACTTAAAAAGGAAGGACTCAGAAAATGGCTCTTGAATACATTTGCAGTCAATACAACCCTCAATAAAAGCCACAAATTAAAGGATAAAATTCTACTAGAAGACTATCCCTCAGGAGAACAATATCTGATACCAGCCATTGAAGCTATTCATAATTGTATAACGTTGGAAATAACATATCAAAGTTATTGGCAGGACAAATCATATACATTTCAAATTGAACCTTATTGTATAAAAGCCTTCAAACAGCGTTGGTATATCGCAGCACGAAGTCCGTATTACAACAAAGTGTTGATCTACTCCCTCGAGCGAATACTCGAAATGGAACAAACAGATTTATCATTTGAGTGTCCTCAAACGTTCAATCCTAAAGTCTACTTCGACAACAGTTTCGGAGTTATTGTCGATGAAGAATATGATGTAGAAAAAATCAGAATAAAAGTCTACGGAAACCAATGTAAGTATTTCCGTTCCCTCCCGTTACACCATTCTCAAAAAGAAAGTGAAACACATAGTAACTATTCCATTTTCGATTATTCATTACGTCCTACCTATGATTTCTGTCAAGCTATACTATCGCATGGAAATCTTGTAGAAGTTCTAGAACCTCAATGGTTCAGAATTCAAATCGGAACAATGATTCAAAAAATGAATCAACTATATCAATGAATATTATCATAAATGTAATGAAGTGAGTATTCATTAGTAAATAATAAAGCAGTCCGGTCATCTTTTCTGATAAAATTCTTTTAATTCTAAAAAATGTTTCTTAGTTTTGTGATGTATAATCATTAAAAAGAAGTAGTAAGAAACAGAGAACTAAAATTTTCAGACATATTGATTGAACGTTAAGACGTATTATTTCGATTAGGTAAATCTGGTAAATTTATTCAATGATCCGAAATAATAAGTTGAAGTGACGTTCACACCCGAATAGGGCGTGGACTGCTTTTACTTATTTGGATCATAAGGTTTACCAGAACCTACCTAATCAAATAAGCTAAAAGTTAGTTTTACGCTCTTTTTTTTGTACCCATACATTCATTTTAAATTATATAAAACATGGAAAAAGTATCATTACTAATGAAAGATTCTTCCGAAGGAGATTCTCAAAAAGAAACCATGATAGACTTTATTCTTTCATGGACATTACGTAGATCTATACAGCAATACAGTGAAGAGAAACCTATCCTTTATCAATATTGTAGAAAGATTCTCGGCAAACTGATTGGCATCGAAATGACAGACGACGTGCAAGTCACTTCTGTTGAAACTTGGAAACAATGGAAATATATTGACCTATGGGCAAACATACGGATTACATGCAATGGAAAAGAAGAATTTCATGCTGTTTTGATTGAGAACAAAGCGTATACACCAACTCACCATAATCAATTAGCAAGATACAAGGCCATTTTCGACCAAGTATGTGAAGAGTATATGCCTAATACTAAAAGGCATTATATACTAATCACCGCCTTGGATGAAATGCCGGCTATGCTGGCAAACGAATGTAAAGAGAACGGATATATTCCATTCTGCTTGGGAGATTTAAATGATTATGAACAGCAAGATTCGGAAAGCGATTGTTTAACGAGTTTTGGTTAAGATATTGGTAACTATGGGAAAATTTCTATTAATATGCCTATTCCTCTGTACAGGAATATGTAAGACAAGTGCACAAATAGTAGACTTATCAAAATTCGTTAAGGCAAAGAAAAGCAAGACAGAAGTATTCTCTCAAAAATTACAAAATACGAGAGATTCACTTCTAAGAATCTGCAAAATATATAAATTAGAAGATTTCAAATATAAATTTCCAACTATTTACTTAGGTGAATCAATGGAAAGTTTAAAAGCTAAATCAAAAGAATTCGAAAAAATCAAAGTAGAAATAGAAAATGCTATTAACAAGAAAGAGTTAGAACAAAAAAGAGTAGACTCCATCCAAAAGGTCAATGATGCCGAAAGAATAGTACAAGAAAGAATAGCTGATTCTTTATATTTAATTCGGGCCGCCCAAACATGGGAATGGTTACATGATAAGAAAGGAAAATGGGAAACAATAGACCGTTCATATCCTAAAGAAGAGCATTACCAAGTAAATTCACTATTTCCCCAATATCAAGTAATAGACCAAAATGCCTATCTGAATGGAAAATTAGTAGGAGTATGCCATCCGGCTAAAAACAATAAAAACAATAGCGAAAAAGAACGTTGTTTTCGCATAGACGTGATGACTTTTTTATGCCAACAAGATTTTCTGAATAACAAATATGAGATACAAAAAGAATCACCTAAAACCCAAGAATACATAAAACAGAAATTAGGACTTAAAAAACAGCTGGAGCCGACTGACAGTCCTGTATATAAAGAAATGATAGCCAATGCAAGCAAACTCCGTATAGCACAAGAAAGGCTACGCAAAGGAGAAATTGATTTGAACACCTACAATAGAATTAAAACAAAATTGGGTGCCAAATTCACCGGAACGGTATATCAAGAAATGGCGGATAGCAACAGTCCGGAAATAAATGCAGGGAAAAGATATCTGGAACAATTACGTACTGATAACAAATCATTAATTGGGGAATATACCATTCAAAGAATAGATGGAACCAACTTCACCTATCAATTCCGTAATAATGAAGGAAAAAAACGTTTAGCGTGAAAGTTTCATTCTTTGTCAATGAGAAAAAAATGTTTTATATACAATTTCTTCACTTCAAAAGAAATAAGATACTATGGAAAAAGAAACAAAAAATGCCCTTTTTGCGGAGAAGAGATTTTGGCTGTAGCCAAAAAATGCAAATACTGTGGTGAATGGTTAGAAGAAAAGCAAACGGTAACTAAGAAAATGGTTGCCTGCCCTGTTTGCACCGAACAAAGAGAAGAAGATGCCACAAGCTGCGAGAACAAAGAGACCCCACAGCCCTCTTTCTTATCCCACTATTTCATCCGTGTCATATGCAAGCAATATGCCGACTTTAACGGAATGGCCACAAGAAAGCAATATTGGCTTTACATCCTATTCTACAACATCATAGCTATTGCCGCATCATGCATAGATATATTATCGGGAATCGACTTCCAACTATTTGGAGAAAGCCTCGGCTATGGTTGGCTATTCACAATCGTCTCACTGACTCTCACCATTCCTTCACTCGCCATCGGTATACGTCGCTTGCACGACATTGGAAAAAGCGGATGGTGGTTTCTGATTGTCCTCCTCCCCTTAGTCGGTATCTTTTGGCTACTCTTCCTGCTGTGCAAGAAAGGAAATGCAGCTAACGCCTCCACTCCTTTAACCATTACCGACAAAATTGTGCTCAATGCGTCGATAGTAGTTGTAGCCATTCTGGTTGTACTCACCTATTTCAAATCTGCCAACCATCTCCAAATGCCTCAACTTCAACACAGCGATTGGACTCTTGACGGAGACACCGCAGGAGTGGATACATTGGGCAATATAGGTTATTCAAAAAACAGGCAAAGCATCAATAGCGGAAACAATGCGGAAATAAAAAAACGCATTATACACGATTTCTCTTGCTATTATGCCATTTATACCTTCTGCTACAACATGAAACAAGCCATAACTAAAGGATACAAAGGAGAAGGTTTGCTAACCCTCACCGAAGAACTTGTAGAAAATGACGATTTACTTGTCATCTCCAATACCGAATTTAAATGGTTATTGCAACAATTCGATTTCTCAAACTTCTCTCGACTATTACAGGCATACGCAAGTGGCAACAGGAGCTTCAGGAGTGATTTCACCGAGAGTGACTTGGGGCATACAGCAATAGAATGTCTTAAAAAACGCAAAGTTGTTTTCAACAGCCAATGGTTTGAGATATTCGACAACTATTTGCCCCATGACGAAGTACAAATAGAAGAGTTTCATAATTTGGGAAATAAAGAGTATCAGGTTGTATTCGATGGTTTTCACAACATATCTCCCAATTTCGTATATAACGTCAGCTATGCCAACGGACTTACCATTACAACGAATTAAATTTTACCATCATGAAACATAACAACTTACTTACATCATTCACTCTATTATCTCTTTTGTGTATCTTCTGCACCTCATGCAACGATATGGAAATGGCAAAAAAAGCGTGCGGCACATGGGAAAGCATCCGCATAGTCGAAGAAGACGGATGCAAAGAGAAAACCTATTATGATTTCGGTTCTGTGAAAGGGAGTATTCCTGGAGGAGACTTAAAAGAAACAACCTACTTCACCGAATGTGGAGAAGTTGAAGACGGACAAGAATATAATATGCAATGCAAAAGTATCATTGAAGGTACATGGAAGATAGAAGTCGGTGACATCTATTTCACTTACGACCTGTCGACTCTGAAAGTCACTTTTGAGGGGATTAGTTTCCCGGGCGCAGATAGATTATCCGAATCTCTTGCACAAAGTTTTATTAAAAACTATGGGCAATCACTCATTCAAGAATCAATAGAAGAATTGAAAGAACATCTCTATAATTGGTATTCAGAAAACGAAAACAACGAAGACTGTTACCAGAATGTGAATATTAAAGGAGACAATATGTCGTTCGATGCAACAGATGGAGTTATTAAACTGATAAGAATAAAATAAAACTTGAAAACATGATAAACAATACCAAACAATGCCCTTTCTGTGGCGAAGAGATACAAGCAACTGCAAAGAAATGCAGGCACTGCGGAGAATGGTTGGAAGACTCAGTTTCCAATACAAAAAATCAAGCCACTACAGAAGTGTCCTTTCAAAGGGATTCAAATAATCATAAAACAGAAGTGAATCATTTAAAAACTCCCATTTCTGACTTTGTCCTAATCCTATTTTGGACAGGAGTCATTGCGACATTCATTTCAATGTCACATCAAAGTGGAGTATGCCACCTTACCAATCCACACAAATGGCTACAAATCATGCAGTGGGCAACCTATATTCCAGAATGGGTGGCTGACTTATTGTCTGGCTTGGTCGATATAATATTCGCTTACGCCTTATATATAGGGATGAAACAACAAACCAAACCCATGAGCGGCTTATTAATTACCAATATTATAATCACTGTAGTAGTATCTTTTTTGATTTTATGTATGGATTTAATCTCTATTGCAGACGAAGATTACATTGGAATACTTATCTCTCTTTTTGTTATATTAGGTATGCTTATTACATCAACCATAATTGGAGTCCAATTTATCCGACACTTCAACGGACTATTAAATAAATTAGGATGGGGAATGTTGGCATCTCTAATCATAGTTATATCTGCCGCCGCTCTAATATCAGAAGATGAATTTAGTATGACTAATACAATTATTTCTTTTATTGAGTTTTGGATAATCAGCTATATTCTATATATACAAGCGGAATTATTAACGGATTGAGCCAACTAAATCCCTACAAGAAGACATTTTCATTTGATTAGCCTTACCAATTGCACAACAAAAGTGCAGAAAATTATAGTTTTCTGCACTTTTGTTGTGCAATTGACGTATATTTGCATATAAATATATACCAACCATGGACAGATTATACGAAAACTTCAATAAACTCCTTAAAGCTACAAGTACCGATTTCATCCGATACAAGTATACTGAAATAAACTGGGATAGCCATATGCTCGGACTTGTTGGGCCACGCGGGGTAGGTAAAACCACCATGTTCCTTCAACATATCAAGCAGAACATGAATCCGAAAGACACATTGTATGTTTCAGCAGACAATATGTACTTTGCCGATAATTCCCTGATTGACCTAACAGACAAATTCAGCAAACGAGGTGGCAAGCACCTATTTATTGATGAAATACACAAATACCCTAACTGGTCTCGTGAATTGAAGCAGATATTCGATTCTTATCCTGATATGCAAGTTCTTTTCACCGGTTCCTCTATTTTGGATATTTATAAAGGAACGGCAGATTTAAGCAGACGTGCCCCCATCTATGAAATGCAAGGGCTGTCTTTCAGAGAATATTTAAGTATGTTCCATCAAATTCATGTACCAGTCTACACATTAGAAGAGATACTGGAACATAAAGTTGAAATTCCGGGAATAGCACATCCACTTCCGCTATTCGCTGAATATATACAACACGGCTATTACCCGTTTAGCAAAGATATCACTTTTGAAATCGAGTTGAACCAAGTAATCAACCAGACTATGGAAAATGACATACCTCAATATGCTAATATGAATGTCTCCACAGGACGTAAATTGAAACAACTGTTGATGATTATTGCCAAAAGCGTTCCATTTAAGCCTGTCATGCAAAAACTTGCTGACATCATTGGAGTTAGTCGTAATTATTTAAGCGATTACTTACTTTATATCGAGAAAGCGGGGATGATAGCTCAAGTTCGCGATGACACAGGCGGGGTCAGAGGTCTGGGCAAAGTAGAAAAAATATATCTTGATAATACTAATCTCATTTATGCATTAGGAAGAGAGAATTCCAATATCGGTAATATCCGCGAAACATTTTTTTATAACCAAATGCGAGTTAAACAGGATATTATATCTTCCAAAATCTCAGATTTCCAAATAGGAGAAAGAACATTTGAAATAGGCGGAAAAAACAAAGGACAACAACAAATAACCGGAGCCAAAGAAGGATACATTGTAAAAGATGATATAGAAACCGGATACGGGAATATTATTCCACTTTGGAATTTCGGAATGAATTATTAATAATAGCCTTATAACAATTTTAATACAAAATATATTTATGTCACATACCAGACAAGAACAGATGGAAGCCTTCGGACGCTTCCTGGACATTCTCGACGAACTGCGTGTTAAATGTCCCTGGGACCGCAAACAGACCAATGAAAGTCTGCGTCCCAACACCATAGAAGAGACTTACGAACTTTGCGACGCCCTGATGAGGGATGACAAGAAAGAAATCTGCAAGGAATTGGGTGACGTATTATTGCACGTTGCTTTCTATGCCAAGATAGGCTCGGAAACAGGAGATTTTGACATCAAAGATGTTTGCGACAAACTGTGTGATAAACTGATTTTCCGTCACCCGCATGTATTCGGAGAGGTAAAAGCAGAGACAGCAGGACAAGTTTCCGAAAATTGGGAACAGTTGAAGCTAAAGGAGAAAGACGGCAATAAGAGTGTATTGAGCGGTGTACCCGCTGCCCTCCCCTCGCTCATCAAGGCTTATCGTATTCAAGACAAAGCCCGCAATGTAGGTTTCGACTGGGAAGAGCGTGAACAGGTATGGGATAAAGTGAAGGAAGAAATCGGAGAGTTTCAAGATGAAGTGGCTAATATGGATAAGGACAAGGCGGAAGCTGAATTCGGTGACGTCATGTTTAGCCTTATCAATGCAGCGCGTCTCTACAAGATCAATCCTGATAACGCTTTGGAACTTACCAATCAAAAGTTTATCCGTCGCTTCAATTATTTGGAGGAACATACTATCAAAGAAGGAAAAAGCCTGAAGGATATGTCTCTTGAAGAGATGGATGCTATTTGGAATGAAGCAAAGAAAAAAGGACTGTAAGACCCATGAGTAACATTGATTTAAATGCCATCATCGAAAGATGATTTGGAGTTCATAACACATGCCAAACAGGATATTCCACTATTGATTGCAGAAATAGAATACTTAAAATCAATGCTGTCTAAATAAAAAAATAGAGGCTCTATTCCGTGCGAGTAGAGCCTCTATTTTACTCAAACAGAGCGTCTATTCATACAAATTAGACGCTCTATTTTTCTTTATTTCTTCTTCGAATCGTTTCCTTTATCCTTGCCACGATTCATTCCTTTTATCATCTTCCCGGTGGAAGCGCATTTCCGCACGCTGCACGAGAAATATCTTCTTACTGGAAAGAATCTTTTTGAACTTACCCAGATAAGTCTTATCAAGCTGATCGGCAGCAATACGATTGTTGGCTATCTTATCGTTGATTTCTGCATATTGAGCTTCCGTCGTCTTATCATCTTTACCTTTGCGCATCAAATCCCACGATTCATCATTCAGCTTCTTCTTCTTATCCTGGAGTTCAAAATAGACGGGAAAGAACTTGGCTGCCTCCTTTTTACTCAATCCTGCCTGTTCGGTAATGAATTCCTTTTGTTTTGCCCTGAACTCCTCCCGGGATAAATGCTGATCACATCCGTCAGCAGCCCAAAGAACAGGCATAAAGCCACACAACAAAACAACCCATGCGATTAGTTTTCTCATTTTCTGTATTCAATCAGTTTTAATAAATCATTCTACACTTGCGTCACTCAAATAAACATATAACGAATAATCATCCAGCATAGCGCGGTCTAGTGCCACATCCAGCATTTCGTCCGATACAACTTCAGTATCCACCTCCGTCACCGCCACTTCATCGATCGCAGCAGGTTTGTGATCTGTCGACGCTACCCGGATAATCAGGGCCGCACCCACAAACATAGCAGCGAGATAGAGCAATGGTTTCAGTCTTGTCCATGTGCTGACAGATTCTTCCTTGAAAACAACTTTTTCTTTTTCAGGAAGTTTATTCATTACCTCCGAAGTCAGGTTTTCAAAGTAACCATCAGGCACTTTGAAGGAATTTTCCTTACCAAGCTTCTTCAATAGGATATCTTCTTCTTTCATACGTTTTTCTCCTCTCTTTTACTTAGACAACGTCCAATTTAAAAGGTTTAATCTATTTCTTCTAAAAACTTCTCTATTTTCTTCACCGCATGATGATATGACGCCTTGAGCGCACCAACCGATGTGCCGAAGATTTCCGACATCTCTTCGTATTTCATTTCCTGATAATATTTCAGGTTGAACACCATACGCTGTTTTTCCGGCAAAGTCAATAGAGCTTTTTGCAGACACAACTGTATTTCGTCGCCCGAAAAATAGGAGTCACTTTCCAACTTCTGCACAATCGCAGCTTCAGGATCGTCAATATCCACGGTAGTCATAGCGCGCTGCTTGTTCAGAAAGGTAAGACATTCGTTCAGCGCGATGCGATAGAGCCAGGTAGACAGTTTCGCCTCGGCACGGAAATAATCGATATTCGTCCATGCCTTGATGAAAGTGTTTTGCAGGAGATCGTTCGCATCCTCATGCGACAGTACCATCCGGCGGATTTGCCAATATAATTGCTCGCTATACTGCGCCACAATCATTTCAAATCCTTTCCGCTGTGTACTCTCCTCCTGAAGGAGTTTCAGAACTTCGCGTTCGTTATAAGGAATCATAATCTCTTGTATCTGTATGTTTATTTATGGTTTCAAATTCAAGTTGTTCATTGCCTCTAGTAAAGACGAATCATATTTATAAATGTCCTCACAATACCTCAAATTATTATCGGCAGACAGATAAACCGTCTGATAATCTATAAATAAAGATATATATTTCTCTAAACTATAATGTTTCAGTTCGCGATAGGCCGCACTGACAGGCAGCTTCTTCCCCTCTTCACTCACCGGTTTGATATCCATTGCAATGCGGATACGGTCTTCCAATAATTCATCCGGTTCTTTCAACAGGAAGAAAGCAAAGTCGAGTGCTTTCTGAAGGCGGACGCAACCGTGGCTCACTGCACGATTGTTTCGCGTGAAAGCCCACCGGGAAGGAGTATCGTGCAGATATACAGAATGAGGATTAGGAAAGCGGAAGATGATGCGTCCCAATGAATTCCCCGTTTTATTGTCCTGCTTCACTGTATAAGGTACACCTTTTCCTGCATATTTAGCCCAATTAACCTGATGAGGGTTTACTTGTAAGCCGTTCTTATCGTATACCTTCATGCGATTACGGGTGAAATAGGTCGTATCTCTGCGATAAGTAGGGATGATTTCTTTCCTGATAATACTTTGAGGTACATTCCAATACGGATTCAGTTCCATATAATAAATCCTGCTCGACAACAGAGGAGTTTTATTTTTCACACTCCCCACACAGATACGCATCTCCAGGATAGAGTCCGTTTCTTCGTTGATTGCCTGCAACATGAATGCCGCCACATTGGCTATCACATATTTCTGTCCTTTGTCCAATGCATATTGCCAACGTGCCCGCTCCATATTTACCAACAGACGATTCCGGTAATAATCCGTAGTATCCGTTTTCCCCCAAGCATTTACACGAACCAGTTCTTCCTGCATCTTGCGATAAAGCGGAGAAGAAGGCTGTGCTCCATGAAGAGCAGCAATTGGATTTGCACGCAATGAATCGAGGGCGGCATTTGCAAAAGTAACATCACAATGTTTTAAGGGAATACGATTGATCGAATCATTCCATCTGCGTTCCGAAGGCAAGAAACCAAACTTCAACTGGCACACATACGAAAGATATGCGGCTGTCAACTGATATTCCACATCTGCCAACAGACGGTTCATTGTCTTTCCTTCCTGCAACTTCAAAGAACGTATTTGTTGCAATCTCTCACGGATGCTATCAACCGAATAAAGATTCGGGTTAATGCCATGCCGTGAGATGTCTCCCAGCCAGAACAACATAGAGTCCGCCACCTGTGCGGCAGGTTTATCGGACACGAGCGAGTCATTCAACCAGAAGAATTCATCCTTTTCCCGATAATGGGCCAACAAAGCCGAATCCCAGGGAGTTACAGGGTTTTCGTTCAAATAGGAACGGATCATCAGACGAATACTGTCGGCATCTATTTGATAAGCAGGGTTGAACAGTTCTTGCAGGGAAGCCAGAGAGTCCGGTATCGGAGATTGGGGTTTCTCTTTCTTACAGGCTGCCAAACAAACGACGAACAGGATTACCGCTCCCCAAAGCAGGCGTCTATTTCTCATACACAGTTCCTCCATCAACGTCAATACACATATTCTCTTTCGCTAAAATGGTTTGCGGGAAAATGGCGGATGCTTCATCAAATAGAATAGATTCATCCTCGTAACGGGCTGAAAAGTGTCCGATCACCAATTGTTTCACATTGGCGTCCAAAGCTAGTTGTGCGGCTTGCGCAGCCGTAGTATGATAAGTTTCCTTGGCACGTGCCTGCTCTGTCTGCGCAAAGGTAGCCTCATGGAAAAGCAAATCTACATTGCTGATTTGTTCGGCAAGCGACGGGCGATAGATTGTATCGGAGCAATAAGCATATTTACGAGCCGGAGCCGAAGGACGGGTCAGACGCAAATTGGGTATTACTTCTCCTTCGGGAGTTACAAAGTCTGCTCCGTTCTTGATACGGTTCAGTTCATAGACGGGGACTTTATAAAAGTCCACCATGTCTCTGATAATATGGTTCGGACGCTGTTTCTCTTCAAAAAGGAAACCGCAGCAGGGAATTCGATGTTTTAAAGGGATGGTGGTCACAGTCACCGAACGGTCATCGTAGATAAGCATCGGCTCTTTCGTTTCGAATTCATGGAAGAACACCTTATAAGTCAAAGTCTTACAAAAGAAAGCAAGCATCGGTGCAAACAGTTCTTCCAGTCCTCGTGGAGAATGAATATGCAAATCGGCTGTTCTTCCCAATAATCCGAATGTAGAAATCAGCCCCAACAATCCGAAACAATGGTCACCATGTAGATGAGAGATGAAGATATGATTCAATCGGGAAAATTTCAGTCGCGAACGGCGTAACTGCATTTGTGCTCCCTCGCCACAATCAATCATAAATAGTTTTTCACGCAGGTTTACGACTTGAGAGGTCGCAAAATGTCGCGTAGTAGGCAAAGCGGAACCGCATCCCAATATATGTAACTCAAATTTTTCCATGGTATGCAAAGATAAAGCATTTCAGATTCAATCTTGCAAAGGAAGAAACTTTTTTTTCATTCACCACAGAGGACACGGAGGACGCAGAGGGTAAGAAGGGTAAGGAGCATATGGAGAGGATGCGGAGGAGAAGAAGAGGGTAGATTTATATAAATAAAATATATCGCCATCGTTAGTTTGTTAAATCAAACCTTCACACCCTCTGTATTCTCCATATCCTTCCTGTCCTCTATATCCTCTCCATATCCTCCCTACCCTCTGTGTCCTCTGCGTCCTCTGTGGTGAATAGAAAAAGGCGCCCCCAACCGGGAGCGCCTTCATCAAAAAATATTCTGTTCAGATTATTTCTTTCCTTCCAACTGTTCTTTCAATGCAGCCAGAGCGTCGATGTCGCCCAGAGTAGTTGAAGCAGCTTGGTTTTGGATCATCGGAGAATCTTCTCTCTTACCAGAAGATGCTTTCTTTGCGCCAGAAGCAGCTTTCTTTTCTGCTCTTTCTTCAGCTTTAGCTACATCTTCGAAGATACGGCTGTGAGACAAGATGATTCTCTTAGCGTCTTTGTTGAACTCGATCACTTTGAATTCAAGTTTCTCATCCAACTGTGCTTGTGAACCGTCTTCTTTTACAAGGTGTTTCGGAGTTGCAAAACCTTCTACACCGTAAGGAAGAGCTACAACAGCACCCTTATCCAACATTTCGATGATAGTACCTTCGTGTACAGAACCTACAGTGAACACAGTTTCGAATACATCCCAAGGATTTTCTTCGAGTTGTTTGTGGCCAAGGCTCAAACGACGGTTGTCTTTATCGATTTCCAATACCTGAACTTCGATGTCAGCACCAATCTGAGTAAATTCTGACGGGTGTTTCACTTTCTTAGTCCAAGAAAGGTCAGAGATGTGGATCAAGCCGTCTACGCCTTCTTCGATTTCTACGAATACACCGAAGTTAGTGAAGTTACGAACTTTTGCAGTGTGCTTGGAACCTACAGGATACTTTTCTTCGATAGTTTCCCATGGATCTTGTTTCAGTTGTTTGATACCCAAAGACATCTTACGTTCTTCGCGGTCAAGTGTAAGAACAACAGCTTCTACTTCGTCACCTACCTTCATGAAATCTTGTGCAGAACGCAGGTGTTGGCTCCAAGACATTTCTGAAACGTGGATCAAACCTTCTACGCCAGCAGCGATTTCGATGAATGCACCGTAGTCAGCCATAACAACCACTTTACCTTTCACCTTGTCACCAACCTTCAAGTCAGTATCAAGAGCATCCCATGGGTGCGGAGTCAGTTGTTTCAAGCCAAGAGCGATACGTTTCTTTTCGTCATCGAAGTCAAGGATAACAACGTTGAGCTTCTGATCCAGTTCAACCACTTCTTTCGGATCGCTAACACGTCCCCAAGAAAGGTCAGTAATGTGAATCAAACCGTCTACGCCACCAAGGTCGATGAATACACCGTAAGATGTGATATTTTTAACAGTTCCTTCAAGAACTTGTCCTTTTTCGAGTTTACCGATGATTTCTTTCTTCTGTTGTTCCAGTTCAGCTTCGATAAGAGCCTTGTGAGATACAACAACGTTTTTGAATTCCTGGTTAATTTTAACCACTTTGAATTCCATTGTTTTGCCAACGAATACATCATAGTCGCGGATCGGTTTAACGTCGATTTGAGAACCCGGCAAGAATGCTTCGATTCCAAATACGTCTACGATCATACCACCCTTCGTGCGGCACTTGATGTAACCCTTGATAATTTCTTCATTTTCCAGAGCAGCGTTAACGCGATCCCAAGAACGAGTAGCGCGGGCTTTTCTGTGTGACAGAACGAGCTGTCCTTTTTTGTCTTCCTGGTTTTCGATGTATACTTCTACAGTATCACCTACTTTCAGGTCCGGATTGTAACGGAATTCATTCAAAGGGATGATACCGTCTGATTTGTAACCGATGTTCACAACTACTTCACGCTTGTTCATTGCGATTACGGTTCCGTCAACAACCTCACGGTCGTTCACTTTGTTAAGCGTACCGTCGTAAGCTTTTTCAAGTTCATCGTGGCTAACGTTGGTTACTGTTTCGCCATTTTCATAAGCATCCCAGTTGAAATCTTCAATAGGAGCTACGTTCTTTAAGTTTTCCATTAATAATAAAATTGTTTAATACTTTAATTAAATAAGACATTATATTATCTATAAATCGGGCGCAAAGGTAGAAATATTTTCTTGATTGACAAAAGAATGGCAGAAGAAAAGAGATTTATATCCGTATTTTTTGTAATATTGCAATCTTTAATTTATACAGTTTTTGCCATGGACGAGAGATTGGACAAAGTCAAGGTGCAATGCGACTATTTACCGCTTATTAATTTTGCGATACAACAAAACGGAGCATCGATCATTCATCAGCTTTCTATTGAGAACACGACACCTGTCCCACTGAAGGACATTCAAGTAGTAATCACGACAGAACCGACTTTCGGAAACGCCGCTCCGATGGCTGTTGAACAGATCCCGGCCAACGATTCGATCCGTCTGTCGTCATTCAATCTCACTTTGTCCGCCAACTACTTCACACAACTGACCGAACGTTTATCCGGCAACCTGAAAATTGAAATTACTGCTGAAGCAGAACCGATATTCTGCCAAACATATCCTATCGACATCCTGGCATACGACCAATGGGGCGGACTCAACGTATTGCCCGAAATGCTGGCTGCTTTCATCACTCCCAATCATACGGCTATCTCACCGATTATCAAAAAAGCAGCTTCCATCCTGGGGCAATGGACCGGTAACCCGTCTCTCGATGAATATCAAAGCCGCACTCCGGACAGGGTGAGGAAACAGATGGCTGCCATCTATACGGCTATCGCGGAGCAACAGATTATATATAGTACCGTTCCCGCCAGTTTCGAAGAATATGGGCAGCGTGTCCGGTTAGCCGATTCTGTGATGGCACAGAAATTGGGAACCTGCCTGGATATGGCTTTGCTCTATGCTTCCTGTCTGGAGGCAATCGGGCTGAATGCTTTAATCGTCATCACGCAAGGGCATGCCTTTGCAGGAGCCTGGCTGGTGCCGGAAACTTTCCCGGATCCTACGATTGATGATGTTTCTCTATTAACGAAAAGAACAGCGGAAGGAATCTACGACATTACTTTGGTTGAAACGACCTGCATGAATATGGGACATTCGTCCGATTTTGACGATGCGGTGAAGAAAGCAAACGGAAAGTTGACGGACGGGAATAACTTCCTTCTTGCAATAGACATCAAAAGAGCGAGATATTCGGGCGTACGCCCCATCCCTCAACGTATTTTGCACGGACAGGTATGGGAAGTCGACGAAAAAGAGACCAACATTCAGAAAAGTGCCGTTCATGCCACCCCGCAAAGTATCAATCCGTATGATTTATCGGGCAATGAAACCCAGACCGTAATCACCAAACAACTGTTATGGGAAAGGCGGTTGCTGGACTTGAGCCTTCGCAACAACCTGCTGAATATCCGGATTACCAAAAACACGCTCCAACTGATCCCAGCTAATCTGGCTTGTCTGGAAGATGCATTGGCTGACGGAGAAGAATTCCGCATCCTGCACCGCCCTGCCGATTGGGAAAGCCCGGCGATGGATTTCGGAATTTATTCCTCTGTACCGGAGTCTGATCCGGTGGTTGGTTTCATCAACTCGGAGCTTTCACAGAAAAGACTGCGTTTTTATCTGTCCGAAAACGATTTAGGCAAAGCACTGACTCACCTATACCGTTCCTCGCGTACCTCTATTGAAGAAAACGGAGCCAACACTCTTTATCTGGCTCTCGGACTTTTGAAATGGTACGAGACTCCTTCCAGCGAACGTCCCCGCTACGCTCCCATCCTGCTAATGCCGGTTGAAATCATCCGTAAATCGGCAGCTAAAGGCTATGTGATCCGTTCACGGGAAGAGGAAACGATGATGAATATTACGTTATTAGAAATGCTTCGCCAGAACTTCGGAATTACCGTATCGGGATTAGACCCGTTGCCCACCGATGAAAGCGGCGTTAACGTCAAACTGATCTATTCCATCATTCGTAACAGTATCAAAAACCAACGCAAATGGGACGTGGAAGAGCAGGCCATCTTAGGCATCTTCTCTTTCAATAAGTTCATCATGTGGAATGACATTCACAATAATGCCAATAAACTGGTTCAGAACAAAATTGTTTCAAGCCTCATCAACGGAAAGATAGAATGGGAAGCCGCAACAGAAGAAATAGACGCAACGGATATGGACAAACAACTGTCGCCAACGGACATCGTATTGCCTATCATCGCCGATTCTTCGCAATTGGAAGCCATTTACGAAGCCGTACACGATAAGACTTTTATCCTGCACGGCCCTCCGGGAACGGGTAAATCGCAAACAATTACCAATATCATCGCCAACGCGCTTTACAAAGGGAAACGTGTCTTATTCGTTGCGGAAAAAATGGCTGCCCTCTCCGTTGTTCAAAACCGACTGGCAGCTATCGGTTTGGCTCCGTTCTGTTTGGAAATTCATTCCAACAAAACAAAGAAATCCGCTGTTATCTCACAACTGAAAGAAACAACGGAAATTATCAGGCAGACACCTCCCGAAGAATTCAAAAAGGAAGCGGAGCGTTTGCTGAATTTGCGGGCAGAACTGAATCAGTATATTGAAGCCCTGCATAAAGAATATCCGTTCGGAGTTTCACTATACGACGCCATTATCCATTATCAATCTGTAGACGTCGAACCTTGTTTTGAGATTCCACAACCTTATCTGGATACATTAGACAAAGATACATTTGCGCAATGGGAAGAGGCTATCGAATCGTTAGTCAGAACCGCCAATGCGTGCGGACACCCTTATCGGCATCCATTAACAGGCATCTCGATTTCCGAATATTCATCTGCCGGAAAAGAAGAAGCCTCCCAATTACTTACCGCTTTCATTGATTTATTAAATACCATCCGGCAGAAGTTGGATGTATTTTCCGTACTTCTGAAAGATACGGATATACACCCTACACGCAAGGATTTCCAAACGATTGCCTGTATCATCCGGAGAATACTCGATATTCCGGAGCTGACTCCGGGATTGCTGACTCTGCCGTTATTGAATGAAACGCTGAATGAATATCGTGAAGTGGTGGTTCATGGGCAAAAACGTGATGAACAAAGAAAAGAAATAGAGGCAGGATTCACCAAAGAGATTCTGTCTATCAACGCAAAGCAGACGGTAGCCGAATGGAACCGGGTATCCGATCAATGGTTCCTTCCCAGATATTTCGGTCAGCGAAAAATCAAAAAGGCTATCAACATCTATGCTTTAAAAACCATTGAAACAGAAGACATCAAACCGCTACTCCACCGGATTATCCGGTATCAGGAAGAAAAGGACGCTGTTCAGAAATACACTGGCCAACTCCCCTCTTTGTTCGGACGATTCGGCAAGAATGAGGATTGGACTGCCATTGAGCAGATTATCAATGATATGGCTTCTCTTCACTCACATTTGCTGAATTACGCAAAGGACATTGCCAAGGTGTCACAAATCAAACAGAATTTGTCTGTACAGCTCACAGAAGGGATTCAAACATTCAGAGATATTCACGCTCACTCTTTCAATGAACTGTATCAGTTGTCGGATACACTCACAGTCATTGAAAAGAAGTTGTCCGGCACGTTGGGTATATCAACAGAAGAGCTTTATACCTCTTCAGCCGACTGGATAACGATTGCGCTATCAAAAGTCCAAACCTGGAAAGATAACCTCGACAAACTCAAAGACTGGTATCAGTGGTTACAAGCATACCAAACTCTGAATAAACTGGGAATCGGATTTGTCGCGACAGAATATAAGGAAAAGAATATCCCTACCGACCAACTGACAGACATCTTCTGCAAGAGTTTCTACCAGGCGGTTATTCAGTATATCATTGCCAAAGAACCCACGCTGGAATTATTCAACGGCAAAATTTTCAACGATATTATTGCTAAATACAAACAAATATCCGCCAAATTCGAAGAAACGACCAAAAAAGAATTGTTTGCGCGGCTGGCTTCCAACATTCCGTCTTTTACTCACGAAGCTATCCAAAGTTCCGAAGTGGGCATCCTTCAAAAGAATATCCGCAACAATGCTCGTGGCATATCCATCCGCAAGCTGTTCGATCAGATTCCTACTTTATTGTCGCGTATGTGTCCGTGTATGCTAATGAGCCCGCTTTCCGTCGCTCAATTCATTGATACGGATGCTGACAAATTCGATTTGATTGTCTTTGACGAAGCGTCACAGATGCCTACTTATGAAGCGGTGGGCGCTATTGCCCCGAGGCAAAAACGTGATTATCGTGGGGGACCCGAAACAAATGCCTCCTACCAGCTTCTTCTCGGTCAGCACCGTAGATGAAGATAATATTGAGATGGAGGATTTGGAGAGTATTCTTGACGACTGCCTTGCTTTGTCTATCCCTTACCAAATATTTATTGTGGCAACTATCGAAGCAAACATGAGAGCCTCATCGCTTTCAGCAACTCCGAATATTACGATAACAAACTGATGACCTTTCCCTTCTCCGGACAACATTGAATCGAAAGTCAGGATAGTCAACATCAACGGTTATTATGATAAAGGCAAATCGCGCCAAAACCGGGCGGAAGCTCAAGCGGTGGTAGACGAAATAGCCAGAAGATTGAGAAGCGAGGAATTGAGAAAGAAAAGTATCGGTGTGGTGACTTTCAGCATCGTTCAGCAAGCCTTGATAGAAGACTTACTTTCCGACCTCTTTATCTTCCATCCCGAACTGGAAACTCTTGCTCTGGAATGTGACGAACCGTTGTTTATCAAAAACCTGGAGAATGTGCAGGGAGATGAACGGGACGTTATTCTCTTTTCTGTGGGCTACGGTCCGGATGCGGAAGGACGTGTCAGCATGAATTTCGGCCCATTGAACCGGGTAGGTGGCGAAAGAAGGTTGAATGTGGCCGTTTCCCGTGCCCGGTATGAGATGATTATCTATTCCACTTTAAGATCGGATATGATTGACCTGAACCGGACTTCCTCTATCGGAGTAGCCGGATTAAAACGTTTCCTCGAATATGCGGAGAAAGGAACTAGGAATACAATCAACAGTGTGACAGCCCAATCAACGGAAACAGCAGCCTCCATCGAGAATATCATTGCCGATAAACTGCGTTCATTGGGATACACCGTGCATACAGACATCGGATGCTCCGGTTACAAAATAGATATAGGTATCGTTGACACCGAAAATACCTCCAACTATCAATTAGGTATTATCTGCGACGGCAAAAACTACAAACGTACCAAGACCGCACGTGACCGGGAAATTGTGCAAAACAATGTACTGAAAGCACTCGGCTGGGATATCTACCGGATATGGACTATGGACTGGTGGGAAAAACCGGACGAAGTAATAGCTGCTATTCAAGAGGCTATCGCACGCAAAAAGAGTTCAAAGGTTAATGCCCAAACAACGACAACCACCGAAATTGATTCTGCCCCAATGACAGCAGAAAAAGAATCTGTGAACAAAGAGTCGACAGACAAAGAAAAAATAACAAAAGAAGAGCCAATAAAAGAAGAGTCAATAAAAGAAGCAGTACCGACTGCAGAGAGAGATAACAATGAAATTTCATTTGTACTCAAAGCATCACCTGCCACTTCTGAAAAGCAAACTGCTTCCGCATCTTCCGCACAAAGCGGAATACAGCAAAAGTACCGATCGGCAAAGATCACTCCAGGCAGCTATTCGCCGGAAGACTTTTTCTTAGTGAAAGCTATTCTATCCTCACTTCTCAAATACGGAAGATTATAGAGAATGAAGCTCCGGTCAGCAAATCATTGCTTTGCAAGAAGATTCTGTCTGAATGGGGAATCAGTCGTTTGGGAGCACGGGTAGAATCACAGATAGAGACAGCTTTAGATGCACTAAATATCCATCGCACCGAACATGAAGGATTTGTTTTTGCTGGAAAAACAGAGAGCAATGCATCTCCTACTCTATTTATCGTCCGGTTTCCGAGCGGGAAGCGACAGATATAGCTCCCGAAGAGATAGCCAATGCCATCCGACAACTGTTGACAGACTCCATCAGCCTGCCTGTGGCAGATTTGATAAAAGCATGTGCACAACAATTCGGCTTTGCCCGTATGGGATCGAACATAGACGCTGCCATGCAAAGAGGTATTCGCGAAGCCGTGAAAAGGAATTATGCCAAAATTGAAAATGAACGGGTGACGATTGCGGATTAAATGTTGGTTCGAGTGATCCTGTCTAGTAGATTCAGGTGACAGAAATTAGATCAATACCCTTTCTCCAAACGTTTCAGGGCAGCAATAGAATCGGATACATAGCTATTGTCCGGTTCTATTGACCGCCAATAACAAAGCTCTCCAATCAGCCGTTTCAGATAGACAGGATCACTCGAACCAATCCGTCGCTGATGTTCTGCCAAACCTTTCGTCAGGATGAAATAGACATTCTTTCGGATTTCCCTCTTTCTGGCTTTAGGGATAGTCAGTTTCACACCGGAAGAGATGGACACTCCCGTGATAATCTTTCTACCATACTCATTGATGAAACGGGTCTTTTTATGATTCGGTTCGAATTTCTCATCACGAATGATTTGTTTAATACGGGGAATAATCTGCTCTTTGGGAAATACATCTCCCGAAAAAGTCAGGTCATCGGCATACCGGGTATAAGTCAGTCCGTATTCCGCTGCCAATGCCGCCAACTTCCTATCCATCTCATAACTAACGATATTACTTAACGACGGACTTGTAGGCGCTCCCTGCGGCAAATGTCTGTGCAAACAACACAACGTTCCCAATACTTTAGATACATTTTCCGGATAACCGATCTTCTCAAATGTCTTTTTCACTCTCGGACTCCGTATAGAAAAGAAAAATCATGAATATCCATTTTCAACACATACCGCTTTCCTAAATGAGGATTGGCATTGTCGACTACAGAATGACCGTTCCGGAAACCTACCGCTGCCGGATGAATCATCGTTACAGGTGATAATATACGTGAATTAATAGTCGCTTGAATGGATTGCATTGTTTTGTTAGGAGCAGAGATCATACGATACCCTCCTTTTCTTTTTCTCATCCAAAATTCCCGGTAATGTACTGAAACGTTTCGTAGTATTTCCTTCAATTGTCCCGTTTCCATTCCCAACAGATTGGCACACCAGACAACAGCCGATTCATCATACTTTTGAACATACTGTGCTCTTGAAACTGTCGCTCCCAAAGCATGCCTAAGCCAGGCTCCATGCTCCCATTTTACTTTAGTAGTCTTTTCTTCCTTACTACCGTCTGTCGCTTTCCATCTTTTATACCCCTCTTGTTTTCTGCTTGAGGAAATCATCTTATAAATCAGAAAACCTGTGACAATAAGTATCGTTATTAGAATTCCGTCCATTTTGTATTATGTATATAAACAAAGAGAAGAGAGGATGAGTTATTTACTAAAATAAATTTAGGTATTTATACCTTAGAATTTATTTTCTAGGAAAAACACCTGTGCTTACGAGGCGACTACACCTCTTTGATGCTAAATTCGGCCCTCATCCTCTCTTATACAAAGATAAGTATAATCTTTCGATAAAACAACCGGAACGGGGAAAAACTATCGGTTGAACAACTCAAACGTGAACTTACAGCCTATTCCTCCGAATTTCCAGTTTTCGCTGCTTACGAAGACTCCCACGTCGAAAATATGCGTACCGATGCCATATCCGACTTCCAGATAAGGTTGAAGATGCGGCATAGAAAGTGCACTGATGTAAATACGTTCATTCTGCACATAACGGGTGTACTTCATCAGATGCCGGAGAATAAGGAATGGAGCTTCGTAGGTGAAATGTCCCCGCACATAACGACGGGAGGAGTTATACCAACGTGAGTCAAGCACCTGAAATACTCCGCCGATTTCATCATTCCAGCCTACGGGAAGATTATGGCGGGAGAAATTGGCAAAGTCCACAAAATACAGTTCATCCTGATTGGTGAATGCCCCGAATCCGAAACGATAATAAATATTACGCATCAATCCCATCCGGATTTGATGCTGAAGGTCAAACTCTATTCTTTCATATTCGCCCGTACTTTTAAATACTCCTTTAATTCCCCGTTCATAATCGACCGAGAAGGTTGGATAGATAGAATGCAAATTTATCTTTCGCTTTCCGTTCATATAATAATAGAGTCCCGGCGTCCACTCTATCCGGATGCGGGGAGCGAAACTGATATAAGTGTTCTTGAATTTATCCATAAACTCCGGAGGCGGCATCGGATAATCACCGGTAATCACAAAACGGGAAGGCTCTACGGCTGTTCTTTTATGGGCAGAGAACCCCAGACCGATATCCAGTCCGTTGACTATCTCAACTGTATGGCGGAAGTTAAAATACAAGTCCTTGAAATAATCAAGATGAATTAAATCGAAATTAAAGATACTATCCGGCATGGCTTTCAGTTCGTCGAGCACCTTACTGCTATAGATACGGTTACCATTACCCACATTCAACCGGAAGAATCCCCGTTTCTGCGGCCAGTATTCAAAGTCGGCATTCAACGACCAGTAGAACTCTTTACGCGTGAAGTTGTATCCGAGTTTCGGCACAATACGAAGTAATTTATCCCCTCTGAAAAGACGGTTGTAACGGAAATCCTGTCGATAAGACAAACCGTTGCTTCCGCTATAACTGAATAAAAG
>ENA-OQJB01000114-OQJB01000114.1-human-gut-metagenome-genome-assembly--contig:-NODE-114-length-48365-cov-4.357747_pt1 | contig 48365 bp, 50 predicted proteins | sample MGYA00242599_ERZ504765 | MGnify/ENA primary metagenome ERZ504765 (study PRJEB26092, sample SAMD00036354) | human gut metagenome | host: Homo sapiens | study: EMG produced TPA metagenomics assembly of...
CTAGAAAAAATAGAAGAAGAACCAAGAATGGGGTACAGCCTTTGAGAAGGGCGCACCACCGGAAAGAGAAAACCTATGGAAGAAACGATTTTAACTGCGAAAGATCTGAAGTTCCGCTATGACCCGGAACAGCCGGACTACGCCCTGAACGGCGTGTCGGCTGAGGTGAAGCGGGGCGAATTTGTGGCAGTGCTGGGGGCCAACGGCTGTGGAAAATCCACGCTGGCCAAGCACTTCAACGCCATCCTTCTGCCGGAGAGCGGCACTGTGCTGGTGGAGGGGATGGACACCAAAGACGAGGACAAGATCTACGATATCCGCCAGACCGTGGGCATGGTGTTCCAGAACCCGGACAACCAGATCGTTGCCACCGTGGTGGAGGAAGATGTCGCCTTTGCGCTGGAAAATCTGGGCGTGCCGCCGGAGGAGATGCGCCGCCGCGTGGATGAAGCGATGAAGATGGCGGGCATCTACGAGTACCGGGAGCGTGCGCCCCACAACCTGTCCGGCGGCCAGAAGCAGCGCGTTGCCATTGCGGGCGTGGTCGCCATGCGGCCCGACTGCCTGATCCTGGACGAGGCCACCGCCATGCTTGATCCCCGGGGCCGGGAGCAGGTGATGCAGACCATCCACCATCTGAACAAGAACATGGGCATCACGGTGGTGTCCATCACCCACTATATGGAAGAAGCTGCTCAGGCCGACCGCGTGCTGGTGATGAGCAAGGGCAATGTGGTCATGGAAGGAACCCCGAAAGAGGTGTTCAGCCAGACCGAAAAGGTGCGCGCCCTGCGGCTGGATGTGCCGCAGGCTGCCGAGCTGCGGGATGAGCTGGTCAAGGCCGGCATCCCCATGCCCGAGGGCATCATTGACACCGGCGCGTGCGCACAGGCTCTGTATGAGCTTTTGAAGTAAGGGAGGGGACGGAAGATGGGAAGCATTATCAAAGTAGATCACCTGAGTTATGTCTATAACCCGGGAATGCCCAATGCCGTCACTGCGCTGGATGACGTGAGCTTTGAGGTGGAAGAGGGAGATTTTGTGGGCATCATCGGTGCCACCGGCTCCGGCAAGAGCACCCTCATCACCCACATGAACGGCCTGAACAAGCCCACCAGCGGCCACATCATCATCGATGGCCGCGACCTGTGGGCCGAGCCGGAAAAGATCCGGGAATTCCGTTTCCTCACCGGTCTGGTGTTCCAGTACCCGGAGTACCAGCTGTTTGAGGAGACCTGCTATAAGGATATCGCTTTTGGCCCCAGAAACATGGGGCTGGACGAGGCCGAGATCGACAGGCGGGTGCATGAAGCAGCGGACTTTGTCGGCCTGGATGAAGCGCTGCTGCAGCGCAGCCCCTTTGAGCTGTCCGGCGGCCAGAAGCGCCGGGTGGCCGTGGCGGGCGTTATGGCCATGAAGCCCCGCATTCTGGTGCTGGATGAGCCTGCCGCCGGTCTGGACCCCGAGGGCCGGGACGAGATCCTGTCTGAGGTCAAGGAGTACCACAAAAAGACCGGCACCACCGTGCTGCTGGTCTCCCACAGCATGGAGGATATTGCCAAATACGCCGACCGTGTGCTGGTGATGAGCAACAAGAAGATCGCCATGTATGACACCGTGGAGAACGTGTTCGCCCGTGCGCCCGAGCTGCTGGCGCTGGGCCTGAGCGTGCCGCAGGTCACAAAGATCTTCCTCAAGCTGCGGGAGATGGGGGTGGGATGTCCCGGCGGACGTTTACACCGTGCCCTATGCCGTCAAGATGATTTTGGAAGCCAAGAAGCGCCGGGACGCAGGCGAAAGCCTTGTGCTGCCCCGTGTGGATGCAAAGAAGGGGGGCGCTGCCACATGCTGAGAGATATCACCATCGGCCAGCACTTCCCGGGCGACAGCCTTGTGCATAAGTTCGACCCCCGCATGAAGCTGGTGCTGACCATCGTCTACATCATCCTGCTGTTTGCCGCGTCCAACCCGCTGGGCCTGACGCTGTCCCTTGTGTTCCTTGTGGCCATGTACGGCGTGGCGAAGATCCCCTTCAAGCTCATCACCAAGAGCCTGAAGCCCATTTTGCCCATCATCCTCTTTACCGCGGTGCTCAACCTCTTCTTTGTTTCGGGTGAGGGCGAACCGCTGGTGCACTTCTGGGTGCTGAACATCTACGCCGAGGGCCTGCGCTATGCTATCCTGATGGCGGTGCGCGTGATGGCACTGATCGCGGGCACCAGCCTGCTGACCTATACCACCAGCCCCATCGTGCTCACGGATGCCATCGAGCAGCTGCTCAAGCCTTTGGGCAGGCTGCACTTCCCGGTGCACGAGCTGGCCATGATGATGAGTATTGCCCTGCGGTTTATCCCGACCCTGATCGAAGAGACCGACAAGATCATGAACGCCCAGAAAGCCCGTGGTGCCATGCTGGACAACGGTTCCATGATGGAGCGCGTCAAGGCGCTGGTGCCGGTGCTCATCCCGCTGTTCATCTCGGCCTTCCGCCGCGCCGATGAGCTGGCCATGGCCATGGAGTGCCGCTGCTACCGCGGCGGTGATGGCCGCACCCGCCTGAAGGTGCTGCGCTGCACCCGGCAGGATTATATCGATCTGGCGGTGTGCATCGTCTGCTTTATGGTGATCCTGAGCTCGAGACTGGTGTTCCCGAATTTTTAAAACTACCCCACGTCGCCTGCGGCGACAGCCCCTCAGAGATGGGGCCTTAAAGCCTCCCTCTTTGAGGGAGGTGGCACGGCAAAGCCGTGACGGAAGGAGTTCCATGCAGAACTTTTTACTTACCCTTGCCTACGACGGCACGAACTACTGCGGCTTTCAGGTGCAGCCCAATGGCCGCAGCGTGGCCCAAACCTTTCAGGATGCGCTGCAGGCCGTGCTGGGCAGCCGCCCCGATATCAAGGGCTGCAGCCGCACCGATGCAGGGGTGCACGCGCTGGGCTTCAAGCTCAACTTCCACGCCGATACCCGCATCCCGGCGGCAAAGCTCCCGCTGGCGCTCAACCAACATCTGCCGCCGGACATCCGGGTGCTGGACGCGCAGGTGGTGCCGGAGGATTTCCATGCCCGGTACGCGGCCCATACCAAAACCTATCTCTACCGCATCCACAACCACCCCATCGACTCGCCTTTTGACGCGGCTTATTACACCCGGGTGCCCCGGCATCTGGACGAAGCCAGAATGCAGGCGGCGGCGCAGCAGTTCGTGGGCAGGCACGATTTTCTGGCCCTGTGCGCGGCGGGCTCTTCCGCTGCAGCCCATGGCGATACCGTGCGCACCATCACGGACTGTCATGTTACCCGCAAGGGGGACGAGATCGACATTGAAGTGACCGCCGACGGCTACCTGTACAACATGGTGCGCATTCTGGCGGGCACTTTGTGCGAAGCGGGCGCAGGCCGGCTGGACCCGACGGAAATTCCCGCCATTCTGGAAAGCCGTGACCGCAGCCGCGCCGGGCCGACCCTGCCCGCCAAGGGCCTGTTTTTGAAGTGTGTGGAGTATGATCTGTAAGGAGAACCATTCATGAGCAAAATTCGCCGCGGCGGACATTCCGCCGAAGGGGAGACGCTTTCTGCCGGACGCGTCGAATATCTGGAAGCCGCCCGGGCCCGGGTGCGCACACGGCGCATCCGCCGCACCGTCATCATCGTAGCGGTGCTGACCATCCTTGTCCTGTTTGCCACCGGCGCAGTGGGGTCTTCCATTGCACGCGCAAAAGACCTTGTGGATACTGCCGTCATCGCGCTGGCACCAGCCGCAGGCTGGCCGCAGCAGACCGGCATCACCGACCCGGATGCGGTGGCGCAGATGTCTGGCAGCTTTGTGGAGATGGGCGGCGACAGCTGCGTGGTATACAGTCTTGGCGGCACCCGCCTGAACAGCATCCAGAGCGGCTATGCCCGCCCGGCCATTGCTGCAGGCAAGACCCGCTTTGTGCTGTACAACCGCTCCGGCAATGAGCTGCGGGTGGAAAGCCGCACCCAGAACCTTTATACCAAAACCATGGACAGCACCATCTCGCTGTGTGCCGTGGCAGATGCCGGACAGGTGGCTGTTGTGACCGACAGCACCGACAGCGTGGCAAAGCTGACCGTTTACAATTCCAGTATGCAGCAGCAACTGGTGTGGAACCTGACCAGTGAGCAGGGCACCCCGCTGCGCATGGCCTTTGCGCCGGACAGCCGCCGCCTTGCCGTGGCCGCTGTATCGGCGGTGGGCGGCCAGCTGACCACGAACCTTTATGTACTGCCCCTCTCGCAGGGCGACCCGGTATGCCTTGGCTCCGAGAACAGTGTGCCCCAGTGGATGGGCTGGATGTCCAACGGCTTTTTGCTGGTGCTTTATGAGAACCGCGCCGTGCTGTACAACACGAGCGGCGGCAGCGCAGGCGAACGCGCCAGCTACGATTTTGGCGGCGGCACCCTCGTCAGCGTGTCCAACACCGGTAACGGTGCGGCCCTGCTGCTGAGCAATGGCCAGACCAGCACGGCGGTGCTGCTGGACGGGGAGCTGACCGTGGGTTACAGCGGCAGCGTGCTCTCGGCCAGCCAGATCATCCGGGCAAAGAACGACGGCTTCTACCTGCTCACCGACAGCACGGTGGAGCGCTTCAACAGTGTGGGCGAGTTCCAGTGGAGCCAGCCGCTTTCGGCCCGGCCCCGGGCACTGATCGAGGGCAAGCAGATCATGGTGCTCAGCGGCAACACGGTGCAGGTGGTCACACCGCCGGAGCAGACAGCTTCCAGCGGACAGTGATTTTTGGGTGAGAAGATCATGCGTAAATAGCACTCTTGCGGGGAAAGTGATAAAAATAACAGGGAAAACAAGGTATGTTCAAGAATCCGTCATTTCTTTTTGATATCATATGCACGGTAGCATGGATCATTCTGGTGGTGCGCTATGCGCGCAAGGGCTTTCTTTCGTCCATTGTGCAGCTGGTGGGCAACCTGTTCAGTCTGCTGGGGGCCAAGGAGCTTTCCGCTGCCTGCGCCGGCTGGGTGTTCGAACACATGCTGGCAGGCGGCTTCCGCACCCAGATCGCAGCAAACATTGCTGCGGGCGGTGCGGTAGACCTTTCCGGCATTGCGGAAAAGTATGCGGGCTTCCTGCCTGCTTCTTTCCGCGCTTCCATCGTGGCAGCCTGCGAGCGCTCCATTGGCGCTGTGCTGGCCGATAACGCGGTGGTGCTGGCCGATTCCATTGTGGAAAACGTGCTGCAGCCGCTGCTCACACCGGTGATCACGCTGGTGCTGTTCTTCTTGTTCTACGCGCTTTTGCGCCTGCTGGTCAGTATGCTGGTCACGGTGCTGGGCCTTGTGAACAAGCTGCCGGTCATTGGCACGGTAAACCGCGGCCTTGGCTGGCTGGTGGGCGGTGCCACGGCGCTGCTGGATATCTATTTGGTGCTGTGCATCCTGTGGGGCATCATCGTCATCACAGGCGGCAACCTGAATGTGCTCAACGATACGGTGATGAGCAGCAGTCTTTACTACAAAATCTTCAATCTCTTCAACCCTTTCCTGTAAGGGGTTTTGCATAAAGGAGGAACTATGGTCTGTATTCGATGCCAGAAACGTCCGGCGATCATCTTCATCCAGCGGATGGACAATGGTCAGATGAAGCAGGAGGGCTACTGCCTGCACTGTGCCCGTGAGCTTCACATCAAGCCGGTGGACGATCTGATGAAGCAGTTCGGCATGTCGGATCAGGATCTTGATAACATGGAGAACCGCATGGAAAGCATGATGGAGGAGATGGGCGATGCAAACCCGCTCTCCATGATGATGAACATGGCGAACGGCGGCGAGGATGCTGACCCGGACAGCATGGACGAAGATCTGATCCCCGGCAGCAATGCCACCTTCCCGCTGGGCTTTACCAGCAGCGAGAAGAAGGATGGCGACAAGAAGGCCGACCGCAAAAACGGCAAAAAGCCGCCTAAGCGCAAATTTTTGGATACCTATTGCGAGAATCTGACCCGCAAGGCCCGGGAAGGCAAACTGGACGATATCATTGGCCGCGACCGCGAAATTTACCGCACCATCCAGATTTTGAGCCGCCGCCAGAAGAACAACCCCTGCCTCATCGGCGAAGCCGGTGTGGGCAAGACCGCCATTGCCGAGGGCATTGCGGAGCGCATTGCCAAGGGGAATGTGCCCATCGGCCTGAAGGATAAGGAGATCTATCTGCTGGACCTCACCAGCCTTGTGGCAGGCACCCAGTTCCGCGGCCAGTTCGAGCAGCGGGTCAAGGGCCTGCTGAGCGAGGTGAAGGCCGCAGGCAACGTGATCCTGTTCATCGATGAGATCCACACCATCACCTCTGCCGGTGAGAGCGAGGGTGCCATGAACGCGGGCAATATCCTGAAGCCCGCCCTCTCCCGTGGTGAAATTCAGGTCATCGGTGCCACCACCTTCAACGAGTACCGCAAGTATATCGAGAAGGATCAGGCGCTGGAACGCCGTTTCCAGCCCGTGCGGGTGGAGGAGCCCAGCGTGGCCGATACCCTTGCTGTGATGAACGGCATCAAGCACTACTACGAGCAGCACCATCATGTGCAGGTGCCTGCCGATGTGCTTTCTGCCACTGTCACCCTGAGTGAGCGCTATATCACCGACCGCTTCCTGCCCGATAAGGCCATCGACCTGCTGGACGAAGCCTGCGCCTGCTGCAATCTGGCCCACCCGGTCATTTCCGAGTATCTTGGGATGCAGAAGGAGCTGGATGCCCTCAAGCAGGAAGAAGCCGAGATGGAGAATGCGGATGTGAACGAGCCCATCGACTACGAGCGCGTGGCCGAGCGCAAGACCCGCATTGCAAAGCTCGAAGCCGACCTGCCCGCAAAGCAGGCTGCTGCCAGCGAGATCCAGGTGACCATGGACGATGTGGCCAAGGTCATCGAGCTGTGGACCGGCATTCCGGCGGTGAAAATTCGGGAGACCGAGTTCGCAAAGCTGGCAAACCTTGAGGGCGAGCTGAAAAAGAAGATCATCGGGCAGGACGAGGCCGTGCATCTGGTGGCGCAGGCCATCAAGCGCAGCCGCGCCGACCTTTCCGGCCGCCGCCGTCCCGCAAGCTTTATCTTTGTGGGCCCCACCGGCGTGGGCAAGACTGAGCTGGTCAAGCAGCTGGCAAATCAGCTGTTCGACGGCCCCGACCCGCTCATCCGTCTGGACATGAGCGAGTATATGGAAAAATACGCGGTGTCCCGCATGATCGGTTCGCCTCCGGGCTATGTGGGCTACGAAGAAGCCGGCCAGCTCACCGAAAAGGTGCGCCGCCGCCCCTACAGCGTGGTGCTGTTCGACGAGATCGAAAAGGCGCACCCGGATGTCATGAACATTCTGCTGCAGATTTTGGACGAGGGCAAGATCAACGATGCGCAGGGCCGCACGGTGGATTTTTCCAACACGGTCATCTGCATGACCTCCAACGCCGGCAGCAGTGATCAGAGCACCGGCGGGCTTGGTTTCAACAAGAGCGAGGAACAGCTTAGCGAGGAAAAGACCCGCAAGGCGCTGGCCCAGTTCCTGCGCCCGGAGTTCCTTGGCCGCGTGGATGAAGTGATCGCCTTCAAGCCGCTGAGCCAGCAGACGCTGGAGGGCATCGCGGCCCTGATGCTGGACGAGTACAAGCCCGGCATGGAGGCCAAGGGTATCGCCTACAGCTACACCCCGGCAGCACTCAAGGCGCTGGTGCAAAAGAGTCAGGGTGGCAAGTTTGGTGCGCGCGATTTGCGCCGCGTCATTCGCAAAGCCGTGGAAGACCCCGCCGCCGAGCGCCTGATCGACGGCACGCTGGCATCCGGCGGCACCCTTGTGGTGGATGCTGGTGAAAACGGCGAAGTCGTGCTGAAATAATCATAACCGCAAAGCACCCCGGCTGAAAACAGCTGGGGTGCTTTTTGTCTGCTCATAAAAACTTTTTGTAATATATACTTGACATTTAGAATGGTAAATGCTACTATATGTCCAGAGGATAAAACAAATGCCGACCCGGCAGGAAAGGAGCGTATCAATGCCGAAGAACCTGAAATTAAAGGCCGCCCGTGCGGAAAAGGATATGACGCAAGGCGCGCTTGCCGAGGCGGCAGGGGTTTCGCGCCAGACCATCAACGCCATTGAAAAAGGGGAGTACAACCCCACCATCAACCTTTGCCGCAGTATCTGTAAAATTCTGGATAAGACACTGGATGAACTGTTCTGGGAGGAATGAACTATGAAATTTTCACTATACAGCAAGAAAAACCAGTTGGACGAGATGCAGGAGCAGACCATGCGCAAAATTGAAAGCCATGGCTTCTGGCTGCTGTGGGGCAGCCTTCTGGCGGCGTGGATCGTGCAGACGATGTTCGGGGCTGCGGACAAGGCCGCCGGAGAGTGGGTCGTATTCATGATCGGCTGCATCTATACGGGTGTCGCGTGTCTGCGCAATGGTCTGTGGGATCGCCACTTTTCGGATACGCCCCCGGCCAATGCCGTGTGGTCTCTGGTGGCTGCGGTGGCGGTTACGCTGATCATCGGGTTTTCCCGTGGATACTGGGTCGGTGCCGCTTTTACCGGTGTTTTTACCGGCATCCTGTGCTTTGCATTGCTGCAGCTGTGCGCCGCATTGACACGCAAACGGCGCGAGCATCTGGATGACCCGAAGGACGGAGAATAATATTATAAAAAGGGGCTGCTGCACAGCATTTGATGCAGCAGCCCCTTTTTGCGGGGGTGCATGATGTTATCCTGCATTGACAAAATTGCACAGAATCAGTACAATAAAACATAGCTATCCGCAAATTTTTTGCATGAGAATAAAGGAGCGTTTTTCTATGCCGAGCAATAAAGTCCGCACCCGTTTTGCGCCGTCGCCTACGGGTTATATGCACGTTGGCAACCTGCGCACTGCCCTGTACACCTACTTGATGGCCAAGCACGAGGATGGCACCTTCATCCTGCGCATCGAGGATACCGATCAGGGCCGCTATGTGGAGGGCGCTGTGGATGTCATCTACAACACCCTGCGGGAGACCGGTCTGCTGTGGGACGAAGGCCCGGACATCGGCGGCCCCGTGGGCCCCTATGTGCAGAGTGAGCGCATGGGCATGTTCAAGCAGTATGCCGAGCAGCTGGTGGCTGAGGGCAAGGCATATTATTGCTTCTGCACCGAGGAGCGTCTGGAGGCCCTGCACGCCGAGCAGCGCGCCAACGGTGAGATGACCCACTATGACGGCTGCTGCCGCGACCTGCCCAAGGAGGAAGTGGAAAAGCGTCTTGCTGCCGGGGAACCCTATGTTATCCGCCAGAAGATCCCCCGCGAGGGCGTGACCGGCTTCGACGATGTGGTGTACGGCCACATCGAGGTGAACAACAGCGAGATGGACGACCAGATCCTCATCAAGACCGACGGAATGCCCACCTACAACTTTGCCAACGTTGTGGACGACCACCTGATGGGCATCACCCATGTCATCCGCGGCAGCGAGTATCTGTCCTCCACCCCCAAGTACAACCTGCTGTATCAGGCCTTTGGCTGGGAGATCCCCACCTATATCCACTGCCCGCCCGTGATGAAGGACGCGCAGAACAAGCTGTCCAAGCGCAACGGCGATGCCAGCTATCAGGATCTGGTGGCCAAGGGCTACCTGAGCGAGGCCGTGATGAACTACATCTGCCTGCTGGGCTGGAGCCCCAAGGGCGAGTATGCCGAGCAGGAGATCTTCTCCCTGCCGGAGCTGGTCAAGATCTGGTCTCCGGACGGCATCTCCAAGTCTCCGGCCATCTTCGATCCCCTCAAGCTGCGGGCCATCAACGCGGAATATATCCGCCGCCTGTCCCCGGAAGAGTTCCAGAAGAAGGCGGAGCCGTGGATCGACAAGGCCGTGCACACTTCCATCGACAAGAAGCTGCTGTGCGCAAACCTGCAGCCCCGCTGCGAAGTGCTGGGCGAGATCCCGGAGCAGCTGGATTTCTTTGATGCGATGCCCGAGTACGATGTGAGCATGTACGCCAACAAGAAGCAGAAGACCACCCCGGAAACCGCCAAGGAGGCACTGGAAGCCCTGCTGCCTGTGCTCAGCGACGAAGCACTGGATTTTGGCAATCGCGATGCCGTCTTCGATGCCTGCAAGGCCAAGGCTGAGGAGCTGGGCAAGAAGAACGGCTGGCTGCTGTACCCGCTGGGCATTGCCCTTTCTGGCAAGCAGCGCACCCCCGGCGGCGGCACCGACCTTGCCTGCATGATGGGCCGCGAAACCACCCTTGCCCGCGTAAAAGCGGCAATTGAAAAGCTGAACGGCTGATTTTTGCCATAAAATCACAAAGCTCTGCAGCATTTTTGAACGCTGCAGGGCTTTTTTGCGTCTTTGGGCCGGTTTGCGGCAGAACACTGCACCGCGCCAAAAATCGCCGCGCGCCCGCGCTACAGTATATGCAGAAAGCGCGGGGAACAGAACCACAACGCCCCGCCGGAAAGCGGGGAGTTTTTATGACAGAGCGGATGGGTCTGGCAGCGGTCGGGCGGCAGAACAGACAGCGGGCAGCGCTGGCACGGCGGGCGGAGCTGCGCCCGGCAGCGCGCAGGCTGGCGGCTGTGGCAGTGGGATTTGCAGGCGGCTGGGCCGTTCTGTACGGTGCACTGATGCCTTTTGGTCTGGGCTTTGTGCTGGGCTTTGCAGAGGACTGTTTTGCCCCCTGTGCGGCGGGTGCGGCGCTGGGTGTGCTGCTGCACGGGTTTGGCGCGCTCTCGCTGCGCAGTGTCTGTATGCTGTGCGCACTGGGTGCTGCAGTGGCAGCGCGGTGGATGGGTGCCAGAACACTGACCCCGGCGGCACTGGCGGGCTGCGGCACGCTGGTGGGTGTGGCGCTGTGCTTTGCCTTTGGCGGCGGCGGGGCAGAGCTGGTGTTTTACAGTGCGGCAGATGCCCTGCTGGCCGCAGCCATGGGCTTTTGTCTGCGGCAGTTCGCGCCCGAAAAGCCGGGTGCCGGGATGCTTCTGGTGGGTGCGGCCGCAGCGGCGGCGCTGGGCAGTGTGCAGCTGTGGCAGCTGCTGCCGGGCGTGATCGTCTGCGCGGCGCTGGAACTGTATTTATGCAGCAAAGGGCAGGCCAAAGCCGCGCTTGCGGCCTGCGCGGTGCTGGGCGCTGCGCTGTGCGCGGCAGACCCGGCCCTCAGCTTTGCGGCATCCGGCCTTGCCTGTGCCACAGTGGCAGCGGCAGTGCTGGCACCCGGACGGCGCATGGAAACGGTAGCCGCCTACGCGGGCGGCTGCGTGACCGGTGCACTCTGTGTGCAGCCGCCCGGGCGCGCGTTCCAATATCTGCTGAACGTCTGCATCGGCATCACGGCCGTAGCGGCCATGCCCGCAGCGTGGCTTGTGCCGGAGCCGGAAGAAAAGCCGCAAGCAGGGCAGGCCCAGCCGCAGCAGTACAGTGCAGCGGCCACCCGGCTGGAACAGGTGTCCCAGAGCCTTGCATCGCTGGCAGAGACCGTGAACGATGTCTACGAAACGCTGCCGCACCGGTGTGAGGATTTCCATTGGGTAATTGATAACACACATGATACCCTTTGTTTTAACTGCGGACGGCGGGATACCTGCTGGAAGCAGGAGTATGCCGCCACGCTGGAGGGCATGGAAGCACTGCGCCCTCTGCTGGAAAGCAGCGGCGGGCTGGAAACGGCTCAATTACCCGGGCAATTATCCCGGTGCATCCACCCGGCAGCACTGTGCGCAGCGGCAAACCGCTCCTTTGCGCTGTACCGCAGCCGCAAGGAGGCCCGCCTTCATGCCGAAGCCATGCGCACTGCCCTGACCGAGCAGTACAGCGCCGTGGCCGAAGCGCTGGGCGTGTTGGGAGAGCAGCTGGGCCGTCCGGGCGACCCGGAACCCTATAAATCCGGCCGGGTGGCGGACTTTTTTGCGCAGCTTGGCACTCCGCCGCAGGAGTGTGCCGTCACGCTGGATGATCTGGGCCGCACCCATGCGGCGGTCACGCTGCCGCGCACCCGCTTCTCGGCGCAGGAGCTGGCCGCACTGGCCGGGGAGGTGGGCCGCATCTGCCGCCGCACGCTGGAAGTGCCGCAGGTGCTTTCCTGCAAGGGAATGACCACCCTGCTGTTCAGCGAAAAGCCTGTGCTGCGGGCCGTGTTCGGTATGGCGGGCGCGGCGGCGCGGGGCAGTATTTCCGGCGATGCGGTGCAGCAGTTCTGCAGCCCGGCGGCAGCGCAGATGATCCTGTGCGACGGCATGGGCACCGGCAGGCCTGCAGCCGTGGATGGCAACCTTGCCGCCGAGCTGACGGCCCGGCTGCTCAAGGCGGGCTTTACCGCAGAGCTGGCGGCAAGGCTGGTCAACGTGGCCCTTGCCCTGAAAAGTGAGGATGAGAGCGGTGCCACGCTGGACCTCATCAGCGTGGATCTTTACACCGGCACGGCAAGGCTGTTCAAGGCCGGTGCGGCACCGGGCTTCCTTGTGCACGGCGGGCGGGTACGTGCTGTGGGCGACACCAGCCTGCCGGTGGGCATTCTGGGCGGAGTGAACGGCCAGAGCCGGGTGGTGCATTTGACGGTGGGCGATTATGCGGTGCTGGTCTCGGACGGGCTGCTGGTGGACGGCCCGGGCTGGGTGGCAAAGCAGCTGGAGCTTTCCGCTGCGGCAGGAGATGCGCCGGAAAAAGTTGCAAAGACGCTGGTGGAAACGGCCCGCGTGCGCGCCCAGAAGACCGGCAGGCCGGACGACATTACGGCGGCGGTGCTGCGGCTGGAAAAATGCGTTTGATGTTCATATAAACTTCGTTGATTTTCGACGGAGGAGAAGGTATACTATGGAAGCATAGAAACAAAACAGGAGGACAGAAACATGCTTACCATAACCGTAGCGCAGGATGGCAGCGGCGATTTTGCTTCGGTATCCGAAGCGGTGCTGGCCGTGCCTTATGCCTGCGCAGCAGAGATCCGCATTGGCCCGGGCGTTTACCGCGAAAAGCTGGTGTGCGAAAAACAGGATATCACCCTGATCGGCGCAGGCATGGAAAGCACCCGCATCGTGTGGGGCGACGGCGGCAGGCTGCCGCACCCGGACGGCAGGCCCACCCACACCTTCCGCAGCTATACCGCGTTTTTCCGGGGGATAGAACTGCGGGTGCGGGACCTGACCATTGAAAACGATGCCGGCCCCGGGGCAAAGGTGGGGCAGGCCGTGGCGGCTTATGTGGACTGCTCTCACACCCTCTTTGAGAATGTGCGGCTGCTGAGCAATCAGGATACGCTGTTCTGCGCTCCTCTGCCGGAGAAGGAGCGGGAGAAGGATGGCTTCCTTGGCCCGGGCCGCTTTGCGCCCCGCCGCCCGACGGCCCAGTATTACCGGCACTGCGAGATCGTGGGAGATATCGATTTTATTTTTGGCGGCGCGGACGCTCTGTTTGAGCAGTGCACCATCCGCACCGTGAACAACCACCTGCCTGCAAGCTACGTCACAGCGCCGTCCGGCGGTGCGAACGGCCTTGGCTTTGTGTTCTGGGATTGCGATTTTGTCTCGGACAACTGCCCGGCGGGCACGGTGTTTCTGGGCAGGCCGTGGCGGCCCACCGGTAAAACGGCTGTGCTGGACTGCCGTCTGGGAGCCCACATTGCACCGGAAGGCTTTTCGCCCTGGCAGAGCCGCACCGACTCGGACCTTGCCTGCTTTGCCGAAGCGGGCAGCACCGGCGAGGGCGCAGCAGCGCGCGGTGCATGGGTGAAGCAGCTGGACAGCCAGCAGGCCGAAGAGCTGCTCAGATGTGCACGGAAGCTTTGCAGACCGGAATAAAAGCGGAAAATATAAAATAAAGTATAAAACGGATTTGAAGGATCTTCTATGAAAAAACTGCCGAATTTTGTCAAATGGATCATCATTCTGGCGGCACTGGCTGCAATGGGCTGGATGATGTGGGCTGTGAATGATCGTGCCTCCCGGGTGGAAATGCCCGCACCGGATAATACATTCGGAATTTATCGCACAGCAGATTCCAGCCAGTAAATCATTTGGAATGGCCGCAGCATTGCGGGCAGAAACGATGCTCTATAGAAAAAGCAAAAGCCGGGACGACCACAAGGTCATCCCGGCTTTAAAATTATTCCTGATTATTCCTGCCCGGCCATCTCGGCTGCATTGGCGGGCAGGTCGTTCATGATGAACCAGAACGTAGTGCCCATGCCAATGGCACTCTGCACACCAAAGCGGAAGCCGTGCTGCTGGAAGATGGCCTTGGTGATGGAAAGGCCCAGACCGGTGCCCTGCTTGCCGGCATCCGAACGGGAGCGGTAGTACCGATCAAAGATATAGGGCAGGTCGTCAGCAGAGATGCCGGGGCCGTGGTCCTCCACCTCGATCCGCACACCCTCGGTGCAGCGCTGGGCCCGCAGGATGAAGATGCCGTCTTTGCCGATATGGTGCATGGCGTTGCCCAGCAGGTTATGCAGTGCGCGCTGCATCATGTTGGGGTCTGCGTAAACGGGCAGTTCCTCGTCCGGCAGCTCCAGCTGGAGCTGCCAGCCGTTCTGGGCGCAGATGGCATCGTACCGTTCGCTCACCTCGTCGCACAGCTGGCCCATATCAAAGTGCACGCGCTCGCATTTGTCGGCACCGCTGGTCACCTTGCTCAGCTCCATCACGCTGGAGACCAGTGCGGTCAGGCGGTCGGTCTCGTCCACGATAATGTTCATCTGCTCATCGCGGTGGGCCTTGTCGTCGCCGGTAATGTCGCGCACCGTCTCGGCATAGCCCTTGATAAGGGTCAGCGGGGTGCGCAGGTCGTGGGAGACGTTGGCCAGCAGATCGCGCTGCATCTGCGAAGAATGCTGCACCTCGCTTGCCATGTGGTTGAAGTCCCGGGCCAGATCGCCCAGCTCATCGCTGCGGCGGGTATCCACCTGCACGGCATAGTTGCCCATGGCCATCTGGCGGGCAGCGCTGGAAAGCTGGCGCAGCGGCTTTGTGAACCACTCACTGAACAGCCATGCCGCCGTCATGGCAAAGGCAAAGATCAGCGCCGCTGCCATGGGCAGCACGGTGCTTAGCACCTTGCCGGCTTCAGCCACATGCACAAGGCTGGTAGTGACCAGAACGGTGTACTCGCCGCCGGAGGTGTTGCGCCCTACCAGCAGCTGTGCCGAGCCGGAGAGCCGCGGCGGATTCAGGGTCTGCACAAAGCCGCCGGTGGTGCGGCATTTCTTGCGCATGGCCACAGCGGTGGAAACGATCATATCGTTGTTGGCGGAATCCGAGAGCAGCGTTTCGTGCAGGTTGCAGTAGGACTGGTTCTCGATCTTATAGATCGTGCGCATGGTGGTATCGGAAATATCCACACAGAAGCTGTTCAGCGAACCGCTGGCGTACAGCTGGGTGGCAAGCCGGTCAAAAAACGCGGTGTTGACCGTAAGATGGCCAAAAGACCATGCAGAAAGGGCTTCGCCGTTTGCAATAGCCTTGTCCAGCTCGGCGGTGATGCTTTCTGCCTGAGTGGTCAGCTGTTTTTCAATGTGTTTGGTGTACAGCGGTTCCAGCAGCTGGGTGGACAGAAACCACACCAGTGCCAGCAGGAACAGACAGATACAACACAAAAACCACATCAGCTGGCCGCGGATGCCGGGGGAGTGATGGTGCCGCATGAATCCTCCGCTCCTTTATCAGCGCGTTGCGTCGGGGTCGAATTTGTAGCCGATGCCCCACACGGTAGCAATGTAGCTGCGGCACTTGCCCAGATGGCCCCGCAGCATTTTGACATGGGTATCCACGGTGCGGTCCTCGCCAAAGTAGTCGTAGTTCCACACCTTCTGCAGGATCTTTTCACGGCTGAGGGCGATGCCCTTGTTGGAAGCAAGGAACACCAGCAGGTCGAACTCCTTGGGGGTCAGGGCAACCTCCTCGCCGGAAACGCGCACCGTGTGGCTGGCCGTGTCGATGGTCAGCTCACCAAAGGTCATGGTGTCGGAGGCAGCGGCGGGCTTGGGCATGGTGCGGTTCAGCACGGCCTTGACGCGGGCTACCAGCTCACGGGGAGAGAAGGGCTTGACAACGTAGTCGTCGGCACCGCTCTCCAGGCCGGCCAGCTTGTCGTATTCCTCGCCGCGGGCGGTCAGGATGATGACCGGCGTGTTGATGTGGCGGGCGCGCATCTCCCGCAGGCAGGTCATACCGTCCATGAACGGCATCATCAGGTCCAGAATGACCAGATCGAAGGCTCCGCCGGAAAGCTGGGTCAGCGCAGCTGTGCCGTCAGCGGCCTCTTCACAGATATAACCGGAATATTGTAAATGTTCGCGGATCAGCTCGCGGATACGCGGCTCATCGTCAACGATCAGGATCTTAGCCATAATACAGACACCTTCCTCAATAATAGACTTCTTGACCAGAATATCATACAGCAAGAATAAAAAAAAGCTGTGAAGTTTGCGTGAATGCTTTTCAAAAAAAGTGCCCGCAGCGGCGGGCTGCTTCCAGTACCAGTATACCACAGAAAAACGGCCCTGCACAGCCGGAGTTTGCGGGGCAGACCGCAGGCCCAGCCGGATGGTGGTGCTTTCCGACCTGCACAATTCCGAGTTTGGCGCATATAATAGTGAGCTTGTGGATAAGGTGCGGCGGCGCTGGCCTGCTTTTACCTGCGCATCCCGGTGGGCCATGTGGAAGCCGGACTGCGCACCTACGATCTGGATTCCCCCTATCCGGAGGAGTTCAACCGGCAGGCGGCACCGAGAACATTTCCAGCGTGGCACACTGCATGATCCGACTGCGGTTCGCGGTCAAGGACCTGAACAAGGCCGATCAGGAAGCGCTGAAGAAAATCCCCGGCGTGCTGTCCGTCACCCCAGCGGCATGATGTTCTGCGGTGCAGTGCCCAGAAACGCCGGTGCCTCCGGCGACGCAGCGGTCAGGTTCGTCTTGCTCACCTTCCACCACAGGCGGGTAGTGCCGTCCGGCGCGGTAAAGATCAGGTTCCAGTCAAAGGGATTCTCACTGGTGGAGTTCAGCTGCACCGGAAGAGCGTTCGGCGCAGCTGGTGCGCAGGGGGCAAAGTCGTGGGCGCGGATGCCCACGGCGGTGCAGGTTTCCGGCACCTCGGCGGCAAGGTGAAGGGGCGCATCCCAGCCGGTCAGGCGCACGGTGTGGGCATCCACGCGGGTGCAGGACAGAATGTTCTTGCAGCCGGTCAGCCGTGCAGCGGTGGTGCTCTGCGGGTCTGCAAACACCTCTTTGGTGCCGCCGGTGCGCAGCACCTGCCCGCCATCCATCACGATCATATCCCGGCACAGGCGGTAGGCTTCGTCACGGTTGTGGGTGACCAGCAGCACCGTGCCGCCAAACCCGGCCAGCAGGCTGCCCACTTCGCCCTCCACTTCTTCGCGCAGGTAGCTGTCCAGCGCACTGAACGGCTCGTCCAGCATCAGAATTTTGGGCCTGCCCACAAGGATGCGTGCCAGCGCGGTGCGCTGCTGCTGTCCGCCGGAAAGCTGGGCCGGGTAGCGCTTGGCAAGGGATTTCAGCCGCATGGCCTGCAGCATTTCGGCGCAGCGGGCCTTGCGGGCGGCCTTGTCTTTTTCGGCTTTCAGGCCGCAGAGCACGTTCTGCTCCACGGTCATGTTGGGGAACAGTGCGTAGTTCTGGAACAGCAGGCCCACGCCGCGCTGCTGCGGCGGCAGGTCGATGTGCTGGGCGCTGTCAAACAGCACCCGGCCGCCCAGTACGATGCGGCCCTCATCCGGCTTTACGATACCGGCAATGCAGCGCAGGGTCATGCTTTTGCCGCAGCCGGACGCGCCCAGAATGGCCGTGGCGGTGCTGCGCGCGGCAAAGTTGGCGTGAAGGGTAAAGCCATCCAGCTTTTTGGTAATGTTCACTTCAAGACTCATGCGCGGCCACCTGCTTTCTGTTTTTTCTCCAGCAGATTCACGGCCAGCAGCACCACTGCCGAGATCACGATATCCACCAGCACCCAGCGCATGGCACCGGCTTCGTCGTTGGTGCGCCACAGCTGGTACACGGTGGTGGCAATGGTGGCGGTCTTGCCGGGGGTGTAGCCTGCAATCATGCTGGTGGCACCGTACTCGCCCAGCGCGCGGGCAAAGGCCAGCACCGTGCCGGCCAGAATGCCCTGACGGCAGCAGGGCATCCGCACCCGCCAGAAGATCCACACGTCCGACTGGCCCAGCGTTTGCGCCGACCATGCCAGCGTTTCGTCAAAGCTTTCAAACGCGCCGCGCGCCGTGCGGTACATCAGCGGAAAGGCCACCACGATGGATGCAAAGATGGCACTGTACCAGTTCATGACCAGCTTCACGCCGAAATGCTCCATGAAAAAGATGCCCAGCGGCCGCTTTGCGCCGAACAAAAGTAGCAGAAAATAGCCCACCACCGTGGGCGGCAGCACCATGGGCAGGGTGAGCACCACGTCCAGCGCGCCTTTGACAGTGCGCGGCAGCTTGGCAATATAGTAGGCGGCAAAAATGCCAAGGAAGAACACCGCCGCGCAGCTGACGAGGGCGATGCGCAGGCTGTTCCAAAGGGGATACCAGTCCATAAATGATACCTCCGAATAAAAAGGCTTCCCCCAGAGGGGAAGCTCTGAAAAACAACGGATTTACAGTGCGGTGAAGCCCACGCTCTCGAACACGGTCGCGGCGCGGTCGGTCTGCAGATAGGCCAGAAACTCCCTGGCAGCCTCGGCGTTGGGGGCGGCCTTCAGCACGGCGGCAGGATAGATGACCTGACCGCACATCTCTTTGGTGGCCTCATCCACAGGGGTCAGGCCTGCGCTGTAGGCATCGGTGCAGTACACGACACCGGCATCCACGCTGGCTTCGGTGATCTGGGTGGTGACCTCCTTGACGTTGGAGCCGTAGGTGATGACACCGGCTGCGGCCAGTGCTTCCTCGTCCAGAGCGTAGTAGGCAAGGATCTTCTGGGTGTACTGGCCCACGGGCACATCGCTGTTGCCCATGCAGAACAGAATGTCCCCGGCCTTGAAGTGCTCGGCCAGAGAATCGAAGCTGTCGATGCCCTTATCGCCATTCTCGGGCACGCACAGAACGACCTTGTTCTCCAGCAGGTCCACGCGGGAATCGCTGTCCACGAAGTCCAGTCCTTCGGTGTTCAGATCGGCGGAAGCGGTGCTGTCCAGCTGGTTCATCTGCTTCTGACCGGCGGAGATGAACAGGTCGCAGTCCGCGCCTTCCTGGATCTGGGTCTTGAGGGTGCCGGAGGAGTCGAAGTTGAAGCTGAAGGTCACGCCGGGGTTTTCGGCAGAGTAGATCTCGCCGATGGCGGTGAGGGTCTCGGTGAGGGATGCGGCGGCAAACACGATCAGCTCCATGGATCCACCGGTAGCTTCAGAAGAAGCAGCGGCAGAGCCTGCCACGGAAGATGCAGTGCTGGAAGCGGAGGAGCCGCAGGCGGTCAGGGCCGCAGCGGCACCGGCGATACCGGCAGCAGCCAGAAAGCTGCGGCGGGAAATTTTAGTGTTGTTCATGATAAGCGCTCCTGTTTTTAAAATGAATCTTTGCATTTGATACGGTACAGGATGCGGTGCCGCCCACCGGGATACTTTTTTACTTCCGGGCGCATTCGCCGTCCAGCCCGGCGGCAAGGCGGATGCCGTGCGCAAGGCTGGGCAGGATGTACTCGAGGTTTTCTTTTACGGCCTTAGGGCTGCCCGGCAGGTTCACGATCAGGGTCTTGCCGCGCAGCACGCTGACACCGCGGCTGAGCATCCCGCGCGGTGTGATGGTAAGGCTATGGTACCGCATGGCCTCGGCAATGCCGGGCGCGTTGCGTTCGGCTACGCTCAAAGTCACCTCCGGGGTGATATCCCGGGGTGCAAAGCCGGTGCCGCCGGTGGTGAGGATCAGGTTCACCTGACGGGCATCCGCAAGGCGCAGCAGCTGGGTTTTGAGCTGGGCGGCATCGTCCGGCAGAAGCAGTGCTTCCTCCACCTTGTAGCCTGTGGCGGTGAGCATCTCCACAATGAGTGGGCCGCTTTTGTCCTCCCGTTCGCCGTGGCTGCCCTTATCAGAAAGGGTGATCACCGCCGCGCGCAGGGGCAGGTCTGCCGGGGTGGGCAGCAGCTTCATCTCGTCGCCGGTGTGGATGGTGCCGCCTTTTACCACCCGTGCGAACACGCCCTCCCGCGGCATGATGCAGTCGCCGGTCTGCCGGCGGATGGCGCAGTCGCTGTGGCACTCCTTGCCGATCTGGGTCATTTCCAGCACGGCATCCCCAATGGCAAAAAGCTGGGCACCGGCAGGGTGGCAAGATCGAACCCTTCCACCACCAGATTTTCGCCAAAGGCACCGTAGTCCACCCAGAGCTTTTGACGGAAAGCTTCAATTTTTTCCGCGCTCAGCAGGCTGACCTGCCGGTGCCAGCTGCCGCCGTGGGCATCGCCCACAATACCCCACTCCGGGGTGAGAACAGCGGACGGCACCGGCGTTTTCAAGGTGCCGCGCCGGGGGCTTGTGCAGATAGCCAGAATTTTACCCATAAATTTGTGTTATCCTCCGATCCGGTACATCCCTCGTGTGGCGGGCATAGAGCCTTGGCCGAAGTGATGTTCCCGGGGTTTTGCCAGAATCGTGTTTTGAATGGCCTGCAAAAGGGCCGCGTCGTCCGCGCCGCTGCGCAGCAGAGCACGCAGGTCGGTGCCGGATTCGCTGGCAAGGCACGGACGCAGAAAGCCCTGACTTGTCAGCCGCACCCGGTTGCAGGAAGCGCAGAATTTGCCGTGCACGGCAGCGATCAACCCGATGCTGCCGCGCCAGCCGGGCGCAGAATAATACACCGCCGGCCCATCGCCAAAGGCCGCACCGGTCACCGGCTGCAGCTGCGGCCAGCGGCGGTAAAAGCGCTCCAGCAGTTCCAGGCCGGAAAGGCCGGGCAGCCCGGCACCAAAGCCAATGGGCATCATCTCAATAAAGCGCACCTGCAGCGGATGCTCCTGTGCGAAGGCAGCAAGGCTTTCCAGCTCGCCCTCGTTCACGCCGGGCTGCGGCACACAGTTCAGCTTGACCGGAATGCCGCTGGCAAGGGCCGCCCGGATGCCGTTTTGCACGGCGGCAAGCTCGTCTTTGCCGGTGATGCGCCGGAAGGTCTCCGGGTACAAGGTGTCAAGGCTGATGTTCACGCTGTCAAGGCCCGCCGCCAGCAGGGCGGGCAGCTTCTGGGCCAGCAGCACGCCGTTGGTGGTAAGGGCAACGCGGCGGATGCCGGGAATGGCTTTCAGGCCCGCCGTCAGTTGTTCCACGCCCCGGCGCACCAGCGGTTCACCGCCGGTGATGCGCACCGTGTCGATGCCGCACTGGGCAAACAGCGCAGCCAGCCGCAGAAATTCCTCATAGGTCAGAATATCTTCGTGGGCCAGCTTTGGCACGCCGTCCGGCATACAGTAGCGGCAGCGCAGGTTGCACAGGTCGGTGACCGAAAGGCGCAGATAGTGGATATTGCGGCCGTATGCATCAAACATAGCCGCCCTCGGCCCGCACATAGTGCCCGCTCTTGCCGCCGGTCTTCTCGACCAAGTGGATCTCGCCCAGCTCCATGCCCTTATCCACGGCCTTGCACATATCGTAGATGGTGAGCAGCGCGGCAGAAACGCCGGTCAGAGCTTCCATTTCCACGCCGGTCACGCCGATGGTCCTGGCGGTGCACACGGCCTCTACGGCCTGCTGTTCGGGCAGAAGGTGAAAATCCACAGTCAGCTTGCTCAGCGGCAGCGGATGGCACAGGGGGATCAGCTCGCTGGTGCGCTTGGCCGCCATGATGCCTGCAATGCGGGCCACGCCCAGCACATCGCCCTTCTGGGCGGTGCCGTCCCGAACAGCGGCAAAGGCTGCCGCATTCATAGTGATGATGCCGCGGGCCACAGCCTGCCGTGCAGTGACGGGCTTTTCGCTCACATCCACCATCACGGCGCTGCCGGACGCATCAAAATGAGAAAGTTTTGTTTCGCTCATAATTTTTACCTTGATAAAGCTCTCCCCTTTGGGAGAGCTGGCAAAGCCGCAAGGCTTTGACTGAGAGGGTTTCAGCAATGCCCGAAGCCGCAGTTGGGCCAGTGGCATTCGGCGCAGCCTAAGCACAGCCCGCCCTCGCCCAGCCGGGCAATGTCCTCGGCAGTGATGGGGTCGTCGGCCAGCAGGCGCGGCAGCAGCAGGTCAAAAATGGTGCGCTTGGCGTACATCACGCAGCCGGGCAGGCCGCACACCGGCACACCGTCCAGATAGCTCACAAGGAACATGGCACCCGGCAGCACCGGTGCACCATAGGTGATGATCTCGGCACCGGTGTTCTTGATGGCAAGCGGCGTGCGGTCGTCGGGGTCTACGCTCATGCCGCCGGTGGTAAAGATCAGCTCGCAGCCTGCGGCCTTTGCTTCCAGAATGGCGGCGGTGATCCCGGCGGGGTCATCGTCGCAGGTTTTGTGATAGGTCATCTCGCAGCCGTATTCGGCCAGCTTGCCCACCAGAACGGGGGTGAATTTGTCCTCGATGCGTCCCTTGAATACCTCGCTGCCGGTGGTGATGACCGCAAACTTTTTCGGGTGGAAAGGCAGCACGTTCAGGATGGGTTCGCTGCCTGCCGCAGCCTGCATGGCATCCATCTTCTCCTGCTCGATCACCAGCGGGATGATGCGGGTGCCGGCCAGCTTCTGGCCCTTTTTCACGGGCAGGTCGCCGTGGATGGCAGCGATCATCATTTGGGGTGTGCGGTTCACGGCCAGCAGGGCGGCGCGGTCGATCTTCAAAAGACCGTCGCAGTCGGCAACCAGTTCGATCTTGCCTTCCTTCGGCTCAGTGCCGTGGATGTTGCGGCCCGCCGCTGCCTTGTACAAAAGGGCAGCGGCTTCGTCCTCGTGCAGGATGCCGGGGCGCTTCTCCCAGACATAGAGATTCTCTTTGCCAATGGAGAGCAACACGGGGATATCCTCCGGCTGGACGATGTGCCCTTTGCGGAAGCGTGCTCCCTTGAACTGGCCGGGAATGATCTGTGTAATGTCGTGGCAGAGCACTTGCCCGACAGCGTCTTCGGTACGGATGAGTTTCATGCAGAACCTCCGTTACAGGGACGGCATCTGGTTCTCGATCCAGTCTGCCAGAGCAGCAGGATCGTCCAGTGCAAAATCAGCGCCCGGCACATCGCCCACGATGGCCATGGGCTGGAACGCGGTGCCCACCGGGCTGACCGAGCTGCGCACCACCTCGATCTTGGCCCAGCCGCTGTCGCCAAAGCCTTCCAGCAGTACAAGGTCATAGCCGTGGCGCTCGAACAAAGCCAGCAGGTCCTGCTCGTTCAGGCGGAACTGCTCGGTAAGCAGATAGCGCCCGGCAGTAAACACGGCCACACCCTCGGCACCGGCCTCATGCAGGCGGTCGGTCTCGGCGGGCAGGCGCAGATCGTCAGCCTCGCGGATCACGCCCACCTTCAGCCCGCGGCTCTTGAGCACCGGCAGCAGCGCGGCCAGCAGAGCGGTCTTGCCGCTGCCTGCGGAACCGCTGACAGCCAGCACTGCCGGATGCTTGAAGCTCAGTTCGGCGGCAAGCGCCTGTTTTTGTTCACTGTACAAAAGTATCACCCTCCGTTTTATCCCATCGGCAAAAACTGCCGGTTCACTCCTCAATGCGCACAAAGCGCGGCTGCACTTTGCCGTCCCGCTCCACGGTCTCGCACCACATGGCGGCAGGACGCACCCAAAGCCCGCGTTCCCCGTACAGGGCGCGGTACACCACCATTTCCTCTTCGGTCTCGCTGTGGCGGGCCATGCCCAGCACTTCGTATTCATTGCCCTTGAAATGCCGGTAGCGGCCCGGCTGCACATTATATTTGAATGCTTCCATGTTATCCTCTTTTACACTGACACGCGGCATTCCGGTGCAGAATGCCATATTTATAATCAGTATAGCATATTTCAGCACGGCAAAAAAGGCTTTGGCAGGAAAGATGGAGAAAAAGGCGGCAGGCGGCGGCAAAAGCCGGGAGACAGAGTTGGGTGCTTGAACTGCCGCGCCACAGATGCTATACTGAAACGATAAGGGGATACCCCCTGAAAAAGCTCTGAAGATAAAGGAAAAAGCCCTATGAGGATCGGACTTGTTGAATTTCTGCTCATCCTTGCCATTGCGTCGCTCACCATCGGGCCGCAGGTGGCATTGTTCGTGGATCGCTGGATGCGCCGGGCAAACCGCGCCAATGCCCGCGCCGCCCGCCGCCGTGCCGAGTATGCGGCCCAGATGGCGGTGGAGCGGGACGCGCTGCTCAAGCGGTTCCGCACGGCCAGCACGGTGTTTGGCGTGTGCATCCTGCTGGCGCTGGTGTATGCACTGGTGTTCCGGCCCATCGATACGCCGCCACAAGGCTACACTGCGCCGGATGTCCGGCAGAACACCGGTGCAGCACAGACGGCCCTTGCCGCCGATCATAAGGGAACGCTGGATCTGGGCGAATATCAGGGTGTGGACTGCATCCGCACACAGGACGGCCTTGTGTATGCCGCAGCATACGACGGCGCAGCCTTAAAAAAGCGCACGAGCGACCTTGTGCGCACCGACGGCGGACACGATGCGGCCATCCTTTCCGTGGACGGTGAGCTGAGCGGTTTTGCCTTTGACGGCAGCGGGGACCTGTGGCTGAGCATCCTCACGCCCGGCGGCGGCAGCCTGTGCCGCGCCGCCCACGACAGCTGGGGCACGGCGGTGGAGCAGGTAGTGACCCAGATCGACGGTGCACCGCTGGGGGCTGTCTCAGCGGTGGAAGCCGCGCCGGACGGCAGGATCTACTTTGCGGTTGCTGCCAGTGCCAGTGCCGCGGACGGGCTGGAGAGCACTCTGCGCACCGAACTGCTGGCCCACACCGGAACGGGCTGCGTGTATGTATACGACCCGGCAGCACGCACGGTGCAGAAGGTGCTGGGCGGTGTGGCCGGTGCTTCCGGGCTGGCCCTGAGCCGGGACGGCAGCACGCTGTTCGTGGCTGACCTTGGGAACCGCTGTGTGTGGAGCACTGCCGCCGATGCCCGCGACCTGACGGCGGGCGGTAAAAACTGCCAGAGCTTTGTTTCCGGCCTGCCGGGGTATCCCGGTGCGCTTGCTATGGATGCAGACGGCACCCTGTACATCGGCTACCGGTGGGCGCGCAGCAGCTGGCTGGAAAAGAACGCCGACAGCACCCTGCTGCGGGGCATTGCCCTGCGTGCAGGCCGGAATCTGCAGGAAAAGCTGTTCAGCCTGCCTGCGGATGCGCCCTGCGCGGAAGCTGTGGATACGGCAGACGGCAGCTGGAAGCGGACGGTCTCCAGCAAGGGTGCAGGCGGTGCGACAGCTCTGTGCCCGGTGGAGAGCAGGCTGTATCTCGGCCTTGCAGGCAGCGAAAAGGTGCGCAGTGCAAATCTTTGATCTTTGATAAAAACCGAGGTGTTTTTTATGACAGAAGAATTCAAAAAACAGATCGAGACGCAGGCCCGGCAGGCAGTGACCGAACTGCTGGCCGAAGCAAAGCTGAAAAAGGGCGATGTGTTCGTGGTGGGCTGCTCGTCCAGCGAGATCGTGGGCGGGCACATTGGCAAGGATTCCAGTCTGGAAGCCGCGCAGGCCGTGTACGCGGGCATTGCCCCGGTGCTGGCCGAAAACGGCATCTGGCTGGCCGCGCAGTGCTGTGAGCATTTGAACCGCGCTATTATCATCGAGCGCGAAGCCGCCGAAAAATACGGCTGGGAAGAGGTGTGCGTGGTGCCCCGCCCCCATGCAGGCGGCAGCTGGGCCACCACCTGCTGGAAGAAGTTCCGGGAGCCGGTGGCCGTGGAAGAGATCCGCGCCCACGCAGGCATTGATATCGGCGGCACCCTCATCGGGATGCACCTCAGAAGGGTGGCAGTGCCGGTGCGGCTGAGCCTTTCAAAGATCGGCGAAGCCAACATCCTGTGCGCCCGCACCCGCCCGAAGCTCATTGGCGGCGAGCGCGCCAAGTATACCGAGGAGGACTGAGCATCATGGCAGAAAAGAATCTGGAACAGATGCAGGAGGCCGTGGCAGAGATCCGGGAAAAGATGGCAGCCGCAGCCCGTGAAGCAGGCCGCGACCCGGCAGCGGTGCAGCTGTGCGCCGCCTGCAAGACCCGCACGGCGCAGACCGTGGCTGCAAGCGCAGCCCTGCCCATTGATGTGTTCGGTGAGAACCATGTGCAGGAGCTGTGCGCAAACTTTGACGCAGGTGCTTACTGCGGCAAGCCCAGCCACTTTATCGGCCATCTGCAGACGAACAAATTAAAAAGTACTGGGCCGTGCCAGCCTCATCCAAAGCGTGGACAGTGAGCATCTGCTGAACGCTATCGAGAAGGAAGCAGCCAAGGCCGGCATCGTGCAGAACGTGCTGCTGGAGGTGAACATCGGCGGCGAGGAGAGCAAGACCGGCGTGGCACCGGAAGCGCTCTGGCCGCTGCTGGATGCTGCTGCCGCACAGGAGCACATCCGGGTCAAGGGGCTGATGGCCATTCCGCCCGTGAACGACGATGATGCCCGCAACCGCCGCTATCTGGCCGAGGTGTACAAGCTGTTTGTGCAGGCCGGAGAGCGCGGCTATTCCAACGTGTCCATGGAGACCCTCTCCATGGGCATGAGCGGCGACTTTGAAAACGCCATCCGGGAGGGTGCCACCCTTGTGCGCATCGGCACCGCCATCTACGGCGAGCGGGATTACAGTAAAAAGTAAGAGAACGAACCCTCTCCGTCATTGCTGCGCAATGCCACCTCCCCCGAAAAGGGGAGGTTTTGTACAGCTTCCCGAAAGATGCAAAGGCTCCCCCTCTCGGGGGAGCTGGCGAACGAAGTGAGCCTGAGAGGGTTTTACAACAGGAGGAACCATGTCAAAAACCAAGATCAACGACCCCGGGGCGCACCACGCAGGCAGCGGTGCGCTGATCCGGCGTTTTCTGCCCTATCTGGCAAAGTACAAAATGACCCTGTTTCTGGACCTGTTCTGTGCAGCGCTGACCACCCTGTGTGACATCGTGCTGCCCAAGATCATGAGCACTATCACCAACGCCGCCATGGGCGTGGGCATCACCCTGACGGTGGGCATCGTGCTGCGGCTGGCAGCACTCTATTTTGTGCTGCGCATCATCGACGGTGCAGCCAGCTATTACATGTCCAGCATCGGTCATATCATGGGCGTGCACATCGAGACGGATATGCGCCGCGATGCCTTTGACCACCTGCTCAAGCTGGACCACACCTACTACAACAACACCAAGGTAGGCACCATCATGGGCCGCATCACCAACGACCTGTTCGATGTGACCGAGTTCGCCCACCACTGCCCGGAGGAATTTTTCATTGCGGCCATCAAGATCGTGGTGTCCTTTATTATCCTGTGCCGGGCCAGTGTGCCGCTGACGCTGGCGGTGTTCGCCTGCGTGCCGCTGATGGGCGTGGTGTCCGTTTACCTGAACGGACGGCTGCGGGCGCGGTTCCGCCAGCAGCGCGTGCAGATCGGCGAGCTGAACTCCACCATCGAGGACAGCCTGCTGGGGCAGGGTGTCGTGAAGGCCTTTGCCGCCGAGGATGAGGAACGCGAGAAGTTTGCAAAGGGCAACAGGGATTTTGAGCAGATCAAAACCCTCGGCTACTACGCCATGGGTGCCTTCAACACCTCCACCCGCCTGTTCGACGGCCTGATGTATCTGGTGGTCATTCTGGCAGGCGGCCTCTCGCTGGTGTACGGCAGGATCACCGCCGGTGACATGGTGGCCTATATGCTGTACGTCACCACCCTCATTGCCACCATCCGCCGCATCGTGGAGTTTGCCGAGCAGTTCCAGCGCGGCATGACCGGCATCGAGCGCTTTGCCGAAATCATGGACACCCCCGTGACCATCGGCGACGCCCCGGACGCGGTACCGCTGCAGCCCGGCCCCGGTGACATCCGGTTTGAAAACGTCAGCTTTGAATACCCGGACGACCACAACAAGGTCCTGCACAACGTCAGTCTGGATATCCGGCCGGGCGAACGGCTGGCGCTGGTCGGCCCCTCGGGCGGCGGCAAGACCACCCTGTGCAACCTCATCCCCCGCTTCTACGAAGTGACCAGCGGCCGCATCCTGATCGATGGGCAGGACATCCGCCATGTCACCCTGAAAAGCCTGCGGCAGGATATCGGCATCGTGCAGCAGGACGTGTATCTGTTCAGCGGCACGGTGGCCCAGAACATCGCCTACGGCAAGCCCGGCGCCACCCGCGAAGAGATCATGGAAGCAGCGCGTCTGGCCGGGGCCGAAAAGTTCATTCTGGCCCTGAAGGATGGCTTTGATACCTATGTGGGTGAGCGCGGTGTCAAGCTCTCCGGCGGACAGAAGCAGCGCATCGCCATTGCGCGGGTGTTCCTGAAGAACCCGCCCATCCTCATTCTGGACGAGGCCACCAGCGCGCTGGACAACGAAAGCGAGATCCTGGTGGGCCAGAGCCTTGAAAAGCTGGCCCATGGCCGCACCACCCTGACCATCGCCCACCGCCTGACCACCATCAAGGACTACGACCGCATCCTTGTGCTGGGCGAAGAGGGCATCGTGGAATCCGGCACCCACGACCAGCTGCTGGCAAAGCAGGGCGTCTACTACCGCCTGTGGAACCAGCTGCCGGGGGAAGATACGCTGGAACTGGAAAAATGAACACAAAACTCATCACGCTGAGCAACTCCTGCAGTTCAGTCCGGAAAAGACAGCATTGAGTAAAAAAAGAGAACCTGCTGAGCAGGTTCGCACAAAATGCCGCTGGTTTCAGCGGCATTTCTTTTTGAGCAGAGGCAGGAGTACAGGCAGGTTGAATAAAAGAAAAATTTTTTTTGTGAAAAAGTCAGAAATCAAGGATTGCATATTGACAAATACATACAAGGGGGTATTCTTTTTAATAAGAGCCTGTCAGCGGTACGCGATACGAAATAACGGACTCACAGTGCCGCGGGGAAAAACCATAAGGAGGAAAGTAAATTATGGATCAGATTTCTCGTCGTTCTTTTTGAAGGGTGCAGGCATGACTGCACTGGCTGTTGCGGCAGTCGGTATGATGACGGGCTGCAAGGGCGAAGACTTTGTTCCGGATCCTCAGAAGGTTGATGTCGCTGTAATTTTCTGCAAGTTTGGCGGGGCTGTTGAAAACAATTTGCCCAGCGACAAGATTCAGGTGGTTGAAGAGGCAGCAAAAGAAGGTCAGGCAGTTGATAAGGCTGAAATTGAAAAACTGCTGGCTGGTAAGAAAGGCTGGAAGCTGGACGATTACGATCCGGGCGACCTGAAAGTTCATCCTTCGGAAGATTCCGTTCCCGAAGATCCCGATCATGAGACCATTGACGGTCTGGCACTGGCAGTCAAGGTGAGCAATTGTAAGTACTATGTCACGGTCAACGTTGCTGTGGATAAGAGCGGTTTATAACACAGAACAAATATAAAAAATGAATAAAAACAGCCCCTGATACAGTACGTATCGGGGGCTGTTTTTTTGCTTGAACGGCAGAGCTTCAATTTTTGTTCAGCAGTTTACCTTCTGAGGAGGGCGTTATTCGCCCACGATCAGGCGCACAGAACCATAGATACCGGCATCGTTGCCAAGGATGGCGGGCACGATAGGGGTCTCACGGCAGGACTTGAAGGCATAGACCTTGAAATGCTCCCGCAGCGGGGCAAACAGTACATCACCGGCGCGGGATACGCCGCCGCCCACCATGAACATCTCCGGGTCCACGGTGGCGGCAATGGTCGCCAGCGCCATGCCAAGGGTATCGGTCATCTCGTCCACCTCGCGGGCGGCAAGGGCGTCGCCATTGCGGGCGGCATCAAACACGTCCTTGGCGGCAAACTCGGTGCCGCGCAGGGTGCAGGGGGTGTCCGGGTTCTCGTCCAGCAGCTTCTTCATGCAGCGCACAACGCCCGTAGCACTGGAATACTGCTCCAGACATCCGTGCTTGCCGCAGCCGCAGGCGGCGGTCTCGTGGCGGTCCACCGTGATGTGGCCGATCTCGCCGCCGGCACCGTGGGTGCCATCGATGACCTTGCCGTTGACGATGACGCCGCCGCCCACGCCGGTGCCCAGCGTGACCATGACTGCGCTGCGGCAGCCCTTGGCTGCACCCATCCAGATCTCGCCCAGAGCAGCCACGTTGGCGTCATTGCCCACAAGGACCCGGATGCCGCCCAGCATGGTGCTCAGCTCTTCGGCTACATTATGCTTGCCCCAGCCGCCGAGGTTTGCGCAGATGATGGGCACAATGCGGCTGTCCAGCACAGGGCCGGGCACGCCCACGCCCACGCCTTCCACCTGAGCGGCGGCAAGGCCTTTTTCCTGCATCTTGCCCTGCACGGCAGCGGCCAGATTTTCCAGAATGTGTTCACCGGCGTTGGAGGTGTCGGTGGGAACTTCCCACTTTTCCAGCAGCTCGCCGGTGGTCTTGAACAGGCCGATCTTGGCGGTGGTACCGCCCAGATCGATGCCGAATGCGTATTCCTTCATAGTTCATTTACCCCTTCTGCGGCCCGGGACCGCATTTTTCATTCATACAAGTCAGTATAGCACACCCGCTCCGAAAAGAGCAGTGCCGCTGCGGATTTTCATGCAAACAGACGGAAAACGCAACGGATATTTGGCACAAATGCCAGTGCTCACCGCACGGTGTTGGTCAGGCTGCCAATGCCGTCGATCTCACAGCGCACCGTGTCGCCGGGCTTCAGGAACTGCGGCGGGTCCATGCCCATGCCCACGCCTGCCGGGGTGCCGGTGGCAATGATGGTGCCGGCCTTCAGGGTCATGCCCTGCGAAAGCTCGTGGATCACGTGGTCGATGTCAAAAATTTGCAGGCCGGTGTTCGAGTCCTGCCGCTTTTCGCCGTTGACAAAGCTGCGGATGCCGAGCTTGGGCGGGTAGGTGTCGAATTCGTCTGCGGTAACGATGCAGGGGCCGATGGGCGTGAAGCCGTCCAGACTTTTGCCGAAATACCACTGCTTGTGGGCGGTCTGCACATCGCGGGCGGAAACGTCGTTCAGGATGGTGTAGCCGAACACATAGTCTTTTGTTTGCCCGGCGGGCACATCCCTGGCATCTTTGCCCAGAACCACAGCCAGTTCGCATTCGTAGTCCAGCTTCTGCACAAGGTCAGTGTGAGCTTCAATAAAGCCGCCGTCCGGCACAGCGCGGGAAACGCGCTTGGAAAAATAAATGGCATCCTGATGTTTGGTTGCAAAGGCATCGGCAGAGTATTTCTCCGCTTCGTCCGAGTGGGCCATGTAGTTGATGCCAAGGCACACCACATCCTGCGCCGGGCTGGGGATGGGGCTTTGCAGCTGCACGGCATCCACGGGCAGGGCCGGGATGCCCGCAATGGCAAGCTGCAGGCCGGCCCGCACCTGCGGGGTCAGAAAGGGGATGGCATCGGACAAGGTTTCATAGGAAAGGCCCAGCCAGCTCAGCGGCCAGATCTGTGTGCCGTCCGGCGAAAGAATGGCCGGATCTTCTACGCCGTCCGGCAGGCGGCAGGTGACAAAACGCATTTCAGTTTCCTCCCTCAGTGGCGGTAGGCGATGGCGTTCTGGATGCGGTCGGCCTCAGCCTGCCCGGCCAGCTGGCGCACCAGCTCCAGCGCAAAGGGGATGGCACCGCCCAGACCGTAGCTGGTGGTGATATTGCCGTCCACTACCACTTCGGTATCCAGCACCTCGGCACCGGCCAATTTGTCTTGAAAACCGGCGTGAGCCGTGGCTTTTCTGCCCTCCAGCAGGCCGAGAGATGCCAGCACGCTGGGTGCGGCGCAGATGGCGGCGACCTTTTTGCCGTTCTTTGCAAAGGAAACGCAGGTGTCGGTAACGGTCTTGTTGGCGGCAAGGTTCGGGGTGCCGGGGATGCCGCCGGGCAGCACCACCATGTCCACATCCGAATAATCCACCTCTTCGGCCAGTGCGTCGGCGGTGATATGCACTTTGTGGCTGCTCACGATCTCGCGGCTGCCGGATGCGCTGGCCACGGTCACCTCCACCTTGGCGCGGCGCAGCAGATCGACCACCAGCAGGGCTTCACATTCCTCGGTGCCCTCGGCAAAAAATACAACAGCTTTGCTCATAAAAATCAAACCTCCCTGATTTCTGATGAAGACGGCGCATCTGCACCGCATGAGGAAAAACGATAGAAGTACCCCGCTGGCGTGGGGACTTCTGCCTTCCCGGTTGAATGATAAAAGCCGCATACCGCACGGGCGGCACGCGGCATGGTTTGTGTGGAAGTTCAGTTTTGATCGTCGGCAGCTTTTTCCGCTTCCAGCAAGGCGCGTAACACGCTGTCGTTGGCACTCAGCACCCGGCTTACCCGGCTGATGATGGCGCTGGATGCACCGGTCTTATCCATGATCTCGGTGTAGATGCGCTTGTCCACCAGCATTTCGGCAATGTTGTAGCGCTGCTCCATTGCGCTCAGCTCGGAATAGCTGCACACATCCTGTAAAAAACGGTAGCACTGTTCCGGGGTCTTGAGCTGCAAAAATGCCTGATACAGACCGGACTGGCCGGTAGGATGATCTTTTGCCATGTTGTTCTCCTTTTTTGCGGATGCCGCCCACAGGCAGACACTTTATTACACTACACCAGTGTAGTACAAACGGGGAGAAATTTCAATAGCATTTGCGGCTTTTTAGCCCAGCGTGTGCTCAAATACCACTTCGTCCCGGGGGACGGTGCCGTTTTCCTGCTCGGCGGGCTTTAAATTGCGGTAGCGCAGGGCCTTGAAGAACTGCTGCACCGGCAGGGCCTTGGCGTGCACGGTGCACCACACACGGCCCTTGCCCTCGCCGCGGGCCAGCCGCTCGCAGGAGAGCACGATGTCCCGGCCCAGTGCCTTGCCGCGGTATTCGGGCCTGAGGTACAGGTGCATCAGATGCAGGGCGGTGTTCTCCATCTTCCACGCAAAGTAGCCGATGGTCTTGCCGCCCAGAACCACGAGGAAGTAGTTCACATCGTTGTCGATGTCCTCCTCAATGGCATCGGCGCTCTGCAGCTCTTCCACAAGGGTGTCCAGCTGCTTTGCGGGGTAATAGCGCTTGTACACCTCATGCCAGAGTTCACTGGCAAGGTCGGCGGTGGCGTGGATATATTTGGCCTTGGCGACCAGCTTGTAATCAGGCTTCATAGTTCTCCTTACACTTTTACGATATAATCCGGCTTGCGGGGTGCTGCGGGCTTGGGGTCTGCAGCAGGGTAGCCCAGAATGCAGTGGCCGATGCCGACCCAATCGCCCTCGATGCCCCACTGCCGGAGCAGGGCCTTGCCCTCTTCTGTTTCAAACTCTTCCTTTGCGCGGTTGATCCAGCAGCTGCCCAGCCCCAGCGAAGCTGCAGCCAGCATCAGGTTGCCCATGACAAGGCTGCCGTCGGGTACGGCATTTGCGGCGTGAGCATCGGCCAGCACCACCAGGATGGTGGGAGCGCCGTACATGGGGTCGGTGTCCTTGCCCATGACAGCGGCGTTCATGCGGGTGAGCTGGGCGCGGGCGGCAGCGTCCTGCACGACCACGATCTTTGCGCTCTGGCGGCCCATGGCACTGGCGGCGTAGGTGCCGGCTTCCAGCACGGCATCCAGTTCTTCGTTTGTGATCTGCTCCGGCTTATAGGCACGGCAGCTGCGGCGGTTTTTGATGGTTTCCAAGGTTTCGTTGGTCATAGCAATTCCCTCCCTTAAAACATGTGCCTTTATTGTATCACAACAAAGGCCGGAGTGCAAAGAGAAACCAGCAGGAAACGCTTTTGTTGCACGTAAACGTTATCGTTGCGGGAATCATGTCAAAATGCACAATAAAACGTAAAAAGATTATGGAAAAGCATTCTTGCTGCCAAAGGACAAATACGCTATAATAGGGCTACCAAACTGGAAAGGAGTCGTGCTCTATGGCAAAGGCATCGCAGGCAGTCATTCTGGAAAATGAATTTTATATCATCAAAGCCCCCAATGGAAAGGTACTGGAAGTAAAGAACTTCAACACCGAGAACGGCGCGGCCATCCAGCTGTGGAGCTATGCAGGCCATCCGTGGCAGCAGTGGCAGTTCGTGGATGCAGGCGAGGGCCGCTGGCGCATCTGCAACCGCTTTACCGGCAAGATGATGGATCTGGCCCTTGGCGGTGTGGTGGAGGGCACATGGCTGCACCAGTGGGACCGCACCAGCGGGCTGAGTCAGTGCTGGGCGCTGGAGCCCACCCGCAGCGGGCGCACCCGCATCCGCAATGTGCTGGCGGATAAATACATCGACCTTGTGGGTATGAACACCTCCAACGGCGCACAGGCCCAGATCTGGAACTTTGTGGCCGGCGGCAATCAGGAGTGGACGCTGGAACGCATCGATCCGGACACCGCCCAGAGCGGCCGCCGCGCTGAGGAGGCCAAAGACCCGCAGCCCACGCCCAGCCAGCGCAAGCATCAGAACGACCTTGTGCGCAAGCTGAACAATGCGGGCAAGGGAAGAGCAAGCCGGAAGGGCAATGATTTTAAATGCCGCGCGTTGCTCTGGCATATTCAGAGGAAAAAGTTATTTTTGGTTTGTCACCCCCGGCAAAGCCTGCGGGCTTTGCCGGGGGTGTTTTTTCACGGGAGAGGCCGCAGCGAAAAACGGCATTTTCCACAAAAACAAGATCAAAAGGAGAACTCAATGAATCTAGGAGCCTTCATGAACCCGGAATTTCCCATTTTCAGCACCACGCTGTGTTATCTGGAACGGGACGATGCCTACCTGATGCTGCACCGCATCAAAAAGCAGGACGACTATAACCACGACAAATGGATCGGTGTAGGCGGAAAGTTTGAGCGGTTTGAAAGCCCGGAGGACTGTCTGCTGCGGGAAGTGAAGGAGGAGACCGGCCTGACGCTGAAGCGCTTCCGCGCCCGGGGTCTGCTGACCTTTATTTGGGGCAACATGACCGAGTTCATCCACCTGTACACCGCTGATGAATGGACGGGCGAGATGGTGCAGGGCGATGCCTGCAGGGAAGGCGTGCTGGAATGGGTGCCGAAGGATAAGGCGGCTGAACTGCCCATCTGGGAGGGCGACAAAATCTTCTTCCGGCTGCTGAATGAGGAACGGCCTTATTTCTCCCTCAAGCTGGTGTATGAAGGCGACACCCTCACGCAGGCAGTGCTGGACGGGAAACGAATCGTTTGAGCGCTTCCTGTGCAGAGCGTCGTCACGTGTTTAACCGTGAAAAGACAAATCCCGGCAGACCGCAGCCTGCCGGGATTTGCTCTATCAAAAAGCAAAAAGCGAAAAGAATTTTCCGCTTAAAAATCAGTTCAGCTTCAGGTCGCCCTCTTTGATCCAGCCCAGCTTGCGCTCGATCTCGCAGAAGATCACGCTCAGCACGGCGGGCAGAACAAAGCACAGCAGCACCATGGCAGCCCAGTCCATCGGGGTGATGGCGGCTTTGGTACCGGCGGCAATGTCGCTGACCCAGCCGGTGTACACGCCGATCTGGCCCACCAGACCGCAGGTGCCCATGCCGGAAGAGACAGCGGCACCGTTCATCTCAAAGTGGAACACGCAGGTGGCCAGCGGGCCGGTGATGGCACTGGCCAGTGTGGGCGCGATCCAGATACGGGGGTTCTTGACGATGTTGCCCATCTGCAGCATGCTGGTGCCAAGGCCCTGACTGACCAGACCGCCCACGCCGTTCTCCTTGTAGCTCATCACGGCAAAGCCGATCATCTGGGCGCAGCAGCCTGCCACGGCGGCACCGCCGGCAAGGCCGGTCAGACCCAGCGCGGCGCAGATGGCGGCAGAGGAAATGGGCAGGGTCAGCGCCACGCCCACAATGACGGATACCAGAATGCCCATGACCAGTGGAGCCTGTTCGGTGGCCCACATGATCAGGGTGCCCACCTGACTTGCGGCAGCGCCAATGGGTGCGGCGATCAGCATGGAAAGGCCCACGCCGGAAAAAATGGTCACCAGCGGGGTCACGAGGATGTCCACGCGGGTCTCCTTGCTCACGGCCTTGCCCAGTTCGGAAGCCACGATGGCAATGATGAGCACGGCCAGCGGACCGCCTGCGCCGCCCAGAGCATTGGCCGAGTAGCCTACGGTGATCAGGCTGAACAGCACCAGCGGCGGGCAGTGCAGCGCCCAGCCAATGGCGCAGGCCATGGCCGGGCCGCTCATGGCGGTGGCGTAACCGCCAAGGTCTACCAGCACGTCAAGGCCGGTCTGCTGACCCAGCGTCTTGATGATGGTGCCGATCAGCAGGCTGGCAAACAGGCCCTGCGCCATGGCACCCAGCGCTTCAATGAGATAGCGCTGCGGGGTGATGACGATATCCTTGCGTTTTAAGAAATCTTTCACATTTGACATGAGAAACTGCCTTTCTGTTTCAAGATGGTGGATTCAATGCAAAAACTGCATGTCAAGTATAATACCATACACATGTCAAGACAACAAGACAAAATGCTGATTTTGCTGGAAATATCTGCAATTTTTGGCTTTGTGCAATGTTTTTGCGGGCTGAGACGTATCTGTTTTGGAGCATTTTCTGATACCGGGGCGGCAGCTTTTCGGAGCTGCGCTTTGCAGTGTGCGGCAATTGACGGGGGCTTGCCCGCGGGTGTATACTGAAAAAGTATTGAGAAGATGAAACGCCGCCCTTTTTGCAAAGGGCGGCATCCCGATAAAAATACATGAGGTATGGAGCACAGCATGAAAAAAACGTTCTGGAATAAACTGACTGCCCGCGGCACCCACGGCAAAACGCGGTGCGCAGCGGCAGTTCTGGCATTGGCAATGACCTTTTCAATGGGCGCACCGCTGGCACTGGCTGCACAGCCGGAAGAAAGTACCGCGGCAGTGACCGAGACTGTTTCTGCACAGCAGGAAACGGCAATGCCCACCCTGCAGACGGAGACCCCGGAGCTTGCTGCACAGGACCCGGAAGCGCCGCCTGTACAGGCCACTGAAGCGGAGGAAAACAGCACGAACCAGCACACGCCGGAAAACAGCGTGGTGCTGACACCGGAAGAGATCCGTGCCGCGCTGGATGCCGGTGCCATGGATGCCGCCGAGGCCCAGTGCATCGACCTGAGCGATGAGAACGGCTTTTTCACCTGGCTGCTCAATTTCCTGTTCGGCTGGCTGGGCAAGAGCGATACGGAGCCAGTCTATTCCGGCTGGCGCACCTCCGGCGGCAAGACCTACTACTACAGCCAGACCACCAACAAGCCGGTGACCGGCATCCAGTGCATCGACAATAAACTCTATTACTTCAATGCGGACGGCGTGCTGGAAAATGGCAAGACCTTCGGTGTGGATGTTTCCAAGTATCAGAAGAACATCGACTGGAACCAGATCAAAAAGGCAGGCGTGAGCTTTGTGATCGTCCGCATCGGCTACCGCGGCTATGGTGCTTCCGGCACGCTGGTGCTGGACCCCATGTTCGAGGAGCATTTCACCAATGTGAAGAATGCGGGCCTGAAGGTGGGCGTGTATTTCTTCAGTCAGGCCACCACCGAGGAAGAAGCCAAGGAGGAAGCCTTTGCCTGCGCCTACGTGCTGAACGGACGCAAGCTGGATTACCCCATCTTCTTTGACACCGAAGCATCCGGCGCTTCCAATGGTTCCGGCCGCGCCGACGGTCTGGGTATGGAGGACCGCACCAAGTGTGCCATCGCCTTCTGTGAGGAGGTCAAGGCACAGGGCTACAAACCCGGTGTGTATGCCTCTACCCTGTGGTACCGCAAGCGTGTCAATCTGAACAGCCTGAAAAAATATACCATCTGGAACGCGCATTATGGTGTTGCCAGCAGCCCCATCGACTGCGCCCTGTGGCAGGGCACCTGCACGGCACGCCTGCCCGGCTATAAGGGCGATATGGACGTGAACATCAGCTACATCGGATAAGTGAGGAAACTGCAATGGACCGCATTCGCCTGATCGCATCGGACATGGACGCGACCCTTCTGGACGAGTACAGCCAGCTGCCGCCAAAGTTTACCGAGACCATCCGTGCACTGGCCGGGCAGGGCATCTTGTTTGCCGCCGCCAGCGGGCGGCCTCTGTACACACTGGAAACGATGTTCCCGGATCTGCTGGAGGAGATCATTCTCATTGGCGACAACGGCGGCGCTGCCCGCTGGAAGGGGAAAGACCTGTTTGTGTCCGAAATGCCTGCCGAGGGCTGGCGGCAGCTGGCCCGCAGCACAAAGCAGGCCGGAGACGTGGGCCTTTTGTGCGGACTGCAGGCGGCCTACGCGGAAAAGCAGGACGAGAAATACGATAAAGTTTTCAAGAATTTTTATACCCGGGTGGAATACGTGGATGACCTGACTGCGGTGGAAGCGGCGGCGGATAAGTTTACCGTCTATCTGCCCAACGACGACTCGCAGAAAGCCTTTGACCGAATCTACGGCGCATTCCACACCGGAAATGGCGGTGCATTCTCGGTGGCAGTGGCAGGCAGAAACTGGGTGGACGTGATGAACCCAGGTGTGCACAAGGGTGCAGCACTGGCAAAGGTGGGTGCACTGCTGGGCATTCCGGCCGACAGCATGATGGCCTTTGGTGACACTTACAACGATGCCGAGATGCTCACCACCGCGAAGTACGGCTTTTTGATGGAGAACGGCAGCAGACTGCTGCGGGCGCAGGTGCCGTTTCTGGCACCGTCCCACCGGGAATACGGCGTGATGCAGGTGCTGAAACAGGTGCTCCGCCAGAACGGCGAAGTCTCGCCGGAGGATTTTGTGAAGGCGCATTAAAGCGGGAGAGACGATTTGGAATGCTCTCCGCTTCGCTCTGAGCATAAATAGCGGAAATAGTATTTTTATTTGCAACTCCGAAACGGCTGCGGCCGTTTCGGAGTTGCTTTTTCACAGGGAGGGTCGTAACGGCAAACGGCATTTGCTGATGCTGGCTCCCTGCGGGAGCATTCACGTCAGCATGAAAACATGCTGTTGCCCTTACGTTTCGTCGCGCAAGCGACTTCAAATCGGCGCAACACAAAAATCCTTTAGCGAAGCGACTTGGATTTTTGTATGGAGCCCAACTGCTTTGGGATTATTAAGGGCGAGCAGCCCTTAATTCGTGCCTCCCGCGCCTCGAAAGTAGCGGGTGCTTTTCTGGTTCTCTTTTGGCACACAAAAGAGAACGTACCCGGCGGAGAAAAATTTTGTAAAAGCCATCCGGCCTGCCCCACACGGCCGCGCCCTGCACGGGAAGAATCATACGGTGGGCATTTTAAATCGTCATAACCTGCCCGAACTCTGAATAAATTGTTCTCAGAGCAATAAACAGGCTGGGGAGGCATGGGGATATGTTTGTAGTTACACTGAGCAAAACGAGCCTGAAAAAACTGGGTCTGGGTGCCATGTGCTGCGCACTGGTGGTGGGCAGTGCTCTGCTGGGCCGGTTCATCAGCAACCGCACCGTTGCGGTCTCGGCGGCGGTGAACAAAATTGAGAGTGCACAGGACATCCAGACATGGTTCACCGGCTACGGTCTGGATGTGGACGGCGCATCCATCACGGCAGACAAGGTCAAGATCCCCCGCAAGTGGGATGACAGCTTTTCGGCCTTCAACGGGGTGGTGCAGCAGAGCGGCATGGACCTTGCACGCTACAAGGGCAAGACCGTGGAAAAATGGACGGCGCTGATCCCGGCGGCAAGCAGCGGCGAGACCAGCCGCTACGGCGTGCTGTTGGTGTACCGCAAAAAGGCCGTGGGAGCTTACCTGCTGGAACGGCCCTCCGGCGTTGTGGTGGGCCTGAAAGACATGCAGGCCGCCATGGCGGAAGCTGAGGCAAAGCAGACTTCCGGCGAGGACTACGAGGGCGACTGGGGTGAGCGCCACGACGAAGAGCTGACCGGCAGCGAACCGGCACAGCAGACCTCCGGCGAGGACTACAGCGGCGATTGGGGCGAACGCCATGACGAGGAATTGACCGCCCAGCAGACCTCCGGTGAGCCGGATGCCGTGCCGCAGGCTGTGCCTTATACGGAACTGCCGCTGGATGCCGAGGGATATCCGGTGGAATAAGCACCGGAACGACCTGCCAAAGCCGGAAACGACCGGGAATGGCTTCTGGATTTGATGCAAAATCAGGTCGCAATTTGCCTAAAATTTGCGCACAAGCAGAAGAAAAAGTGAAATGCGTGCATTTTTGTCACATTTGTATGTTCAATTGTACCAAAATTTTGCATAAAAAATTTGCAATATGAAATGGTGAAAAATTCCCGGCAAGGGTTTATAATAGATGTATCAACCGTGCCGCGGCTCGGCCGCGTCTGGTGCAAGTGCAGAAGCGCCGCACGGGATCAAGTAAGGAGAAAATGATTATGAAGGAATTCCAGTATACCGTTAAGGATGCATGCGGCATCCACGCTCGTCCCGCCGGCCTGCTCGTCAAGACCGTCAAGGGCTTTGCCAGCAGCGCTACCCTGGAAAAGGACGGCAAGAGCTGCGATATGCGCAAGCTGATGGCTCTGATGGGCATGGGCGTCAAGCAGGGTGAGACCGTTACCGTCAAGGTCGAGGGCGACGACGAGGAAGCTGCAGCAGCAGCCATCCAGAAGTTCCTGACCGAGAACGTTTGATTCCGCAGTTAACATGAGGAAGGCCCTCGCGGGTGAGCTGCGGGGGCTTTTTTTGGACTGTCGGAGCAGTGCGGCCCCGGCACAGATGAAGAAGGAGTAGTGTGCAATGCAGGTAGGCACCGGTAAGAGCGTACTCAATGGCATCGCCATTGGCAAGCTGAAGATCTATAAGAAAAAAGATACCGCTATTTCCACCGCCCCTGTGGCAGATACTGCCGCAGAACTGGAGCGTTTTGAAGCTGCCCGCCAGAAGGCCATTGAGCAGCAGACCGCCCTGTACGAAAAGGCACTGGCAGAAGCCGGCGAGGACATCGCCGAGGTGTTCAACATCCACGCCATGATGCTGGATGACGACGACTTTGTGGACGCCATCAAGGAGATCATCAACGGCCAGAAAAAGTGTGCCGAGTACGCCGTCAAGACGGCAGGCAACAATCAGGCTGCGGTGTTCGCCGCCATGGATGACCCGTATCTGCAGGCCCGCAGCGCCGATGTGCTGGACATTGCGCAGGCCATGCTGGACATTCTGCAGGGGGTGACAACGCCAGCCTGCAGGGCACCGAGCCCAGCATTCTGGTCGCGGAGGATCTGGCCCCGTCTGAGACCGTCCGCATGGATAAGAGCCTGCTGCTGGGCTTTATCACCCGTGAGGGCAGCTCCAACAGCCACACCGCCATTCTGGCCCGCAGCATGAACATCCCTGCCCTGATCCAGTGCAAGGATATTCAGGACGACTGGGACGGCAAGATGGCGGTCATCGATGGCTACAACGCCTGCGTTTACGTTGAACCCACCCCCGACCTGCTCAAGAGCCTGAAGAAGCGCCAGCAGGAAGATCAGAAGAAGCAGGCCCTGCTGCAGGAGCTGAAGGGCAAGCCCAACACCACGCTGGACGGCAAGACCATCAATGTCTTTGCCAACATCGGCGGCATGAGCGATGTGGGTGCTGTGCAGCAGAACGATGCCGGCGGCGTAGGCCTGTTCCGCACTGAGTTCGTCTACCTGAACTGCAAGGACTTCCCCACCGAGGACTACCAGTTCGAGGCCTACAAGCAGGTGGTGGAGAGTCTGGCTCCCCGCAAGGTGGTCGTCCGTACCTGTGACATCGGTGCCGATAAGACCGTCGATTACATGAAGCTGGATCACGAGGAGAACCCCGCTCTGGGCTACCGCGCCATCCGCATCTGCCTGACCCGCAGGGACTTCTTCAAGACCCAGCTGCGCGCTCTGCTGCGTGCTTCTGCCTACGGCAACATGAGCATCATGTTCCCCATGATCACCAGCCTGCGGGAGCTGCAGGATGCCAAGGCTGTTCTGGAAGAGTGCCGCGCAGAACTGACCGCCGAGGGCGTGAAGATGGGCCAGAACATCGAGGTAGGCACCATGATCGAGACCCCCGCCGCTGTGCTGATCGCGGACGAGCTGGCTGCCGAGTGCGACTTCTTCTCCATCGGCACCAACGACCTGACCCAGTACACCTGTGCGCTGGACCGCCAGAATGCAAAGCTGGAGCCGTTCTTCAACCCGCACCATCCCGCTGTGCTGCGCGCCATCAAGATGACCATTGAGGCGGGCCACCGCCACGGCATCTGGGTGGGCATCTGCGGTGAGCTGGGTGCCGACACCGCCTTGACCGAGACCTTCCTGCGCATGGGCGTGGACGAGCTGTCCATGAATGCCAAGAGCATCCTGCCGGTGCGCAAGATCATCCGCAGCGTGGACCTGAGCAAACCTTCTGAGAAGTAATTCATCCGAGAATCCCGGTTTACCGTTCCCATAAAGCTCCCCGGCAGGGCATCCCGCTCTGCCGGGGTCTTTCTATACCGGGCAAAAGTTTTCGGAAAATACTTTAAAACGATAAAGCGAAATGCTATACTATAAGCGATGACAGGGTATGCAGGTGTCCAGCGCTGCCCATGGAGGACCGTTATGACTCAGTTTTTGATTCGTCTTTTCATCCGCCAGCCCGACCATGCGCAGGACCCTAAGGTGCGTGCCGCCTACGGCAACCTTGCCTGCTGGGTGGGCGTGGCATGCAACCTGCTGCTGTGTCTGGGCAAGTTGACCGTAGGCACTCTGTTCGGCTCCATTGCCATCATGGCAGATGCCTTGAACAACCTGTCGGATGCCTCGTCCAACGTGGTCAGTCTGGTGGGCTTCAAGCTGGCCGGCAAGGCCCCGGACGCAGAGCATCCCTTCGGCCATGCCCGGTATGAATATCTGGCGGGGCTGGTAGTCAGCGTGACCATTCTCGGCATCGGCTTTTCGCTGCTGAAGGAATCGGTGGTCAAGGTGCTGCACCCCACCCCGGTGATGTTCAGCTGGCTGACGGTGGCCGTGCTGATCGCATCCATCCTCGTCAAGCTGTGGATGAGCGGCTTCAACCGCACCATCGGGCGCATCATCGGCTCCGAGACCCTCATTGCCACTGCTGCGGACAGCCGCAACGATGTGCTGAGCACCGGCGCGGTGCTCATTGCCGCAGTGCTGTGCCGCGTGACCGGCTGGGATGTGCTGGATGGCCTGATGGGTGTAGGCGTGGCGGCGTTCATCCTGATCTCCGGCTGGGGCCTTGTGATGGATACGCTCAGCCCGCTGCTGGGCGAAAGCCCCAGCGAGGATCTGGTGGACCACATCGAGCAGAAGGTGCTCTCCTATCCCGGCGTGCTGGGAATGCACGATTTAATGGTGCACGACTACGGCCCGGGACACCAGTTCGCCTCCCTGCATGTGGAACTGCCTGCCGAGCAGGACCCGCTGGAGGCACACGACCTGATCGACAACATTGAACGGGATTTTCTAAAGAATGACCGGCTTTTGGTTACCATCCACTACGACCCCATCGTTACCTCGGATGCTGCCGTGGGCGTGCTGCGCGCCCGCCTGACCGAAAAGCTGCGCCAGCTCGACCCGGCCCTTTCGCTGCACGATCTGCGCATCGTGCCGGGCAGGACCCACACCAACGTGCTGTTCGATCTGGTGCTGCCGGCAGGCTATGCAGGGGATAAGGTAGAGCTGCTGGAACAGCTGGAACAGTTCATCAAGGAACAGGATACAGCCTACAGCTGCATCATCAAGGTGGAGCAGAGCTATACGGCTGCCCACAAATAAACTCTCGGGGGAAAGTATTATGCTGAACGAGACTTATCGCGCGATGCTCGGCAATAAGAGCGTCATCCGCGAGACCTTCATGTACGGCAAGCAGCGTGCTGCCGAGATCGGATATGAGAATGTGTTCGATTACTCGCTGGGCAACCCCAGCGTGCCCTGCCCGCAGGAGTTCACTGCCGCTATGCAGGACCTGCTGGCCAACGAAGAGCCGGTAAACCTGCACGGCTACTGCCCCAGTCAGGGTGACCCGGGCTTCCGCATCGATGTGGCAGCGCACCTGACAAAGACCTTTGGCCTGCCCTATGAGCAGAAGCACATCTTCCCCACCACCGGTGCGGCGGGTGCCATTGCCCATGCCATCCGTGCGGTCACGCAGCCCGGCGACGAGGTGCTCACCTTTGCGCCCTACTTCCCGGAGTACGGCCCTTATGTGGCGGGCACCGGGGCAGTCCTCAAGGTGGTGCCGCCGCAGGCACCGACCTTCCAGCCCAATCTGGACGCATTCGAGCAGATGATCGGCGAAAAGACCACCTGTGTGCTCATCAACACCCCCAACAACCCCACCGGCGTGGTCTACTCTGCCGGGACGCTCACCCGCATGGCAGAGATCCTGACCGAGAAGAGCAAGGCGTTCGGCCACAACATCTTCCTCGTCAGCGATGAGCCCTACCGCGATATCGCATTCGACGGCAAAAAGGTGCCCTACCCGGCGGCGTTCTACCCCCACACTCTCACCTGCTTCTCCTATTCCAAGAGCCTGAGCCTGCCCGGCGAGCGCCTTGGCTATGTGGCGGTGCGTCCGGGCTGTGAGGGCGAGGATGTGCTGGTGGACATGATGGCCCAGATCTCCCGCTTCACCGGCCACAACTGCCCGCCCAGCATCATCCAGCGGGCCGTAAGCCGCTGTCAGGATGTGACCAGTGATCTGAGTGTGTATGAGACCAACATGAACCTGCTGTACGATAAGCTCACCGCGCTGGGTTTTGAGGTGGAGCGCCCCGGCGGTACCTTCTACATCTTCCCCAAGGCTCTGGAAGAGGATGCCAACGCTTTCTGCATGAAGGCCCGGGAGTTTGACCTGCTGCTGGTGCCCAGCGACAGCTTCGGTGTCAAGGGCTATGTGCGCCTTGCCTACTGCATCGATACCGAAAAGGTCAAGCGCAGCCTGCCGGCCCTTGAAAAGCTGGCAGCCGCTTACCGCAAATAAACATTCTGCCGAACTGCCCGCGCGGCATCTGGCAGTGCAGCGCGGCTGGAGAAACGATCCAAAGAGAGGAAAGGGAACCCTGCTATGGAAAAGATCAAAATGACCACGCCCCTCGTCGAGATGGACGGCGACGAAATGACCCGCATTCTGTGGAAGATGATCAAGGACGAACTGATCCTTCCGTTTGTGGACCTCAAGACCGAATATTATGATCTGGGCCTGCCCAACCGCGACGCTACCGCCGACAAGGTGACCATGGATGCCGCCCTTGCCAACAAGAAGTACGGCGTTTCGGTCAAGTGCGCCACCATCACCCCCAATGCCCAGCGCATGGACGAGTACAAGCTGCATGAGATGTGGAAAAGCCCCAACGGCACCATCCGCGCTGTGCTGGACGGCACCGTGTTCCGCGCACCCATCATGATTGACAGCATCAAGCCGGTGGTCAAAAACTGGAAAAAGCCCATCACCATTGCCCGCCACGCCTACGGCGATGTGTACAAGTGCACCGAGTTCCGCATCCCGGGTGCAGGCAAGGCTGAACTGGTGTTCACCGGTGCCGATGGCTCTGAGCAGCGCGCCACCGTCTTTGACTTTGAGGGCGCTGGCGTTCTGCAGGGCCAGTACAACAAGGATGATTCCATCCGCAGCTTTGCCCGCAGCTGCTTCAACTACGCACTGGATGTGAAGCAGGATCTGTGGTTCGGCGCAAAGGATACCATCTCCAAGAAGTATGACCACACCTTCAAGGATATCTTCCAGGAGGTGTATGACACCGAGTATAAGGCAAAGTTCGAGGCCGCAGGCATCACCTACTTCTACAGCCTCATTGACGATATTGTTGCCCGCGTCATTCGCAGCGAGGGCGGCTTTGTCTGGGCCTGCAAGAACTACGACGGTGACGTGATGAGCGATATGGTCTCCACTGCCTTTGGCTCTCTGGCTATGATGACCAGCGTGCTGGTCAGCCCGGACGGCAAATACGAGTTCGAGGCCGCCCACGGCACCGTCACCCGCCACTATTATAAGTATCTGAAGGGCGAAAAGACCTCCACTAACCCCATGGCTACCATCTTTGCGTGGTCTGGCGCGTTCAAGAAGCGCGGTGAACTGGACGGCCTGCCGGAGCTGGTGAAGTTTGGCGAAGCACTGGAAGCCGCCAGCCTGCAGACCCTGAACGACGGCATCATGACAAAAGACCTGTGCGGTCTGGCTGAGGGCATCACCCCCACCGCCGTGGACAGCGAGGGCTTTATCAAGGCCATCCGCACCCGTCTGGAAGCCAAGCTGGCATAAAACGATTTTCAATATAACATAAAAACCGGAACGATCCACCCGAAAAAGGGAAGATCGTTCCGGTTTGTGTTTTTAGGCAGGATGTGCGACAAACTGGAATTTTTGTTATTCTACGATACCTTCAATATAGCTGTAATCAATATTTCCCTTTGTAACAGAATAGAAAAATGGATCTTTTCTAATTGTATCATCTGAATTGATAATAAAATTATTCCAATCGCCTGCTTCGTTGCCATCAGACAAATAAATAGTAACTTTGAAACTATATCCCATATATCCCAAAGACGGCTTTGACCGCTTTAATTCGACGCCATTCAAATTTTCGACAATATGCTGAATCTGCTCTTTGTCGGTAATATGTGTTGCGTTTCCGCTATTGCCATTGAAAACAACTATTTCCATGACCTCATTAGGGTCTAAGTCCATCAAGTCGAGTGGAATATTAAACCATACAACAATGCCCATCAAAAGAATTATCACAACAGACAGCAATATGATGATTTTCTTTTTCATATCAGCTCAACTCCTTTGCCAACTTTCGATTTATCGAGTTTATTATACCACACCGACCCCCATTGTAAAAGAGCCTATGTACGCCGCCCGCAGGCGGCAAAAGTCAGTCGGGGGGAAATTCCAGCTCGGTAAACTCCGCATCGGTCAGCAGCTTCAGCTTTTCGATAACTCCCTCTGACAGTTCCCGCAGGGCGGTTTCATCCGGCATCAGGTAGCACTGCATGAGCCGCAGTTCGTGGATAAGCCCCAGCCGGGTGCCGGTGTTGTAGAGCATCATCAGCATCAGCTCTTCGTGGTTAAAGTTCATGGGCATCCCTCGCTTTCCGGCATCCAGTTGGGTTGCACTCCGGGGCATCGCATTTTCTTTTGCACCAGCCAGATCTGCCAGCTTTTCCAGCGTGGAAGGGCGGTTAGACAGTCCCAGTTCTTCGACTTCGGCAACCTTATCCATGACTGCATCATAGTCCTGCAACAGCCGCCGCCCCTTTTCCATGTGGTGCGCTTCCAGAATCTGCTCCCGGACTTCCTGAATCGTCAATTCGGGTGCGTCAATCTGTCCGCCATCTATCACAGAATAATCGCTGTGATAAAGGGTATAATCCCAGCCATCCTCGCAGGACTGGACAGCAAGATAGCCCTTGCCACCCAGCTCCCATGCGCCCTGCTCGTCCTGTGTCTGGATTTCAGGATAGGCGGTCGAGCCGGTGCGCTCCATCATCTCGCCGAACTGACAGATGTGATAGACGTTTCCGTACTCGCCCAGATCAAAATGATAGTCGTCCAGATGCTCGACCCGTGCCGTGTAACTGCTGCCATCGGAGCGGTCAACCTGAATCACACCATGATTCGGCACACGGTAGAGATCATCATAGTAGCTGTTGATAAGCCGGACATCATCTCTGGGAATCGTGGGGTCATCCCAGATGCGCCGCCTGCGGACACCAGACTGTGGAATGGTATCAAGGTGCTGCAAGCTGACCTCCTGAATCGCCTTGCGGTCATCACTGGAAAGCTCAAACAGATACCAGTTCCGGGCGGCAGGAATCGCATTTCTTCCGTCAGAAGGAAGATTCTGCTTGGAGATCTGCCCGAACTCCTGTGGCTCACCGGTGGCACAATCGTAGGTGGCAAAACCGACACCGGCACCGTTTTCACGCAAATGCAAAAACCTGTCCCCATTGATGAGATAGAGGGCTTCCGTTTTCTGCTCCATCAGCATCCACCCTCAAATTCCAGAGAAAACTTGCTGCGGCCATCGGCTTCGGTGCCCAGCAGTACGGTGGCGTTGTAGGTCTTGCCCTTGGCACTCTTGCAGTCCTTCAGCCGGACACGTCCATCCCGCAGCAGTTTGTCCGCCACATGGGAATCCAGCCGTTTGCCCAGACGCTTGAAGAACGCATTCGTCCTTCCACAGCACGAAACGGCACTCCCGGTTCTCGCAGAACCAGCCCTTTTCACGCTCCACAACAGGCTTCCCACAGTTCGGGCAGACACCAATGATTTTGTTTTCATAAGCGCATTCGCTCCTTTCCTAGCCTCGGTGGTCGTTACCAGCGAGGAGATCATCTCTTTGATTTCAGTCATAAAGTTTCCGGCTCCATTTCGCTGCGTTCAATACGCAGCAGCTTTGTTCCCAATCCGG
>ENA-OQJB01000116-OQJB01000116.1-human-gut-metagenome-genome-assembly--contig:-NODE-116-length-48178-cov-4.159081_pt1 | contig 48178 bp, 41 predicted proteins | sample MGYA00242599_ERZ504765 | MGnify/ENA primary metagenome ERZ504765 (study PRJEB26092, sample SAMD00036354) | human gut metagenome | host: Homo sapiens | study: EMG produced TPA metagenomics assembly of...
ACTAAGTATAGAGAAAGAATCTATTATTGCTTACCGTATTCAAAAGGCTGATTAGCGTTTTTATTGAAGCTTCGGACAATGCTACCATGAATCATTGGAATTTGGTTGTCAAATCGTTTGTATTATGCTGTCTTCCACATGGCTTCCGCATTATTGATAGATAAAGGTTTTACATCTAAGACCCATAGCGGTGTAATTTGTTTGTTGGGGCAGGAATTTGCAACTAAAGGGTTGTTGGACAAAGATGAGATGCGTTTGGTCTCTCGTTTACAGAATATGCGTCATGCCGGTGATTATGATGACATGTTCGATTGGGCTGAAGAAGATGTAAAACCTCTTTTTAACCGAACTGAACTTTTAATCAAAAAGATGAAAAGTTTATTATCGTTGGTGGAATAGTATGTTTCATTTTGTTAATCTTACCCTTCTCCATAATATCGGATTGGCATGGGCCAATCGTTGAGAAATCGCTTAAATTATTAGCTCAAATGTTTTTTAGGCACTTTTCAGTGGCTAAAATCAAATATTTACAATTCAATCTTACGATACATCCCAAACCCCAGTGAATACAGGAGATAAGGACTATTGCCATAGGGGTTGGATACTTATAATATGACGGTTACCGTTCGTTACCTTTATTCTTTTCCGTTTGAAAGAAAGGAAGCACGGAAGAGCGTCTGGAGATAGCTCGCAAGCTGAAAGACAACGGCTTGTCCGTGGAATTTATCGTTCAGACTACCCAGCTTTCAGCTGAAGAGCTGGAAGGGTTGTAACATTTCATTCTGCTTTGGACAAAGGGCTTTAAATGATAAAAAAGATAATCCGGTTAAGATTTCTGAAATAGATATTTTGTTCCTTTGCATAAACGGTAAAAGCGAAAGATAATGGAAAAGCAGCAGTTGAAGAGATGCCCGATAGGGATACAGACTTTTTTGCCGGGAAGAAAGACCTTTTCAAAGGACTTGTTATCGAAAAGCAGGAAACCGAGTGGACGGAATATCCGGTGCTGCACTTTGATATGAGCCTGGCCAAACATTTGGACAAGGAGAAACTGAATGAGTATCTGGTCTGGCAGTTGCGGGAATATAATGGGAAATATGGCCTGACGAAAAACAATGATGCGGAGGTTAACGTCCAGTTGGCAGACTTGATAAAGCGTGCCTATGAGCAGACGGGCTGGCAGGTGGTAGTTCTCATTGACGAGTATGACGCGCTCTTACTGGATGTGTTGCATGAGGAAGAGAATCTCCCCGTACTTCGTAATGTGATGCATAATTTTTACAGCCCGCTGAAGGGGTGCGACCCTTATCTGCGCTTTGTTTTCTTGACCGGTGTCACCAAGTTCGCGCAGCTCAGCATGTCCGGCACTTTGAACAATATCTCGAATGTCAGTATGTTGAAACCATACGCTGCCATTTGTGGCATCACTCAGGGAGAAATGCTGGAGCAGATGCATGAATATATAGAACGGCTTGCCGTTGCGCAGGAAATGACTGAAGAGGAAACGCTGCGGAAGCTGAAAGAGAAATATGACGGCTATCATTTCACTTGGCCTTCGCCTGATATTTATAACCCGTTCAGCCTACTGAATGCCTTAGAAAGAAGAAGGATAGACAATTACTGGTTTGGCAGCGGTATGCCCACCTATCTGATAGAGATGCTGCGCAAGTTCAAGGTGTCTCCGTCTGCTATCGGAATGAAGAAGGCGCTTTCAACCAGTTTTGATGCCCCTACCGAGCGTATGACAACTATCGTGCCTCTGCTTTATCAGAGCGGTTATATTACAATTAAAAACTATGATAAGTTGACTCAACTATATACACTGGATATCCCGAACGGTGAAATTAGGGTGGGGTTGATGTAAAGCCTTTTGCCTAACTATTCCTTTCCACCGTCCCGTATTGTGATAATACGAATTATGAGGGGCATTATCAGCAACTATTCTACATCATCTTTTCTTTGTTCGGGATGTATGTGGATGTGGAAGTCCGTACCCCGAAAGGGCGTGTGGACGTGGTGATGCGTACTATCCACACTTTGTATGTCATTGAATTGAAGCTGGACAAAAGTGCTGATTCCGCTTTAGCCCAAATAAATCTGAAGAACTATCCCGAACGCTTTGTTCTTTGCGGACTTCCCGTAGTGAAGGTGGGGATAAACTTTGACTCGGAAAGTCACACTTTGAGTGATTGGATTATAGAGGGATAGACAATAATAGGTCCTGTCTGAATTCGGTGGAGGAACAGTTCATAACCGCCGATAAAATAAATTTATAAAGATAGAATATTTACTATAGGCTGTATGCGATAACGTATGCGGCCTTCCTTGTTTTTGTTGTCGGTAGCGACTGGCATCCGTATAATGTATTGCAAGAACGATTGTCTTCGTGACTACCAGCAGGAGATGAGGCTCAGGCTCTTTGAAGAGTGGGAGCTTCACCGGAGTGTGATGGTACAGATGCCTACAGGCACGGGAAAGACACACCTGCTGGCTGCCATAGTGAGGGAGTTCTTGTGTGGTTCCGGTAGCCGGGTATGGATTGTGGCGCATCGTCGGGAACTGGTGGAGCAGATAGAGGAGACGGTCTCCCGTTATGGAATGGGGAGGGAGGACGGAAGTGTGAGGGTGATGTCCATCCAGTGGTTGTCACGAAACCGGAAGATTGTGAACGGACAGCCGGATTTGATTGTTATTGACGAGGCACATCATGCCCTGGCAGAAACTTATCGGGAGCTTTGGAAGAGTTATCCGGAGGCGAGGAAATTGGGTATGACCGCTACCCCCTGTCGGCTGAACCGCAAGGGATTCACGGATTTGTTTGATACCCTGATTACCTCATGGAGTATTGCGGAATTTATCGGGAGGGGCTGGTTGTCGTCCTTTGACTATGTGTCCATCTGTGCGAACAGCAGGGAACAGCGGCTGATTGACTCGTTGAAGAAACGGGGTGCGGACGGGGATTATCAGGTAAAGGAAATGAATGCGGTGTTAAATCGGGAAACCGGCATTAGACAATTGTACGAGAGTGTCCGAAGATATGCTGCCGGGAAGAAAGGAATTGTCTATGCCGTAAGTATTGCACACGCCCGACAGATTGCAGCCTATTACAGCTTACATGGTGTGGAGTCTGTTGCTATTGACAGCAAGACTCCCGCTTTGGAACGTGGAAGACTGGTAGAGGATTTCAGGCGGGGAAAGATCAGCGTGTTGGTCAATGTGGATATTTTTTCTGAAGGGTTTGACTGTCCCGATGTGGAGTTCGTGCAGCTGGCACGTCCCACGCTTTCGTTGGCGAAATACCTGCAACAGGTGGGCCGGGGGCTGCGGAAGTCGGATAATAAGGAATCATGTGTGCTGATAGATAATGTGGGATTGCACCGGATATTCGGTCTGCCTGTCCGTGACCGTGACTGGGAGGCGATGTTCGAAGGACGGATGGCGGGAAATGCTCAGCCCCGGACACGGATGGAGAACAACGGGCTGTCTGTGTCTTGCTCTCTATCGGAAGATAGCAAACGGAATGAAGGACTGGAAATTGTGATGACACACGCCCGTCTGCTGGATGCTGTTCGGAACGGGGATTTGATTTGTTTGGGAGGAGGTGGTCCGGTCGGTGAGGAACAATGGACTGTTTTGAAAGCCTTTCATGACCGGCAGAGTGGTTTGTGGGGCTTGAGGTGCGGGAACAAAATCACAGTGATTCCTCAATACCGGGAAGTATTTGATATTTGTGCAAACCGGGCTGCTGTCCGTTTTAAAGATGGCCGGACAGGAGTGGTGGATGAGTCCGGAGTCCCCATGGTGGTGACAGGCTGTTGCCGGAGATTGAGATTCCTGAAGGGAGAACTTCTTTCTGTCACCAAAGAGGATGGGAGTGACTGTTACACTGATTTGAAGACAAACAGAACTTATCAGGAGAGGCCGGTGGTTTTTTCATACGGCGGCATAGAGCTGCTGCGGGTGGGGGAGACTTTCCATAGCCGCACGCGGAAGGCGTATACCTCTATGCATGGTTTGCACAAAGACAGTCTTTGTTTTTATGGTTTCTACTTGAAGATACCGGATTACCGTGTTCCGAAGTCTTGCCGGCTAGTTGATCCTGTGTGGTCTGCTATATTTGATGTCTTCGCCTGCGTGCTGGAAGGGGATGATGAAGAGGTGTACTGGTGTTGTGGTTGTTTGGCGGACCGGAGCATTGTGGTGATGGACGGGGAAGGAAGCTATTATCATGTGGAGAAAGGAAAGGGGAAGCGGTATATAGCTTGTAATGCTCCTAAGGCGGGCGAAGCGGATTTTGCCTCCGTGGTGGAAGGTCTGAGGAAGGAAGCCGGGCGGCGTGCGGAGAGCGTACAGCGGGAACGGCAACAGAATGAGGAAGAGAAAAGGCGGAAGAGGCTGGAGGAAATAAAAGATGTCCTTCCTTTCCGGATGGGGATGAAGTGGGGGCTGAAATGGGGAGATCGTATCGTAGTGCCTCCTTGTTACCGGAATATCTGTATTCCTGTAGGCGGTTATTGTGCTTTTGAAGGGAATGCCTGCCAGTGGGGGGTGATGGCGCTGGATGGAAAAGTGGTGGTGGAGGCCAGATATCAGAAGGTGGAGATAGAAAAGGATGGAACGGTGCATCTGACCATCATTCCGGGTAAGGTAAAGACCATCAAACTTTGACGGATATTGAATTGTTTGGGTATGGAGTGGGTAAATTTCAGTATATCACGGGTATTTGATGAGGAGAGCAATTAGTGTAAAATAGTTTTTACGCCTTGATGTTATAATCTTTACATAAAAGAAAACAATTCTACCGTTGAAGCTCTTACGTGGGATACCGCTTTCAAGAACATAAACGAACCAAGCGGATGGGCCATGAAAGGGATACATGAAGAAGCCTACCAATAAATCCGGCATCAATTGACATAACAAAATCGGATAACTGAAAAATTATCCGCTTTTAGTTTCTTTATTTCGAAAGAAAGATATATATTTGCAACGCTTTTTCAGAAAAGCACCCGATATTGCAGAAAAAACAGTTGCCGAAATGGCTCAGTTGGTAGAGCAATTCATTCGTAATGAATAGGTCCCGGGTTCGAGTCCCGGTTTCGGCTCAAGAAGCGGTAGAATACCGCTTCTTTTTATTTTATATAGTTCTCTTTTTCCATATAATAAAGCCCTTCTCCACGGTCACCATTCTCTAAATCAGTTAACTCTACTTTAAATATTCGGTAGGGGAGAATATTTTTCTGGTGTCTGGGCATATCCACGGTCAGCAGATAGGCATTGCCGTATTCGGTAGCATCGAAGTACTCTTTTATCTCTTGTTTCATCAGAACAGGTACTTCTTCTCCATCTATCCAAACGATAGCTTTTAGTTTGTCAGCCGATGGTGCCAGCAAAACGCCTTTGGCTTGTTTGCTTAAACCTGTTTGCTCAATCTTGCTAAGATCCTGTGCATGTACAAGTGAGGATTTTTCTTCTTTTTGCCATTGCAGGGTACGGGTCAGACTCATGGGGCGAACATATATCTGATAGGTGGGCATGCCTCCAGGGATGTGGAAAATACGTAGTCCATAGACTTCCATACGATGATAGCGAATGTTGAGAGTGGTATCACGATCGGCAATGAAATTCCATGCCCAAAATTCGAGACGTTGGTCTTTTTCCGCTAGTCCGGGTTTTACGGTATGTGGGTAGGTAGACATATTGATAGCTCCCATACTTTGATACTTTCCTTTAGGAATACGGGTGGTGTAGTATCCGTTTTTGTCAGTGATGGCTTGTTTAATGTCATCAAAAGAGGGGCTCTGCCAAAAGATGGAACAACTGTCAATGGGTTGTCCGTTATAATCTGTTACTTGTCCGCGTATGGTTACTGAATCCCGTTGTTGTGCATATCCAGCAGAATAAAGAAAAAATAGGATAAAAAGGAGAATCAATTTAGGAATAAAAGGTGTTTTCATTATTTTATCTGTTAATTGTGTTTTTAATGTGTATCTTTTTCACTTCTCACCACTTCCCATCCTTTGAACTGTATCAGGACTTTATGTAACGTGGTTCCTTGAGCCAGATACAGCACTTTTCTTCAAAATTATCATAATAATAAGAAGCGTAATCCTTTATAAACAGGTAGAGGACAACATTGCAATAAGTCTCAAAACATTTTTCCAGTCTTTCCAATGAAACCCCTGCCTTTGAGAAATCAAAATAAATCACCTGGAAACGGTTGCGCTGGTCGGTGGAATTCTTACCAATCCATAGTCCGCTGAATAACTTTCGAAACGGTCTTTTTGCAAAATGTCATAGTAGGCTTTCATTATGCTTAGGAAAAGGCTTTTTCCGAAACGGCGCGGACGTATCATAAAGATATAGCTGGCTGTATCTTCAATCAGGGGCAAATACATGGTCTTGTCCACATAATAATAATTTTCAGTCCGCATCCGCACAAAGTCCGAGATGCCGTAAGGGATTTGAGGCGCTTTCTTTGTTTCCATCTTTCTTCTTCTCTTTTTTATAGCTATACAAAGTTACACCATTTTTTTCTGATACCCAGCATGGAAAGGGCTGTTTTTTCCACTCTATTTCGAAAACGTTGACAAAAGCACCGCGCAGCCTTCCTCTTTTCGGAGGCAAGGCTGCGCAAAAGTTCGGGGTGCAAAGCATCTCTTCATTTAATGAATGCTGTAAGAGAAGCGTTAAAGATATGCATGAATTTGTCGGAATCGAATTCACGTTGCCATATTATGAATCGTATGCTTCTTCGTGCACTCCCTTCACGGCCCGTCCGCTTGGTTCGTTCATGTTCTTGAAGGCGGCGTCCCATGCAAGGGCCTCGGCGGTAGAACATGCCACACTGGGCACGCTTGGCACGCTGCGGGCTGCGCTTTCACTGGGAAAGTGCTCCTGGAAGATGCTGCGATAGTAATATTCTTCCTTGTTTTGCGGTGTATTGATAGGAAACCGTTCGGCTGCGTGCGCCATTTGCTCGTCACTGATGGCTTCGGCGGTAAGGGCTTTCAGTGTATCAATCCAACTATAGCCCACGCCGTCGCTGAACTGCTCTTTCTGTCGCCATGCTACACTGTCGGGCAACATGTCTGCAAAGGCTTTGCGAACGACTTTCTTTTCAATGGTGTTTCCGGGGCACATCTTTGCTTCGGGATTGAGGCGCATGGCTATGTCCAGAAATTCTTTGTCCAGGAAAGGCACTCGGCCTTCCACTCCCCACGCTGCGAGGGATTTATTGGCACGGAGGCAGTCATAGAGGTGGAGCTTGCCTAGTTTACGCACGGTCTCTTCATGAAAGGCTTGGGCTGTAGGAGCTTTGTGGAAATAGAGATAGCCGCCGAACACTTCATCAGCCCCTTCGCCACTCAGCACCATTTTGATTCCCATGCTTTTAATGACGCGTGCCAGCAAATACATCGGGGTAGAGGCGCGAACGGTGGTGACATCGTAAGTCTCGATGTAGTAAATGACGTCGCGGATAGCGTCCAATCCTTCTTGGATGGTATAGTGGATTTCATGATGCACGGTTCCGATAAAGCGGGCCACTTCGCGGGCTTTTATCAGGTCGGGCGCACCTTCCAGACCGATGGCAAAGGAATGGAGCTGAGGCCACCAGGCATCTTTTTTATTGTCGGTTTCTACCCGTTTGCCTGCATATTTCTTGGCAATGGCAGAGATGACGGAACTGTCCAGACCTCCGGAAAGAAGTACGCCGTAGGGCACATCACTCATCAGTTGGCGTTTAACGGCCTCTTCCAGCCCGTTGTGTATGTCCTGGGAATAGGCATTGTTGTTTTTCACGGCTTCGTATTCAAACCAGTCGCGGACGTACCAACGGGTCATCTTGCTTTCTTTTCCCCAATAGTAATGGCCGGGAAGGAAGGGCTCGTATTCATCACAGAACCCTTCGAGGGCTTTCAACTCGCTGGCGCAGTATATTTTGCCGTCCTTATCCTTACCTATATATAAAGGTATGACTCCGATGGGGTCGCGGGCGATAAGAAAATCATCTTTCTCCTCATCATAGAGGGCGAAGGCGAAGATGCCGTTCAGGTCTTCGAGAAAGTGAATACCTTTGTCACGGTAAAGGGCAAGGATGACTTCGCAGTCGCTTCCAGTTTGGAAATCATACTTTCCGGCGTACTTTGTACGGATATCCCGATGGTTGTAGATTTCTCCGTTCACGGCAAGGATTTGTTTCCGGTCGGGGCTGTATAGGGGCTGCCCTCCACTTTGAGGGTCTACGATGGAGAGGCGTTCATGGGCCAGGATGGCAGAGCTGCCTACATAGATGCCGTTCCAGTCCGGCCCGCGGTGGCGGAGCTTTTGTGACATTTTCAATGCTTTCTGACGCAGTTCTTGCGTTTGTTGCTTTATCTTGAATATTCCTACGATTCCACACATAATTGTATTTGTTGCTTTATTTATTGAGATAACTGTCTATGTCCGTTGCCGCTTTCCGTCCGCTGGCAATGGCGCGTACCACCAGGCTGGCTCCGCTTGCTGCATCGCCGGCTACGAATACGCTTTCGGCGAATTGGGGATGTTCGGGCTTTAGGAATCCCATTGCCAGAAGAACCAGGTCGGCTTCAATCACTTCCACCTTTCCGGTGGGCTTCATGACAGGGCGGCCGCCGTCGGGACCGGGAGTCCATTCCACCGGTTCCACTTCCACACCGCACACTTTACCGTTTTTGCCTAAAAACTTACGGGTGGCGAGAGACCATAGGCGGCTGCACCCTTCTTCGTGAGAAGAGGTGGTTTTCAGTACGACGGGGAATTGGGGCCATGGAGTGGCAGGATTCTGTCCTACGGGCGGCTGGGGCATGATTTCTATTTGGGTGACGCTTAGGGCACCTTGCCGGTTGCTGGTCCCTATGCAGTCGCTGCCGGTATCCCCTCCGCCGATGACCAGTACTTTTTCCCTTGGCAGTAACCAGTTGTTCTTTCGGGAACGTCATGCCGGCAAGGATACGGTTTTGTTGCGCCAGCATGTCCAGTGCCGGGTGGATGCCTTTCAGTTCGCGTCCGGGGACAGGGAGGTCACGCGCGGTCGGAGTTCCGGTACAAATGCAGTAGGCATCAAAACCTTCGGGGAGTTGCCGCACATCCACATCGTTGTTCATTTTGAAGTGGATGCCTTCTTCTTCCATCACCCGGATACGGCGGTCGATGATGGGCTTGTGCAGCTTGAAGTTGGGGATGCCGTAACGTAGCAGGCCGCCGGGAGCCTCATTTTTGTCGAAGACGGTTACTGTGTACCCTTTTCCGTTGAGTTGGTTGGCAGTAGCCAGTCCTGCAGGCCCGGCGCCGATAATGGCTACTTTCCGTCCGTTGCGTTCAATGTGCCGGGGGCTGATATAACCTTCGCGGAAGGCTGCTTCGGCAATGGCCGCTTCATTCTCGCGGATGGTGACGGGGGAGTCCATGCTCAGTTTCAGCACACAGCTCTTCTCGCAGAGGGCGGGACAGATACGGCCTGTGAATTCAGGAAAATCGTTGGTTTCGTTCAATATCTTGTAGGCTTCTTCCCATTTACCTTTGTAGAGGGCGTCCTGAAATTCGGGTTGCTTGTTGCCCAACGGACAAGCCCAGTGGCAGAAAGGAACACCGCAGTCCATGCAGCGTGAAGCTTGAAGTTTCCGGTCACGGCTGTTCAGGGTCTGTTCCACCTCACTATAGTCTGATATCCGGTCGTGAATGGGACGGTAGCCCGCTTCTTGGCGCGGAATGGTTAAAAATGCTTTTGGATTTCCCATATTTTTGTTGTATTTCTTTGTTGATAATTTGTGTGATGTATTAATAATCTCTTTGTACATCAGCTATTTTTTGTTGCAGCTTGCGCATTTGTTCTTCTTGCAATACTCGTTTGTATTCGATGGGGACTACCTGGATAAATTCATCTACATAGCGGTTCCAGTTGTCCAACATCGTTCGTGCCAGTTTGGAGCCGGTATAGAGGTAATGCTGGCGGATCAGTTCATGCAGTTCCTTCCGGTAAGATGCCTCCTCGATAAGCGAGAGCTCCACCATTTCCATGTTGCAGAAATAATCGAAGTTGTGGTTTTTGTCCCATACATAAGCCACACCGCCACTCATCCCAGCAGCGAAATTCCGTCCGGTTTCTCCCAGTACCACAACTCGTCCTCCAGTCATATATTCGCAACAGTGGTCGCCTACACCTTCTACCACGGCTGTCACTCCGGAATTGCGGACTGCGAAGCGTTCACCCACTCGTCCGTTGATATACACCTCACCATCGGTAGCGCCATACAGCAGGGTATTTCCGGCGATGGTATTCTTTTCCGCATCGAAATTGCTACGCACGGGAGGCAGTACTGCAATGCGTCCGCCACTCAGCCCTTTGCCTAGGTAGTCATTTGCTTCGCCTTCCAGCTTGAAACTGATGCCGTGGGTCAGGAACGCACCGAAACTTTGGCCTGCCGAACCCTTGAATTTAATGTGGATGGTCTGTTCGGGAAGTCCTGCCTGCCCGTATTTCTTAGCAACCGCCCCTGCCAGCATGGCGCCTACCGAGCGGTCCGTATTGGCGATGGTGTATTCCAGGGAAATCTCTTTTCTGTTTTCTATGGCATCCCGGGCGGCGGCCAGTATGGTTACATCCTTTACATGGGCGATGTCGTGCTTCTGTTCCATGACATGGTGTATGGCAGCCCCGTTGTCCACCCGGTGCAACAGTCTGTTGAAATCCAGCAGTGAGGATTTCTTCTCACTTGGCGCTTGTTGTATTTCAATCAAATCCGTACGTCCGATGATATCCTCCAATCGGGTGAATCCCATTTCGGCCAGATATTCGCGCACTTCCTGTGCCAGGAAGGTGAAATAATTCACTACATATTTATAATGCCCACGGAAACGTTTGCGCAGTTCAGGGTCTTGGGTGGCCACGCCTACGGGACAGGTGTTGGTGTGGCATTTGCGCATCATGACGCATCCCAGTACAATCAATGCGGTGGTACCGAAACCGAATTCTTCTGCACCTAGCAAAGCCATATTGATAATGTCCCGTCCGGTTTTCAACTGTCCGTCCACTTGCAGTTTAACTTGTCCGCGGAGTCCGTTCAGTACCAACGTCTGTTGCGTTTCACTCAGCCCTATTTCGGGCGAGATACCTGCATACCGCATACTTGAGGCAGGTGACGCTCCGGTTCCTCCTTCAGCTCCCGAGATGACAATCAGATCGGCTTTCGCTTTGGCCACGCCGGCGGCGATGGTTCCCACCCCGCTTTCGGCTACCAGTTTCACACTGATTCGTGCCTGTGGGTTTACGTTTTTCAGGTCGAATATCAACTGGGCCAAATCTTCGATGGAATAAATATCATGGTGGGGCGGAGGGGAAATGAGTGAGATGCCCGGAATGGAGTGGCGGGTTTTGGCAATTACCTCATCTACCTTGAATCCCGGTAGTTGTCCTCCCTCTCCCGGCTTGGCGCCTTGGGCTACCTTTATCTGGATCTCTTCGGCATGAACTAGGTATTCGGTGGTGACTCCGAAACGTCCCGACGCTATTTGCTTGGTCTTGCTGCATAGTGAGATACCTTCGTAAGTGCCTGTAATGCGTTCGCTGTCCTCACCACCTTCACCTGTATTGCTGCGTGCACTCAGTTTGTTCATGGCCAGTGCCAACGCCTCATGTGCTTCCTTGCTGATAGCACCGAAGGACATGGCTCCTGTCACGAAATGTTTCACGATGTTTTCTATCGGCTCCACCTTTTCAATATCAATAGGGTTTCGTTTGTGCCCGAAGAAGTTGCGCAGGAAGAGGGGGGAATCTTTTTCATCTACCATAGAGGTGAATTCCTTAAACTTTTTGTAGCTGCCCAGCCGGGTGGCCAGTTGCAGGGTGGAGATGGTTTCCGGATTCCAAGCATGCCGTTCTCCGTCTTTGCGGAAGGAGAACAGTCCGTTATGCGGTAAAATGTCGCTCACTTCTTTCGGAGAGAATCCGGCATCGTGCAGGGTGATGGCATCTTTGGCGACTTCTTCCAGACGAATACCTCCGATGCTGGATGTCTGTGTGCCGAAATAGCTTCTCAATAATTCCTCACTGACCCCTACGGCTTCAAAAATCTTCGCGCCCCGATAGGAACGGATCGTAGAGATACCCATCTTGCTCATGATTTTAAACAAGCCCTTGCAGATGGCTTTGATATAATTCTTTTCGGCCGTTTCGTAATTCATCTGCACATCGCCTTTTCTCACCAGTTCATCCAGTACGGCAAAGGCCATGTACGGATTGATGGCACTGGCACCATATCCCAGTAACAGGGCGGCGTGCATCACTTCGCGAATCTCGCCGCTTTCTACAATCAATGCGGTTTGTACGCGTTTCTGAACCGAGATGAGGTGATGATGAACAGCGCTTACCGCCAGCAGTGACGGGATGGCGGCATGAGCCGCATCAACAGAACGGTCGCTTAGAATGATATAGTTTACTCCGTCGGTCACGGATTGCTCGGCCTGTTTGCACAAATTACTCAGCGCTTCCTGTAGTCCGGCTTTTCCTTTGCTCACCTCGAATAGGATGGGGAGTTTCACGGTATTGAATCCTTTATATCGGATATTGCAGAGAATGTCCAGTTGGGTGTTATTTAGTACGGGATGGGGCAGACGTACCATTTTGCAATGGCTTTCGCTGGGTACTAAAATGTTCATTCCTACGGCGCCGATGTATTCGGTGAGCGACATGACTAATTCTTCACGGATAGGGTCGATAGCCGGATTGGTAACCTGTGCGAATTGTTGGCGGAAGTAGTTGAACAGTAACTGCGGTTTGTCCGAGAGAACTGCCAGCGGCGTGTCGTTACCCATAGAGGCGACAGGTTCGGCCCCTGTGTTACACATTGGTATGAGGGTACGTTCTATATCTTCACGCGAGAAGCCGAAGGTGCGTAACATACGGTCATAACCGGCTATCCGGTTGTCTATCTTGCGCCCGCTTTTCAAGGTATCGAGTTCGATGCGGTTGGTAGACAGCCAGGTGCGATAAGGACGGGCTGATGCCAATTGTTCTTTCAGTTCTCCGTCATAATATATTTTACCCTGTTCAGTGTCAATCATCAGTATTTTTCCCGGTTGCAGACGTCCTTTTTCTTTAATCTCTCCCGGTTCGAAATCCATCACGCCTACTTCGCTGGCCACTACCATCATGTCATTGTTGGTGATGAGGTAACGGGCAGGGCGGAGGCCGTTGCGGTCCAACATTCCTCCGGCAAAGCGTCCGTCACTGAACAGCAACGCGGCAGGTCCGTCCCAAGGTTCCATTAGGATGGAGTGATATTCGTAAAACGCTTTCAACTCTTCACTGATAGGGTTTTTATCATTGAATGATTCGGGAACCAGCATCGCCATGGCATGGGGCAGACTCAATCCCGACATCACAAAAAATTCAAGCACATTGTCCAGTGAGGCACTGTCGCTCATACCTGGCTGAATAATGGGGCGGATGGCTTTGATATTCCCCAATGCCGGAGAGGAGAGGACACTTTCGCGTGCTTCCATCCATCCTCGGTTGCCGCGGATGGTATTGATTTCACCATTATGCGCCAACAGACGGAAAGGCTGTGCCAGACTCCATGTAGGAAATGTGTTGGTGCTGAAGCGGGAGTGTACCAATGCCAGTCCACTGGTAAAGTAAGGTTGTGTTAAGTCCGGGAAGTACTCGCGTACCTGCATGGACGAAAGCATCCCTTTATATATAATGTTTTTGCCCGATAGTGAAACGATATAGAAATCTTTATGCCGGACACGTTTTTCAATCTTTTTACGGATAACATAAAGGGTACGTTCCAAGTTTTCCACATCAGTCACTCCGGTGATGAACACCTGTTTGATATCCGGTTCGGTGGCTCGTGCGTCTTTGCCCAAGCAATTGGGATTAGTGGGCACATTGCGCAGATGCATCAGTGTCAGTCCTTCCCGTTCTATTTCCTCAATCATAATACTTAGGATACCGGCTTGTTCTTTTTCATCTTTTGGCAGAAATATTAGTCCGGTTCCGTATTTTCCCTTCTCGGGTACGGGGATACCTTGCAAGAGGATGAATTCGTGGGGGATTTGTAGCATAATTCCCGCGCCGTCGCCGGTCTTGTTGTCAGCTCCTTCCGCACCTCGATGGCGCATGTTCTCCAGTACCTTTAATGCGGAGTCTACCAGTTCATGTGATTTATTGCCATGAATGTTGACTATCATACCTACACCACAAGCATCATGTTCGTTGGTTGCATCATAAAGACCATTTTGTTCTCTTTTTACCATTATGACTGTCTTTAGTTTGTAATAATGTTGATTTGTATTCCAGTTTGTTTTGCAAAGGTAGATAATTTATTTCTTTTTGCTATAAAATAAATGGGCTGTGTTAGTAAAAAGATGCTCTTCTGCTTTTGATGCTTACATATTGTTTATTCTGCCTGTCTATTACTTTTAAATCGTAACATGATTTGGCGAAATTGCTTTGATAATGTAAGTTTTCATATTTATTTTAAAAACGGATAAAACATTTCTTTTCGATTTCTATTCTTACTTTTTTATCGCTTTCGTCAATTATTTATGGTCTTTTATTGCATTTATGTTAATTGATATTTGTATCTTTGCAGCCAAATCAGAACATATACTTATATAAATTATGTGTGGAATAGTAGGCTACATTGGAAAACGAGATGCTTACCCTGTCCTCATAAAAGGCCTGAAGCGGTTGGAATACCGGGGCTATGATAGCGCAGGAGTCGCATTGATTGATAAAAAAGGAGGTTGAACGTCTATAAGACGAAAGGAAAGGTCTCAGACCTAGAAGCTTTTGTTTCCCAAAAAGACGTTTCCGGTACAATTGGTATTGCCCACACCCGATGGGCTACTCACGGAGAGCCTTGCCAGGCTAACGCCCATCCTCATTTTTCTTCTTCCGAGAATCTTGCTCTTATCCACAATGGTATTATTGAAAACTACGCTACCCTGAAAGAAAAACTACAAAAAAAAGGGTTCATCTTTAAAAGTAGTACAGATACCGAAGTTCTTGTCCAGCTAATTGAATTTTTCCAGCTTTCCAACCATTTAGATTTACTTACTGCCGTTCAGTTGGCTCTGCATGAGGTGATTGGTGCATACGCCATAGCGGTGCTTGACAAGAATAATCCCGATGAGATTATTACAGCCCGTAAAAGCAGTCCGCTGGTGGTAGGGATAGGGAAGGATGAATTTTTTTGGCCTCGGATGCTACTCCGATTGTAGAGTATACGGATAAAGTGGTGTATCTGCAAGATGGGGAGATAGCGGTGATTCGCAGAGACAAGGCGCTGGAAGTCGTCAATTTGGATAACGTGCTTCAAAATCCCGAAGTACGTACGGTGGAAATGAATCTGGGACAGCTGGAGAAAGGAGGATACCCGCATTTCATGTTGAAGGAGATATTCGAACAACCCGATTGTATTAACGACTGTATGCGTGGACGCATCAATGCGGACGGTGATAAAGTAGTACTGTCGGCGGTTATTGATCATAAGGAACGTCTGCTCAAGGCTCGTCGCTTTGTAATTGTGGCTTGCGGAACTTCGTGGCATGCCGGATTGATAGGGAAACAACTGATAGAAAGTTTCTGCCGTATTCCGGTAGAAGTGGAATATGCCTCCGAGTTCCGCTATCGTGATCCGGTGATTCATGAAGATGATGTGGTAATAGCTATCTCGCAATCGGGCGAGACGGCCGATACATTGGCTGCCATAGAACTGGCGAAAGAGAAAGGAGCTTTTATTTATGGTATATGCAATGCGGTAGGTTCATCCATTCCGCGCATTACAGATACCGGTTCTTATATTCATGTAGGACCGGAAATAGGAGTGGCGTCTACTAAGGCATTTACCGGACAGGTAACTGTGCTGACCATGCTGGCGCTGACCCTGGCAAAAGAGAAAGGGAGCATGACGGATGAGAAATACCTGGAAGTGATTCGGGAATTGACTGTGATTCCGGCTAAAATAAAGAAGATTCTGATCAGTAATCCCAAGATAGCGGAACTGTCGCGTATCTTCACCTATGCACATAATTTCCTCTATTTGGGACGAGGTTACAGTTTTCCGGTAGCTTTGGAAGGTGCGTTAAAGTTGAAGGAGATATCTTATATTCACGCTGAAGGTTATCCTGCAGCTGAGATGAAACATGGACCTATCGCATTGATTGATGCCGAAATGCCTGTTGTTGTGGTAGCTACGCATAATGCGATGTATGAAAAGATAATGAGTAACATACAGGAAATTAAAGCGCGGAAGGGAAAAGTAATCGCTTTGGTCACAGAAGGAGATACGGTAATCAGCAAGTTGGCTGATGATTGCATTGAGTTGCCCGAAACATTAGAGTGCCTCGAACCGTTGATAGCTACGATCCCCTTACAGTTATTGGCCTACCATGTAGCCATTTGCAAAGGGAAAAATGTGGATCAGCCACGAAATCTGGCGAAGTCGGTAACAGTAGAATAGAAGGCAATGCTGCCGGAGATTATGCAGGAAGTTCCCGGAAGTTTCCGGCATAATTCTTGAAAGATGTGCCGTAAGTTTGGAAAAACGACAGAAGGTCTTGTCATACCTTTGGGATGTTTTTATAAGAATCTGAAAATGATATATTAATTTAAGGAGTAAAGAGAGAGCATGGAACCGTTAAAGCATGAATGTGGGGTCGCTATGATACGACTGCTGAAACCGCTGGAATATTATCAGGAAAAGTATGGAACCTGGATGTATGGCTTGAACAAGCTGTATCTGCTGATGGAAAAACAACATAACCGCGGACAGGAAGGCGCCGGGCTGGCCTGTGTCAAACTGGAGGCCAATCCCGGTGAAGAATATATGTTCCGTGAAAGAGCTTTAGGTTCAGGGGCGATAACAGAGATATTCGGTACGGTGCAAAATCATTTCAAGGATTTGGCACCCGAACAATTGCATGATGCCGGATACGCCAAGAAATGCCTTCCCTTTGCCGGAGAGGTGTACATGGGTCATTTGCGTTATTCTACTACCGGAAAAAGCGGTATCTCCTACGTGCATCCGTTCTTGCGTCGTAACAATTGGCGTGCCAAGAATCTGGCACTGTGCGGCAATTTCAACATGACCAATGTGGATGAGATTTTCGCACGTATCACTGCTGACGGCCAGCATCCGCGTAAATATGCCGACACATATATTATGTTGGAACAAGTGGGACACCGTTTGGATCGTGAGGTGGAGCGCCTCTATGTGGAATGTGAGAAGGAAGGTCTGAAGGGTATGAATATCACTCACGCCATAGAAGACCGCATTGACTTGGGCAATGTCCTCAAGACTTCGAGCAAGGAGTGGGATGGAGGCTATGTGATCTGCGGTATGACCGGTAGCGGTGAATCTTTTGCGGTACGCGATCCGTGGGGCATCCGTCCGGCTTTCTGGTACATGGACGATGAAATCATGGTATTGGCGTCCGAACGTCCCGTCATTCAGACTGCCTTGAATGTACCTGCCGGAAGCATCAATGAATTGCAACCGGGACAGGCTATCCTTATGAGCAAGACCGGAAAGATGCGTCTGGCACAGATCAACCGGGCGAAAGAGAAGAAAGCTTGTTCTTTCGAGCGAATCTATTTCAGCCGGGGAAGCGACATGGATATTTATAAAGAAAGAAAGCTGCTGGGTGAAAAACTGGTGAATCCTATCTTGAAAGCGGTAGACTATGATGTGGAGCATACTGTATTCTCTTTTATACCCAATACGGCGGAAGTGGCTTTCTATGGACTGCTGGAAGGATTCGACAATTATCTGAATGAACTGAAAGTAAAGAAGATAGAGGCTTTGGGACATCATCCCAATCACGAGGAACTGGAAAAAATCCTGTCCTGGCGTATCCGTAGCGAGAAAGTGGCCATCAAGGATATCAAGCTGCGTACCTTTATCGCCGAAGGCAACAGCCGGAATGACTTGGCCGCCCATGTGTACGATATTACTTACGGTAGTTTGATACCTCATGTGGATAATCTGGTTATTATTGATGACAGCATCGTCCGGGGAACTACATTGAAACAAAGCATTATCGGTATTCTTGACCGCCTGCATCCGAAGAAAATCGTCATTGTTTCTTCTTCTCCACAGGTGCGTTATCCGGACTATTATGGTATTGATATGGCCAGCATGGATCAGTTTATCGCTTTCAAGGCTGCTATCGATTTATTGAAAGAACGAGATATGAAAGATGTAATAGCCCGTGCTTACAACAAATCGAAAGACCAGGTGGGGTTACCCAAAGAGCAGATGGTGAATTATGTGAAAGAGATTTACGCTCCTTTCACTAATGAGGAGATTGCGGCAAAAATGGTGGAACTTCTCACTCCGAAAGGTACGCAAGCTAAAGTGGAGATTGTTTATCAGACATTGGAAGGATTGCATGAAGCATGTCCCAACCATACGGGCGACTGGTATTTCAGTGGAGATTATCCTACTCCGGGTGGAGTGAAGCTGGTGAACCAGGCGTTTATAGACTATATAGAAAAAGTATATCAATTCTAAAGAATAACAATTCAAGATAGATTAGATGAGAAATGTAACATTGATCCTCGACGACGGGAGCCGTTTCCCGGGCAAGTCGTTCGGTTATGAGAAACCGGTAGCCGGTGAAGTGGTGTTTAATACCGCTATGACCGGTTATCCTGAGAGCTTGACAGACCCTTCATACGCGGGGCAGTTGATGACCTTGACTTACCCGTTGGTCGGTAACTACGGGGTGCCTCCCTTTACTGTCGAACCCAACGGCTTGGCCACTTTTATGGAGAGTGAACGTATCCATGCCGAAGCGATTATTGTAAGTGATTACAGTGAAGAATTCAGTCACTGGAATGCGAAAGAAAGTCTGGCCGACTGGCTGAAGCGTGAGCAAGTGCCGGGCATTACAGGCATCGATACCCGTGAACTGACAAAAGTCCTTCGCGAACATGGGGTGATGATGGGGAAGATCGTATTTGATGATGAGCCCGATAAAGTGCCCGAAGCAACGTATGCAGGTATCAACTATGTGGATAAAGTATCATGCAAGGAGGTGATTCGTTACAACGAAGGCGCCGGCAAGAAGAAAGTGGTGTTGGTGGATTGTGGTGTAAAGACAAATATCATCCGCTGTCTGCTGAAACGGGATGTGGAAGTGATCCGCGTTCCTTGGAACCATGATTTTACAGGGATGGAGTATGACGGATTGTTTATCTCGAACGGCCCGGGTGATCCGGATACATGTGATGAGGCGGTACAGCATATCCGCAAGGCGATGAGCCTGAGCGACAAGCCTATCTTTGGCATTTGTATGGGGAATCAGTTGCTTTCAAAAGCAGGAGGTGCCATCATCTATAAATTGAAATACGGTCATCGCAGTCATAACCAGCCGGTGCGCATGGTGGGAACGGAACGTTGTTTCATCACCAGTCAGAACCACGGTTATGCAGTAGATAATAATACATTGGGAGCCGATTGGGAACCGCTGTTCATCAATATGAATGACGGTTCCAACGAGGGCATCAGGCATAAAACCAAACCTTGGTTCTCGGCACAGTTCCATCCGGAAGCGGCGTCGGGACCTACGGATACCGAGTTCCTGTTTGATGAATTTGTGAAGTTGTTATAAACCGTGTATTAAAAAGAACAAGTATGAAAGACGAAATAAAGAAAGTATTATTATTAGGTTCCGGCGCCTTGAAGATTGGCGAGGCCGGAGAGTTTGACTATTCAGGCTCGCAAGCGCTGAAAGCCTTGAAGGAAGAAGGGATTGAAACGGTTCTGATCAACCCAAATATTGCTACTGTGCAGACCAGCGAAGGGGTGGCGGACCAGATTTATTTCCTGCCCGTTACTCCTTATTTTGTAGAGAAGGTGATAGAAAAGGAACGTCCGGATGGTGTGCTCTTGTCTTTCGGCGGACAAACTGCCTTGAACTGTGGGGTGGCACTGTACAAAGCAGGTATTTTCGAAAAATACAATGTCCGTGTGTTGGGTACTCCCGTACAAGCCATCATGGATACGGAGGACCGTGAGTTGTTTGTAGAAAAACTGAATGAAATCAATGTAAAGACCATCAAGAGTGAAGCGGTGGAAAACTTGGAAGATGCCCGTCGCGCTGCTAAAGAATTAGGTTATCCGGTTATTATCCGTGCCGCCTACGCATTGGGTGGACTAGGCTCTGGTTTCTGTGACAATGAAGAGGAACTGAATGTTCTGGCTGAAAAGGCCTTCTCTTTCTCGCCGCAGGTATTGGTGGAAAAGAGTTTGAAAGGCTGGAAGGAGGTGGAATATGAAGTGGTCCGCGACCGTTATGATAACTGCATCACTGTATGTAACATGGAGAACTTTGACCCGCTGGGTATCCATACCGGCGAGTCTATCGTGATCGCCCCTTCGCAGACACTGACCAATGCGGAGTATCATAAACTTCGTGAACTGGCTATCCGTATCATCCGCCATATCGGCATTGTGGGCGAATGTAATGTACAGTATGCCTTCGATCCCGAATCGGAAGATTACCGTGTCATTGAGGTCAACGCCCGTCTTTCGCGCTCATCCGCATTGGCTTCCAAGGCTACCGGCTATCCGTTGGCTTTCGTTGCCGCCAAATTAGGCTTGGGATACGGGTTGTTCGACCTGAAAAACTCGGTGACAAAGACCACCAGCGCATTCTTCGAACCTGCACTGGACTATGTGGTGTGCAAGATTCCCCGTTGGGACTTGGGCAAGTTCCATGGTGTAGACCGTGAGTTGGGCTCGTCCATGAAATCGGTGGGTGAGGTAATGGCCATCGGACGTACTTTCGAGGAAGCCATTCAGAAAGGTTTGCGCATGATTGGCCAGGGAATGCATGGCTTCGTAGAGAATAAGGAACTGGTTATAGAGGATGTGGACAAAGCCCTTCGTGAGCCGACGGACAAGCGCATCTTCGTGATCAGCAAAGCCATGCGTGCAGGTTACACGGTAGACCAGATTCATGAGCTGACCAAGATTGACAAATGGTTTCTGCAGAAATTGCAGCACATCATGGACACTTCTAAAGAGATGCACGAATGGGGCAATAACCATAAGCAGATTACCGATATGCCGGACGAGTTACTCCGCAAGGCGAAAGTGCAGGGATTCTCCGATTTCCAGATAGCCCGTGCCATTGGCTACGAGGGTGATATGGAAGACGGTATCCTGTATGTGCGTAATCATCGCAAGCAGGTGGGAATTCTTCCGGTGGTGAAACAAATCGATACCTTGGCAGCCGAGTATCCTGCACAGACCAACTATCTGTATTTGACTTATAGCGGCGTGGCCAATGATGTGAAATACTTGGGCGACCATAAATCCATTGTGGTACTGGGTTCGGGCGCTTACCGTATCGGTTCGTCGGTGGAATTTGACTGGTGTGGGGTACAGGCCTTACAGACCATCCGTAAGGAGGGTTACCGCAGTGTCATGATCAACTATAACCCCGAAACAGTTTCTACCGACTATGATATGTGCGATCGTCTGTACTTTGACGAACTTACTTTTGAGCGTGTGATGGATATCCTCGAACTGGAGAACCCTCACGGAGTCATTGTATCTACCGGCGGTCAGATTCCCAATAACTTGGCTCTCCGTCTGGATGCGCAAAATGTAAATATCCTCGGTACCAGTGCCAAGAGCATTGATAATGCTGAGGACCGTGATAAATTCTCGGCCATGCTGGACCGCATTGGGGTGGATCAGCCTGAATGGAGCGCATTGACTTCTATGGAGGATATCCATGCTTTTATTGATAAAGTAGGCTTCCCTGTTTTGGTACGTCCCTCGTATGTGCTGAGTGGTGCGGCCATGAACGTCTGCTCCAATCAAGAGGAATTGGAACGCTTCCTGAAACTGGCTGCAAACGTATCGAAAAAGCATCCGGTAGTGGTGAGCCAGTTCATTGAGCACGCTAAGGAAGTGGAAATGGACGCTGTGGCACAGAATGGTGAGATTGTGGCATACGCTATCAGTGAGCACATTGAATATGCCGGCGTGCACTCGGGGGATGCCACCATTCAGTTCCCTCCTCAGAAACTGTATGTGGAAACGGTACGCCGCATCAAGCGCATCTCCCGTCAGATAGCCAAGGAATTGAATATCTCCGGTCCGTTCAATATACAATATCTGGCAAAGGATAACGATATCAAGGTGATTGAATGTAATCTTCGTGCTTCACGCAGCTCCCCTTTGTCAGCAAGGTGTTGAAAATCAATTTTATCGAACTGGCTACGAAGGTGATGCTCGGATTGCCGGTAGAGAAACCGAACAAGAATCTTTTCGAGTTGGATTATGTGGGTATTAAGGCCAGCCAGTTCTCTTTCAACCGTTTGCAGAAAGCCGATCCGGTATTGGGCGTAGATATGGCCTCTACCGGTGAAGTAGGCTGCATTGGTACGGATACCTCTTGTGCCGTATTGAAGGCGATGTTGTCTGTGGGCTATCGTATTCCGGAAAAGAGTGTGTTGCTTTCAACTGGTAACGCCAAGCAGAAAGCGGATACTTTGGAAGCTGCCCGTATGTTACAGAAGAAAGGTTATAAACTTTATGCCACCGGAGGCTCATCCCACTTCCTGACCGAGAACGGGGTGGAGAATACCCGTGTCTACTGGCCCAGTGAGGAAGGGCAACCTCAGGCACTGGATATGCTGCACCGGAAAGAGATAGATATGGTAGTCAATATACCGAAGAACCTGACAGCCGGAGAGTTGGATAACGGGTACAAGATCCGTCGTGCCGCCATCGACCTGAATGTGCCCTTGATTACCAATGCCCGTCTGGCAAGCGCGTTTATCAATGCCTTCTGTACCATGACGGTGGATGATATCGCTATCAAGAGCTGGGCGGAATATAAATGATTTGAATGTTTAGTGATGTGTGGTTAATGGGGTGCGGCATAACAGTGCACTCCATTAACCATTAATCAGTGACTTCTCTTTCATTAGAAAATTATTCACTATTCTTTCTTTGTTCACAAAAAGTTTCCTAATTTTGTCCGATTAGGAATCCTAAAGATATTCAATACAAATGGATTGTGAACACAAGCTTAAAGCATTAGAGCAGGAAATTGAATCGTTGAAAGAGGAGAACAGGCTGCTGAAAGAAAAATTATCTTCTTCTGAAAAAACTTTGATAGCGTTAGTTTCAAGGAGAAATATGCGGTAAGAATATTAGATTCTTTGCCGGATATGCTCACCGTATTCAATCATGAGGAAACGGGTATAGAAGTGGTGTCTAATGAAGAAACCAATCATGTGGGTGTATCCAACAATGATTTTAAAGGGATGCGTATGCAGGATATGGTTCCTAAAGAAGCTTATCACAATATACATAATAATCTTCAGAAGGCTATTGCGACAGGTAGAGGTTCTACCGCCCATCATGAATTGGATGTGGACGGGACACTTCATTATTATGAAAATCGTATTTTCCCCTTAGATGAAGAATATGTACTGATAATGTGTCGTGATATTAGTGAAAGAGTTGCCACACAGCAGAACTTGGAAATATTTAAACGGGTACTGGATAAGGTCAGTGATAGTATTCTGGCTGTATCGGTTGACGGAACCTTAGTTTATGCCAACCGGCAGTTTATTGAGGAATATGGAGTGAAAGAGGAGTTGGGCACACAAAAAGTTTATGATTTACCTGTTTCTCTGAATACCAAAGAAATATTTGATAAACGTGTTCAAGAGATTCGTGATAATGGAGGTAATTTTGCTTATCGTGCTAAATATACCCGTGTGGGAGAAACAAAACTTCGTGTTCATCAGGTTTCGGCTTTTATGATTCAAAATCAGGGTGAGGAAATGATTTGGTTCTTTACGCAGGATATAACGGATGTTATCAAGAACCGTGACGAATTGCGTGAACTGAATTATCTGATGGATGCCATACTGAATAATATTCCTGTTTATTTGTTTGTGAAAGACCCTGAGGATGATTTCCGATACCTTTATTGGAACAAAGCATTTGCCAGTCACTCTAAAATTCCTGCTTCCAAGGCATTGGGCCATATTGATTTTGAAGTGTTTCCCGAACATGAGAATGCGGAGAAGTTTCATCGGGATGATTTGGAATTGATCCGTACCCGAGAGCGCATGGAAATGCAGGAAACGTATGTGACGGCTACAGGCGAGACCCGCATCGTGCAGACTTTAAAAACATTAGTTCCTCTGGAAGGGCGTGCACCGCTTATTATTGGCATTTCGTGGGATATTACTAATATGCAGAACATAGAGCAAGAGCTGGTTCAGGCCCGTATCAAGGCTGAGCAGTCCGACAGGTTGAAAACAGCCTTTCTAGCCAATATGAGCCATGAAATCCGTACTCCTTTGAATGCAATAGTAGGTTTTTCCCGTTTGATGACTATGGCGGATAATGCGGCGGATGAAAAACTTTATTCGGATATTATCAACCAGAATTCGGAAATATTGTTGCAATTAATCAATGATATTCTTGATTTGGCAAAAATAGAGGCCGGTACATTGGAATACGTCAGATATCCAATGGACTTGGGAGAATTGTGCCGTAATGTGTATGAGATGCACAAGGATCGGGTGCAGACTGGGGTTGTTTTGATATTAGACAATAAAGACACCAGCTTGATAATCAATGAAGATCAGAACCGAATTATGCAAGTCGTTACAAATTTGATAACCAATGCTATAAAATTTACTTTCAAAGGGGAAATCCGTTTTGGTTTTGAAGTGAGGAAGGAGTATATTGATTTTTATGTAAAAGACACAGGGATGGGGATCTCCGAGGAGAAGATTAAAATGATTTTTGAGCGTTTCGTGAAACTGAATACTTTTGTTCAGGGAACAGGCTTGGGGCTTGCGATTTGTAGGGTGATTGTAGAAAAACTAGGTGGAGAGATTACTGCGGAATCCAAACTGAATGAAGGTTCTACTTTTCGTTTTACGATTCCTTATAAGGCGGGTAAAAAATGTCCGGAATCCGGAAGGGGTACGAAGTGTCCGGAATCCGGGAGTACGGGACTGAGAAAAGTATTGCAAAGAAGAACAGTACTGGTGGCGGAAGATGTGGACAGCAACTTTTTGCTGTTAAAGACATTGTTAGGAAAAAGATGTAATCTGCTATGGGCTAAGGATGGAGAGGATGCGGTGAATCAATTTAAAGAACATCAGCCTGACTTGATTTTGATGGATATCAAGATGCCCCATATGGATGGGCTGGAGGCTACGCGCCTGATTCGTTCTTATTCAAAAGAAGTGCCTATTGTCGCTTTGACTGCCTTTGCTTTTGAGTCCGACAAAGACAGAGCTATAGAAGCCGGATGCGATGATTTTCTGACTAAGCCGGTTTCACAAAATGCCTTGGAAAAAATGTTGGATAAATATGTTAAGTAGACATTAGCGAGGTATAGTGCGTAAAGACAGCCGACAATATGGACCAGAATAGGGAAGGGAGGATGCAATGCGAAGATTATAGATCTTACCCCCGGAAGATTATAGATCTTGCAGGTGAAAGATTTATATCTTTGGGTTGTAAGGTTACGATGAACCTATAGTAAATAGAAACGGACTTTTATAAAAACAAAAGAGGAACTGCCCTTTCATAGGCAATCCCTCTTTTCTGAATTTGAGAGCATGTTATTTAACTTCGATAACCTTAGCTGCTTTTTCTTTGTCTTCCGGCGTACGCTTCGGCAGCTCGATAGTTAATACACCATCGTTTACTTTTGCATCAATTTTATCTTTATCTACATCATCAGGCAGGATCAATGTCTGTTGAAATTTAGAATAAGAGAATTCGCGACGCAAGTAACGGCTTTCTTTCTTGCCTTCTTTATCACCTTCAGTACTTTCTGTTTTCTTTTCCATAGAGATAACCAAGTCGTTGTCTTCGTTGATATGAATCTTGAAGTCTTCTTTGGTCATTCCCGGAGCGGCGACTTCTACTTTGTAGTCTTTGTCACTTTCAATAACATTGATGGCGGGAGCTGTTGCATTGGCTTTTACCATCCAGTCGTTATCAAAGAAATCATTAAAAATACTTGGTAACCATGTTTGGTTTGATCTTCTTACTGGCATCATAATCTTAATCTCCTATAGGTTTTGGTTAAACATTTTGTTTATTTCTGAATTCCTTCACCTTTCGGTTTTGTCATTCACTATCCATAATGCAAACCGCATACCATTGGTTCGATGATATGCGGTTTATATTGCACTCTTTTAAACCTATAAAGGTTTTCTTAAAGATTAAAACCTTTGCATTAAAAGTTGGTAAGCCTCTTTAAACATTTGATTGTCAAGACTACTGCCAATTTGTAATTTTAGGGGGGACAGATTGACAGTCGTTCTATATCAGCTTGAACCGCATACGGAAGATTCCGTCTTTATAGTCGTAGCTTATAATTTTAAATGTACCTATTTCGGACGTATTTTTCACGTGTTGACCTATACAGAGGCATTCATCGTAATCGCCGACTTTTACAATCCGTACGGTTTCGGAAGCTTTTTCCGGTAAGCGTTTCATGTCAAAACGTCCTATAGCTTCCTCTTGAGAGATAAATTCCATTGTAACGGGCAAATTTCTTCGCAATACTTCGTTTACGGTGTTTTCTATTCTTGTAATATCCGTTTCTTCCGGACATGTTTGCAGCGCAAAATCCAGCTTGCTTTTTTTGCGTTCTATATGGGCGGATATTGCTCGTCCGCATCCGAAAAGATTGACCATTGTCCTGTTTATGACATGCTCTGTGGTATGCATGGGAGGGTACTCCTGTTTATTATGGTCGTTGAGTGATGGTTGTTCCATAGTTATTTTATTTTTGTTCTGATTTTGATGGGATATTAAAATCCGTTCAAAGATAAATTATTCTTTTGTAATGAGGAAGCAGAGAGGAAATGATTGCTTTTGTATTATTATAAAACAACGAATTTTAAAAGATACTTAATGCCAGAGGGGGAGCACATTCGTAAAAATGTATGACGTTCACGAGGCTCTCAACCGATTTTCATGAGGCATGAACGTCATACTGATTTTACTATTTTACATCACAGGGGTTTGAAATAAAAAGACGAATGAGTCGCTGTCTTTTAAATCTTTTACGGCATCCCCTGCATAAATCTTTCCGTTGGTGAGAGGCAGTTTCTTGATTCCGGCTTTGGGACTAAAGTCTATTTTTTTCAAATCCAACCAAAACAGATTAGGAGTCATGACCGATTCAAAATAATATATTTTATTCTTCTGATCGGATACAGAGCGCCAGCGGGTGGAAGATATATGAGGTTTGTCCGGTGTGGTAATTCCGAAGGGGACGGATACATTACGCATCACACTGAGTACACTGGGTACAGCTATTTTAGCGTCCGGAGTCTGAGGGATTGCATGTATATAAAAAGAGGCACGCACAAAGCGGTCGCTGGAACGGTTCGTACCCGGCAGCATTTGCAATCCTCCTATTTCTTTCCAGTAATCATTGATAGCTAACTGATAATCATATCGTGGAGAATTGGTCATCACTTGGAATTCTTTTCCTTCGTGTATGCTTAAATTCCCGTCCAGATATTCCAGAACCGCTGTATTTCCTGTTTCATCTGTAATAGCCAGGTGAAGAGTGGAAGCTGAACCGTTGGGCATATGGGGAGCATCAATGCGGAATGATTCTTTTTTCAGTTCCTCGACAGCTTCATGTACGGTGGCAAAATTGTCCAGTACATATTGTGTCCATATACTGATTCCCATGACAGGACGTGTATCTCCCTGACGGTCAAAGACGGATTCTGGCAAAAATAACAGACTGGCAACCAATCCTTTTTCATTCATTCCGTCACACGTACCTATATCATATCCTGTTGCAATGACGCTGCCGTATTTTGAAGTCCATTTCACGGCATTTTCTTTATTATATCCTGCACGTTGTATTCCTCTGGGGAAAACATAGATATTACTCATAATATCTTCTTTCCAATCCATTGTACGTCCGGTTACTACCATATTGTCCGGTCCGATATAGACGGCACGCGTGCATGCATCCGCTTTTTGTACGCTCATATAGAACATACCTGCCAATGTTAGTAATGCAATACTTCCTTTTTTAATTTCATGATTCTATCATTTATAAAGATTGTCTTTGCCATTTAGAACAAACCGGATAAGGAACAGGTTTATAGAAATGCAGTGATTTGTGATACATTTGTTGATAAATGCTAATTCATCGGTTCAATTGGAATATAAATGACATCCGTGTTCCCTTCATAAATTTCTACCTGATTATCCTATCGGAGGGATTTTGTTGAGAACTGATTTAAGATAGATCGAGGTTTGTGGATTAAAAGAAATACTTGTTTTATCATAAAATAAGGGGGATAAAATAAAAAAGGAGCAACGCCTTGCTCCAACCTTTGTTAACCTTAAATCTAATACTATGAAAAACACATTGCAAAGATACGGACTTTTTGGAAAATAGCAAATAATCAGACTTAAAAAGTATGCTATATAACATTGTTTAATATTTGTATTTCTCGAAAACCTGTTTTTTAAGACTTCTTTTGCGTATCTTTGCAGCCGTTAAAAAATAGCTGACGATAGTAAAAAGAGAAAATATATGGCATTTGAAGCGACAAAGAGAGAGTGGGGCGAGCTTTACGCCTTTTTCCGCTTGTTAGCGGACGGATATGTGTATGCAGGTACGCCTGATGTGAAAAGGAATGAAGTGCAAAAGTTTCCTGTGGCGATGGTACAGCGTGAGGAACATGACGGGACACGCCGTTATATTCTGGAGGATGAGGCGACCGTACGTATTTGTGGGGAAAAGATAGATAAGCAGATACCTCGTGAGGATTTTGCGGCTGTGGCAGAGTTGGTTTTTGCTGCTGTCAAAGAGAGTCGCGAGAATGATGTGATGTCTCCCGACGGTGTGGAAGAATTTTTGGATGAAGTCGCCATTTATGACTTGGAAGCAAAGACGGATGACCGTACTGATTTTTATGTTGCTTTTTACGGTATAGAGGCCCCGTTGGTAGGTTTTTGCGTTCGTTCCCGTTTGGGGACTATGTTCCCGTTGTTGGATGGAGGGCGTGCCGCCAATTTGAAGTTCGAGCAGACAGGTGTTAAATTCGCTACTCCTACCGTAAACAAAATTAATGCTTTTGGTGAAGAAGATGATGTGGCAGGGCGTATGTTGATGATAGAACGTTTGGGAGGAATCTTGAAATATAATGATGTGGCCGATAAAGTATTCCGCAGTAATCTTTGCATGATAGATCTTCATTTTCCCCGTATGTTGGGCGAGATGTTGCGTGTCATGCATTTGGATGGCATATCCAAAGTTAGTGACCTGATAGAAGCAATCAAACAAATCAATCCGTTGAAAATAAAGGATGAATTGATTCATAAGCATAGTTATTATGAATATAAGATGAAGCTTTTTCTTATGGCTTTGGCTTTGGGAATGCGTCCTGCCAAGATCTTTAATGGGATAGATTCTGCTATATCCGGTTTTCTGTTTGTAGATGGTAATGGAGAGATACTTTGTTATCAGAAGGCTGACCGTCAGGTCTTTGCCGATTTCCTGTTTGTTAATTCCCGGTTTGAGAAAAGTTCCACTGAAAAAGATAAATATGGATATCTGGAACGTGAGAACGGAGTCTATTATTTTAAACTGAACTTGAAAATTGGTCTGTTGAAGAGATAGGACAATGAAAGAATTTGTATTTTCCTAGAATTAAAATATTTTTTCACTACAGATTACACAGATTGAAATACGATTTATTGATTATTTCAATCTGTATCTGTGTTAATCTGAGTAATCTGTAGTGGGAAACTATAGCTTGAATTTCAGAATTTTTCCATTCATTCCATCTAGTAATACGGGAGTTGTTTTGTCCGGCATAAGAGTGAGCTTTTCTGTGTTTCCGGTCAGCAATTCGGTTGCCTCATATTCTCCATAACGATGGATGCCTAAATAATCAAACGCATGTTGCGGAATATTGACGGCTGAACGTGCCGGTATGGAGTCAAAGTTGACCATAATTAATATCAGTTCATCATCCTGTTTCGTAAAAAGGCGTATTGCTTATGTTCGTTGAACACCCATCCGGCCAGATTGGCATAGGTTAAGTCAAAGAACACACCTTCCCGTATGGTCTTTTTCACTGTTGCATATATTCAGCAGGCGGGTATAGAATTGTTTCAATTGCTTTTCATCCTCATTCAGGAATTTATTGTCAAACTTGCCTCCGTTGCGCCAGCGGCGTATGCTGTCCACACTCCAGTAATCAAAGATAGTAGTTCTTCCGTCACGCCCGCTGAAACCTTCCGTATCCATGCCATGTTCTCCCAATTCCTGCCCGAAGTAAATCATGACTGGGTTGGTATTCATGCAAGCCGATACAATCATTGCGGGGATGGCTTTCGAGCCGTTTCCGGCAAAATAATCGGAAGCTATGCGCTGCTCGTCATGATTCTCCAGGAAATTGAGCATTCGTTTTTCGATACCTCCCAAGCTTTGCCAGCGTTGTGGAATAGCAGTTGCCGATTCCCATCCGCAGGTAATGGCGCGTAGCGTATCATACAGACCTACTTTGTCATATAAATAGTCGAATTTACCATTGAACAGATAATTCCTGTATTCTCCCGGATTATAGATCTCGGCGATAAATATCAGTTCCGGATGTTCGGCTTTGATTTGCGGAATCACCCATCCCCAGAATTCTACAGGAACCATTTCTGCCATATCACAGCGGAATCCGTCAATGCCTTTGGCAGACCAGAACAGTAGGATGTCACGCATCTTTACCCATGTGTCCGGAATCGGTTCGAAGTGGCGGCTATGACCGTTCATGTAGTCTATACCATAATTCAGTTTCACAGTTTCATACCAGTCATTGGAGTTGGGCCATGCGTCAAAACGGTCATTACCGGTTGCTTTTGCCGGAAATTCTATGTAAGGTTCCGCTGCGCCACGGTGCAGGTCGATATTACCTTCCAGTTTTGTATCTGGAATATAATAGAAATTATTGTTGGGGCTGAATGCTTTTGTCATATCATCTTTTTCACCCAAATCGGTTACTCCTTCAGGCTTGGCGTCTGAACCATATTGGCGGGCTACATGGTTGGGGACAAAATCAATGATGACTTTCAATCCGGCTTTGTGGCTTCGTTTTACCAGATTCTCGAACTCTTTCATACGGTCCGGGATACTGGTTGCCAAGTCAGGGTCTACATCATAATAATCCTTGATGGCATACGGTGATCCGGCCTTTCCTTTTACTACTGCAGGATGATCGGGTTTGATACCATAGCGAGTATAATTGGTTTGGGTAGCATGTTCAATGATACCTGTATACCAAATATGTGTAGCACCCAGTGTTTTGATCTCGCTTAAAGCCTTTGTCGTGAAATCGGCCATTTTTCCGCAACCGTTTTCCTCCAAAGAACCATTAGGCTTACAACGCAGGCTGTTGTTCCCGAATAAACGGGTGAATACCTGATAGATAATAATTTTTTCTTGTGTATCCATTTTATTCTTTTTTGTTTATCTCCAAATCGTTCCATTCTCCAGGAGTAATCTGTCCAGGAGTTCCGTTGCCGTATTGTATCCTTTTTCGAATATCTCTTCGGCTCTTTCCAGCTCCCTGTTGCTGTATTCTTCCAGTCCGTATGATTCGATCAGCAAATCTGCAATCCCTTTTTGAGGCAGTGTATTGGCTTGGAAAATAAAATGATAGGCTCTGAGTGCGATGCTTACCACATTCTTGCTATATTCATCTGCTACCAGCGGGTCTACATTGAGTGCTATCACTTTCTCGCATTCTTTGCGGATGGGGCTTACCGGCAGGTTCATCAAGATTCCTCCATCTACATAATATGTATTGTTGATGCGTATGGGGGCAAACAAGATAGGCATACAGCAGGAAGCAGCCAGCCTTTCGGCTATTTTCCCTTTTTTAAAAGAAACGATGCGTCCGTGATCCAAATCGGTGGCGGTAATAATAGTGGGGATTTTTAGTTCTTCTATCATTTTCGACTCTAGGTTGCTGTTTAAGAAATCAATGAAACTGTCCAGTTTCAGCAGACCTTGTTTGTTGATAGAAAAAGTGGTCAGTTCTTTGAATGAATGGTGCTCAAAAAGTTCAACAATATGAAAAGGTTCTTTGCCGTCGGCATAGAAGACGGCGGCAAGAGCACCTGCACTTACTCCGGAAAGTATTTCCGGCTTGATGCCATGTTCATGCAAAGCCTGCATAATCCCCAAATGGGCAAATCCTTTTATAAATCCTCCGCTCAGGGCATAACCAATGTTATATTTAAATTCATTCATAGTCTGATCTCGTTTAGATACCGACAAACTTACGAATATTTTTGTGAAATGCCATAAAAAAATACGGATTACTCAGCATATTCCGGTAATCCGTATAAAATTTATAATAACTGAAATTTATTTATCAAGCAATACCGTGTGCGTTGACCGATCCATCAATTTTCTTGATCAGTCCTTGCAGTACAGCACCCGGTCCGCATTCAGTAAAGTCATCGGCACCATCGGCAACCATATTCTTCACAGTCTGGGTCCAGCGTACGGAAGCGGTGAGCTGAGCCACCAGATTTGCCTTGATTTCAGCGGGATTTGTGTGAGGTAAAGCGTCCACATTCTGATATACTGGGCATTTCGGAGTATGAATTTCAGTAGCGTTGATAGCAGCTTCCAGTTCCACTTTGGCGGGGTTCATCAGCGGAGAGTGGAAGGCGCCTCCCACTTTCAACGGCAGGGCGCGTTTAGCACCGGCAGCTTTCATTTGCTCGCAAGCCTTGTTGATCCCTTCGATAGAACCTGAGATGACAATTTGTCCCGGGCAGTTATAATTGGCAGCCACTACCACTTCTCCTTCTTTAGAAATCGCTTCACAGATTTCTTCTACTTTTTCGTCAGGCAACGCAATGATGGCAGCCATCGTAGAGGGTTGTGCCTCACAAGCTTTCTGCATAGCCATAGCACGTGCATAAACCAGTTTCAGACCATCTTCGAAAGACAATGCTCCGGCTGCAACCAATGCGGAAAATTCGCCTAGCGAGTGTCCGGCAGTCATTTCAGGTTTGAAATCATCACCCATGCAAAGAGCGGAAATTACCGAGTGCAGAAAAACGGCAGGCTGAGTTACCTTAGTCTGGCGCAAGTCTTCGTCAGTACCTTCAAACATGATGTCTGTGATACGGTATCCTAAAATGTCGTTTGCTTTTTCAAAAAGTTCTTTGGCTAAAGCCGAGTTTTCGTACAGGTCTTTACCCATACCTACAAACTGTGCTCCCTGTCCGGGGAATACAAATGCTTTCATATTTTTCCTATTTTGGTTTAAAAACGTTGCAAAGTTAATTATTTCTTTCGGAACTACGGAATAATAATGAGGCAATTTGCTAATATGCTGCGTTATGTACCGCATGGTAATTAGCGCATAGACAAATTATTTCATTATTTTCATCGGGACAGGTGCGTAAAAGTGATTCAGCGGACCGTGTCCTTCGCCTATATGCACGTCTTTCCCGGCGTGGATGCCTTTGGTGACATATGCTTTTGCATGTTCTACGGCCTGCGGCATATCATATCCCAGTGCCAGAAAAGTAGCAATGGCGGAAGAAAGAGTACATCCTGTTCCGTGTGTGTTTTTGCTTTCTATCTTGTCTGAAATAAAGAGATGAGGCTTGTCTTCTCCAACTATTTGTAATACATCGCACATCTTGTCGCCCTCCAAATGTCCTCCTTTCAGTAAAACGGATCCGCAACCGAACTTTAATAATTCCGATGCGGCAGCTTTCATTTCGTCCACATAGCCTATGCGGTGTTCCGTCAATACTTCCGCCTCACTCAGATTGGGTGTAATCAGGCTGGCCAGAGGCATCAGTTCCCGGGTCAGTGCACTGATGGCGTCCTCTTCTATCAGCCGGTGTCCGCTGGTCGATACCATGACCGGATCGAACACAACGAAGCGGGGCCGGTATGTACGAAGGCAGGAGGCTATGGTCTTGACTATTTCCACATCATTAATCATACCTATTTTAACAGCATCCGGACGGATATCTTCCATTACGGCTTCTATCTGGCCACGCACATATACCGGTGGTACGGGATGTATGGCACGTACTCCCAAAGTGTTTTGTACGGTGATTGCAGTAATGGCTGTCGCAGCATAACCACCCAAGGCGGAGATTGTCTTCAGGTCAGCCTGTATACCGGCTCCTCCGCTGCAATCGGAGCCTGCTATACTTAATACACAAGGATATTTCTTCATATAAATCTCATTTTGACAAAGTATTTGCAAAGATAACGAATAATCTTGTTTTAAATGTTTGCACAAGTGAAGGGAATCAATTATTTTTGCTAAACATAAAATAAAGTAAAAATAAGGGGAATGAAAAGAATCCTAGTAACGGGAGGCGCAGGATTTATAGGGTCACATCTATGCACTCGTCTGATAGAGGAAGGTAATATTGTTATATGTTTAGACAACTTTTTCACGGGGAGTAAAGAGAATATAAGTTACCTGACCGGGCATCCGCGCTTTGAACTGATAGAACACGATATAATTAATCCGTTTTGGACGGATGTGGACGAGATATACAATCTGGCATGTCCCGCCTCTCCTATACATTATCAGCATGATGCTATCAAAACGGCGAAGACGGCTGTCTTCGGCACGTTTAATATGTTGGGACTGGCGAAGCGTAACAAAGCAAAAATACTTCAGGCTTCTACCAGTGAGGTGTATGGTGATCCGTTGTCGCATCCCCAGAGGGAGGGAGATTGGGGGAATGTGAATCCCATAGGCTACCGGTCTTGTTATGATGAAGGAAAACGTTGTGCCGAAACTTTGTGCATGGATTATTACCGTCAACATGGTGTTTTGGTAAAAATAATCCGCATATTCAATACGTATGGCCCTAATATGCTGACCGATGACGGACGTGTAATTTCCAATTTTGTGGTACAGGCATTGCAAGATAAAGATATAACCATTTATGGAGACGGAAAACAGACGCGTAGTTTTCAGTATATAGATGATCTGGTGGAAGGAATGATGCGTATGATGGCTACGGAAGATCATTTCACAGGACCGGTGAATATCGGTAACCCTTGCGAATTTTCCATATTTGAACTGGCTCAGAAGATACTGGAACTGACCTGTTCTCATTCTAACATTATTTTCGAACCTTTACCTCATGATGACCCTCGTCAGCGCAGGCCGGATATTACTCTGGCAAGAGAAAAGCTGGATTGGGAGCCTCACATTCATCTGGAAGAGGGGCTGACGAAAGTGATTGATTATTTTAAAAGTGTTCTGGCTAAATAATATATACCTATGACACCGGATGTAAATGTTGTAATAAGTCATTCTGAGTACACTGTTTTAGTTGTGGATGATGTGGTTTCTAATGTCTTGTTGTTAAAAGTGTTGTTAACAAACGAGAAGTTTAAGGTGATAACTGCCGGTAATGGAAAGGAGGCATTATCTCAGGCGGTCAATGCCCGCCCCGATTTGATTTTGTTGGATGTCATGATGCCCGAGATGAATGGTTTTGAAGTTGCCGAACGATTGAAAGCCGATCCGGAAACACAACATATTCCTATTATATTTCTGACAGCTTTGAATACCACCGCCGATATAGTGAAGGGTTTCAAGGTAGGTGCGAATGATTTTATATCCAAACCTTTTAATAAGGAAGAGCTTGTGATCCGTGTTACTCATCAGATATCCCTGGTTGCCGCCAAACGGATCATCATGGAGCAGACGGAAGAACTGCGTAAGATTATTATGGGGCGCGACAAGTTATATTCTGTTATCGCGCATGACCTGCGTTCACCCATGGGATCCATTAAGATGGTGCTCAATATGTTGATACTCAGTCTTCCGTCCGAACAGATTGGTAAGGAAATGTTTGATATGCTGAGCATGGCCAATCAAAGTACGGAGGATGTTTTCTCTTTGCTGGATAATTTGCTGAAATGGACTAAAAGCCAGATAGGCAAGCTGAATGTCGTTTATCAGGACTTTGATATTGTGGGGAATATTGCTTCGGTTATCGAAATTTTCAATCTGGTAGCCGGTATGAAGAATATAAAGGTGAACTTCCCGGTGCACGGAAAGATTGAGGTACATGCCGATATGGATATGATGAAGACTATCTTGCGTAATCTTCTCAGCAATGCGATCAAGTTCAGCTATAATGATTCCGAAATTCTGGTTAATGCAGGAATAGAGGGTGATAAAGTCATAGTCAGTGTAAAAGATACTGGAAAAGGCATGGGTGAGGAAGATCAAAAGAAATTGTTGAACACGGAAACTCATTTCAGCAAATACGGAACGAATAATGAGGAAGGTTCCGGATTAGGCTTGTTGTTATGTCAGGATTTCGCTGTTAAGAATGGTGGGCATTTATGGTTTGAGTCTGAAGAGGGGAAAGGTTCCACTTTCTTTTTCTCGGTAGCTTTGAAGAAGTGATTTATCAAAGTCCCACCTCCAGATATACCGGGTTATGGTCACTCATATCATAAGGAATCACCTTATATTTTATACCTTCCAATAAGGTGGAATGGAACAAGTAGTCTATCCGTAGTAAATGGTGAACCCCCCGGTAAGTGGCTCCGTACCCTTCTCCTGCGGTTTGAAATCCGTCTTTCAAGCCGCTTTTCAGCGTTTCATAAGTAAAAGTTCCCGGAGGGTCATTGAAGTCACCGCATACAATCAAGGGATATTCCGTGGCATTGATTAGCGAACTGATTTGTTCAGCCTGTCCGGCACGTCTGACAGTATTTTCCCGGAAGTTGTCAGAATAGTCCAGATAAATGGCTCTTTCCTGTTCCTCATCTTGTGCTCCCCGAGCCTGTGCTGCTTTGGAACGCATTCTGTCAAAGTTGGTAGTCTGCATGTGCACGTTGATGATGCGTATCGTCATACCTTTTACATCCAGGTCGGCCCAGATGGCTCCGTTATTGGTATTCGGAAATTCTATTGTTTGTGACTGTTTGATGGGGTAGCGGCTGTAAATGGTCTGACTCAATCCTTCGGGGATAAACGAGTAAGGGAATGTTTTAGCATACGTATTCTGTAAATCCTGTTCCGTAAAGTCGCCATTACCTCTATATTCCTGAAAACAAAGTACGTCCGTTTCCTCCTTGTTCATCATCTCGGCAAACTCTTTGGCGGAGAATCCCGTGATTTCATTTCCAAATGAGTGGACATTGTAAGTCACTATTTTCAGTCTGTTTTCGTTAGCATACTTGGTAGGGTTATAAATTTGGTACATGGAAGTGATGTATTCGTAGTTTACCATCAGCCCCGTCAATGGAATCCATAACCAATACCGGAGTCTGATGAGCCAGTAAGTAAATAATATCGTATTGACAACCACCAGTATAGGTTTGCTTAAAGCAACGTACGCGGCGAACATATTCTCTACCGGATTTATTTTACCTGAGAAATAAGCGAAGATGGAAAGTCCCAGAATGAAGATTGTGAACAGGATAGATAAAAAATAGGCAAATTTGTATACGGCTAATCTTCCCATAAATTACTTTTGTTTTAGATACTTGTTTATAGTCATTTTCAATAAGTCGGCAGATACCGGTTTGGTTAAAAAATCATTGCATCCGCTTTCTATGGCAGCTATTTTGTCTTTTTCATATGCGTATGCGCTTACAGCGATGACAGGTACGTCGGCAGACATTTCCCGGATGGCTCTGGTGGCGTCCAGACCATTGATGTTAGGCATTTTTATATCCATCAAAATCAAGTCGGGTTTGTATTGTTCATAGAATATGATAGCCTCCATGCCGTCATGAGCATGCACCAGTTTGTATATTTTTCCGATCATAGCCTCTATTAAGTCATAATTGCTTTGATAGTCTTCCGCCACTAGGATGGTCATCTCCTGATGGGAAGTTCTGCTGTTGTCTTTAACGGAAGCTGGTGGAAGTTTTTCCTCCCATTTCATATCTCCGTTTGCTGAAATGTAAGGCAATGTAAAAGTGAATGTGGTTCCGGTTTCCATTTTTGATTGTACAGCTATTTTTCCTCCTAACTTTTCTACAATGATTTTGCTGATGGAAAGACCCAGTCCTGTACCTTGCACCTGGTTGTTGGCCATGATGAAACGGTCGAATATCTTGTCTATCTTGTCATCGGAAATACCGCTTCCGGTATCGGCTATATGAAAAACAATTTCTTTTTCCGTCAATTTATATCCGAAGCTGATAGAACCTTTGGCTGTGAATTTTGTAGCATTACCTATCAGGTTGGAGAAAACCTGGAACAAGCGGTTCCTGTCTGTCGAGATAACCAGTGACGGATCGGACTCTTCGAAAACAAGCTCCACCCCAGGCTGACACCTGAAACTATACGTGTTTTTTACATCCTCACATAAAGTATAAAGGGATACAGGCGCATAGTTGAACTCCATCATGCCCGATTCAATCTTCGACAGGTCCAAAATCTCGTTGATAAGTTCCTGCAGGCGCATGTTGTTTTTTTCTACAATATCGTAATACTGCAATCTTTCCTCGGCGTTTTCCGTTTCAGCTATAATGCGTGAGAATCCTAGAATGGCATTCAACGGTGTACGGATTTCATGGCTCATATTGGCAAGGAAGGCAGATTTCAGCTGGTTGGAGCGTTCTGCTTTCCAAACAATCTCGGATGTGTTCTGTATATATCCTTCCAATACGGTCCTTTGCATATATACCTCTTTATGATATGTTTTTATTCTCATGTTGACGGTCTTTCCGTCAATAAGGAGTTTGTAGTTTATGGTATTGGAAGCATCCTTCTCCTTCAGATTTTCTTCCAGCCATTGACTGAAACGGGCCTTGTCATCAAGGTGCATATAGTTCATGTATTCATCTATGGAAATCTGTTTCTGTTCCTCATCGTTACAGAATATCCGGGTGTATCCCGAATAAGTGAAGAACCGTGTGGACGAATCGTATGCCCATAATCCTATTCTTGCGGCTTTTTCTATTTCGCACAAATCTTTTTGCTTTTTTTCCAGTTTCAGCCTGACGACACTCCGGCCTGTGATATCCCTGTATTGAAAAAGAAAATGCTCCTCATCATACTTGCTGATAATACATTTGTAGTATTTTACGTCATCTTCCAATATTAATTTGTAATTCCGTGCGGAAAGTTTGTCTCCTGCCCGTACTTTGGTGAATTCCGCATACATCTCCCGTGCCGTTTCCACAGGGAAATAAGAGAATATATTTCTCCCTATAATATCTTGTTCTTTTATAAAGAAGTCCGTCGTATTAGCCTTGAAGTCTAAACAGGTGCCGTCTTTATATACGAAAAACATAGTATCAGCCGTAATTTCCAGAATTTTGTCTGCATACTGCTTATCGTGCAATATATTACTCGGAATTTTCATATTAATAGTATGATTCTCAATATACTGTTTCTCTTAGCGAATTTAGATGCGTGATATTTGTTACTGACAGCAAATATACAAAAAAATATTGTTTATATCATTTTATATCGTAATTTTGCAAGGTAATCAATGAAAAGAAGAAATGAAAAAGATTTTGGTAGCTGAAGATACGGAAAGTAATTACCTCTTATTATCTATAATTTTAAGAAAGGAGTATGAAGTTTACCGTGCCCACGATGGGCAGGAGGCTATTGAGAAATTTGAGGGTTGCCGGCCCGATATGATTTTGATGGATATAAAGATGCCTGTTATGGACGGTTTGGAAGCTACCAGAAGAATTCGTCTGAAAGGGGGGACACTTCCCATCATAGCTCTTACCGCCAATGCGTATGACAGTGACCGTGACAAGGCTTTTGAAGCCGGATGTGACGATTATATGGCCAAGCCGATTATGGCTCCCGCTTTGCGTGAGATGATAGAAAAATATTTTGGTAAGTAAATATTATGCCCTGCGGGATTTTTCCCATGTTCCGCCGGCATGTCTTTTCAAATAGAAGAAACCTTTTATCACATTGATGTTCATGAACAGGAAATAGTAGGGAATATAAAGCAATTTGTTCTTTACGGACTTGGCAGACAGGAAGCTGCCATAAACTCCCCCGAGGTAGAATGCGGATTGCAGCAGAAGAAAAAGAAAGTAAACCGGATGGCTCTCACTACAGACAACCAGCAGGATATTCAGGGGAAAGAGCAGAAACAAGGCAACCGGGGTTACCGACCATCTCAGTACGCGGTGGGAGACATATTGAAAACTGAGGATTCCATAACGTAGAGGATTTAGCAGTTCTTTCAAACGATAGACGGACTGCAATCCTCCTGCTGAGATACGTATTTTTCTTTTCTCTTCTTCTTTCATATCGGTCGATCCGCTTTCCAAGGCATATGCCGTATCACAATATGCTATCGTATACTGCTTCATGGCGATACGCAGGGACAGCATAAAATCATCCAGTAGGGTATCTTCAGGCATTTCCTCATATAACGGGGTGCGGATGGCAAATAATTCTCCGGCAGCACCTATGGCGGAATAGAGCTGATAATCCATTTTTTTCAGCCATGATTCATATTTCCAGTACAATCCTTCTCCTCCGGAAACAGCTCCTCCGGTACTGTACATGTCTACCCGTTTTTCTCCTGCCACGCATCCCACCTGCGGATGGTTAAAACATTTTACTATCTCGCGAACGGCCTGCGGATTAATAAATGTATTGGCGTCTGTGAATATGACCAAAGGCGTGGTGACAAATCCCATTCCCCGGTTCATAGCGGCTGTTTTTCCTTTTCTTTCGGGGACGAACAATAGGGTGACATCGGGATACGCTTTTAATTTTTCATTGGTTCGGTCATTGCTGCCGTCCGTTACCCATACGATATGCAGTTTCTCTTTGGGATAATCCAGTTCGTGGCAGTTTTTCATCTTTCCGTTTACTACCTGTTCCTCATTATAGGCGGTGATGAACAGGGTGATTTCGGGCAGGGCGGTGTTGTTGCCGTTCCGGCAGGTTTCTTGCTCCGGTTCGTCCGTATCGTAGAAGAAAAGAAAACTTTGTTTTATTTTTACCAATATCCACAACAGGATTCCGTATCCCACATAGGTGTAGAATACAATGAACAGGAGGATAAAGAAGAGGATTTCAAGGGTGTTCATGCTAGTATTTCTTTATATATTTTCAATATTTCTCTGGCTGTGTTCTCCCATGAGAACCGACGGACTCTTTCTAATCCATATGCAGTTTGTGACTCATAGAATTCCGCATTTTCTTCTAAATGAAGGAGGGCGGAAGCAATTTCCTCCGGTTCGAACGGATTGACCAGAATACCCTCCGGTCCTGTGATTTCGGGCATGGCGGAAGTGGTTGAGGTGATGACGGGAGTTCCGCAGGCCATCGCCTCCAGAATGGGGATGCCGAAACTTTCGCGTAAAGACGTGTATATAAAGACGGATGCTCCACTATAAACAGCGGGTAGTTCTGTGTTTGGAATGTATCCGGGATGATACAGCATTTTTTTATTCTTGTAATCCTTGCCGGTTCAGATATTCGTCTATGATCTCTTCTTTCAGGTCGGCGATAAGCAAGGGAAGGGGCTGACGGGATTTTTTTAAATAAATACCGTATGCCTGCAATACCCTTGCCGTATTCTTCTTGGGATCGGTATTTCCTAAAAAGAACAGGTAAGGATGTTTCTTTATGTATCGGGCAGTGGTGGCTTGTGCGTTCCGTATGGGTATGAAATGTTGTGAATAGCCGTTGTGTACGGCGACAAGCAGTTGTCTGTCAATGTGCAGGAAATGACTGATGCGGTTGCATTCAAAATGAGAAACGGTAATGATTCTTTTGCATCTAGTAAGAATTTGGGGAACAATGATTCTTCGGTAGAAACGTCCCAGTCTTTGGTACATGGACTGGTTCTTGCCTTTGTTTTTTTTCTAGAAAGATAATGTCGTGCAGTGTAAGCACCAGTGGAATGTTTCCATACACAGGGGCAGTGTTACTTGTGCAGTGCAGCAGGTCGGGTTTGATTTTTCTCAAAGCCAACGGCAGTCCTATCTGTTCCCAAAGCGGATAGGACGGCCAGTTGACGGTCACGATATGCACGTTGGCGGATTCCTGCAAACAAATATCATCCCCCGGGCTGACCAGTATGAAGTATTCGTTTTGTTTGTCTATCTTTTGCAGTTCCCGGATGGTTTCCAGAGCTACATAGTCCATGCCATGCTTTTCTTTTCTGAAGATGCGTTGGGCTTCTATTGCTATTTTCATCTGTCGTTACTTTATCAGGTTAGAATCTTCGTCCTCGTAATTGTTTTTGCTATAGAAAAGAGCCGTGAAGCTTCTTAAACCTTTTATGGCTCGTTTTTTGAAACTGCTAAACAGGGATCCGTCGGCCGAGACAGTACCATAGCCGGTAAGGACACGGGCTTTGCGGGCGGTGACGAATCTTAATTTTCCGTATTTTTTCAATGCCAGTGCCAGGGAGCCGTCTTCTCCGCGGAGTATGTCTGTCCGGAATCCTTCTTTCCGGGCTGTTTCCGTGTGGAAGGCAAAAGCCATTCCACGTACATTGAGTTCCGGTCTGTTCAGATTTTGTATTTTCAAATAGAGATCACGTAGTGTTTCATAGAAGAAAAGTCCTAAATGATGTTCATTAGGAAGAAAACTCCACAGGGCGTATGCACCTGCCACTTCTTTGTCCTGTAAGACCTTTATCATGGTACTGATGTACTGGGGCGGATAAAGTGTGTCGGCGTCTATGCAGAGATGATACTTCCCCCGGGCATGGTTCAGTCCGCATTGCCGGGCAAAACCGGGACCTTTCCGGTATTCATTGAAGTAAGTGACTCCTAATTCTTTTAGTACCTCTTCGGTGTGGTCGGTAGAATGATTATTGATGACTAGTATTTCTACAGGATAGTTATGTTGGTTTTCACATAAAGACCACAGGCAGCTCAATATCCTCTTTTCTTCATTATGGGCGATGGCGACCACCGAAACCAGCGGAGCATGAGTTGCAAGCTGCCGGATCTTGTCTTTCACTTGGTTGATAACCGCTTGTGGGGCTTGGGTGAAAGGCTTGTCATAGATGGATAAATAGTCAGCGTACCACTTCATGCGTTTTTATATATTCGGACAGTGTGACCGGATTCCGGTGATTACTGAATCGTGATTTGAATTTGTTTTTGAGGATATAGAACAGGGCTTGAATCATCTTCTTCATTTCCGTCAGGGCGGAACGGCGGGGATATAGTTTCTCCACCATTTCCCGGTTCCATTTGTTGAGGAAGAAAGAGGAGTAGTATTCATCTTCGGGATTGACTAGTATCTCCACTTCATCTTTCCACTCATAACGGTTCAAGGTTATATCTCCTTCCGTCAGCCACAGCAGTTTGTAGGGGAGGGATTGGAAAGGCAGATAATTCAGGAATAATTCTCCATAGTCGTTTTCATAGTTTCCCGGCATCTTGTTCTTTTCATAGAAGACCAGTTTGTTGTCTATATCCAATATAACCCATTTATGTGATTTTTTGGGAAACAAGTATTCGCCCAGCAGACTGGGAGTTTCTATGTATCCCCGTCGGGCTACCCTGCATAATTCCTTGACAAAAGCTTCGGGATGTTCCACGTGTTCCAATACCTGATTGCATATTACGTAGTCAAACTCCTTGTCTTTGAAGGGCAGTTTTTCTCCATCGGCATGTACAAAGGTCTGATGCGGGTATATTTTCACGTCACCGCAGCGGTGGTAATTGGTGTCAATAAATTTTCGACTATCACGTTGGAGCGATATGTCGGATTATGGCCCGGACCTATCTCCAGCACTTTGTCGTTTTTATTTATATGGATGTCTCCTCTGTCGTAGGGGGAATCTGTTTTCATTGTTTTGTTCCGTTTAATAAGTTGTTGAATAGCTGAATCCATTGTTGCATTATTACATCTTCAGCAAAACGTTGTACATTGATGCGGGCTTTTTTCCCCATTTCTTTTCTTATTTGTTCGTTCTCAATCAGATAATTTATTTTTCGGCCAGTTCTTCTGTTTTTCCATTTTCGACCAATAGTCCGTCTTCCCCGTCCCGGATGATGTCTTTAGGTCCGCACGGACAGGCGAATGACACGGCAGGTACTCCGCACGCCATTGCTTCCGCTATGACCATTCCGAATCCCTCAAATCTGGAACTTGATACAAAGATAGAACTTTCATGGTATTTACAGAGCATATCCGGGGTTGCATTTTCAAGAAAAAGGTTCTTTAATTTCCATTTTCCGGCCAGTACTTGATATGTAGTCTTGTCTCCTTTGCCATATATATGTAATTCCCAGTCCGGATGCCGGTTACAGACTTTGCTCCATGCTTCCAGTAACAAATCGAATCCTTTTTGATAAGTATATCTTCCGGCTGCGGTTATCCGTTTATTGTTCAAGTCGCTGAATGTTCCGGATTGAAAGGGTAGAGGGTTGCTGATAACTTTTACATTTTGCAGTTCGGGCCAGTTGGCTCTGTCTTCCTCACTCAGTACAACGAACTTGTCCAGCTTTTTTAAATGCCTCACCAGACTTTTCATCCATAATTTGGCAAAAAGTTCCTTGATGAAGTTGCTTTCGTTCTTTTCAAAGTTACGATAGTTTTTCCGGTTTACGTGTAGCTCCCCTATCTTTTTGCTTCCATCTTTGAGGGAAGTGATAAAGTTTATTTCCCGTCGTAGCAAAGAAACTGTGATGTCCGGTTTGAGGTGAGACAAGGCGGCAGAGGAGCGTTGCGTCGGTATATTCTTTGTTTTTTCAGATAAACCGGCACTTTTTTCCAAAGAGGAAGTTCCCATAATTCTTCAAAGTCTATATTCAGTTGGATGATTTTTACTTTGGGCGATAAAGTATAGCAGGGAGGCTTGCCTTTTCCGTCAGTCAGCAAAAATATATATGTCATAATTACCATTCTCCGCTAGATAATTGGCTTTGGTGGTCAGTACCCTTTCCACTCCTCCGGGGATATGGAGAGAGGGGGTACAATAGGCGATTCGGATCATAGGCGGGAGTATTACAGGTTGTTTATTACTTTCATCATTTGTTCTTTCCATGACAGGTTTTTAATGGAATCCCTTATTCTGCAAGGAGACAGATCCAGTTCCATATAGAACCGGATAAGCCGGCGGATATCTATGGGACTTTCATCGGCTGGAACTTTCAGTATATAAGGCATCTTGTCAAAGTCTCCATCTGTTTCTGAATATACAAAAGGTATTCCCCGTGCTGCATATTCTCTGTTTTTTAATGTTTTGATTTTGTCGATGCCGCTGCGGTGGCGTGCCAGACTGCCGATGGCAAAGTCTGCTTCGTTGAATAATTCGTCTAGTTCCTCATTCATTTTTGTCCGTGGAAGATGACATATTTCTCTATATGATATTTGTTGATAAGTTCATAAAATCCGGGAGCGTGTTGTGAGTCATGCATTTCGGATTTCCATATACCGCCTGCGATGTGGAAAAATACGGTTGTGTTTGCCGGGTTTTGGTAATATTTACCCAAACCGTCTATCAGGCGGTCGTAACCGTGCCAATAATGTACTTCGGCCACTCCTAATAGATGAATGACAGAGGTATTTTTAGAAAGCATCTTTTTCAGCGGGATGGAATCAAAGTCAACTCCATTGGATATCTGAATGGTACGTTGGCCGAATATACGGTGATAGTCTGAGAAAGTGACGATGGCGTTCACGTGTTTTGCCAGTGTCTTTCGGAATACTTTATCCACCTGTATCCCCAGGCGTGTGGTCAGTGGAAAACCGGTGTATTCGCTGTCGTAAGGATAGGTGGGTATTTCCATCGCTATTTTAATTCCGGCTTTCCTTAGTTTGCTGAACAGCCGGATGGTGAACGGATTTGCATTATGGAAAGAGCGTACGTAGATTAATTCCACTTGATGTGTTACAGCATAGCGGTATATGCATTGGTAGGAAACTCTCCTTTTCGCCGCAGCTGGTTTGCCTGTTCCGTAGTCGTCTATTATTTCATCGTTTATCATCCTTACCCGGTGGCCGTTGTCCGCTATGCTGTATGTGCATAAACTGACCCGGTGTCCACATGTTTCAAAGCCTTTAACCTGATACAGGATCTTTTTGCTGATGCCGCTGTAAGGGGATAGTCCGTGGAAAAGGAGATAGATGATATTCATAGTCGGGTAGTTGTTAAAGTGTTGAATAGTTCATCCCACAGTTTCATCACTTCTTCGCGTAAATAACGTTGGATATTCTTTTGGGCCTGCTTTCCCATCCGTATGCGTTTGTCCGTATCCTCTATCAGCCGGCATATCGCGTCAGCCAGTTCGTCTGTGTTTCCGTTCTTCACCAGTATTCCGTCTTCTTCCGGAGTGATAATCTCGGCAGGTCCGTATGGACAGTCGAATGAAATGCAGGGAACACCACATGCCATCGCTTCCAGAAGTGCCATCGGTAATCCTTCAAATCGTGAACTCATGACGTATATGGAACTTTCCAGATATTTTTCTTGAATGTTTTTTGTCGGAGGGCATAGTGAAAAACTGTTTTCTATATGATGCTTTTCAATAAGCTCTTGCAGACTGTTCCTATCCTGTCCTTCTCCGTAAATGCGGATATGCCAGTCGGGATGCTTCTGATTGACTTTGATCCAAGCTTCAATCAGGCGGTCATACCCCTTCTGTTCGCTGTATCTTCCTATGCTGATGATTCTTTTTTCCAGGCAGGAACTCCCTTTTTGGGGTGAGAAAGGTAAGAAGTTTGGTATGACACAAGCCTTCTTCACTTCTTTCCAATTATCCGCATCATGTTGTGTCAGAACAACCAGCGCGTCCAGTTTTTTTACAGCTTCCTCCTGTTTCTTTCTCCAATGCCGTGCGATTTGCTTGTATGGGAATCCCCGTTGTTCCATCAGATGCAGGTTACGAGTGTACGGTTTAGCTATATGGGATTCTCCTATTTTTACGCTTCCATCGTCCAGTTGTGTCAGAAAATCCAATTCTCGGCCCAATGTGCTGATGACGATATCCGGCTTCAAGGTTTTCAGCCAATACTCCAGCTTCTTTCTGTACAGGTACATCAGGGTAAAATAATAATACCCTCTTACTAACAGGTTGTGATGATACTGTCTGTCAAAATCAATCGCTATGTCAATGTGCCTGATTCTGGGAGATATCGGGAAAACGGGCGGTCGTTCTTTTTGTGAATCTGTGATAATAAATACATCCTGATGCATTTCGTCAGCCAGATAGTTCGCTTTTTGGATGATGCTCCGGTCTGCGCCTCCCACGGTGCATAGTGCTGTGTATAGATAAACGATGGTCATTTTTCAGTCAGTTTATGAAACAACATTTCCCATTGCGGCATGATGTTTCGGAGTGAGTAGCGTTTTATATTTTGTTTAGCTCTTTTGCCAAAAGCTTTTCTTTCTGCTTCATGTTCTATCAAGTGGCAAAGAGCGTTGGCAAATCCTTGTATGTCTCCGTTTTTAACGAGGAGTCCGTCTTCCTGGTTTCTGATGATTTCCGATGGACCGAAAGGACAGTCGAAAGAAACACAAGGAACACCCAGACTCATGGCTTCGATCAAGACCAGTCCAAAACCTTCGTAATTGGAGCTTAGGGCCAGAATGGAACTGTTCAGGTATTCTTGCGTTATGTTTTGTGTAAAAGGATGAATTGTGATGGAGTGTTCCAGCTTTCTGTCTTTAATCTGCCGGGCTAAGCTATCCTTATAAAATCCTTCACCAAATATATCCAGTATCCAGTCGGGATGGCGTTTCTGCACGATATTCCATGCGTCGATCAGTCTGTCGAATCCTTTTTGCCAGGTCAGTCTGCCTGCCGCTATTACACGGGGAGCTTCACAAGAGCTGATTGTTTGTATATCAATAGAGGTGGTGTTCGGAATGATATGTATATTCGGATGTTGTCCCCACATGGCGGCATCTCCTTGTGTCAGTGTTACTATAGCATCGCTGTATCGTTTTACATCACGGAAACATTGGTAGCTGACGTATCTGTCTTTTATATCTTTAAAAAAACTCTTTTTGCGGTTTGCAGGTATCCGGGTGTATATTTTGGCGCAATGCGATTCAATGATTTTCTTTGCCTTGCAGTTTAATTTACAGATCAAATCCGCTTTGAAACTGGTATTTCCTGATATGATATCGGGATTGATGAACTTGATCTCTTTTTTTAATTTTTGTTCGAA
>ENA-OQJB01000119-OQJB01000119.1-human-gut-metagenome-genome-assembly--contig:-NODE-119-length-47906-cov-4.585676_pt1 | contig 47906 bp, 33 predicted proteins | sample MGYA00242599_ERZ504765 | MGnify/ENA primary metagenome ERZ504765 (study PRJEB26092, sample SAMD00036354) | human gut metagenome | host: Homo sapiens | study: EMG produced TPA metagenomics assembly of...
TAATCTAACTAAATAACAGGAAAACAGGAGAGGTTTTAACTTCCCTAAAAAGACATGTACATAATGCATGGGTGGGAAGGAAAAATAAGAATATGTAAACAATATTCTACAAAAAGATAGAAGACTGGGAGAGTTGAACGAAAAAATCAAGAGAAAAGCTCACGTAAAGCAAAGCTTTTTCTCTTTGATTTTTTTAGAAAGAGGAACATTTACTGAATATCCCTAAAAAAATCCTCCCAGTTTATTAACCGAGAGGATTTTTTATTGTTGATTATTGAATCAATTATTTTTATTTGGATTCTTCCGAGCTTTGAAGCATCTGGAACAACTTATCCAGTTTCGGAGCCATGATAATCTCCGTACGGCGATTCTTGCTTCTTCCTTCTATTGTTTCGTTATCATCAACAGGCATATATTCACCGCGGCCGCTAGGCTGAATCTGCAAAGGATTTACATTGTAATTCTTGATGAGGATACGAACTACGGAAGTGGCACGGATCACACTCAAATCCCAGTTATCCTTGAATTGTACAGTATTGATCGGTTTGTTGTCCGTATGTCCTTCGATAAATACGTCGATGTCCGTCTGTTTGTTCAGTACTTCGGCCAGTTTGCCGAGAGCTTCCTCTCCACGTTTGTCCAGGCGGGCACTTCCTGACTGGAATAATAATTTGTCGGACATCGCTACATATACTTTTCCGTCTTTCTCGCGAACGGTCAGCTCGTCGGTGCTAAAACCAAGTAATGCGTCTTTTACATTACTCAAGAGATTTTGTACCTTATCATTCTGCGCCTTAATCATGTCCTGCAATTCATTGATCGTGCGTTCTCTTTCGTTCAGCTCATTTTTCTTTTGGCTCAACAGCGCATTCAGTTTTTCCTGTTCAGTCATGTTGACATTCAACATACTCTGATACTGGCGGATACTGTTCCCCATCTTGGTCGTATCACGCAAGAGGTTTTTGACTTGTGCCGATAGCTGGTTACCAACTTCGCGGGAGTTATTCAACAACCCTTGCAGACTGTCTTTGCTTGCGGTGGCTGCCATCTCTGCAAGCATGAACTTCTTTTTGTTACACACGAAGTACACAATAGGAGCGTAAGTAAAGTAAATAAAGTAATTTTCTTCATTGTGTTTTATATTTTAAGTGGGTATGTATAATCAGCTTTGCAGAAACTCACAAAGTTTCTGTACAGCCAGTGCACGGTGGCTGATTTGGTTCTTGATATCATTTCCCAATTCGGCAAAAGTCCGGTCATAACCTTCAGGCATGAATACAGGATCGTAGCCAAATCCGGAATCACCACGTTTTTCTTTGATTATTTCGCCTTTTATCACTCCTTCAAAGAGATACTCCTTTCCGTCCAGTATCAACGAAATAGCGGTGCGAAATTGCGCTTTACGGTTTCCTTTCCGTCCAGTTCGTGAAGAAGTTTGAGCATATTAGCCTGGGCGTCGTGTCCTTCACCTCCTGCATAGCGGGCGGAATAGACTCCGGGAGCTCCGTTCAAGGCTTCCACTTCCAATCCCGTATCATCGGCAAAACAATCCAGATGATAGTTTTTGTAGATATAGGAAGATTTTAATAACGCATTTCCTTCCAGTGTTTCAGCAGTTTCGGGAATATCCGCTTGGCAACCGATATCATTGAGACTTAATAATTCCACTTGATCTCCCAGGATAGCGGCCACTTCTTCCAGTTTATGAGCATTATTGGTAGCAAATACAAGTTTGCGTTTTATCATCTTATTTTTTGTTTTAACAGGGTTGTTCACTACTTATCAACCGGTTATTATTTCACTTTCAGCTTATCGAATCCTTCGCCATACACACCGATAACGGAACTTTGAGAGATAAAAGCATTCGGATCAATGCGTTTTACCAAACGGAAAATTTCGAGTGACTGACGTTTCTTGGCAAGTACTACCAACACTTTCACATTGGTTTTACTGTACCATCCCGTACCGTCGAGTACCGTTACTCCCCGGTCGGCGTCTTTAATGATACGGTCGGCTATTTCATCATATTTCTTGGAGAAGATGAAGAATTGAACCGATTGACGGGCACTGTTGATAATCCAGTCGAGCACAACACCAATAATAAACAGGGTGACAAAACCGAAAATAACCCGGCGCCAATCATGAAATATAAAGTAACAGGAGCTGATAATGAATACATCACAAATCATAATCATTCGCCCGAGTGATACATCTTTGTATTTATTGACGATGGCTGCGATAATATCTGTTCCACCCGTACTTCCATTGTAGTTGAAAGTGATACCGAGGCCTACACCGCACATGGCTGCACCAATAATACAGGCCATGAAATCCTGTCCTGTACCGAGCAACAGCGGCTTACCGTCCGGCGTCATATCCGGTGCTTCTACGTAATTGTTCACCACCAACTGGAATAACCAAAGCAGAAAAGTCAGCGTAAAAATAGCATAAGTCGTTTTTATACTGAATTTCGGACCCAATATCCGGATGGCAAACGTCATCAGAACTGCATTGATAATGAAGTATGACCACTGAATTGGAAATCCTGTTGCATAATAGATAATAGCTCCGATACCGGTAGTTCCTCCGGTAGTTATCTGATAAGGTAACAGGAATGCAGCCCATCCCAAAGAATAGCTTATCAATCCGAGAGTGATATAGATGTAATCTTTCACTTCTCTCATTATTTCCGCTTTTGTCAGTTTATGCATGGATTTTAAGTTCAAGTATTAAGTAATAAGTATTAACCTGACGGATATATTTGGAAAACGACTATGGATAATACTTATTACTTAATACTTATTGTTTTATACTTAATACTTTAAATTACAACGTTTACAATCTTTTTCGGAACGACAATGATCTTTTTCGGAGTCTTGCCATCAATCCACTTCTGTGAACGTTCGTCTGCCAATACTGCGGCTTGGATAGCGTCCGAAGCTTCATCTGCTGCAAATTCCATATTGAAACGTGCCTTTCCGTTGAAAGAGATGGTATAGTTGATAGTATCTTCTTTCAGATATTCTTCGTTGTATGCAGGCCATTGGGCGTCGCATACGGAAGTTTCGTGTCCCAATACATCCCACAACTCTTCGCAGACATGTGGAGCGAAAGGAGCGAGAGTGATAACGAGCTGTTCCAGAATCTCTTTTTTGCTACATTTCAGGTTGAAGAGTTCGTTTACGCAAATCATGAATGCGCTGATAGATGTATTGTAAGAGAACTGTTCAATATCACCTGTCACCTTCTTAATCAATTTATGAAGGCTTTTCAATTCTTCTTTCGTTGCAGGTTCGTCTGTCACCAGATATTCGTCTGTACGGCTGTAGAACAACGACCAGAATTTACGGATAAAACGGTGTACACCGTCGATTCCGTTTGTATCCCACGGTTTAGACTGTTCTACCGGGCCAAGGAACATTTCATACATACGAAGTGTATCCGCACCGTATTTCTCAACAATCATATCCGGATTGACTACATTGAACATAGATTTACTCATCTTTTCAACTGCCCATCCGCAAACATATTTTCCGTCTTCGAGGATAAATTCGGCTGTTTTATATTCAGGACGCCATGCTTTGAATGCTTCCAAATCCAAAACATCATTGGATACGATATTTACATCCACATGGATAGGAGTAACTTCGTACTGATCTTTCAGGTTCAGCGAAACGAAAATATTGGTATCTTTGATACGATATACAAAGTTGCTGCGGCCTTGAATCATTCCTTGGTTTACTAACTTTTGGAAGGGTTCTTCCATTACAGACACACCCATGTCATACAGGAATTTATTCCAGAAACGAGAATAAATCAAGTGACCTGTTGCATGTTCGGTACCACCTACATATAGGTCTACATTTTTCCAGTACTGGTCAATTTTCGGATCAACTAATGCCTGATGGTTATGCGGGTCCATGTAGCGGAGATAGTAAGCCGAAGAACCGGCGAATCCCGGCATGGTGTTCAGTTCCAGCGGGAAGACGGTTACATGGTCGATCTTCTCATTTTCTACGACACATTTGTTTACTGTATTCCAAGCCCATTTAGTTGCGTGTCCCAATGGAGGCTCACCTGTTTCGGTAGGCAGGAATTTAGCGACTTCCGGAAGTTCCAGCGGCAGGCTGGCTTCGTCAATTATATAGGGCATTCCGTCTTTGTAGTAAACAGGGAACGGCTCACCCCAGTAACGTTGGCGAGAGAAAATAGCGTCACGCAGACGGTAGTTCACTTTCACACGACCCAGATTGTGCTCTTTTACATATTTCTTGGTTGTCTCTATCGCTTCTTTGATGGTCAGTCCGTTCAATGAAAGATCACAGTAAGGAGTGACATCAAGACGCGGAGAGTTGCAAACAATGCCTTCTTTTGCATCGAAACTTTCTTCGCTTACATCACAGCCTTCTACCAACGGACGGATTTCTAATCCGAAATGTTTGGCAAATGCGTAGTCGCGGCTATCATGAGCAGGTACAGCCATAATAGCTCCTGTTCCGTATCCGGCCAGTACGTAATCGCTGATCCATACGGGTACTGCTTCACCTGTGAACGGATTGATAGCATACGAACCGCTGAATACACCGGTAACACTACGGTCGGCGATGCGTTCACGTTCCGTACGTTTTTTGGTACGGTCGAGGTAAGCGTCTACTTCTGCTTTTTGTTCAGGAGTCGTTAATTGTACCACCAATTCACTTTCCGGAGCTAATACCATAAAGGTAACACCGAACATGGTATCTGCACGAGTGGTGAAAATTGTGAATTCGAGATCACTGTCTTTTACTTTGAATTGCACTTCAGCACCTTCCGAACGTCCGATCCAGTTTCTTTGGGTTTCTTTCAGAGAATCTGTCCATTCGATCGTGTCCAATCCATCAAGCAAGCGTTGTGCATACGCAGATACACGCAAACACCATTGGCGCATTTTCTTCTGGATAACAGGAAAACCGCCACGTTCGCTGACTCCGTCTACTACCTCGTCGTTAGCCAGTACAGTTCCTAACTCGGCACACCAGTTTACCATCGTTTCGCCCAGATAAGCGATGCGGTAGTTCATCAGGATTTCTTGCTTTCTTTTCGCTTTTGGCGTTCCACTCTTCGGCAGTAAAGCTGATATCTTCGCTGCAAGCGGCATTGAGTCCTTCGTTTCCGTAGATGGCGAAGGCTTTTTCCAGTTCTTCGATAGGACGGGCTTCCTGTTCATCGTTACAATAATAGCTGTTGAACATTTTTTGGAAGGCCCATTGGGTCCAATGATAATATTCCGGGTCGCAAGTACGGATTTCACGGTTCCAGTCGAAAGAGAAACCTATTTTGTCCAACTGCTCGCGGTAGCGGTTGATATTGTTGACGGTAGTGATAGCAGGATGCTGTCCGGTCTGGATAGCATATTGTTCTGCCGGCAAACCGTAAGCGTCATATCCCATTGGGTTGAGTACATTGAAGCCCTGCAGTCGTTTGTAACGGGCGTAAATATCCGAAGCAATGTATCCCAGCGGATGACCTACGTGTAGACCAGCTCCTGATGGGTAAGGAAACATGTTTAGTACATAAAATTTTTGCTTCGAATCATCTTCCGTAACTTGGTAGGTTTTTTCTTCTACCCACCTTTTCTGCCACTTCTTTTCAATTTCTCTGAAATTGTACTCCATAGTGATAAAGTTTTTATTTATAGTGATTTATACTGTTATTTCTAATTCGAGGCACAAATTTACGTGTTTATTTTCAGATAACCACGCTTTCCCTATTGACTTTCTTCTTTTTATTTTGTATATTTGAGGTCAATAATAATAAAGAAATAACAATGAAATATATAAATTTTATTACATAAAGTTCAATAGGTTAATATGCGAATTGCATAACGAGGATAACGAATGGGCAAGAAACTGTGAAGGTTCTTGCCCATTTTTGTTGCAATAATTCTATTTTAGGTATTGAAAGTGTCAAAAAAGAGTTTATAATAAACTTGGATACCGTTTATAATAAACCTCTTCGTTATTTATTAAAAACTTGAATAGAGTTTATTCGATTTCGGGACTTTCGTGTAAAGAAGAAAGAATGATTGCAATGAATAACCGGCATCTTCTTTTCTTCTTTAATAAATAATTTATACAATATACAGAATGAGTGTATTGGTTATATTATTTTACAATATATCATTGTTTTGCTCGATAATCGATCACTCAATGTACAAAGCTCCTGTCGTCTGTTCAATCAGATTGGACTTATGAGTCAGTTCCGGATTGAATAGAAACCATCATTGAGTCAAAAAAAATGCAGAAATCGTCTGTCATATCATATAATTCTGTAATTTTGTTGTGCAAGCCCTGTAAAACTAAAACAGCATTTCCAAGTTAATCTTTTAATACTAAAAAATACATATAAGTATGAAAATGAATCTTCATTGTTTTGCGAATCTTATCCCGATAATGATTCTCGCGCTTTTCTCGAATAGCGGACTGATAAACGCAACCGAAGTCGGAAAACGTACTGACGCATTGGAAGCATCAGCCTGGAACGAATCCAAATGGATTTCAGCAGTAGATGCCCCTGTAGTGAAAGGACATAACGACGATCGCGCAGCCGATGGCGCGAGTTGGTTCGTGTCCACCGTGAAAAATGAACAGAAAATTGTCTCCGCCAAGTGGATGACCGCTGGACTGGGAGTTTACGAGTTGTATGTGAATGGGAAACCCGTAGGCGAGGAATTTCTGAAACCGGGCTTCACACACTATGCCAAGACCAAACGTTCTTTCACTTATGATATTACAGACATCATCCGTACCAAGCTAAACGCCGAGAACATGCTTTCCGTACAGGTAACGCCGGGATGGTGGGGTGACAAAATCATAACTCCCGGAGGATATGACGGCATGATAGGCAAGAAATGTGCCTTCCGTGGTGTACTGGAACTAACTTTTTCTGACGGAAGTAAGAAGCGTTACGGTACTGATCTTAAAAATTGGAAAGCCGGAATTGCCGGCCCAGTGAAACATGCTGGTATCTTTGACGGAGAAGAGTATGATGCACGCGAGCCGATGGGCTACGAATGCGTGGAGAAACTCTCCACGCCCGAAGAGAACACCGAATTCTCTGGCGATATCCTGCCTTCGGATGGAGCGGAAGTTTATCTGCGTACTGATCTCGCACTTGCTCCTGTCAAAGCATACATTTGGAAGAATGTAGAAGGAGCAAAGGAGAATGAGTTCGGTAAGGTAATTATCGCCCGTGAGTTCGCATCGGGTACGGAAATGACCGTAAGTCCGGGAGAGACGTTAGTGGTGGACTTCGGACAAAATTGTGCCGGCGTACCTTCTTTCGTATTCAAAGCCGCCGAGGGAACGGTGCTGACCTGCCTTCCTGCAGAGCTGCTCAATGATGGCAACGGTGCCAAGATTCGTGGCATGGACGGTCCGGAAGGAAGCTGCCATCGCGAAAACCTGCGCATCCCCCACACCGGCATCCGTCTGGATTACACCTTTGCTGGCGGAGATAACTATGTGGCCTATTATCCTCACTGCACCTTCTTCGGTTACCGCTATGTCTCCATAACTGCCACCGGGAATGTTGCCATCAAGTCGTTGAAGTCCATCCCCGTTACTTCCATCGCAAAGGAACTGGAGACCGGCACTATCACCACAGGCAACGACCTTGTGAACAAGCTCATCTCCAACACTTATTGGGGACAGCTATCCAACTACCTGTCCATACCCACCGACTGTCCGCAACGCGACGAGCGTCTGGGCTGGACAGCAGACACACAAGTGTTTGCAGAAACCGGTACGTTCTTTGCTAACACCATGAAGTTTTTCCATAAGTGGATGCGTGACATGCGCGACACTCAAAACAGTTTGGGCGGATTCCCCGGAGTGGCTCCCTTGGCACAATACGGTGATGAGAAAATGCGTTTGGGTTGGGCCGATGCCGGAATCATCGTGCCCTGGACGGTATGGAAGCAATTCGGTGACACGCAAATTATTGAGGAGAGCTGGAACGCCATGGACCTGTTTATGAACCACATCAACGACACCAAGTATAACCACGAGACTCTCTGCGGTGAGAATGGCAACTACCAATGGGCCGACTGGTTGAGCTACGAACCGCTGGAAAGTTGTAGCGGACTGGCTTTCTCTCCCCAAGGTCCGCTTCCTGAAGCCGTCAGCTATTGGAACTATTTGAGCGCTTCCTACTGGGTGATAGATGCTTTCATGATGCGAGATATGGCTGCCGCCACCGGTCGCGATGCCGCCAAGTACCAGCAAATGGCCGATTCGGCAAAGGCATACATCAAAGAGAATTTCCTCAATGAGGACGGTACTTTCAAAACCGCCATCCTCAACACTATGCAAACTCCTGCCTTGTTCGCCTTGAAAAACCAGCTTTTGGAAGGCGAACCCAAAGCGAAGATGATAGACCGCCTGCGTGAAAACTTCGCACAACACGATCTTTGTTTGCAGACCGGGTTTCTGGGTACATCCATCCTCATGGCTACCCTCACGGAGAATGGTATGGAAGACATTGCCTATGAACTACTCTTTCAACGTAAGAACCCAAGCTGGCTGTATTCTGTGGACAATGGAGCCACCACCATTTGGGAACGGTGGAACAGCTATATGATAGACAAAGGAATGGGACCACGCGGCATGAACAGCTTCAATCATTATGCCTACGGATGCGTATGTGAATGGATTTGGGAAACTGTTGCCGGCATCGCAGCTGATCTTGCCACCCCCGGCTTCAAACATATCATTATGAAGCCCATTCCAGACAAGCGATTGGGACACGTAACTGCCGAATACCGTTCCGCCGCCGGACTCATCAAGAGTGCCTGGAAATACGAAGGAGATACCTGGATTTGGGAATTCACCATTCCTAAGGGTGTTACCGCTACCGTAACCCTTCCCGGAGAGATGAAGTCAAAGGAGTATGGAAGTGGAACTTACAAGGTGACTAAATAAAGTATGTAATTGCGATAGTTTCTCATGTAGAAATTGATATTAAGGAGATGTGTAGAAACTCTCTTTTTAACGTGATTACCCTCATTACAGCTATCTGTGATGAGGGTAATTATTCATTTTTACAATATACGGTTTATATCTTCTCTTTCTCTTCTTTTTCTATCATCTCATCGTAATACGCCATGCGTGCGGCACATTCCCGAATAGTTACTTCGCGGAGCACCTCTGTTCGTGCCAGCATATACTCGTATTGCTCTTTGCTAACGGTGAACAGTCGATTATATCGGGCTTCGATATATGCTCTGCATAATTTATCAAATGCTTTATTATCTTCGAAAGTATGAGTTGGAAACACATTTGCGAATTCTCGTGAACAGCTCCTGACCATTGCTCCCAGCACTTTCAATTCATGAGATTTAGGGCGAATGCCGCTATACACGAGCGTAAACGTTTTGTAGTAACGTTCGCAGGCTTGATGTAATTCAAATGAACCTAGTTTATAATTCTCTTCTTCTTTATCCAAATGTCCATGTCTTAAGAATCCTTCTGCTAAAGGAAAACATTCTGCATATTCTTCCTCTGCATATTGCTTAATCTCCCGATACGGTAATTTCTCTGGTTTGCCAATCTGAAACGTGCCGTCGTTATACAACAGAATACCGTCTTTTATAATCTCATAGAAGAAATAATGCTTCCTTCTTATAGCTCGATTAATGGTCGTCGGGTTTTCTACAATAATACTAGGCGGTGCCGGATGCCGCTTTCCTTCCATTCTTGTATCATATTTAGGAACGATCACCTCGCGCGCATGCCTCTCTGCTTTATTTGCGTCTCTCGTATCACATATCACCAGAATATCCAAATCACTTTGGTAGTAAGTAGTCCCTCCACGTTCGTCGTATGTTTCATCCCAAATGACATATTTTCCCCGTGCATAACTTCCATACAAGATAATCATACGCACATTCGTAAGATTCGACAATATCAATTCTTGCAACACTGCCAACTCTTCTTGCGTGCGTTTGGGCAAACGTTTTATTGATCTTTTCATATTGTTAGCCTATCTGTTAAACCTCTTCACATATCGGCATATCCATTCCTTTGTATACAACCACAATCTTATGAAGCTGTGTAGTGCCGACTGCTCTCTTTACCGTATCAGTGTCAGCATAACGATTCGCTTGGTCAATAGCTTCCAGTCGTAGTTCTTCCACGCGGCTTTCGGGATCTTTATACTTGGCATACTTCAGTTCTACAATATAGCTGTGCTTCATGTCGGAATAGATATCCAGTAGCGGACAGAGGAAAATATCGACATAACCTGCCTGTGTGTCCTGTTCGGAAATGGGACGGTAGAAACGGTTTTGTGCCGTCATGGCAAGCGTAAAGCCGTGGACAAAAAATTCACCTTTCTGCTTGTCGCGCTGGGAAGTGTAGTGTTTCAGGCAGTCAGCAATATAACCGAAATAGGCTTTCCAATCGCCATCGTAGGCAAGAGCACTGGCAAGTTCGTTTTTTTCGTAACTACTGAAATTGAGTTCGGCTTCGTTATAGGTACTTAGCAGATAAGTGTAGATTTGTTCGCGGACTACCTGATTAGGGATGGTGAGTTTGGTCTTTCCTTTATACGTGCCGCTAATGGTGAGCATACCGAAATAGTAGAGCAGGCTCACAAAGTTGTCGGGGTTGGTAATATTGACGGCAGGAAAACCTTTTTTCAGTTCTCCGGTGACATAGCCTTCGCTCACCAATGTTTGTATGATGGAGGCATCATGAGCAAACTCTTTGTCCTTCCGGATGAGCATACGCAATTTTTCGTAATCGATACGGATATTGTCTTCTACCATATCCCGGGGGGCTTTGCCTCGTTGAATATAATTCTTGACGAAGTAGAGCACCATATTTGAGTTGTACATGGTGGTTTCGCCATAACATTCTTCCGCAAAGCAGTAGTTGTCATACCAGGGTTTCATTATTTCTATCAATTCGTCCACACTGTGGTTGAATGGACTGGTGGTAGAATAGTAAGTGAGCATTTGGCGCACTTCTTCTTCCGTGAAACCTATCATCTCGTTGAATTCCGGCGTGAGCGAGTAGTTGGTTCCGATGTTGAAACCGCTTGTGAGGTCGTCCATTGTCACGGGGCTTACACCGGTAATGAAACAACGCTCGATACTGGAATAAGTTCCAGCTTTAATTTTATTGAAGAAGGCGCGCAGATAACCTTCGCCATGTGTTTCGTCCGTATAGCGGTGCAGGCTTTCTATATCCGAGAGGATGGCATTGGTGAAATGGTCGTATTCGTCAATAAAAAGGTAAATACGTTGGTTGGTCTTATTACATTCTGTGAATAGGTATTCAAATTGTTCGACAGCTCCTTCTTTTTTGTCGAGTTCTTCCTTGATGCCTTTGGGGAGATAGTCGGCGTAAATATCACAGAAATAGTCGAACATTGTTTGGCAATGCGCATCCAGTCCTTTGCGATAGTTGTGTAGTTCGCCTACTATTCCGGAGAAGTTGAGGTATAGTACCAGATAGCTGTTCCGATCGCGCGTAGGGTGCTTTCCGATGTAAAGGTCGCCAAACAGGGCATCGAACTTATCCTTGGCAAGTATATCATAATAGTGCTGCAACATATTTACTGTGAGGCTTTTGCCGAAACGGCGCGGACGAATAAAGAAGAAAAACTTGTCCGCCTCTTCTATCATGGGTATAAACCGGGTTTTGTCTACATAATAACAGTCGTCGCGGCGGATTACTGCAAAGTTCATCATGCCGTATGGGATACGTTTCCTGTCCGGTGCTATATATTTTTCCATAACTTATACCTTATTTTAGGAACTTTCTTTGAACATAAACAAAGGTACGGGCTTTTTGTTACTTCTCCAAACAAACATTCCATAACTTCTCGCTATCTTTGCACTCTATTAAACAAACATCACCACCATTATGGAATTGAAGCATGGATATTACCATCTGATTGCGATACTTGTAGTTGCTATCTGGGGATTGACTTTCATATCAACCAAAGTATTGATTAATCACGGACTGACCCCACAGGAGATATTCTTCTATCGTTTTCTTATTGCTTATCTGGGCATTTGGGTGATTTCCCCCAAAGTCTGTTTACGAGTAACTGGAAAGACGAACTTTGGTTGATGGCAGGAGGTTTCTTCGGTGGTTCACTCTATTTCTTTACAGAGAATACAGCTTTGGGAATTACGCAAGCATCCAATGTCGCTTTCATCATTTGCACAGCTCCCTTGCTTACTACCATTCTTTCCCTTCTCTTTTATAAGAGTGAAAAAGCCACCAAAGGTTTGATTTATGGTTCCATATTAGCTTTAATCGGGGTGGGACTGGTGGTCTTCAACGGTAGTTTTGTACTCAAATTATCTCCGGTAGGGGATTTGCTCACTTTACTTGCCGCCCTGTCGTGGGCATTTTATAGTTTGGTGATAAAGAAAATGACAGGGCGTTACCCCACTGTATTTATCACCCGCAAAATATTCTTTTATGGAGTATTGACCATACTTCCCGCCTTTCTTCTTCATCCGCTGCAACCGGATTTCGATGTACTTTTAAAACCGGTTGTATTATCCAATCTCTTATTTCTGGCCGTCCTGGCATCCTTGGTTTGTTATGTCCTTTGGAATGTGGTATTGAAACAGTTGGGAACCGTTAGAGCCTCCAATTATATCTATCTCAATCCGTTGGTGACTATGGTAGCTTCGGTTATCATTCTCCACGAAAAAATCACGTGGATTACATTATTGGGAGCAGGTTGCATTATTTTTGGAGTCTATCAGGCAGAAAAGAAATAAATAGGTAAAAACACATAAGAAATAACAAATACAAGAATGACAAAAAGAAAAAGAAACGCATCAGCGAAAAGATGCGGAGATACAATCTCAGCTTACAGCGTCCCCAAGAGGAATTCCGTCGGCGTGTGATAGAGTGGGAGAGAATGAGGAAAGAAAGGGAACCGGAAGAAAGGAGGAAAGAACGGCGGAGAAAATGGAAGAAATGGCTTGGATTAGCCGATTTTACTGAATATGACGGTCCGTTTCCCATTTTTATATGTGCAGTATTCTTTTTAGTGATTTTTTTAAGTGGAATAAGTTTATGTGTTTTAGGATTGTTCAAGGATCCATATAAAATTCAAATAATGCCCATCTTGCAAGGTCTACTTTTAACCATTTGGGGTGCGAGGGCTTTGATCATCTTTTATCCTATTCTAAAAGTAGTCATAATCGCTTTATTTAAAGATAGAAAAAAGTAGGGGTATTCTCAAAATAAAGAAATACGGCAATTGCTTCATTGCGAATTACATGGATTACTTTGATGGGGCAGCTTGTATTATAATTGGGTGTTTATCTGGCAGAAAAGAAATAAGAAAGAATTTTTTCTATATGCAAAGAAGAAATTCTTTCTTATTTCAGTTTGAATGACAGATCTGTTTTATATCTTATTTAGCGAGTAATTGGAGAATTTTATTACTAACATCGCTGTTTTCCTGAACACCACCAAAAAGCTTGGATTGTGGACCGTATGCAAACAGTGGAACCATGATTGGTGTATGTCCTTTAGATACAAACATTGCTTTCATTTTGCCTTCTTTTATGTTTCCGTCACGTAAAGCTAATGCTCCGGTTTCATGATCAGCTGAAATAATCACTAATGTATTTCCATCTTTTTCTGCAAATCTGATAGCAGCTTCTACCGCCTTGTCAAAGTCCAATACTTCACGGACAACTGCCGAATAATCATTGTTGTGCGCACTTTTATCTATTCGGGCACCTTCTACCATTAAGAAGAAACCGTTAGTACTCCTGCTCGAAAGATAGTCAATAGCCATTTGGGTGGTAGACGGAAGGAAATCTCCCCGGTTTTCGTTTACAGAAGCCGTTTTGCTCTTTGTGGGTAAATATCCTAGTTTTTTAGATTTCTTGATGGCTTTGTCATTCGGTTCTTCTATGATGGTAAACTCTTTTTTGATTTCCTTTTGAACGTTTGGTGCTTGTTTTTCAAATAGTTCATAACTACCGGCAGAAAAGAATGTCAGCTTACTGTTAGGAAGATCTGCCCATATTTCTTTAGACATTCCACGTTCCGGTTGGTGAGCAAAGAAAGCAGCAGGAGTAGCTCCGTCGAGATTGTCAGTGGTAACGATTCCTGAAATGTAGCCATAGCCGGATAACTTCTCCGGTAAGTTGGGAATAACTTGGTTATTTTCATCCATTCCGAGTGCTCCGTTTTTAGTTTTTTTCCGGTTGAGTAAGCAGTTCCGGAAGCAGCTGAATCTGTTGTAAACTTGTTGGCGGATTGCGTTCTGACGAAACCGCATGTTTTTAAATTAGTGATAGTAAGCTGTCCTTGATTGGCATACATTCCTGAACAGATATGTGCCAGTCCCATGCCGTCACCTATCATTAAGATGACATTCTTCACCGGTTTGTCGGTAGCATCCATGTCAAATGAAGGAACATACGAACTTTGTGGATTTTCGTTCTTAAAATCTCCTTTGACGATTTCTTGTGCTGATAGATTATAGCAAAAGAATAAGGAGAAAATAAATAAGCTTTAAATTTTACATTCATGGCTAATATGTTTTTAATTAGAAGTAAGTAATTCGGATATGTTGACTGTATCGTATGGCTTTTCTCCAAATGCGGCATAATATTCTAATTGCATCTTGTTGTTTTCTTTGTCAATAGAAAGGATGCCGTAGCCCGGTAAATCCATTTGTTTGAAAAAACGGATATGGGGAGTTTCTTTATCAATCCATTCCATACGCTGTTGTAGAGTAGAAGGTTGCCATTGTGGGTGTGCCGTTACAAATTCAGGACCATAGTCTGCAACTACATTTTTCGGAACCAGCATATTTTTATCTTTGATGACACTGTTGACGAGAATCTGGACGATAGGTCCCCAAGGAGTGTCCCGACAGACAACGGAGTATAGATGCAGATGTGCACAGAGCACGATTGCTTGTTGACTGGCAATGATTTGCAGCAATTGTTCCCTCTTGGCATTATCTTGTCGGAATACATGCCAGCATCTTTCGTTTACCGGAATCACAGGCTCGTGTAACATGACAAACTTGTAAGTTGCCTTCGAGCCGGCTAATGACTTTTCTAATTGTTGTAGCCCTTCCGGATTCCGATCCCATGGATCATAACACACAAATAATACATCATCAAGAGTAGTAGTGTAATTGGCTGACTGTAAGGATGGATGTCCTGCCAACCTTGCCATATTGGGTAAGTATACTTTTTCAAAAGCTTCTTTAGCCCCTGGGCCTGTGATATCATGATTACCTTTAGTCATAATGAAAGGTACTTTCAGATTCATTTTGTTGACAGCTTTAAAGGCACTGTTAGCCATCTGTATTGCTTTTTGTGGAGAACCGGCCAATCCTTCTGACAAGTCCCCCATTTGCAGAACGGCTTTTATTGACGGCTGGTGTTTTTGAACTTGCCCGCTGATTATCCGGGAGAATTCCGGCCATGTATTTTTCGTGAATACTGAATATTCTTTGGTAACTTGGCGCAGATCATCCGGTTTGGTGGATAACCATTCCATATCGTGATCTTCCAATAAATCATAGTGTATATCTCCCAACAAGAGAAATGAAACTTCTTTTTCATTTTGCTCTTGGGAGTATGATTGCAGAGAAGTCAAAAGCGATAAAAGGACAAATAATATTTTATTCATATTCTGTTACTTATTTATTTCAAAAGAAGGGGGGACACTGTCTGCCGCCCAATTCTTATTGGGAGTGTTTCCCATTGTAAATTCCAGTTTGCCGCCATTCATCAGTTCTTTATGTTCGAACCAGGATTGGGTCCAATCTTTGCCATTTAATTTGGCTGATTGGATATATTTATTTGTCGGCGAATAGTTGTGCGCAATGACCTCGAATGATTTTCCGGCTCCTGTTTCAATAACTGCTCTTTCGAACATAGGAGTTCCGATGACATAAATAGGCAAACCAGGAGTAATAGGATAGAAACCTAGCATAGAGAAGACTACAAATGCTGACATTCCTCCGCCATCTTCGTCGCCCGGGAGTCCCATCAGGTCATTTCTAAACCATTCATCGAGCAATGTCCTTACTCTTTTTTGAGTTCTCCAGGGCTCTCCTATATAGTTGTACAGATAAGGAATGTGCATACTGGGTTCGTTAGCCATTGAAAATTGACCTACATTACCCGTATGATCCGGTAATTGCGCATAAAATACATATTTGGCTTCGCCCAATGGGGTGTTATACATCGTTTCAAGATTATTTCTGAATGCTTCTTTCCCTCCCATCAGTTCAATTAAATCAGCAATATTATGGGGAACATCCCATCGGTATATCCAACCGTTATTCTCGCCGTATGCTTCACGAGCACCTAATCCACCGGCAGTGGCATAATCAAAGGGTTCTATGAATTCGCCTTTTGCATTTTTGGGATGGAAGAATTTTGTTTCAGGATTGAAAATATTCCGATAGTTTTTACTCCCTTGTAGAAAGTAGTTATAGTCTTTCTCATACCCAAGTTGTTTGGCTATTTGTGCCAGACACCATTCATCGTAAGACGTACCTAGAGTGACGGCTACTGGTTGGCGTTTTTCAAATGGGTGTACTTCGTCAGCTGTTTCTTGTTCTCCCGGTGCCAATGCCGGTAAATATCCGTTTTCCCAATAAAATTTTGTGATTTCACCTCCCTTTATGCCTGACCACGGGGCTAACGTTTTTTCTGTAATACCAAGTTTGCAGGCTTCGTAAGCAGCTGATAAATCAAAGTTACGGATTCCTTTTATATATGAATCAATAACAGTGGCTACACCGTGATTGGAATTCATTCTACGGCTGTCTCCCGTCACTTCAGGAAATGTAGGCATCCAGTTATGTTCCATTTGCTGTGCCATTCTGATAAAAGACTGAATCATGTCAGCTTCCATTTGTGGTTCGATGATGACACGTAAGGGGTGGACTGCTCTATACGTGTCCCAAATCCAATCGTCGGTATAAAATGGGACAGAATCTTTGTGGATACTATTGTCGAAAGCACTGTAATAGCGGTTGTCTTCCGAAAGGCAAATCATCCGTTCGTAAGTCCGGTAGAGGGAAGTATAAAATATTGCTTTTGCATTTTCGTCTATTCCTTCCACTTTGATTTTACTTAATGTTTGGTTCCAGATGTTTTTGGCAATGTTCATTTGGTTTTCCACATCATAATCTTTTATTTCCCGCTGTAGGTTGGCTTTTGCTTGCTTTTCATCAATGAAGGAAATGCCGTAGCGAACTTTGATTGTTTTTATATCTGTTGAATATAAGAGAGCGATACCCACGTTCTTGCCTTTTATGGCAGTGTGGCTGTGATTTATTTCTTCTTTGCTGACAGTCATCGTTTTTTCCGGCAGTGCGGAAGTCTCCATATAAACATATACTTTGGTTTGATGATCTATGTTCTGATAACCGGAAATGGTATTCTCCGTAGTTTTAAGCTCACCATTGGTAGTACTAAGTATTAAATATGGAGCATCGTTTTTCCGGAAACTTAGTTCATAGATTCCTGCCTGGTGAGAGGGAGCGAATTTAGTGGAAACCTCTTCTTCTTCAAAATAGGAAGAATAGGAATAGGGTTTTATCACTTCATTATCATAACAATAGTAATATACCGGTTGTAATCCGCTCTCTGCTCCCTGATAGAAAGACAGGCTGAATGCAGACTTTCCCCGATGTGAGGTGACAATGACCGGTAAGCCTTTTATTTTATCAGAGGTGTAATCTGCTCTTTCCGGATAGATGCGGAGCATACTATTGGGAAGATGGACAGTTGGGTAAGTAGGAACTAACAAATGGCTGATATTCCCCATATAAGGATTTACATAGTCAACCGGAGTTAACACTACCTCTTGCTTGTTGCTGCATCCATTGACGATTAAAATCATTAACAGTACTAACGGAATGAATTTTCTCTTGTACATAAACAGATTTTTTTATTTTTCGATGGTTTTAATTAGATTTGCTGTAAATATAGGATGGTTTGATTAATGAAAACTTAATGTAACCTTAAAATCTATCTTCTACAAATATTTTTTTGTAAAGTCCCGTCATTAAGAGAATATTAATCTAATATTAATCACAATAAAATATCTTTGGTTCATCTTTAATGCATTAATCAATACTGTATTCTTTAATTTAATAATTAAGTATTATGAAAAACTACTTCCTATTCTTATTCTTTTTAGTAATAAGTGTATTGGGTTATGCGCAAGGAAAGCGTATAACGGGTAAAGTGACAGATGCTGCGGATGGAATGCCTATCATAGGAGCTACGGTGGTAGCTGTTGATCCGGATGGTAAGACGAACGCTAAATCGGTAGGTACAATTACCGATATAAATGGTATGTTTACACTTAATGTGCCTAATGGATGTCAAGAATTGAAATTTTCGTATGTCGGAATGGAGACGAAAACGGCTAAAATTACCGGTTTGACTCATATCAATGTATCTTTGGCCAGCACGGCGAAGGCTCTTGATGAAGTGGTTGTTACCGCTCTCGGAGTGACGCGTGAAGCTAAGAGTCTTAATTATTCACGGCAGAGTGTAAATGCGGAAGCTTTGGCAGAAAATAGTAGTGGCAATCTGATATCTTCTCTTTCCGGTAAGGTGGCGGGGGTTACCATTACTCCTCCGGGAACGAGCAATGGTAGTGCGCGCATTGTCATTCGCGGAACAAGCTCACTGACTGAAAACTCACAGCCCGTATTCGTGATTGATGGTATGATTATTGAAAACGAACCGGGTGATACAAGTGTGACCGTTGATGGTGGTACAGGTTCTACCGACCTTGGTAATCCGGTAGCGGATATCAATCCGGATGATATTGAAAGCATTGAAATCCTGAAGGGACCGAATGCAGCTGCACTTTATGGTTCGCGTGCAGCACAGGGGGTTGTATTGGTGACAACTAAACGTTCGAGCACATTCGAAAAACAAAAGTATCTTATAGCGGAAATTTTCAATTTGAAAAAGTGAACCAGTTTTTAGATTATCAGAATGGTTGGGGAACAGGAGAGAACTCTTATTTGCTTGACCATAAACTGACACTTCAACCTAATGGTAACAGGTTGCAAACAGATTTACCGGATTTCAGTGGTTATAATTCTTCTGCAGGAGCTAAATTGCGTAGCTGGGGAGCACCTTTGTGGGATCAGGTTATCTATGGACATGACGGTGTACTTACTACTCATTCTTCACATCCGGACAATGTGAAGGATTTCTACGAAACCGCCCATCGGTACACGCATACATTGGCTGTGGAAGGTGGTTCGAAAAAGAATAATTATCGCGTATCGTATACGAGAAGTAAGGGTAATAGTGTAGTACACGGTATCAATGAAAGCTTTAAAGATATATTCAATCTCCGGTTGATGAATACGATTACCAAATGGATGACTTTAGATTCTAAAATGACTTACTCACATGAAAAGGTAGACAACCGTCAATATATGAATGGTTCGGATAAGAATCCTATATATGCGTTTGTTACTCTTCCCCGTTCGCTTTCTATTGATGTATTGAAACATTATAAGGATGAAAATGGAAATGAAATGATTCCGATTGGTGAACGTGGTTATAATCCGTATTGGAATATTTATGAAAACACGAACTCTGACACGCGTGACAGGGTGAGCGGATCGATGAATCTGGAAGTAAAATTACTTCCGGGCTTGAAGGCGGTAGGTAAAGCCGGACTGGATGCTTATTGGTGGAAAGGAATGGAGTTTTTTAATCTGGGTGCACGTAGTGATGTGGACGGTGGTATGAAGAACTGGATCAATAACAGTACTTCTACTAACTTTGAAGCTTTATTGATGTATAATAAAACATTTCATAAAATATCAGTCAATGCCATTGCCGGTATTAGCCGATATGAACGCAACTCGGAGAAAAGAACGGAAAGCGTGAATAGCATATTGGTTCCTGATTTCAAGAATATTTCTAACTCGAATGAGTATCCTAGTGCCACTCAACTGCAATCTAAGAAGATAATCCGTTCTGCTTATGGCTCGGTGTCATTAGGTTACAATAGTTATGTTTATTTAGATGTAACGGCCCGCAATGACTGGTCGTCTACTTTACCACTGGATAATTGCTCTTATTTTTATCCTTCTTTTGGTGCTACGTTTATTTTTACCGATGCATTTAAGATCAAATCACCTATCTTGTCGTTCGGTAAGATTCGTGCTTCTTTTGCTTATGCCGGTTCTGACACAGATCCATATCGGATTAATCAAACCTATAAGTTGGGTAGCATTTATAATGGTTCACCTTTGCAAACCATTAGTACAACTTTAAATAATGATCAACTTTTGCCGGAACGTAACCGTTCTTTGGAACTTGGGGCTGATCTCCGCTTTTTTCATAATCGTTTGGGTGTAGATGTAACTTATTATCGTTCTGATGCCTATGACTTGATAACGAAAGTCGCTTTGCCGGTGCCTAGCGGTTATAGTTTTAAATTCTTGAATACAGGTCATGTACGTAATCAAGGATGGGAAGTTGTGTTGTCTGCTACTCCCGTCAAGACCAAATTGTTTGAATGGAATGCGAATATCAACTGGGCGCGTAATCGGTCGAAAGTAATTAAGGTAGTGGACGGAAATCCTAATGTGCAATTATTGAAATCAAGTAATGTCAGTATCATGTTGGAAGAAGGCATGCCTTATGGAGTCATTCGGGGACGTGCTTGGAAACGTGATGACCAGGGACGTAAATTAGTCGATTCTTCAGGTAAAATATTGGTAACGGATAATACGCAATATTTAGGCTGTGCCGAGCCGAAATGGACGGGAAGTTTTGGAAGCAATTTCAGAATCCAGAATTTTACAGTTAGTTTCCTGTTTGATGCACGTATTGGAGGAACTCTTTATTCGGGAACATGGAATAGAGCGACAACAGCCGGTGTGGTTGCCGAATCTGCCGAAGGACGTGAAGGCTATTATTTGAGTAATGTGATCTATGGTGAGAGTAGTGCGAAGGCAACTTCCGGTTATCAATATCCGGATGCTTATTTTGAAGATGGAACGCCTTGTCTCTTGTTTGTCAAACCTAATAACCGCTATGCTAGTTTTGATGAAAGATCTGTATTTGATGCTTCCTACATTAAATTCCGTGAACTTTCTGTTGCCTACAGTCTTCCGAAGTCTATCCTAAAGAAATTACCGATTAGTGGTCTACGACTGGCTGTGGTAGGACGTAATTTGGCTATTCTTCATCAAAACACTCCTAAAGGCATAGATCCGGAGGCTTCTTCTTCATCAGGAAATGCTCAAGGTATAGAATATGGAGGAATGCCGCCCGTATCTTCTGTCGGATTTGATATTAAACTAACCTTCTAAAGATAGAATATTATGAAACAGATTAAAATATTATTAGCCGGTTTTGCTGCAATGGCCATTTCTTTCGTTTCGTGTACGAATGACTTTGAATCTGCCAATGCCAATCCCAATGAACTGAATGAAATTAATCCTGAATATTTGTTTAATACGAGTTCTTATTATACACTGAATGCTTTTTGCGGAAGTATGAAAAAAGTGTTGTTGGCCAACTATAGCCATTATTATGGTGGAGCTACCGGTGGACAGGTACAACGGTATGGAAATCAAGGTTCAACCAATGATTCATATTGGAAGAATGTATATAACTATGCTATTTTTCCTGTTCACTTTATACAAACGCAAATGGAAAATGACGAGCAATATCACAATCGTGTACTTATTGCTAAAATATGGGAAAACTATCTTTTCTCACAAGCAGTTTCTATTTGGGGAGGTATTCCTAAAAGTCAGGCATTTAATGCCGGCGAGAGAGTGCCTTACGATAAGGAATCGGATATTTATTATGCTATGCTGAATGATTTGAAAGCATGTGCCGACGGGTTGAAGATGGATGGAGATGTTTATAAAGCAGACCCTATTTTTCCTTCAGGACAGAAATCTAGCGACTTATTGAAATGGAAGAAGTTTGCCAATTCACTACGTTTGCGTTTGGCCGTTCGTATTTGTAATGCTGACCGTTCGAAAGCGACTGAAGTGATTGATGAACTTATGGAAAATGAACAGAACTTGATGACAAGTAATGAAGATAATTGTCTTTTGCAATGGGGAGATAACGCAGATACAAGAAATTATTTTTATGATTATCTGGTTATCAACCGTGAAAGTAATTTGGATAAGCTTCACTCTGCCGGCGAATCGATTCTGATGTATATGGCTCCCTATGCTGATCCGCGGTTGGAGAAATTTTTCACTCCTGCCAATGCTGCTTCTATGCCTGATAACTTCCATTGGGCACCTTATTGGGGGCAACCGAAAGTTTCTAATTTGCCTTCGGGAGTCAGCTTGTCTCCCAATCCGCACAGTGGAAAGACGGCAGATGATTACTCTCAATTACAGGATAAATTCACGGAGCAGAGTTATGCAGAAGTAATTATGAATTATGCAGAAGTGTGCCTGTTGAAAAGTGAATTGGTTCATAAAGGTTTGGGAAGTGGTTCGCAAACAGCCGAGGCTTATTACAATGCTGGTGTGAATGCTTCAATGGCACAATATGGTGTAGACGGTGGAAAAGTAAATAATTATCTTCAGACTCCGGGAATTAAATGGAATACATTGACAGATCTCACAGTCACAGAAGAAGGTGAAGATTATTATAAAGATTTTATCGGCATTGTATCTTCTGCTATTACTTCTGATGAACCTGATCCGATTTATCGTCAGATTATCATGCAGCAATATATAGCTATGTTTTATCAATCGTTGGATGCATGGACACTGATTCGCCGTAGCCAAGTATTGGAATTTCCGCCGCATTTCCAGCCGGAAACCGGATATGGCGCTGTAAATGCCGGCACCAAGGATAATCCTTATGCTTATATTCCTCAGCGATTGGTATATCCCGATAGCGAGAAAACAAACAATGAATATGAATTGACGAAAGGTATTGCAAATCTCGATGGTGGACAGGATGCAATGTCGACTAAGTTATGGTTTGCATTGCCCACTAAGACTAACCCTTATTTGACGAATAATTAAAAAATGAAGGATATGAAAAAGATAACTATTATATTGCTCGGATTCATCGCTTTGTTAGCTGTATCTTGTGATAAAGACGATCATTTGGCTCCTGATAAGAGCAAATATGTGTATGATATACCACAGACGGATTTACCTGTGGATGCGATAGTCGGTGCTTATTATACCAATATAACTTCCTCTTCCAGTTGGTTAAAGTCCGGTAAGAAAATATATGCCGGTACTCCTTTGTTGGGTGAATATTTGTCTACAACTAGTGGAGTGTTACAGCAACAGCTTGCTTGGGCGGATGAGGCTGCCTTGGACTTTCTGATAGTTACTTGGGATGCTGCTTCAGCAGATAATACATTGATTACAAACTTTAAGTCTGTACGTACGGCAACCAATGCAAAAGTCCGCTTGGTGATCAATTATAACACCAAACATCTGAAAGTATCTAATGACAAACCGCTTCAAGAGGAAGAGAATTTGAATAAGATGATCAATGACTTTACGAATACTTTAGTGCCTTTATTTAATGATGAGGCCTATTATAAAATGAACGGAAGACCGGTTATTCTAATAACTCCGTCTAACCTTTCTTCTTCTGCATTGAAGAGTATTGATTATTCTTTGGTCATCCCGGCATTAAAGAAGGCTGTATCAGAATTGGGGTATGATCTTTATACGATTGGAGAATTTACTACCGGTTGGGTAGCTCCGGTGAATTATGAGGAACATCAGATTGCTTCTTTTGATGGAGTGACAGTGAACGACTGGTCAACGAATATGTATGACCGTTATTATGCCTTTTTCAGTTTTGTTGATTTGAATTGGGCCAATTGGAAGACTACAATATCCAAATGGAATACAGACTTTGTTCCTTGTATCTTTCCTTCTTATAATGACCGTATCAATTCAACTTCAAGTTATAAATATACTTTCGGGCAAGATGGAGAAACTGCTGATTATATTAATTTCTGTAATGTAGCTAAACGGAATATCGGAAGTAAAAACATTGTGTTAGTCAATTCATGGAATAATTACCAGAAAGGAACGAATTTGGAACCGACGGAGGAAAACAAATCAGAATTTCTGAAGATAACCAGAAATCAATTTAAGAAGTAATAGTTATTAATAACGGGATACGACGCATCAGGCAGATCGTCGTATCTCGTGATAACAATAAATAATTTATGAGAAAGAAAATAATATCGGTCGTTTGTTTTCTCTTGGCTGTTTTTGTATCTCATGGGATAGCTGCGGATTCTGCTCCCTTTTTCTTTTTGCAATTAAGTGATCCTCAATTTGGCTTCATAGATAATAATAAGAGTATTTCGGCAGAAACAGAGGCTATGAATAAGGCTGTGACAGCTATAAATCAGTTAAAACCTCCGTTTGTGGTGATAACCGGTGATTTTGTAAATAATTCGAAGAGTAAGGAACAGATTGCTGCTTATAAGTCGATGATTGCTCAAATAGACTCTTCAGTAAAGGTTTATATGATTCCGGGAAATCACGATATAGGTAAGGTCAGCCGAGCTTCTATAGATAATTATAAAAAAACTACGGAGAAACCCATTTTTCATTCAGGTATGGTGATTGTACATTTATAGGTATTGATTCAAATATAATAAAAGAAGAGGACAAGGAGAGGGAAGAAGTTCAATTTAAGTGGCTGGAACAGGAATTACAGAAAACGAAGGATGCCAGATTCAAGTTTGTTTTTACTCATTGCTCTGTTTTTCTAAAGCGGATGGATGAACCTGTGAATTATTCGAATTTCTCTTTGCCTATGCGAGAGAAATATGTGCGTTTGTTTCAGAAATATGGAGTAAACGCAATATTTGCGGGGCATTTACATAACAATGCTTATGGAAAGGTGGGCAATATGGAAATGATAACGATAGGTCCGGTAGGAAAGGTACTGGGGACAGGGTATCAAGGGATGAATCTTGTGAAAGTATATCCGGATCGGTTTATCAGTGAATTTATTGCCTTAAATCAATTTCCTAAAGAGGTGGTGATGTCTGATCCGGCAACAAAAACGACGGAGTCGATGAGTCGTGTCCGTTTCAAATCAATAAGGAATTTAGTGATGGCAGGGTATCAGGGTTGGTTTAATACTCCTGAAGACGGTGCTGGTTTGGGTTGGAAACATTTTGAAAAAGAAAAAGAGTTCAAACCGGGCAAGTGTACCATTGATCTTTGGCCGGATGTTTCTGAATATGAGAAAACCTATGAAACGGCTTTTAAGTTACCTGATGAGACACCAGCAAAGGTTTTTAGTTCGTATGATGCTTCTACTACAGATCTGCATTTTAAATGGATGAAGCAATATGGAATTGATGGGGTATTTATGCAACGTTTTGTTGTTTCTATACGAAATCAGAAAGGGAAGGATAATTATAATAAGATACTGAATAATGCTGTTCTTTCGGCAGAAAAGTATGACCGGGCAATTTGCCTGATGTATGACCTTTCCGGTATGGAAGCCGGTGAAGAAGATATATTGATACGTGACTGGAAAGAGCTGTGTGAGAAGTATAAACTAGTTTCCCGGAACAACAATCATTATGTTTATCATCATGGTAAACCGTTAGTTGCTGTTTGGGGAATAGGGTTTAATGATCGCCGTAAATATGGATATGAGCAGGTAAAGAAAATCATTGATTTCCTGAAGAGTGAAGGTTGTTCCATATTGGTAGGTGTACCTACTCATTGGCGGACATTAACGATAGATGCTGTTTCTGATACGAGATTGCTTGAACTGGTAAAACAGGCGGATATTGTTCATCCATGGTTGGTAGGACGTTTTGATAATAATACGTATGAGCCATATCGTAAATCGATAGAGGAAGATATAAAGTGGTGCAAAGCGAATGGTAAAGATTATATGCCGGTGTTGTTTCCGGGATTTAGTTGGCATAACATGAAAAAGGATGCTCCGCAGAACATGATTCCGAGATTAGGGGGACGTTTCTTCTGGAAACAGGTGAAAGGTGCTGTAGATGCAGGAGCAGAGAGCCTTTATTTGGCAATGTTTGATGAGATAGATGAGGGGACAGCTTTCTTTAAATGTACAAATACACCTCCGGTGGGTGAAAGTTCTTTTATAACTTATGAAGGAGAAGCACCCGATCATTATCTTTGGCTGGCAGGTGAAGCTGCTAAATATTTGAGAGGAGAACTGCGTTCATCCCGGATGCCGGTTCGATAGGGATGTGGAGTATAATAGCCGGATATATTTCGTTATTGGTGCAGAGTAACTATATTATTTTAATATCCTAAGATTGAAAAAACATATTTTTTATATCTTTGCTTCAAATAAGCTTTTGCTATGAAATATATCCGACTGTTATTTTATATTTTATTTATCTCGAAGACTATAGTCACTTGGGGTGGTGAAAATATCGGAGGTCTTTCTTTTCATGCTTATGAATATTCAAAAGATGAACGTACTTCATTCATCATACCGTCCGGCAATCAGGGAGTGAGATTCAAAGATTATTTATCTGTTTCTTTTGATTTGAAGATTAGGGAAAAAGGCGAGCATTTTGGTTATGTATGTCGTATGATTGTTGACAATAGAAATAGCCTCAATCTGATATTGGTTAATCCTGTGAACGAAGAGCCTTATTTGTGTTTGATTAAAGACCAGCAATATTTAGGAAAGATACATTCTTCTGCGACTATCGATATTCATGAGTGGAATAGGATAAAGATAGAATTGGAGTATAAAAATGATACGTTATATGTCCGAAACAATGGTTCTCTTATTTCTAAAGAGAAAGTTGCTGCCCCGGATAATCATTCTGTTAAAGTCTGCTTTGGTGCTAATAAATTAGCTTCTTACACAACTTCGGACGTGGCACCTATTATTTTGAAGGATGTACAGATCGGTCTGGAACCTGGGAGCATAAAATACGAATGGTCGTTGGAGCAAGCCGTATCTGACACTTTGCTTCAGGACAAGTTTCGGCAGATGACAGCTTTTATATCAAATCCGGAATGGATTATTAATAGTCATATATATTGGAAACATAGGAAAACGTTATCTTTTTCATCCAAGACTTTTCCTGTTCCGTGTGAAGATCAGTCGGCATGTTATTTTATTGCAAAAGATCGTATTGTCAAATATGATTTAATACGGAGTACAACTAAAGAATATGTTTTCTCGCCATTGATTGATGTAAATCGGATCACTAACCAGTTTCTTTTTGTTCCTTTGAAAGATAAAGGTAGCCAGTTGGTTTATTATGACTTTGAGAAGCCTGATGGGGAGAATTTGTCTTTTTTCAATTTTCAAACAAAAAGTTGGTCTACTCCTATCCAACGGAAAAGGCAGTCTTCTTATACACAACATAATCGGTTTTTCAATCCAAAAGATTCATCCATTGTACAAATTCTGGGATATGGATTTCATTTGTATACCCGTGAGTTGAATAGAATATCTCTGTCGGGTGAAGTGATAAAGGGAGAGTTGCCGGATGTGATTACTCCTCGCTATTTGAGTGCCATAGGGAAGACCGATTCGCTGGTTTATATTTATGGAGGATTGGGAAATGACTTGGGTAAACAAGAGTACGGGGTCGTTCATTATAAGGATTTGTATAAATTGAACTTGAATGATTATTCTTTGGAAAAAAAGTGGGCTATACCGGAGAATCTTTGTGATGAGGTAGCTGCTTCTACGTTGATAGTTGATGAAGTAGAAAAAGGTGAACATGCAAAAGGATTGTTTTTTTCTTCAGGTCGTTTTCTATCTTCTCTGGTTTTGAAAGATTTAAATTTGGAGAATGGACAAGAAACTGTTTTAGGTGATACAATACCTTATACTTTCTTAGATGTTAATTCTCATGCAGATTTAATTTATCTTGCTTCAGAAAAATGTTATTACGCTGTAACAGTTCACCAAGTAGAGGGGAATAATTATGAAGCTAATATTTATTCTATTGCATCTCCAGTGTTGCCTATTCAAAATATAACAGTACAGGAAAACAGGGGGACTTGGTGGAAATTACTGTTTGTATGTATTTGTGTAGCAGGTTTAGGAGGAATTGGGTGGAGACTGTGGAATAGCAGAAAGCATGATAAGAAAGAAGCTATATCTATTCCGCAACAAGATATTTGTGAAAAAGAAGAAGGGGTTGTTTCAGATATAAATAGTGAAAAAGAAATTCCAGAAAATGACCACCTATATTCCTCGTTTGAAGCTCCTGTATTGAACACCACACCAGGAATTTATATGCTAAACGGATTTCAGGTAATTAATCGGGATTTAAAAGACATTACCGGAAAGTTTACGCCTATCATGCGTCAATTATTATCTGTTATTATTCTTTATTCCAATCAGAATAATAAGGGGATTTCTAATATCAAGTTAAAAGAATTGTTGTGGTATGATAAGTCAGAGGAGAGTTTTTCTAATAACCGTAGTGTAAATATACGTAAGATACGTCTTTTGTTGGAAGAGGTAGGAGATACGGAGATATCATCGGCAAATGGTTATTGGTACTTTCTTAATAAGGGGCATGTATATAATGACTATACTATAGCAAATCAATTGATGCAAAAGATGGCGCCTTTAGATGTGGTCCATAAGGAAGATCTGGAAAAATTATTGAGTCTGGCTTCATTTGGTCAATTGCTTCCTAACATGCAATTTGATTGGGTAGATAGTTTTAAAGCAGATTATTCCGATTCAATGATTGATCTTCTGAGCCGGTTAAGAGATAGCAAGCAATTTGTAGGAAATGATAACTTGAGAATACAAATCTCAAATTGTATTCTGCGATTTGATTCATTAGATGAAGAGTCTGTTCGCGTTAAGTGCCGTGCTTTAGTGGATTTGAAACGCATGGGAATGGCATATACTGCATTTGATCAATTCACCAAGGAGTATAAGCTAATATTGAATGAGGATTTTAAATATAGTTTTGAGCAGTTTATAAGTGAAGTGTAACTTATAGGTCGATGTATTACAAAAAATATTGTGTAGTTTTTCTGGAGGAAAAAGTCGATTTTATTGGAGTTAATTCTTTATAATTCTTAAATTTGTATCCTATTACAGAATATGAATTAACACTATTATCAAAATGAAAAGAATTTGGGTGGCTCTTTTGGTGTTTTCTATACTAGGAGGGAGTGTATCAGCAAATGCTATTTCTTTTAAACGCAAAAAGTCAAAAAAGAAGGAGTCTGTTGAGAAAGAAAAAACTGCTTATGATAAACTGTTCTCATCTAATCATTCAAAAGCAGAAGGTTTTATCACTATACATAAAGTAAAGGAGAAAGTTTATTTTGAACTTCCTTTATCAATGTTGCAGCGTGATATGTTACTAGGTTCTACAGTAACAGAAATTAGTGATAATAAGAATGCTATTATTGGTTCGAAACCTACCGAACCTCTTCATTTTCGTTTTGAGAAATTGAATAATAAAGTCTGCTTGTCGGCAGTGCAGACCAATAATGTGGGTGATGACAATGGTCACCGATTGAAGGCAGCTATTGAGATGAGTAATATGAATGCCATTCTGCAAGTATTTGATATTTCGGCTTATAATAACGACAGTACGGCAGTTGTTTTTGATGTTACCGATTTCTTTGTAAGTGACAATAAATTAATGTCCCCGTTCGATAAATACAGCGTGAATACATCAGGGGGACGTAAACGTTTGACCTCATTTCAAAGTAACAAATCATTTATTGATAGTTTTAAGGCTTTTGAAGATAACATATCAGTCCGTAGTTGCTTGAATTATACTTATTCGTTGACTGGGGGCAAAGGGAAAGACATAAAAGACGAGCCTCTGACCGCAAAGGTAACCCGTTCGATTATATTATTGGATACGATTCCTTATCGTCCCCGATTGATGGATAGCAGAATTGGCATTTTTCCTACAATGAAAAATGAATATTCAGCTGCTAAACAGACAACCCGTTCTATCTATTATGCCAATCGTTGGCGTTTGGAACCTTCAGATTTGAGAGGTTATATTGAAGGAAAGAAAGTGACTCCTATTAAACCGATTGTATTCTACGTAGACAGTTGTTTTCCTGAAAGTTGGAAAGCATCTATATTTGAAGCTGTCAATCAATGGAATGAGCCATTTGAAAAAATCGGTTTTACACAAGCTATCCAGGCTAAAGAATTTCCGAAAGACGATCCGGAATTTGATCCGGATAATTTGAAATATTCATGTATTCGTTATGCTCCGATAGGGACTGAGAATGCAATGGGACCATCGTGGGTTGACCCTCGTAGTGGGGAAATATTGAATGCTTCGGTATATCTGTACCATAACGTCATAAAATTGTTGAATAATTGGCTGTTTATTCAAACTGCTCAAGCCGATAAGCGTGTACGTCATAAAGTAATTCCGAGAGAGGTGATGGACGATGCTTTACGTTATGTCGTTTCTCACGAAGTGGGTCATTGTTTGGGATTTATGCATAATATGAGTGCTTCTTCCGTAATTCCCGTAGATTCGCTCCGTTCTCCTTCATTTACGCAGAAGCATGGTACTACCACTTCCATTATGGATTACGCGCGTTTTAATTATGTGGCACAACCTGGTGATATGGAACGGGGAGTACGTATGATGCCGCCATATTTTGGTTTGTATGACGATTATCTGATTCGCTGGAATTATACACCTGTGCCGGAAGCTAAAACTCCGGAAGAGGAATATGCCATCACTTCGAAATGGATTACGGATTTATCAGATAATCCTGTATATCGGTATGGTAAGCAGCAGTCGGATATACTCGACCCTCGTTCTCAAACGGAAGATTTGGGTGATGATGCTGTGAAAGCAACCCGATATGGAGTGAAAAATCTGAAATACATTCTGGCTAATCTGAATCAATGGCTAGGAGAAGAAGATGTGGATTATACACATCGGTCGGATATTTACGATGGTATAATCATGCAATATTTGACTTATATGTTGCATGTATATCATAATATAGGAGGAATCTATTTGCATGAAAAATTGGTTGGTGATAAGGTGGAAGCCTTGCAGGTTGAACCTAAAGAGAAGCAGAAAGAGGCAATGAATTACTTTTTGGAGCAATTGGCGACCTTGGATTGGCTGGATGATGAAAATGTGCTGAAGGTACTGCCTATGGTAGGGAAGCCATCGGAGGCTTTGCGGGATGTAATGATGAAATTATTGATGAAAGCTCCTGCCCGGGTAGAATTCTCGGCATTAAAAGCCGGTAAAGAAGAAGGATATGATGTTGATGAATGTATGAATGATATTTATACATATATATGGAATCCTACTATACAAGGACGTAAATTAAGTGCTGCTCAAATGAAACTGCAGAATTTGTTTATCAAACACCTGGCTTCGACTGCCGGAATCCGATTGAGTAAAGATACTAAATCATTGAAAAGTGAAGAAGATGCATGGGGGCAGTTAGCTGCTTTTCATCATAAAACAGGTGTAGGGCATAAAGGATGTTGTTGTGCGTCCGATCTGGGGCGTATGTTTAATCCAGTGGCTGGATTTGACGAACCAATGGCAGAGTATTTTATTCCCAAAAACCAGGATAGTATGTGTTATGGTTATTTCCTGCGCATACGTAATTTATTAAACAGCCGGAAGCAACATGTTGATAAAGATACGCGGCTTCATTATCAGTTATTGCTTCATCAAATGAATAATGCATTAAACAGATGATTATGAAGAATAAATATATCTTTTTGCTCTTTTTATCAGTATTTGGTGTGTTTGTCTTTTCTCCTTTGGAGGCTGTTGCCAAAAAAAGAAAAAGGGAAAATAGAGCAGGTTAAACCCAAAAGCGCATACGAAAAACTGTTGAAGGATAAACCGAATAGCGTCGAAACTAAAGGACTGATGAATCTTTATTGGGTAGACGATAAAGTATATATGGAAATACCCAGAGATGTGTTGGGTAAACGTTTGCTGATGGGAGGTGTAGTCGATAAACTAAGTAACCCTCAGGAATCATCTGTTGGCTTTTGCCCTGTTGCACCTTTACAAGTGAAATTCTGCCGGTCCGATTCTTTGGTTAGGTTATATCAGGTAGCGGACCGTCCGGTGACAGAACAAGATTCCCGTATCGGAGATGCGCTGAAAAAAAGTTTCAGTGATGTCATTTTAAATCAGTTTTCTATAAAGGCTTATTCTCCGGACAGCGCTTTGGTGATTGACGTTACATCTTATGTTTTTCAGGATGATAAATACATGAATCCGATTGATCCGAAAGCATACAATACGATGGGGGGCTGGGTGAAGCGTAAAGCCTCTTTCAAACAGAAACAATCAATGATATCCGGAATAGCTTCTTATCCAGATAATGTATCTATTTCATGCTATATGAGCTATGAATTAGCGATGTCATTATTCGGTATTTTTCCGATAGCAGAAAATATTCCCTTCAGCGCAGTTGTGAAGCGTACTTTTATGTTATTACCGGAAGATGGGGATTATTGTCCTCGTTTGGCTGATCCTCGTATCGGAACTTTATGGAGCGGCAAGGTGAATTTTTCGGATAAGGAGCAAGGCAGCAACATACAGTATTGGGTGAATCGCTGGAACCTGGCTGTTGATAAACCTGTTGTTTTCTATGTGGATACGCTGTTGCCTGAAAAATGGCAGAAGTGTGTGTATCGTAGCGCTGAGATATGGAACAAAAGCTTTCAGAAAATAGGTTTTTCTAATGCGTTAGATGTGAAACCTTACCCTAAAGATATAGGATTTGATGCCAACAGTATTACTAAGTCTTGTATCCGGTATGTCGTTTCACCTTCCGGTCAGATTACGGATAATTATTGGAGTGATCCGTTGACAGGAGAAATAATAAGTGCCAATATTTATATCCCTCATAATTTAGCTTCGAAAATTCAGCTGAATTATTTCTTGCAGACAGCTTCCTTTAACGAGAAAGCCCGTACATTGATGCCGGATGAAGATTTGGTGGAAGAAGCATTGACTTCGTTGTTGTTGAGGCATTGGGGGCATTGTTTGGGGTTGACGGATAATATGGCAGGATCTATTGCTTATCCGGTTGATTCGCTCCAATCGAAAGAGTTTGTAAAACAACATGGGTTGTCTGCGTCAGTCATGGATAAGTTGCCGATGAACTATTTACTTTCGGTTGATAATTATAGTACTGATATACCTTTGACGCAACAAGTACTGGGAGAATATGACCATTGGGCGATTCGTTATCTTTATCAGCCTATGAATAAGAAAACACCGCAAGAAGAATTGCCGGATCTGCGGAAACTGGTTTCTGAACGGAATCAGAACCCATTATTGCTTTTTAAACGTCCGCAGAGCAGGAAAGCTTATTATGATCCTCGCGGAATGGAGATGGATTTGGGAAATGATGCTATTCGTGCGGCAACCATTGCTTTTGAGAATTTGGGTAAAGTAGTGGCGAATGCAAACCAATGGTTAGACAAGGAAGATTTCAACTATGAAAAACGAGCCTCACTATATGGAGAAATTATCAATCAGGCGGATGAATACGTGAAGCATGTATTGCAGCAAGTTGGTGGAATCTATTTGAATGACAGTTATCAAGGGGATAGTTACCCTTCTTATCAACCGGTATCCAAAGAGTTGCAACGTCGTTCGTACCAGTGGATGATGGAAGCTATCAGTCAAATGAACTGGTTGGACAATCGGGAACTGTTGAATCATTGTGCGCTGACAGGTAGCGCTGCTGACTATTCACAGAAGTTTTTCGCCAATTTGCTATTAATACAGCTCAATAACCTTTGGCTTAGCGAAAGCAAATCGAGTGACCCTTATACGCAACAGCAGGCTGTTGAAGATTTGAAGAATCATCTTTTCAAGGAAACAAGGGCAGGAAAGGAGCCTGACGACTGGAAACGTTTCTTACAGGGACAATTGCTGAGTTTTGTCATTTCTTGGTCGAATGTAAATGTGCCGAAAGGGAAAGATGAGACAGCTAATGCTTCTTCTAAACTGACTATTCAGACTGTCTGTCCTTACCGGGGGATGACGGCAATTGAGAGCATTCCTTATTCTTCTGCTCCTGAACGGGCTCCATTCTGGTATGGCTGTCTGTTGGATTTGAAAAGTGAGTTTACGAGAGCGAAATCAGTAGCACCTAACCGGGAAATGCAAGAGGAGTATGATTACCGATTGTTTACGATTGAGAAGGCACTGCGGAAATAGATATAATCTATAAAATGATTAGATATAAAAAAGCCAATTAATTCGTGATAAGATGAATTAATTGGCTTATATTTTTAATGAAGTTTTTCTTCTGTTTTGTTTATTCTACTACCCTTGTGAATGCGTAGGTTATACCAAAGAAACTCGCATCGAAATAATGACCGTACTCTTCAAACGTTGAGCTGAAGAAATCAGTTGGTATAAAATCGTGAAAGTAAATGATGATATTATTATCATCTATCTTATCCAATCCTATAAATGCATTTCCAAGCTCTGTTTTTCTCTTTGAGAAACAACGATTCACTTGCGAGGTGATGAAATAAGGAGCGTCATATTCTTCGTCAGCTATCCAGTTATAGATGCCTTTCTCTATATGGTCGAAAACAACAGTGTGTCCTTGAGGATTGCAAAAGAAGTTCTTTAAATCTCCCGTCAGGTATGGGATTATTTTATCTGTACCATCTTCTTGATGTACAAATTCCAGGTAGTCATTCGCTCCATTGTTTTCCGGCAGACTATTTACCCAGTCTTCGTCAGGCATACCAATATATACATAGTTGTCTTTATCTTTAATCTCTACAGGTTTCCATTTGCCCAGCATGTCAGTAAACTTTAACTGATCCAGTTTTATATTATAGGATACAAATGAGCCCGGATAGTAGAGTTCGGAGTTGTCAACTGGTGTACCTAGTTTAAGGATAGCGTTTTTTCCTGTATAATCTTCTGCTCCTTCTTTTATTTTTATCTTAAAACGTGTGTAGTAAGAACCTTTTGGAATGGTGACGGAAGTTATTCCGTTTTCAAGTTCAAAATCTTCGTTCAATATGGCTGTACTGGACGGGTCTATTTCTATCGGCAACACGATGTCTGTTGTTGCCCTGAAACTGCTGCCGCTATTTTCTCCTTCCACTTCGATTCTAATGTCTATTTCACTTAACAGACGATAGATCACAGGCTTGAAAGTATACATAATGTGCTCTTTCACTTCAACGGGGATAATCGCTATTTTCTTGTCACCGAGCGCATATCCGGAAACCGGGTTGATGGAAAGGCGGATTTCACGGTTGGCAGTCAGGTTGTTTTTGGGAGTAATGGTTAAAGTGGCACTTGTTTCTCCGGCTTTTATCATGAACCCGTTAGCAGAAATTTCATAGTCTTCATCCAATATGGCAGTACCTTCAATGATGACAGGAATGCTTAAGTCTGTTTCAGGTGCTACAGAAGCTCTCAATTCCACTTCCAGGCTACCGTTAGAAGGTAATATGTATATGGAGCGACTAAAAGATAACTTTGCACCCGACGAGTCGTCATCACTGCAAGCTGCCGACACTATGATTAGTATAATCATTAGCAGGAAGGAGCCTGTTATTTTGATTTTTGTTTTCATTTTAATCCCTTTTTATTGGTTAATGGCATTGTTGTATTCATCCCATAATGCTTGTACTTCTTCACGGTCTTGTGCATTCAGGATATTTCCGGTGGGAAGTAAATAATCTTCTGATGTATTATCTACTTTTGGGGTCAGTTCTTCCGGTTTATCACATGAAACCAAGAAAGCGGAAGAACCTGTGAGAATGAAACATAGGATATATAGTATCTTTTTCATAACTGTTTCTGTTTTTTATGGATAAATTATTCTATGTAGCCTGGATTTTGAATGAGCAAATCAGGAAATAATCTGATGTCTGCTTTGGGAATAGGAAAAGTATACAGATACTTTTCTGTGATAAATTTCTTTCCTTTGGCAGCGACCCAAAATTCCGGACGTCCGTTGCGTTTTAATTCAAACCAGCGGTCGCCTTCAACAAACAATTCTTTACGGCGTTCACAGAGGATGGCTGACATCAATTTTGTCAAAGGGATCCCAGTGGCGTCGGTTTTTATATTTTGTTGGAAAACTTCTGGGAGATTGTCAATCGTGTAGGCTATATAATCCTGAGTGATTCGTTTGGAACGAAGCTGGTTAAGATAACCTAGTGCGTCTGTTTCCTGATTCAGATGTGCGTGGGCTTCGGCTATAATCAGGCAAAGTTCTTCACTACGAAACTTGGTGGTGATGATTTTATTGACAATCCGTTTGGAATCATAGTTGCATTTGCGACGTACGTCATTGTCGGTGGCCGCAAATAAATCAACCAAATTTCTGTCGACAGGTCTTGATTTTATATCGGCTTGTGCAGTTGCGTAACTCATGGTTCCTATATCATCATCCATGGTGAATGAACGGATAATGACATTGTGTGCTTTTGCTTGTTTCTGGTTAATGGCTTCTACATATTCGTCAGCTTCCAGCATCGGGTATTTTTCCAATACTTCTTTGGCATAGGTAATGGCACTACTCCAGTTCTGTGTCCAAAAGAAGAAACGTGCGAAGTAGGCTTTTGTCACGGATGAAGTAAAGATAAAGTCTTCATTAGACACATTATATGAGAGGGCTTTCCGGAATCCTTCTTCTATAAATTCAGCAGTTTCTTTCAGATTGGCGCGTGCAGGCTTTGCTTCCATATCAAAATCGTCGACAAGTGGAAGTCCGAGAGTCTCTTTTGCCGTCTCCGGCTGGTATGGCTCACAGTAGCGCTGCATAAGGTTATAATAGCAAATAGAACGAATGCTCCAGGCTGTTCCCAATAGGGTTCTAGCTAAATCGGATTCCGTATCATCCATGTTGCCGATAACCATATTACAGTCTTTGATAACAGAGTAGAGTGTTTTGTAAGTGGCCTGATTTTTGTTAATGGCACTTCCCACATAAATGCTCGTATAGCCGAAATTGCTGGCAAGCGTTGCATTCAAGTCATCGGCAAACATCTCTAAAGTTGTCATTACTTCTGGATTGGGAATGATAACGTCATCTCTTCCTTTTTCTATCTGATCCAACCAATAATGGATAATGGTCGAAAAATCTTCAGCTGTTTCAGGAATTATCTTTCCTTTGGGCTTTACGTCTAAGTAATTGTTGCAGGAAGCCAACAATATCATCAGACCACAATAGATAGATATGAATAGTTTATTTTTCATCGTTTATTGTTATTTAAAATCCAACATTTACGCTAAACATCACAGAACGGCTTATCGGATAAGTAGCACCGGGGGTTTCAGGATCCATGCCTGAATAGCTGGTGAATGTGAAGAAGTTGTTCAGTGACAAAGAGAAATCTACATTGGAGAGAGCCGAATTACTTATTAACTTCTTAGGTAGCGTATATCCTAAAATGATGCTCTTAATTCTGGCATAAGATAAGTTGGTAAGGAAAGCTCCATGCGTGATTTCTTTGTGCATAGGGTTATAATAGCCAAATCCGTAAACCTCACCGAACGGATTCCATACGCGCGGATAAGTGCCATTTGTATTATTGGGCGTCCAACGGTCGGCTGCTACTTTCGGAACATTCAGATGGTGTGCGAACAAATCATTTTGGAAGACTTGTTCACGTTCTGTGTAATTAAATACCCCATTACCGCTTACGGTGTTAGCTGAAGTTGGCGACTTGATGAATTCAAAATTTTTGGCTCCTGTGGCAAAAGTTCCGTTTACGCTAAGGCGAATACCTTTATATTCGGCGGTTACATTAAATCCTCCGGTTACGGGAGCTTCACTCGTGCCTAGATAATACCGGTAATTATCGGGCTTATTCAAGTCGGTAGCTGTGTGTATTTCAGCATCGGGACGCAGCTGGTATGTATATAATCCTGTTTCGGGGTCAATACCTGTGTATCTCCCACTATAGATGGCGTCTACAGGATAGCCCTCCCATAAGTTATTATATCCCATGCTGCTATAGGAAGCTTTATATTTGGTCACTTTATTCTTGTTGTAAGCTATGTTGGCAGAAAGAGACAGACTGAAATCTTTTGTTTTAACAGGAGTTCCATTCAGGGTAGCTTCGATACCTTTGTTGTCAATATTGGCAGTATTGTATTTCTGTTGGGTGAATCCTGTGCTGCTTAGTACTTGCACACCTGTTACAATATCTTTACTTTTCCGGTAGTATCCTTCCACTATACCTGTCAAGCGGTCGTTAAACATTCCGAAATCAAGAGCCACTTTCACGTCTTGCGTCTTTTCCCAACGTAGATTGGGATTCGGTGGACTAACTACTTTTCCTATATGATAAATATTGTTGGAAATATTCCGGTAGTCATCGTAGTAACTGATAATCATTTGTGGGCTGACACTACGGTTGATGTTACCAGTAAATCCGGTTGCTATACGGAGTGTTAATCTGTTCAGTACGGGTTTCAGCGAAGCCATGAAATCTTCTTCACTAACATTCCACGCTGCGCCGGCTGCCCAGTTAGGATTAAATTGTTTGTCACTACCAAAATTAGAACTACCGTCAGTACGGAAAGAGACATTCAGTACATATTGTTTTGTAGTAATAGTCAGCAGATGCATAGAAAGAGACAAAGCGTTGTTCGCTCCATGTTTCTCCGTTCGAGCCATCAATAGCAGCGAGATAGGCTTTCAGCTTCTCGTAGCCTACTCCTGTCGGGTCATCAGGAAGTGGGGTTATGGCATTTCCGGTGATTTCGTCGTAACCGTATCGTTTGCTGTACAAACCGTCTGATTTACTTCCGCGGAATTCGGCACCGGCTATAAGGGAGACAGAGTGGTCTCCAAAAGAATCATCATAAGCAAAATGCCCGCGGACCATATAGCTCTCATTATCTACATTGCGTTGCAAGATAGAAGCATATTCCTTATTAGTATTGTTATCGATAGAGAGACGGTTGTCTAAAGCTGCTTTTGTGTTTTTACCATATATTTCCTTTAGACGGTTGGTGGAATAAGTATATGAAGCCAGACCCACAAAACGCAAATGGTTGATAATGCTGTAATCAATTCCTGCACGAACCATTGTTTTTATATTCTTAGTGCGTGAAGAAGTTTCGTCCATTTCGCGAAGTACATTAAATCCACAATCAGGTATAATCTTGGAACTAGTCTTTTTATTGTTATATTCTCCTAGTGCATAATATGTTTCATCTGCCCGGTAACTGCCGTCTTCGTTATACGGACTTTCGTATGGATTGGCAAAATAAGCATATTGGAAAGGATCGAGACTATTCAGTGCCGGGGACTTTGAATATTGATAAGACATGGATGCCCCAAAGTCAATCTTGACTTTCTGGCTGGGGTGCATTGATAGATTAGCTGTCAGGTTATAACGGTCGTAATCATTATTTTTCAATAAACCAGCGTTGCGGGTATATGCTAGTGAAGTATAATAGGTGTATTTGTCTCCACCACCATTAATGGATAGGTTGTGGGTGGTAGAAACACTGTTGCGAAACAGTTCATCGTACCAATCGGTATTCGTTTTACCTAATTCTTCGATATACGTATCTTGTTGTTCTTTGCTCCATCCGGCAAACTTTCCCCTACCAGCACGAATGATGCCTACTACTCCTACCACCGGATAGTCATTTGCCCCGGCTTCAAATCCAGGAGCAGAGAATTCATCCCATAATCCCTGTTCATAGGCAAGCTTCTCTTGTGAATTCATCAAAGAGTAGTTCCGTTGGGGTGGTAAAGTGACTGATACATTGCCTGAATAGTTTATTTGGGCTTTTCCTGATTTGCCTTTTTTGGTGGTGACAACAATTACCCCACCGGCTGCTCGCGAACCATAAATAGCAGCGGCTGAAGCATCTTTCAAAATAGTAATACTTTCTATGTCGCTGGGATTGATGCCAGCGACACCATTCATGAACAAGTCGTCAAATTGACCGGATTTTATTTCAGCACTGGTAGGCATATCGGTACTTCCACTTTGCATGGGAACTCCGTCGATAACCCATAGTGGCTCACCATCTCCGGTGATTGTATTGGTACCTCTGATTCGTATTTTTTGTGTACTACCAGGTTGTCCGGATATGGCTGATACGGCCACTCCTGCTATTTTACCTTGCATGAGGGCGTCTACCGTTGGTTGGGCTTGGTCTTTTAACTGGTCGGCCGAGATAATTCCGACAGAACCAGTCATTTTCTTAAAAGTAGTTTGGGTATAACCTGTAACGACAACTTGATCCAGTTCACTTGTTGCAGATTCCATTTTAATTTTGATAAAAGGTGTTGCTCCTTTCAATAAGTGCTCTACATTTTTCATGCCAATGTAAGAAAAAACAAGTGTCTTGCCTTCTTTCATCTCTTTGATGGAAAACTTACCATCAATATCTGTGGTAACACCGACTTGGGGGAGCTCCTTATAGCGGACGGATACGCCTACTAATGGTACCCCACTTTCGTCAGTTACAATACCTTTCACTGTTACCTGTGCATTTGCAAATAAAGGTAAAATTAGAGCGAAAAGTAATGTTAATGAAAAAATGGTAATTTTATTCATAATTGTATTATATTGGTTTGAATATATGCAAATGTATTATTATTAGCTGATATAAACAAGAAAAATGATAATATTTGTATTTAAAATGTGTGCTTTTGTTTGAGTGAATATCATTCGATGTTTATTATATTTTTATAAAAGTATAGAAAATTGGTTCATGGTATGTTACGACTGGCTTTTTGCATTATACTGCATATTGGGGAGTTTGATATGTTGTAGAAGGCAAAAAAGAAGTGGCTTAATTTGACAATTTTGGGGCATAATTGCTATACCCAAAACGGTTCGTTTCATGTATGGTTATAAATTTATTCCATATCATTATATTTTGGACATGATAAGATTATCATTGAAATATATTTCAACATATGCATTCCTACGATAGAAGTGTCAAAAATAAAAGAGACTAACAATTTCCTTAATTATAAGTTTAGGACTTTATCAGTTAATTCGTTTCTCGGTGAGAAACACTTCGTTTCTCGGTGTCGAACAGGTTGTTTCTCGGTGAGAAACGGGGCGTTGGTTTTAAAGGAAAGCCCCGAATAGTAACCGACTGGATAACAGTGCTTTACAAAACAGTGTTATCTATCAGAAATACATAGGAGTTTTATTGACATTTTTTTGGTAACGCCATTTGTTTCTATTGCATCTATTACTGTAATAATATTTACATTAAAACTAAAATATGGCATTTATAAAAGAATTTGTTTCATTCCTTTCTGAGACAGGAATGAATCTATTTTTAAAGGTGGGGTTGCTCTGAACCGAATCTCTAGGATTTCAGATTGCGCCAAAAGAATCTGATGATTGAAAAGAGAGAGTTCTGCTGGTTTATATCAAATAGGGACGAAGCGTATAGGCATAAAAAAAGGAGCAACGCCTTGCTCCAACCTTTGTTAACCTTAAATCTAATACTATGAAAAACACATTGCAAAGATACGGACTCTTGGGAAATTAGCAAATTATCCAAGAAAAATAGCATGTTTTATAACACGTTTTAATAGTTTTCCCCTACTTGTTAAGAAATTAGTCCTCCTTATTTCAAGGTATGTAACATTAATTTTGAAAATTGAATCGGAGCATACCGTTGATTCTCTGCCGAAAAACCGTTATCTTTGCAAGGATAATCACATTATGCACTCAATAAAAAAGAAAAGGAGACACCCGTGAACGAAGAAGAGATCGTCCTCACCCCGATGATGAAACAGTTTCTGGATTTGAAGGCAAAACATCCGGATGCAGTGATGCTGTTTCGTTGCGGTGACTTTTATGAAACATATTCTACGGATGCCATCGTTGCAGCCGAAATTTTAGGGATCACACTGACAAAACGTGCCAATGGGAAAGGAAAAACTATCGAGATGGCAGGTTTTCCTCATCATGCCCTTGATACCTACCTTCCGAAACTGGTTCGCGCTGGAAAACGTGTCGCTATCTGCGACCAGCTCGAAGACCCCAAAATGACGAAGAAGCTGGTGAAGCGTGGTATTACCGAATTGGTTACTCCTGGTGTTTCTATCAATGATAATGTTCTGAACTATAAAGAGAATAACTTCCTGGCTGCCGTTCATTTCGGAAAGGCTTCCTGTGGAGTTGCTTTTCTCGATATTTCTACCGGTGAATTCCTTACTGCAGAAGGACCTTTTGATTATATAGACAAACTGTTGAATAACTTTGCCCCTAAGGAAATTCTTTTTGAACGTGGCAAACGCCTGATGTTTGAAGGTAATTTCGGTAACAAGTTCTTTACATTCGAGCTGGACGACTGGGTATTTACAGAAACGACTGCCCGTGAGAAACTGCTGAAACACTTTGAAACGAAGAATCTGAAAGGTTTCGGAGTGGAGCACTTGAAAAACGGTATCATTGCTTCCGGGGCTATCCTGCAGTATCTGACAATGACGCAGCATACGCAGATTGGTCACATCACTTCATTGGCACGTATTGAAGAAGATAAATACGTCCGTCTGGATAAGTTCACGGTGCGTAGCCTTGAGCTGATTGGCAATATGAATGATGGAGGCAGTAGTCTAATCAATGTGATCGACAGAACGATCAGCCCGATGGGAGCGCGTCTGTTGAAACGTTGGATGGTTTTTCCGTTGAAGGATGAGAAGCCGATTAATGAACGCTTGAACGTAGTGGAATATTTCTTCCGCCAACCAGATTTTAAGGAATTGATTGAAGAACAGTTGCATCTGATAGGTGACCTGGAACGTATTATTTCCAAAGTGGCTGTAGGGCGTGTGTCGCCTCGTGAAGTCGTTCAGTTGAAAGTTGCCTTGCAAGCAATTGAGCCGATAAAACAGGCATGTATGGAAGCTGATAATGCGAGCTTGAATCGCATTGGCGAACAGTTGAATCTTTGTATTTCTATTCGTGACCGGATTGCCAAAGAGATTAAAAATGATCCTCCTTTACTGATAAATAAAGGTGGAGTGATTCAGGACGGTGTGAACGCAGACTTGGATGAATTGCGGCAAATCTCCTATTCAGGAAAAGATTATCTGCTAAAGATACAGCAGCGGGAGAGCGAAGAGACGGGTATTCCGAGCTTGAAAGTAGCTTATAATAATGTATTCGGTTATTATATCGAAGTCCGTAATGTGCATAAGGATAAGGTTCCACCCGAATGGATTCGCAAACAGACGTTGGTCAACGCAGAGCGTTATATCACGCAGGAACTGAAAGAATACGAAGAAAAGATTTTGGGAGCGGAAGATAAGATTCTGGTTCTGGAAACGCAGCTATATACGGACTTAGTACAGGCATTGATGGAATTTATTCCACAGATACAGATTAATGCGAATCAGATTGCACGTTTGGACTGCTTGTTGTCATTTGCCAATGTGGCCCGTGAGAATCGTTATATCCGTCCGATTATTGAGGATAATGACGTACTGGATATTCGTCAGGGACGTCACCCGGTAATAGAAAAACAACTTCCGATAGGTGAGAAGTATATTGCCAATGATGTAATGCTGGACAGCGATACACAGCAGATTATTATTATTACAGGTCCGAACATGGCCGGTAAGTCGGCACTCTTGCGTCAGACGGCGTTGATTACGCTATTGGCTCAAATCGGCTCGTTTGTTCCTGCGGAAAGTGCGCATATCGGTTTAGTTGATAAGATATTTACCCGTGTAGGAGCGAGCGATAATATATCAGTCGGTGAATCTACATTTATGGTAGAGATGAATGAAGCGGCTGATATCCTGAATAATGTTTCTTCCCGGAGTCTGGTATTATTTGACGAATTGGGTCGTGGTACTTCTACTTATGATGGTATTTCCATTGCCTGGGCAATTGTAGAGTATATCCATGAACATCCGAAAGCAAAAGCACGTACATTATTTGCTACGCATTATCATGAATTGAATGAGATGGAGAAATCTTTCAAGCGCATCAAGAATTATAATGTATCGGTGAAAGAAGTTGATAATAAAGTAATCTTCCTTCGTAAACTGGAACGTGGCGGTAGTGAACACTCTTTCGGTATTCATGTGGCAAAGATGGCCGGTATGCCGAAAAGCATTGTGAAACGTGCAAATGAGATATTGAAACAGCTTGAATCTGATAATCGCCAACAGGGCATAGCAGGTAAACCGTTGGCAGAAGTGAGCGAGAATCGTGGAGGTATGCAGTTAAGCTTCTTCCAGTTGGACGATCCGATTCTCTGTCAGATTCGCGATGAGATATTGAATCTTGATGTGAATAATCTTACTCCTATTGAAGCGCTGAATAAACTGAATGATATTAAGAAGATAGTCAGGGGGAAATAAGCTGAAAATGTATATAATGTCTTAGGATATGTTTTCGATTGTTGTCCTGACATTAGGGAAATGGCATTTGTTTTATTGATAAGAAAGAGGGATTAGTGATGTTTGAACCGCTAATCCCTTTTTTTGATTTAGGCTATTTTCTTTTTCTTCTTGTCATAGAAGAACATGAAATAGACGCCTATTATGATAAACGGAACGCTTAGCCATTGCCCCATATTGAACATCATGCTGTTTTCAAAATCTTCCTGATTTTCTTTTAGGAATTCGATGAAAAAGCGGAAGGTGAAGATGTAAGTCAGGCAGAGCCCGAAGAAGAAGCCACGGTGCAGTTTCTTGCTGTAATTCTTATACAGGTAAATCATGATGAAGAACAGGATAAGATAAGCGATGGCTTCGTAGAGCTGTCCCGGATGACGGGGGAGCATATCTACACGTTCGAAAACGAATGCCCAGGGCACATCAGACGGTTTGCCGATGATTTCGGAGTTCATCAGGTTGGCAAGGCGGATGAAGCAGGCGGTGATTGGAGTAGCTACGGCAATCATATCCAGCACGTCCATATAATGGAGCTTCGTCTTGCGGCAATACAGCCAAAGGGCGATTATCAGTCCTAATGTACCGCCGTGGCTGGCAAGTCCTTCATATCCGGTAAATTTCCAGTTTCCGTCCGGCATGAACTTGATAGGAAGAATCATTTCCCAAAAATGAGACAGGTAGTATCCCGGGTCATAGAACAGGCAGTGTCCTAGGCGGGCACCGATTAGAATACCAAAGAAACAGTAAAAGAAAAGCGGGTCAAACTTCTTTTCCTCTATCTTTTTATCCCGGTACTGGTAGTGAACAACCACATAAGCAAAGAATATTCCTACTGCCCACAGTAATCCGTAATAACGGATAGAAATGCCGAACAGGTTGAATAGTTCGGGATTCGGGTTCCAGTTGATGGATAATAGCATGGTATTCATTCTATATTGGATTAATGTTAATGATTAGATTTTTTGAATTTCTCTGCAACCATCCGGTAGGTCGGTATATCTATTCCCTGTTCTTCGGCTGCTGCAATCATGTCGAAGAGCAATCCTTGTATTTCCGAGTCGTGTCCGCGTGCCAGGTCTTTTTGCATAGAAGCGGTACTTTCGGGGTCGAGCTTGTCAATCACTTTCAGGTTGTAGCTGACTGGGTCTTCGGGAAATTCGACGCCTAGTTTCTTTCCTAAGGCAGCGCTTTCCGTAGAAAGTCCGATAAATGTATCCCGTATCTTTCCCGGTTTCTGTACTTTTCCCATCGGAACGTCGTAGTAAGCACCCGTTACGGCCATTGCAGAGATAAACGACCATTTGATAAACGTATCCCGGTTGATGTCTGGTGACAGGTCTACCTTTATGCCTGCTTCCTGCAAGTCTTGTTGGATAGCTTCCAGCAATCCGGGCTTCACAACCGTGCCGCGATGAGCGCCGTATACCAACCGGAATATCTTTCCCATTTGGGTGATTTCTCCGGTGCCGGATACGAAGCCTACGATATAGATGCAGCCGTCGAGGACAGTGACTTCCGGTACCAACTTTTGTATGCGTGGCCCTGTGCCGTACACATTCAGGATAGGGATGACAACCGTGTCTTTGTGCGCTGCTCTTTTAATCAGTTCTACGATAGAATCGACCGAATAACCTTTTACGCATACAAATATCACATCTGCTTTTCCATTGAATTCTTCAGCGGTAGTTGCCGGAATCCGGAGCGTATGTTCGCCCTTCAAATCCGATTTCAGTTTCAAACCGTTCGTTTGAATCGACTGCAAATGAGCTCCACGGGCAATACAGGTTACATCTTTGCCTGCCAGCGACAAGAATCCTGCGATACTGCCGCCTACACCTCCCGTTCCTGCAATGAGATATTTCATATTGTTAGCGAATTAGTAATTAATAAGTCGTCGGTGGTAACCGATAATCACACGTTGAAACGGAAATGCATGATGTCGCCATCCTGCACCACATATTCTTTTCCTTCTACACCCAGTTTTCCGGCTTCTTTCACAGCTGCTTCCGAGCCGTATTTGATATAATCATCGTATTTGATAACTTCGGCACGGATAAAGCCTTTTTCAAAATCGGTGTGGATCACTCCGGCACATTGAGGAGCTTTCCATCCTTTTTCGTATGTCCAGGCACGTACTTCTTGTACACCGGCAGTGAAATATGTTTCAAGATTCAGGAGTTTGTAAGCAGACTTGATAAGACGTGCTACGCCCGATTCTTCCAAGCCTACTTCGGCAAGGAACATTTGACGGTCTTCGTACGTTTCCAGTTCGGCGATGTCCGCTTCTGTTTTGGCTGCGACAATCAGGATTTGAGCATTCTCGTCTTTTACGGCTTCGCGTACCATATCTACGTATTTATTTCCGTTTACTGCGCTTGCTTCATCAACATTGCAGACATACATTACCGGCTTGCTGGTCAATAAGAACAGTTCGTGAGCAATCTTTTGTTCGTCTTTTGTTTCAAAAGTCACTGTACGTGCAGATTTTCCTTGTTCCAGTGCGTCTTTATATTGAACGAGTACATCGTAAGCTAACTTTGCAGCTTTGTCTCCGCCCGTCTGTGCTTGTTTCTGTACTTTCTGGATACGGCTTTCGATGGTTTCCAGGTCTTTCAATTGAAGTTCGTAGTCAATGATTTCTTTGTCGCGGACGGGATTTACGCTTCCGTCTACGTGTGTCACATTGTCGTCATCGAAGCAACGGAGTACGTGGATAATTGCGTCTGTTTCACGGATATTGGCAAGGAACTTGTTTCCCAGTCCTTCACCTTTGCTTGCGCCTTTCACCAGTCCGGCGATATCTACGATTTCTACAGTTGTAGGAACAATTCGTTGGGGGTGCACCAATTCAGCGAGTGCGTTCAGACGTTCGTCAGGAACAGTGATTACACCTACATTGGGTTCAATTGTACAGAAAGGGAAATTTGCCGCCTGTGCTTTCGCATTCGACAAACAGTTGAAAAGTGTCGACTTACCCACGTTCGGTAGTCCTACAATACCACATTGCAATGCCATATTAATCTATTATTTCTTTTATTATCAATGATTTATACAAATGAACAACGATTTGGCAACAATGTCCGGATAAATAAAGAGTATTTGTTGCCGGGCTGCTCATTGTAGTTTGCAAAGATAATACTTACTAATCGAAATTACCCCAATTTCGTAGAACAAAATAAGTTTGTCCATTAAAAATCAATTTTTAAGCTAACGAAGAAAACGTGGTATGCTTTCTGTCTTTAAAAAACAGATAAAAACGATATCAATGTCTCTTTCAATGTAGACTTCATCTGTTTTTTTAGTAATGAGCCAGCTAAATGTTGTTTTAAAAAGATGCAAAGGCTCATTTGTTTTGTCTTTATCATTTACTTATGATATTTATTCTCTTTATATAATGCGAATCAGTAGTTGAAATCACTAGCTGATTCAGTTAGTTAAATTGTTATTATTCAATTAATTATCTCATTTATTTATTTCTTAATCTCCTTGAAAATCAGTATATTAGAAGAATAAAACCACTC
>ENA-OQJB01000120-OQJB01000120.1-human-gut-metagenome-genome-assembly--contig:-NODE-120-length-47866-cov-4.478833_pt1 | contig 47866 bp, 48 predicted proteins | sample MGYA00242599_ERZ504765 | MGnify/ENA primary metagenome ERZ504765 (study PRJEB26092, sample SAMD00036354) | human gut metagenome | host: Homo sapiens | study: EMG produced TPA metagenomics assembly of...
AGGAAGGGATTCTTTCAGAGTTTTTGAAACAAAACAGAGCGGAGGCGAAACAAGTGAGTATTTATGAATATGATGAGGAAAAGCATATGCGGCAGGAGCGGGAAGCGTCCTGGGAAGAGGGCAGAGAGGTTGGAAGAGAAGAAGGACGAGAAGAGGGAATTAAAAAGGGAAAACAGGAGCTTTTAGAAAGGCTGATTCAAAAGAAACTGGTAAAAGGAAAATCTATTTCTGAGATTTCAGAGGAACTTGAAGAAGAGGAAGATGTTATTGCACAAATGATCCGAGAGATGGGAGAAGAGAGGGCAGCGGGCAAAGAAGAACAATAGAAAATACATATTTGGGGCTGTCGGGAAATAGATCGTTCTAAATAGGGGGCAGATGTGACTCGCACGAGTTGCATCTGCCCCCAAAACTTTCCCGTTATCCCAATTCTGAATAGCCGGTAAACCTGTAAACTTAAAAATTTTTCAAACCCACAGGAATAAACTTTCACTTCTCTCATATACATGGGATAAAGAGGTGGACAAGATGAATGAAGAGAGAAGAAAACAGCAGATCCTTCACATTCTGGCGGCCGGAATCCGCAAGGTGATGGAGGAAGCGCACCTGGACTATGGAAAGCTCCAGGAGATCCGGCTGCGAACAGATCAGCCGCTTCTGATCCTGTATCAGGGAGAAGAATTATTTTTGCCTGCAGGACGGGCGAAAAAGCATATGGTGACAAAAGAAGAGATAAAGGAGACGCTGGAATACAGCAGTCATTATTCCCTTTATGCGTATGAAAATGAAATCCGGCAGGGATTTCTGACAGTGGAAGGAGGACATCGTGTGGGGGTGGCAGGAAAAGCAATATTAGAACAGGAAAAGGTGAAAAGTCTGCAGCATATCTCGTCTGTAAATATCCGGATGTCACATGAAATTCCCGGATGTGCGGACAGGCTGCTTCCGATGATCACAAAGAACAGAGAGGTATGTCATACACTGGTCATCTCTCCGCCATGTGGTGGAAAGACAACGCTGATCCGGGATTTGATCCGGCAGATTTCAGACGGGAATGCGCATGTGAAAGGATGCACGGTAGGGGTTGTGGATGAACGCTCCGAGATCGGAGGCTGTTATCTGGGAGTGGCACAGAATCATCTGGGGAGCAGGACGGACATTCTGGATTGCTGTCCAAAAGCAGAGGGTATGATCATGCTGATCCGATCGATGTCCCCAAGAGTTCTGGCTGTGGATGAGATCGGGGCACAGGAGGAGATCCGTGCCGTAGAGTATGCTATGCAGTGCGGTTGTAAGCTGATCGCCAGTGTACATGGGAATTCGATGGCAGAGATCGCGTCCAAGCCGGGACTGGGGGAACTGGTGAGACAGCGGCGCTTTGAGCGCTATGTGGTACTGGAGAACAGAGAACATCCGGGAGAAATCAAAGAGATTTTCGATGAGCGGGGGAGTCTTTTATGCAGAAACTGATCGGCTGCATTCTGATTCTTTTGTCAACCACGGCAGGGGGATTTTTATATGGCGTGGAACAGCAGCAGTATCTGGAAAAACTGATGTACATCCGCCATATTCTGGAACTGATCCAGGGAGAAATCGAATACAGCGGCGCACCTCTTTTTGAGGTTTTTGGAAAAACTGCAAACCGGGTGCAGGAGCCTTATCGCAGCTGGATGCTGGATCTCAAAAGAAGGGTGGAGGCAAGAGGCGGGCAGAGTTTTCGGGGGATCTGGGAGGCGTGCACGGAAACAAAATTAAAGGAGCTTCATCTTAAGAGCAGGCATATGAGAGAACTTTCGGAGGTGGGGATGTATCTTGGACAGATGGATGTGAGGACAGGCAGAACAAGTATGCAGATGTATCTTGAGAATCTGGGGGCAGAAATCGAAGAAACCCGGCAGGAGATCACGGCAAAAAAGAGAATCGGAAACTGGCTCGGCGTGATGAGCGGATTGTTTCTGGTGATCGTATTATTTTAAGAAGAATTTTGCCGGGAAATCAGACAGGAGGAATTCATGACGATCGGTGTTATTTTTAAAATTGCCGCAGTCGGCATTCTGGTTTCTATTTTGAGCCAGGTATTAAAACACAGCGGAAGGGAAGAACAGGCGTTTCTGACAAGCTTTGCAGGTCTGATTCTGGTATTGTCCTGGGTGCTCCCATATATTTATGAGTTGTTTGCGTCCATGAAGCGCCTGTTTTCACTGTGAAGAGGGAGGCGGATATGAGTGTATTGCAGGTCAGTCTGATCGCGATGGTGGCGGTTCTTCTGGCAATTCAGCTCAAAGGAGGAAGAGCGGAGTACGGATTTCTGATAAATCTGGCGGCAGGCATCTTTCTTTTTTCTGCATTGTGGGAAAACTGGAAGTGTTTATTCGGGCAGTGGAACAGATTCAAAGCTTTCTGACTCTTGATACGGAATATATTGCCATCATGCTCAAAATGGTCGGCATCACGTACATTGCACAGTTTTCTTCCGGAATCTGCAAAGATGCCGGGTATCAGGCGATTGCAGCGCAGATCGAGATATTTGGCAAGCTGGCGATCCTTGTGGTGGGGATGCCGGTCCTTCTTGCCCTTTTGGAAACAATTCAGGAGTTTCTGTTATGAGAAAATATGGGATATTCGGCATTCTCTTTTTGAGCCTGTGCCTGTTTGGGGCGGTACATACAGCGTATGCTGCAGAAGAGGAAGAAAGCCTGCAGATCACACAGGAAGAGCTGTTGGATGAATTTGATTTTTCAGATCTCGATGACAGTCTGAAAAAGATGTTCCCACGGGAAAAATGACCTTCCGGGATGTTGTGGAGACGCTTGTGTCAGGTGATTTGAAAAAAGCGGGGAGCAGTTTACAGGCTTTCTTTTCGATCAGTTTTTCTATGAACTGCAGACACACCGGAAACTTCTGGTATATCTGATTTTGATCGCAGTGATTGCTGCGGTGTTTGCAAATTTTTCCGGCGCCTTCGGAGAACGTCAGGCTTCAGAGATTGCGTTTTATATTCTTTATATGCTGCTTATCGCACTTTGTCTGAACGGGTTTCGATTGGCAGTATCCGAGATGGAGGCTTCGTTAAACTTCCTGCTGGAATTTATGAAGGTGCTTTGTCCGACGTATTTTTTAGCAGTTACAGCAGCCTCTGGAAGTGTGACATCCATGTTTTTCTTTGAAGTGGTACTATTTCTGATCTTTCTGGCGGAGGCAGTAATCCTGAATTTTCTGGTGCCTCTCGTCAATGTATATATGATGATCCAGGTGATGGGCAATCTTACCGGAGAAGAATTTTTGTCGCAGTTTGCTGAGCTTCTGGAAAAACTGACGGGCTGGACGCTAAAGACCATGCTGGCGTGTGTGATCGGGATCAATGTCGTACAGGGAATCCTTTCTCCTGCATTGGACTCCCTGAAACGAAGTTTTGTTACAAAAACAGTGGAGGCGATACCGGGACTTGGAAACATGGCAGGTTCCGTGATGGATGTCGTACTTGGAACGGCAGTTCTGATAAAAAACGGGATTGGAATGGCAGGCGCGGTGATCGCAGCGGGTATCTGCATTATCCCGATCGTGAAGCTTCTTCTTCTGGCGTTTTTGTATAAAACAGTGGCGGCGGTGACACAGCCGATATCGGACAAACGAATTACAGCATGTATCGGAGGGGTCAGTGAGGGGTATGAAATGCTTGTGAAAGTAATGGCGACTACAGGGATTTTGTTTTTGCTGACCATCGCTGTGGTCGCGGCTTCTGCCACGTAAAAGGAGGGAGAAGACCTTGAAAGAACTCTATCAGTGGCTTCAGGATCTGGCGGTCTATCTGATTCTTGTCAGCGCCATTTTGCAGGCACTTCCACAGGAATCGTACCAAAAATATATCCGGTTCTTTTCCGGACTGGTACTGATCATTCTTCTGATGACTCCACTGTTAAGGCTGACCGATATGGAGGACAGTTTTAGAAGTCGGGTACAGGAACAGAACATGGAACAGGAGAGCGCTTCTTTTTTGGAAGAAATCCGGGAGAAGCAGGAAGAAGGAAAGGGAGAGATGACCCTGGAGACGGAAGAAAAAGAGCAGATCGAAGTGGAGGAGATTCAGATTGGAGAATAAATGGAAGCAGTGGATTTCCGGATTTGGAAAAAAGGAAACTGCCGGCAAAACAGCAGCTTTTGATCCTGCTTTTGGCAGGAATCCTGCTGGTGGTGGTCGTTTCCCCGGTTCGGATCAGAAAGATCCGGAAATCGGGACAGGGGCGGGACAGGAAGAAACGGAAACAGAAGGGGGAGAGGCGACAGAACAACAGTATGAAAGATTGTTGGAAAAAAGGGTGGAAGATACCCTGGAATGCGTGGAGGGAGTCGGGAAAGTAAAGGTGATGATCACCTTGAAATCTTCGGAAGAGAAAGTGGTGGAAAAGGACAGCCAGAGGGAAGAAAATGAAAATCACAGAGGAAGACAGTAAAGGAGGGAGCAGGGTTTCAGAAGATCGTTCGCTGAGTCATACCAGTATTTATGAGCAGAAATCCGATGGGACACAGACACCTTATGTGAGTAAGGAAATGGTGCCGGAGATTGAGGGAATGGTGATTGCAGCTGATGGAGGAGATGATCCGGTCGTGGTAAAAAATCTGACAGAGGCAGTGCAGGCATTATTCGGAGTGGAGGCGCATAAGATTAAAATAATGAAACGGACAAATGCATAAAACAGAAGGAAAAAGAGGAGGATATGATTTTGAAACGATTATTTAAGAAAACCAGATCATTATTACAGCGCTGGCGGTGATGATCGCGATCGCAGGATATCTGAACTATTCAGGACGCCTGTTCGGAGCAAAAGAAGATGGGGCAAAAGAGGCGAGTGCCGGAACCGCCAATCAGGAACTTTTGGATATCTCGGCAGAAGATCTGGAGACAGACGGAGAGATTGCAAGCAATGATTCCGAAGTAGAGGGGACACCGGGGGAGGCTGTTTTGACCAGCGGTGAGGCGGAAAATACCGTAGCGCAGGCAAAAGTTGCCAGAGAACAGATGCGTTCCCAGAACAAAGAAACGCTCCAGGCGATCATTGACAACGCGAATATCAGTGAAGAAGAAAAGAAGGATGCGATCGCACAGATGCTGCAGATGACACAGCTCTCAGAGCAGGAAGTGGCGGTGGAGACATTGATGGCATCGAAAGGCTTTTCTGAATCCGTTGTCAGTCTGACTGCTGATTCTGCGGATATTGTGGTGAATGCAGCGGAATTAACAGATGCAAATCGTGCCCAGATCGAGGATATCGTGACCAGAAAAACAAACATTGCTCCGGAAAAGATTGTCATCACACCGATCCATGAGACTGCAGAAGCCGAAAAATAAAGAAATTTGGATTGCGGCAGAGAAATGCTTGTGATACACTAAAAGGACATGTGAAGTTTTATAGAACAGGAGAAGAAGTAAGATGTCAGATATTACAAAGGAGATAGAAAAACGAAGGACATTTGCCATTATATCCCATCCGGATGCCGGTAAGACGACATTGACGGAGAAGTTTCTTTTATATGGAGGAGCAATCAATCAGGCAGGTTCCGTAAAGGGAAAGGCGACCGCAAAGCATGCGGTTTCCGACTGGATGGAGATTGAAAAGGAGAGAGGTATCTCAGTTACATCGTCTGTGCTGCAGTTTAATTACGGCGGATATTGCATCAATATTCTGGATACACCGGGACATCAGGATTTCTCGGAGGATACCTACCGTACACTGATGGCTGCAGACTCTGCGGTGATGGTCATTGATGCCTCCAAGGGTGTGGAGGCCCAGACGAGAAAATTATTTAAAGTCTGTGTGATGCGCCATATTCCGATTTTTACATTTATCAACAAAATGGACCGGGAAGCCAAGGATACATTCGATCTTCTTGACGAGATCGAAAAAGAGCTGGGGATTGCAACCTGCCCGGTGAACTGGCCGATCGGCTCAGGAAAAGAATTCAAAGGAGTGTTCGACCGTCAGAAACAGGAGGTTGAGCTGTTCTCGGATACGAAAAAAGGAACTTCTGTGGGAGAAGTCAAAAAGGTAGATATCAACAACCCGGAGATCGACTGGCTGATCGGCACAGAAGCAAAAGTGACACTGGAAGAAGAGATTGAGCTTTTAGACGGGGCGGCTGCCGAGTTTGATCAGGAGCTGGTGAGCAAAGGAGAACTTTCTCCGGTATTTTTCGGTTCTGCACTGACCAACTTTGGAGTGGAGACATTTTTGCAGCATTTCCTTGCCATGACATCGTCTCCTCTTCCGAGAATGTCAGATCAGGGACCGATCGACCCGATGAAGGAAAAAGATTTTTCAGCATTTGTATTTAAAATCCAGGCCAATATGAATAAAGCACACCGTGACAGAATCGCGTTTATGCGGATCTGTTCCGGTGAGTTTGAGGCCGGGATGAATGTGTATCATATCCAGGGGGGCAGAGAAGTACGCCTTTCCCAGCCGCAGCAGATGATGGCAAGTGAGAGAAAAATGATTGACAAAGCCTATGGCGGAGATATCATCGGAGTATTTGATCCGGGCATCTTTTCGATTGGTGACACGCTGACAACTTCAAAGGAGCGGTTTGTATATGAAGGAATCCCGACCTTTGCGCCGGAGCATTTTGCCAGAGTGCGTCAGGTGGATACGATGAAGAGAAAACAGTTCGTCAAGGGAATCAACCAGATCGCGCAGGAGGGTGCAATCCAGATCTTCCAGGAATATAATACAGGTATGGAGGAGATTATAGTGGGAGTAGTCGGTGTCCTTCAGTTTGATGTGCTCAAATACCGCCTGGAAAATGAATACAAGGTGGAGATCCGTCTGGAAAATCTGCCGTATGAGTACATCCGCTGGATTGAAAATGAAGAGATCGATATGAACCGTCTGGTCGGAACTTCGGACATGAAGAAGATCAAGGATCTCAAAGACAGACCGCTGCTTCTCTTTACACATGAGTGGAGCATCCGGATGACACAGGAGCGGAACGAAGGGCTGATCCTGTCAGAATTCGGGCGCTCATGACCCTTGTCAATGCAGGGCATGTCTGATATAATATGAAAAGAAGATTAGCGCAAACAGTAGACACAAACAGGAGGGTCTTATCATGGCAAAGGACGAAAGAAATATTTATACAATACAGGATGACTCCAGCATGGGAGAAGTAAAAATAGCAGATGAAGTGGTTGCGATTATCGCAGCACTTGCCGCTACAGAGGTAGAAGGTGTGGCATCTATGGCAGGCAATATCACCAACGAGCTGATCAGCAGACTGGGAATGAAGAATCTTTCCAAAGGTGTGAAAGTAGACGTGCTGGAAGGCGTTGTGACGGTATCGTTGGCGTTGAATATGAAGTATAATTACAGCATCATGGATGTATCTGCCAAGGTACAGGAAAAAGTAAAGAGCGCTGTGGAGAATATGACAGGACTGGAAGTTGCGGATGTCAATGTGAAAGTGGCAGGCGTGGAGATGGAGAGTCAGGAGTCTGCAAAATAGAAATTCATTGCAAAAGACAGGACAGCTGTAGTATAATAAAGGATGTCGCAGGACATCCTTTTTCTGTTTTAGAAAAAGCAAAAGCCCTGCAAAAAGAAATATGGACGAAAGAAGCATAAGGGACGGAAGGAGCCGATATGGTAAGAACAGAACTTCGGGAGCACATTTTTAAGATGTTGTTCCAGATTGAATTTAATACATTAGAAGAGATGCCAAAGCATCTGGAATTGTACTTTGAAGAGCTGACAAGCGCAAAAGAGAAGGATAAAGAGTACATACAGAAAAAGCTGGAAGCAGTGGTTGAAAAGCTGGAAGAGATCGATGCGATTTTGAATGAAAAAGCAACAGGATGGAAAACCTCCAGAATGAACAAGGTCGATCTGGCGATCCTCAGACTTGCGGTTTATGAGATCAAGTGGGATGATGATGTTCCTGTAAAAGTTGCAATCAATGAGGCAGTGGAACTTGCGAAGAAATTCAGCGGGGAAGAAGGTCCTGCATTCGTAAACGGAGTACTTGCCAAGATTGCAGATTAAAGATGGCGGGGCGGACAGATGCTGAAGAATGTCTACACAGTAAAACAGGTCAATGCCTATATCAAGAATATGTTTACACAGGATTTTATGCTGAACCGGCTGTACGTCAAAGGGGAAGTGTCCAACTGTAAATATCATCCATCAGGGCATATATATTTTTCATTAAAAGATGAGTCCGGCACGATAGCCTGCGTGATGTTCGCAGGCTCACGGTCAGGGCTTTCTTTTCGTATGCAGGAAGGACAGCAGGTGGTTGTTCTCGGCTCGGTCAGTGTCTATGAGAGGGATGGCAGATACCAGATGTATGCCAGAGAGATCATTCTGGACGGAGCAGGAGAGCTGTACTTAAAGTTTGAAAGCGTTAAAAAAAGAGCTGGAAGAGATGGGGATGTTCGCACAGGAGTACAAGCGACCGATTCCGCAGTTTGTAAAAAAAGTCGGGATCGTGACTGCATCTTCGGGAGCTGCGGTGCGGGATATCATCAATATTGCCGCCAGAAGAAATCCGTATGTACAGCTGATCCTCTGTCCTGCCAAGGTGCAGGGGGAAGGCGCAGCGGAAAGTATCGTGCAGGGAATCCGGATGCTGGAAGAACAAGATGTGGACGTTATGATCGTGGGACGCGGAGGCGGATCAATCGAGGATCTGTGGGCATTCAATGAAGAGATCGTTGCGCGTGTGATTTTTGAGAGCCGGGTGCCTGTGATTTCCGCAGTAGGGCATGAGACGGATACGACGATCGCGGATTATGTGGCGGATCTTCGGGCTCCGACTCCTTCGGCGGCTGCAGAGCTTGCGGTGTACGAATATCAGGCTGCAGAGAATCTGATGAAGGAATATCAGATGCGTTTGAGCAGTGCGGTTTTGAAAAAGGCGGAACAGAACCGTCAGATTTGAAACAGGCGGCACTGAAACTGCGGCTGTTTCACCCAAAGGCAGAAGCTCCTTGAGAACAGGCAGTATGCCTCAGATCTGGAGTTGCAGCTGCGCAGCCGGATGGAAGAAATCCTTCAGCAAAAGAGACACCAGTTTGCTCTTTATGTGGAAAAGATGAAGGGATTATCCCCGCTGGAAAAGCTGAACCAGGGATATGCTTATGTAGAAGATAAGAAAGGCCGCCCGGTGCGGCAGATTGCAGAGGTAAAAGAAGGAGATGCGATCCGTATTTATGTATCGGACGGAATGATCGAAGCGCAGGTAAAAGGAATGACAGAAGAAATCCAATATCACGCATAAAGGAGGCAGACATGGAAAATCAGGGACAGAATACGCCCGGTCTGGAGAAATTGTTTGCAAGACTGGAAGAAGTAACAGCAGACATGGAAAAGTCAGACATTACTCTGGAAGAGTCTTTTGCATTATATAATGAGGGAATGCAGCTGTTAAAGCAGTGTAATGAGACTATTGACGCAGTAGAAAAGAAAGTTCAGGTTCTGGACGAGAATGGAGAAGTTCATGAGTTTTAAGGAGATACAAAAAGAAAAAACAAGCACAGATCGAACGGATTTTAAAAGCATATCTGCCCAGGGTGCAGGGGTATCAGGAAGTGATCATGGATGCCATGCGCTATAGCATGCTGGCAGGGGGAAAGCGTCTGCGCCCAATGCTGATGCAGGAGACATACCGGCTGTTTGGCGGAGCGGACAGTGTGATCGAGCCGTTTATGGCTGCCATTGAGATGATCCATACCTATTCCCTTGTTCATGATGATCTGCCTGCCATGGATAATGATGAGTATCGCAGGGGGCGAAAGACGACCCATGTGGTATATGGGGAAGATATGGGGATCCTGACAGGGGATGCGCTTCTCAATTATGCATTTGAGACAGCAGCATCGGCATTTGAGACGGCGCCGGAAAAGAGTCTTTTGATCGGAAAAGCAATTCGTATCCTTGGACAAAAAGCAGGGATCTACGGAATGATCGGCGGTCAGGTGGTGGACGTGAAATCTTCCGGTAAGAAAATTGACGGAGAGAAACTGGAGTTTATCTACCGTTTAAAAACAGGAGCTCTGATCGAGGCTTCCATGATGATCGGAGCAGTTCTGGCAGGAGCGGACGATGAGAGTGTACAGGTAGTGGAAGAGATTGCAGCAAAAGTGGGAATGGCTTTTCAGATCCAGGATGATATTCTGGATGTGATCAGTACTACTGAAGTGCTCGGAAAACCGGTGCACAGCGATGAGAAAAATGAAAAAATGACGTATGTTGTGTGGAAAGGGCTGGATGCAGCTAAACAGGAGGTGGAGCATTTGTCCAGAAAAGCCATCTCAGACGTAAGAGCACTGAATCCAAAAGATGATTATCTGGAGATTTTGCTGGAGTCATTGATATACAGGGAAAAATAAGGGGGCATACCTTATGCTATTAGAAAAGATTCAAAAAGAAAATGATATCAAACAGTTAAAGCCGGAGGAGCTGGAAAAGCTGGCAGAAGAAATCCGTCAGTTTCTTGTGGAGAAAATCAGTGTCACAGGCGGGCATCTGGCATCGAATCTCGGTGTGGTGGAGCTGACGATGGCGCTGCATCTGGCGTTTGAACTGCCGCAGGATAAGATGATCTGGGATGTGGGACATCAGTCCTACACACACAAGATCCTGACAGGACGGCGCGCCGGATTTGACGATCTGAGAAAATATGGCGGCATGAGCGGATTTCCAAAGCGAAAGGAAAGTGAATGTGACGCATTTGATACCGGACACAGCTCCACCTCTATTTCCGCAGGCCTCGGGTACGTGGCGGCGAGAGATATCAAGGGAGAAGAACACAGCGTGATCTCTATCATCGGAGATGGAGCCATGACCGGAGGGATGGCATATGAGGCACTGAACAATGCGTCCCGTTTAAAAAGCAATTTTATCATTGTATTAAATGACAACAATATGTCAATTTCTGAAAATGTGGGCGGGATGTCCAGATATTTGAACGGACTGCGCACGGCAGAGGCATATACGGGACTGAAAAAGGGTGTTGAGGATACCTTGATGAAGATTCCGGTACAGGGTGAGAAGATCCTGTACCAGATGAAAAAGACGAAAAGCGGACTCAAGCAATTATTTGTTCCGGGTATGTTTTTTGAAGATATGGGAATCACCTACCTGGGACCGGTGGACGGGCATGATATCCGAAAGCTGTATAAGACATTTCAGGAGGCAAAACGGGTAGATCATGCAGTTCTGGTTCATGTACTCACCAAGAAAGGAAAGGGATACGTTCCCGCGGAGGAGAATCCATCCAGATTTCACGGGATCGTTCCGTTTGACATTGAGACCGGGGAGGCAAAAGAGAAGAGCTCTAAGGACAGCTATACCGATATTTTTTCCAAAGTATTCTGTGATATTGCAAAGCAAAATGATGCAGTAGTCGGAATTACAGCAGCCATGGCGGATGGAACCGGACTTGCCAGATTTGCAAGGATGTTTCCGGACCGATTCTTTGATGTCGGGATTGCAGAAGAGCATGCGCTGACCTTTGCGGCAGGACTGGCAGCAGGGGGATTAAAGCCGGTTGTTGCGGTGTATTCCTCGTTTTTACAGCGGGCGTTTGACCAGACGATTCATGATGTGTGCCTGCAGAATCTGCCGGTGATGATCGCAGTGGACAGAGCCGGCCTGGTGGGCAGTGATGGAGAGACACATCAGGGACTTTTCGATCTGTCATTTCTGAATATGATCCCGAATATGACGATCCTTTCACCGAAAAACAGATGGGAGATGGCGGATATGGTGCGGTTCTGTGCGGATTTCCAGTATCCGGTGGCACTGCGTTATCCAAGAGGCGCCGCTTACGAGGGATTGTCGGCGTTTCGTACTCCGATCGTCTATGGAAAAAGTGAGATCCTTTATGAAGAGGAGGATATTGCGGTGATCTTTGTAGGGCACATGGCAGAGCTGGCAGTTCAGGTGCGTGACAGACTGAAAGAGATCGGATATCATTGCTCACTGATCAATGCCAGATTTGTAAAGCCTCTGGATACAGAGATGCTGGAAGCTCTGACAAAGGATCACAGACTTTTTGTGACGATTGAAGAAAATGTATTGTCCGGCGGATTTGGAGAACAGGTACTTCACTATGTATCGAGAGCAAAGCTGGATGTAGGTGTCAGATGCATCGGAATTCCGGATGACTATGTAGAACACGGCAATGTAGACTTGCTGCGCAGGGAAGTCGGACTGGATGCGGAGACGATTGTAAAACAGATTATTGCAGATTATGTGACGATAGGAAAAGATTGACATGAAAGAACGATTAGATGTATTGCTTGTAAAAAGAAATCTGGCAGAGTCCAGAGAAAAGGCAAAAGCTGTCATTATGGCAGGAAATGTGTTTGTAGAAGGACAAAGGGAGGACAAAGCTGGAACGACATTTCCGGATACGGTACAGATTGAAGTGCGCGGTCATGTGCTTCCTTATGTGAGCAGGGGCGGATTGAAGCTGGAAAAGGCGATCGCCAACTTTGACGTCAGTGTGGATGGAAAAGTCTGTACAGATGTGGGTTCGTCCACCGGCGGATTTACGGATTGTATGCTTCAAAACGGTGCCAGAAAGGTATTTGCGATTGATGTGGGAAGAGGACAGCTGGACTGGAAACTCAGACAGGATGAGCGGGTTGTGTGTATGGAGAAGACCAATATCCGTTATGTAGTGCCCGAAGATCTGGGAGAACCGATTGATTTTTCTTCCATTGATGTTTCCTTTATTTCGCTGACAAAAGTGCTGGAGCCGATCCGGAATTACCTGAAGGAAGACGGTGAGATCGTGGCGCTCATCAAGCCGCAGTTTGAGGCGGGCAGAGAAAAAGTCGGCAAAAAAGGGGTAGTCCGCGAGAAGAGTACCCACCATGAAGTGATTGAGAAAGTAGCGCTGTATGCGCAGTCCATCGGATTTAAGATTTTGAATATTGATTTTTCACCGATCAAAGGGCCGGAGGGAAATATTGAATATCTGATTCATCTGAAAAAATGGCCGCATCCGGTGGAGGATGCACTCTTGGAAGATTTGAGTCTGGTTGTGGATAGGGCATTTGAGACACTTGCAAAATAAGAGGTGTGGTATGGAGCGTTTTTATATTATTACAAATCTGATGAAAGATCCGGATTATGGGATTACAAAGGAGATTCAGAAATATATAGAACAGCATGGCAGAGAGTGTATTCTGGCAAAAGAAGATGAGCAGGGATTTATTTTTCCCGGAACTGTGCCGGAAAATGTGGACTGCGGGATCGTGCTGGGCGGTGACGGAACACTGATCCGTGCGGCAAGAGAGCTTGCAGAATATGAATTTCCGCTGATCGGGATCAATCTGGGGACGCTTGGATTTCTGGCAGAAGTGGAACGGTCGGATTTTTCATATGCGCTGGAGCGATTGTTTAAAAATCAAGTGGGATTTGAGGAGCGGATGATGCTTTCCGGTGAGGTTTCCGGCAACAGCAGTTATCAGAATGTAGCAGTCAACGACATCGTGATCACCAGAGATGGAAGTCTTCGGATCGTTCACTTTGATGTTTATGTAAACGGAACGTTGCTCAATAGCTATATGGCTGACGGTGTGATCATCTCCACTCCGACAGGAACGACAGGCTATAATCTGTCAGCAGGCGGACCGGTTGTAGAACCGACAGCCAGTATGTTTGTGATTACGCCGATCTGTTCTCATGCGCTGAATACCAGCAGTATCGTGCTTTCGGCGGAAGATACGATCGAGATTGTGATCAGCCAGGGACGATATGGAAAAGACGAGCAGGCACTGGTGACGTTTGACGGGGCAGATATGCTCCGCCTTGGTACCGGAGACCGTGTCACGATCAAAAGATCAGATCATGTGACAAGACTTGCAAAACTTAGTGAAGAGAGCTTTATGAAGACAATGAGAAAAAAGATGAAAGGAAACTAATACAATGAAAGTAAGCCGTCATGCAAAAATTATTGAACTGATCGCACAACATGACATTGAAACACAGGAAGAACTGGCAGAATATTTGAACAGAGAGGGATTTAAGGTGACTCAGGCTACCGTATCCAGAGATATCCGCGATCTGCGGCTTACAAAAGTGGCAGTGGACGGCTCCAGACAGAAATATGTGGTACTGGCACCCGAAAAGGATGAGATGAATGAAAAATATATCCGTGTGCTCAGAGACGGATATATTTCCATGGATATGGCGCAGAATATTCTGGTGATCAAGACCGTTTCCGGAATGGCAATGGCGGTAGCGGCCGCAGTAGATGCCATGAAATGGAAAGAAGTAGTAGGGTGTATCGCAGGGGATGATACGATCATGTGCGCGATCAGAAGCGTACAGGATACGGAACATGTGATGGATAAGATTCGAAAGATTGTGTCAAAAGGGATATAGGAAAAAAATATGCTTCAAAATTTACATGTAAAAAATCTGGCGCTGATCGATGAGGTGGAGGTGGATTTTGGACCGGGACTCAATATTCTCACAGGAGAGACAGGAGCCGGTAAATCCATTATCTTAGGTTCCGTGAATCTGGCACTCGGCGGAAGATACAATGCGGATATGCTCCGAAAGGGCGCCAGGTTCGGACTTGTGGAACTGATGTTTTCAATTGAAAATCAGGAGTTGATCCGTCAGCTGGAAGAAATGGATATCTTTCCGGAAGACGGGATGCTGATCTTAAGCCGGAAATTGATGGAAGGCAGAAGTGTCAGCAAGATCAATGGAGAGACGGTGACGATGGGAGTACTGCGGGATGTGGCAAGTCTCCTGATTGATATTCACGAGCAGCATGAACATCAGCGTTTGTTAAATAAGCGCAATCACCTGACGTTTCTGGATGTATATGCCAAAGAGCAGGTGGAAAAGCCAAAACAGAAGATGGCCCTGGCTTACCGGGCATATCAGGAGTACAGTCGCAGGCTGGAAGCATCTGGAATGGAAGAGAAGGAGCGGCGCAAAGAGATTGATCTGACGGAGTATGAACTGCATGAGATTGAAAGAGCGCATTTACGCATGGGGGAAGACGAAGATCTGGAAAGTATCTATCAGAGGATGACGCAGAGTAAAGACCTGACCAGTGCGGTGGCCCAGACATACCAGTACACCAGTGAAGATGACCGAAACAACGCCAGCGACCTCTTAAGCCGTGCAATCCGTTCCCTTCAGGAAGTGGAAAATTTCGATGAAAAAGGAAATGCACTGTATGGACAGCTGGTGGAGATTGACAGTCTGCTCAATGATTTTAACCGGGAACTCTTGGAGTATGCCAAAAGCTTTGAATTTTCAGAAGAAGAGTTTTATGAGACAGAGAACCGCCTCAATGAGATTAATCGATTAAAGGCAAAATATGGGAATACAGTCAATGAAATTCTGGAATACGCAGAGGAAAAACGGCAGAGACTAAATGAACTGGAGCATTATGAGACTTATATTGAAAATCTGCGGTCTCAAACCGAAGCGGCGCAAAAGGAAATGCAAAGCTGTGCCGAAAAGTTGAGTAAGATTCGAAAAAAAGCAGCTATTTCCTTTACAAAAGAGATCAAAGCAGGGCTTGAGGATCTTAATTTTCTGGATGTACAGCTGGAAATGCGTTTCTTACAAGAGGCAAAAATGTCTGCTCTGGGAATGGATGACGCGGTAATTTTTTATTTCTGTAAATCCGGGAGAGCCGCCAAAGCCGCTTGGAACTACGGTTTCAGGAGGTGAACTCTCAAGAATCCTTCTGGCAATCAAGACTGTGCTGGCAGATAAAGAAGACACGCCAACACTGATTTTTGATGAGATCGACTCCGGCATCAGTGGAATCACAGCTGGAAAGGTGGCGGAAAAACTGCATATCATCGGACAGAAGCGTCAGGTGATCTGTATCACCCATCTTCCGCAGATTGCGGCAGCTGCCGATGCTCACTATCTGATTCAAAAGCAGACGGATCAGACAACGACAAAAACAGGCATTTTTCCGTTGGATGAGGATGCTTCTGTGGGCGAGCTGGCGCGTCTGCTTGGCGGCGCCCAGGTAACGAAAAATATTCTGGACAGTGCAAAAGAAATGAAAGAAATGGCAAAGAGAGTATAGAATTCCAGTGTGAAAATAAAAAATGTCACATACTAAAACGGATACCTTTTGGTGTCCGTTTTTACGTTTGGCAGAGAGGATGTGACAAAGATGAAAAGAAAGTATAGGCAACTGGCAGCTGTTCTTATGTTCCTTGTGTGTCTCTCCGGCTGTGCGATGTCTCCCAAAAAGGAGACACAAAAGGTCAGAGAAGCCAGTACCCAGGCAGTCATGGAGGAAGGCGTCATACCAGGCGGCATGCCGGTCGGGATTTACATGGAGACGGATGGTGTTATGGTACTTGGTACAGACCAGATCACCGGCGCAGACGGAAAACAGTATCAGCCTGCAGAGAATCTGGTGCGGCCGGGAGATTACATTGTGGCATGGAATGATGAAAAGATTGAAAATAAAAAGAACTGTTCCAGAAATTATCCAATCTGGACGAAGATCAGGTGGCGCTGACACTGCGAAGAGGGCAGCAGGAGCTGACAGTTGCGGTCAAACCCGTAGAAACGAAACCAGACGAATATAAGCTGGGAATCTGGGTGAGAGACAATGTGCAGGGACTTGGGACGATTACCTTTATGACCAGAGACGGAGCTTTTGGAGCGCTGGGGCATGGGATTCATGATATGGATACAAGCGCGCTTTTGTCGATTCGGCAGGGGACTCTTTATAAGACCAGTATTCATTCGATTCAAAAGGGACAGAACGGAATTCCGGGGAGTATGGAAGGAATGATCGTGTACAGTCATTATAATCGTCTTGGAACCATAGATAAAAATACGGAGGCGGGGATTTACGGGACGATTGAATCCGCAGAAAAACTGTTTTTGCAGCAGGAGATGGTTCCGGTGGCAGAGCGGGGAGAAATACAAAAAGGAAAAGCTGTGATTCGCTGTTATGTTAACGGAGAAGTAGAAAATTACGACATTTTGGTGACAGATATCGACGATTCCGGACAGGAAATCAACAAAGGGCTGGTGATCGAGATCACAGATCAGAGACTGCTTGATGCGACCGGCGGCATCATACAGGGGATGAGCGGAAGCCCGATTTTACAGAACGGAAAGCTGATCGGAGCGGTTACGCATGTGTTTGTACAGGATTCGGCAAAAGGCTACGGTATTTTTATTGAGAATATGTTGTCGAATCTTTCTGCCTAGTTTTGTCGAATAAGGTCTCCCTGATTTTCTTGCATTTTGGCAGATAGGGCAGATATAATGAAAAGCGTGGCGTTTAAAAGTTCAGGCAGTGAACAGAGGGAGAGGAACTATGGAACAGGTAAACGTGGCGATTGCTGACGATAATGAGCGGATTTTGGATCTTCTGGAGGAAATCATCAACATGGACAAAGAACTTCATGTTGTAGGAAAAGCAAAAAATGGGGAAGAAATGTGTCAGATCATCCGAAATAAGCAGCCGGATGTCGTATTATTGGACCTGATCATGCCGAAAATGGATGGTCTGACTGTGATGGAGAAGATCAATCAGGATAAAAATGTACAGAAGCGTCCGGACTTTATCGTAGTGACAGCAGTCGGCCAGGAGCGGATTACAGAAGATGCATTCAATCGAGGCGCAAATTACTATATCATGAAGCCGTTTAACAACGAAATGCTGTTAAATCGGATAAAAACAGTCAGAAGACCAGTGAGAAGCTGCGAAAAGAGGAATGATGAACTGTCATCACAGGTTCCATACATCAGAGAAGGGGATTTGGAGAACAGAGTGACAAACCTGCTCCATGAGATCGGAATTCCGGCACATATTAAGGGGTATCATTATCTGCGGGATTCGATCATCATGGCAGTGCAGGATATGGATGTGTTAAATGCGATCACAAAGGTGTTGTATCCAACCGTAGCAAAACGGTATCAGACGACATCCAGCCGTGTGGAGCGGGCAATCCGTCATGCGATCGAGGTAGCATGGAATCGTGGAAAACTGGATACACTGGATGAGCTGTTCGGTTATACGGTCAGTACCGGAAAGGGGAAACCGACCAACTCAGAATTCGTGGCATTGATCGCAGATACGATCCAGTTGGAATACAAACACAGATAAACCACACAGAAACCTTTGCAATCTTCGGGAAATGGAGTATAATGTAGAAAAATACTGGCTTAGTAAAACGGAGGGAAATGGGAGGGAAAGCTATGAAGAACATTTTATTTGCAGCTTCAGAATGTGTGCCATTTATCAAAACAGGAGGACTGGCAGATGTTGTCGGTTCACTTCCAAAATATTTTGACAAAAAGAAATACGATGTGCGGGTGGTACTTCCGAAGTATTCCTGTATGAACCAGAAATGGAAGGACCAGCTGGAATATATGGATCATTTTTATATGAATCTGGCGGGAGAAGACCGTTATGTAGGAATTCTGAAATATGTGCAGGACGGGATCACATTTTATTTTATTGATAACGAGTATTATTTTAATGGATTTGCACCGTATGACGGAGATCCGAGATGGAATATCGAGAAATTCGCCTTTTTCTCAAAGGCTGTGCTGAGTATCCTGCCGGTGATCGACTTCCGTCCGGAGCTGATCCATTGTCACGACTGGCAGACAGGCTTGATTCCGGTTTATCTGGACAATTTTAGATTTCTGGGTGAATATTACAGAGGAATCAAGAGTGTCATGACGATCCACAATCTGAAATTCCAGGGCGTGTGGGACACCAGCACTGTACGTCAGATCACAGGGCTTCCGGAGTATTACTTTGCTCCGGATAAGCTGGAGGCATACCGGGATGCCAATCTGTTAAAAGGCGGTATCGTCTATGCGGATAAAGTGACAACGGTAAGTCAGACATACGCGCAGGAGATCAAGACACCGTTTTTTGGAGAAGGTCTCGATGGTCTGATGAGTGCAAGATCCAATGACCTTTGTGGAATTGTAAATGGACTGGATTATGATGAGTACTGTCCATTTAAGGATACACGGATCGCAAAACGTTTTACGGTCGATACATTCCGCAAGAACAAGGTTTCCAACAAGCTGTCTCTGCAGGAGGAGCTTGGACTGGACAAGGATCCGAAGGTGATGATGCTCGGTATTGTGTCCAGACTAACCGATCAGAAGGGATTTGATCTGATTGATTATGTGATGGATGAGCTCTGCCAGGATGCAGTACAGATTGTAGTACTGGGAACCGGGGAAGCAAAATATGAGAATATGTTCCGCCATTTTGCATGGAAATATTCGAATAAAGTATCGGCCAATATTTTCTATTCAGAGGATATGTCGCATAAGATCTATGCATCTGCAGATGCATTTCTGATGCCGTCTCTGTTTGAACCATGTGGATTGAGCCAGCTGATGAGTCTGCGTTACGGCACGCTTCCGATCGTGCGGGAGACAGGCGGGCTCAAGGATACGGTAGAGCCTTACAATGAGTTCGAGAAGACAGGTACGGGATTCAGCTTTTCCAATTACAACGCGCATGAGATGCTTGGCACGATCCGGTATGCAGAGCATATTTATTATGACAAAAAGCGGGACTGGAATAAGATTGTAGAGCGTGCGATGGAACAGGATTTCTCATGGAAGAATTCTGCAAAACAGTACGAGACATTGTACAAAGAGCTTATTGGAGAATAGACAAAATATACACAGGAGAAAAATGCATGAAGATTATTGACAGACTCAGAGAAGACGGGATACATATTTCCTTTGAGATTTTTCCGCCAAAGACAGATGCGGGATATGACAAAGTAATTCGGGCAGCAGAAGAAATGGCAGGCTTAAAGCCGGAATTTATCAGTGTGACTTACGGGGCAGGCGGCGGTACCAGCAAAAACACAGCAAAGATCGCATCCTATATCAAACATGATCTGCACGTAGAAAGCCTGGCACATCTGACGTGTGCTTCTTCCACAAAAGATGAGGTGCGCAGCGTTATTGCCAGCCTGAAAGAACAGGGGATTGAGAACATTCTGGCATTGCGGGGTGATATTTCAGAAGATATGGTATTTCCGAGCGAGGATCGTTTTCATTATGCCTATCAACTCGTAGAAGAGATCCGCAGACATGGAGATTTCTGTATCGGAGCTGCGTGTTATCCGGAAGGGCATGTGGAGAATGAGCATAAAGAAGATGATATCAAGTATCTGAAACAAAAGGTAGACAGTGGTGTGGATTTTCTGACAACACAGATGTTTTTTGACAATGATATCCACTATAATTTCCTGTACCGTATTCGTGAAGCAGGAATCACTGTTCCGGTATTGCCGGGGATCATGCCGATCACAAGCGCAAGACAGATGAAACGAAGCTGTGAGTTGTCCGGAACCGTATTTCCAAGGAGATTTCAGGCAATCCTGGATCGGTTCGGGGATTCGCCGAAGGCGATGGAACAGGCAGGAATTGCATACGCTACCGACCAGATCATTGACCTGCTGGCAAACGGAGTGAAGAATATCCACATTTATTCGATGAACAGACCGGAAGTGGCAGCAGCTATCATGCATAATATTTCAGAAATCATTCAGTGTTAGGAGACGGAGTAATGGATAGAATGACAAAAGAAGCTATCCGTTATCTGGGCTATGGAAGGAATGCGGTAGATGAACAGACACTTGCTTTGATCAAAGACTCTTTTGAGGGTCTGAGATCTGCAGTAAGTCCAAAATCCATCTGCCGTATTTTTGATTTACAGCATCAGAGCGAGGAGTGCTTTCAGATTGGAAATATCCGGATGAAGAGCAGAAGTCTGGGCAGAAATTTAAAACAATGTGAGAAGCTGATTCTCTTTGGAGCGACACTGGGAACAGGAGCAGACCGGCTGATTACGCGGGCATCTCTGACAGACATGGCAAAAGCAGTGGTGCTTCAGGCCTGCGCAGCGGCCATGCTGGAGGAATACTGTGATGCGTGTCAGAGAGAAATTGCGAAGCAGCAGGAAAAAGAAGGCTGGTATCTGCGTCCGAGGTTCAGTCCGGGATATGGAGATTTTGATATTCAGTATCAGAAGCCATTGATGCAGATGTTAGACTGCGCAAAAACGATCGGACTGACCATGACGGACAGTTTTATGATGACTCCGACAAAATCGGTGACAGCAGTGATCGGAATGAGCCGTATCAAAGAGCGGTGTCCGATACAGGGCTGCGAGATTTGTGAAAAAAAGGACTGTGAATATAGAAGGGATACGATATGATTTTAGAACGCTTGGGAAAAGAACTTTTATTTTTGACGGTGGGATGGGAACCTTGCTTCAGGCAAAGGGGCTTCTTCCCGGAGAATTGCCGGAGACTTGGAATCTGACGCATGCAGAGGCAGTGCGTCAGATTCACCGCAGTTATTTTGAAGCCGGAAGTGATATTGTCCTGACCAATACATTCGGAGCAAATGCGTTGAAGTTTCACGATGAGAGCTGTTCCTTAAAAGAGATTATTTTCTCTGCGGTTTCTCATGTGAAGGAAGCGGCGAAACAGGGGGTGAGAGACAACCGGGAAGTGTATACCGCGTTGGATATCGGCCCTACCGGAAAGCTGTTAAAGCCCATGGGGGATCTGGAATTTGAGACCGCTTATGAAGCTTTCAAGGAAGTGATGATCTATGGAGAACAGGCCGGAGCAGATCTGATCCATATCGAGACGATGAGTGACACCTATGAATTGAAGGCAGCGGTACTTGCAGCGAAAGAGAATACAACCCTTCCGGTGTTTGTGACGACTATTTTTGATGAGAGAGGAAAGCTGCTCACCGGAGCGGATGTACCTTCTGTAGTTGCACTTCTGGAAGGACTGCGCGTGGATGCACTGGGGATCAACTGCGGGATGGGACCTGAGCAGATGATGCCGATCCTGCATGAGATTTTGGAATATACGTCTCTTCCGGTGATTGTCAAGCCAAATGCAGGACTTCCGAAACAGCGAGATGGTGAGACTTATTATGATGTAGAGCCGGAGCAGTTTGCAAAGACGATGGAAATGATCGTAGAAACAGGAGCCTGTGTGATCGGCGGATGCTGTGGTACGACACCGGATCACATCCGGGCAATGATCGCACAGTGTAAGGATCTTTTGATCAAAACACCGGAGAAAAAAGTTCATACGATCGTATCTTCTTACGGACAGGCAGTGATGCTTGGTACGGGATCCAGGATCATCGGAGAACGGATCAATCCGACGGGAAAGAAGAAGTTCAAACAGGCGCTCAAAGATCATGATCTGGATTATATCCTCAAAGAAGGGATCATGCAGCAGGATAATGGAGCGCATATTCTGGATGTGAATGTAGGATTGCCGGATATTGATGAAGTATCGATGATGAAAGAAGTCATTACAGAGCTTCAGAGTGTGACCAGTCTTCCGCTGCAGATCGATACCGTGGATATTCAGGCGATGGAACAGGCAATGCGGATCTACAACGGAAAACCGATGGTGAATTCAGTCAGTGGAAAACAGGAATCCATGGATGCGGTATTCCCGCTGATCCAAAAATACGGCGGTGTAGTGATCGGTCTGACGCTGGATGAAGACGGGATTCCAGAAACGGCAGACGGCCGTGTGGCAATCGCAGAGAAGATCATCCGTGAGGCGGCAAAGTATGGCATTGACAAGAAAGATCTTGTGATCGATGTACTTGCCATGACCGTCAGCTCAGAACCGGAAGGGGCAAAGATTACTCTGGAAGCACTGCACAGAGTCCGGTATGATCTTGGTGTGAATACGGTTCTTGGTGTTTCCAATATTTCATTTGGACTGCCGGGAAGACCGATCATCAATGCGAATTTTTATACGATGGCCATGTTCCAGGGATTAAGCGCCGGCATCATCAATCCTGCATCGGAAGATATGATGCGTTCCTATTATGCGTATCATGTACTGATGAATCTGGATCCGAACTGTGAAAATTACATTGGACGCTACGGAAGTGCTAATGTAGAGTTCGCTTCTGCGCCCGGAAGTATTACAACCGGCGCAGGGCGGACAGCAGGGGGGATGATGACACTGCAGGCTGCGATTGAAAAAGGCTTAAAAGAGGAAGCACATCAGATTACAAATGTGCTGATGCAGGAGAAAAAGCCGTTGGATATCATCAATGAACACTTGATTCCCGCGCTGGATACCGTGGGAAAGGGATTTGAAAAAGGAACGGTCTTTTTGCCTCAGCTTCTGATGAGCGCAGAGGCTGCAAAAACAGCATTTGCAGTTTTAAAAGAAGGGCTGGAGAACAGTGGAGACGTGCAGGAGAAAAAAGAAAAAATCGTGCTTGCGACAGTCAAAGGCGATATTCACGATATTGGCAAGAATATTGTAAAAGTTCTTCTGGAGAATTACAGTTTTGAGGTAGTGGATCTTGGAAAAGATGTGCCGCCGGAGACCATTGTAGATACTGTTGTTGCACAGCAGATTCGGCTTGTGGGATTGAGTGCGCTGATGACCACGACTGTTGTCAGTATGGAGGAGACGATCCGCCAGCTCAGAGAAAAAGCACCGTGGTGCAAAGTAATGGTAGGAGGCGCTGTCCTAAATCAGGAATATGCAGATATGATCGGTGCAGATTTTTATGGAAAAGATGCAATGCAGTCCGTGTATTACGCACAAGGACTGCTGCAGCAATAAAAAGTCACAGACAAAGGAGGAAATCAAAATGTCCAATATGAGAGGCCTGGATACCCAGGTGAGAGCAATTCGCAGACGTGTGTTCAAGGAAGTGGCAAAGCTTGGATTTGAAGCAAATTCAGAGACCCTGCTGGAAGATATGGAAGCCATTCCGTATGAGATTGTCAATGATGATACGGTAAAGTACAGAGAGAGTACGTATCGTTCCCGTGCGATCGTTCGGGAGCGACTTCGTCTTGCGATGGGACTTTCCCTGCGCCCGGAAGACAAGCCGGTACATCTGACGGCGGGAGTGCAGGAAAGTAATATTTCCGAAAAATATTATGAGCCGCCGCTGATGCAGGTGATTCCGTCTGCCTGTGAAAGCTGTGAGGAGAACAAATATGAAGTCAGCAATATGTGCAAGGGGTGTCTTGCACATCCGTGCAGTGAGGTCTGTCCGAAGGGTGCCATTTCCATGGTCAACGGAAAATCCTATATTGATCAGGAAAAATGCATCAAATGCGGAAAATGTAAGGCAGTCTGTCCGTATGATGCGATCGCGAAAAAAGAGCGCCCATGTAAAAATGCCTGTGGTGTGGGAGCGATTGTTTCTGACAAATACGGCCGTGCCTATATTGACACAGAAAAATGTGTGTCCTGCGGAATGTGTATGGTGAGTTGTCCGTTTGGAGCGATTTCGGATAAGTCCCAGATTTTCCAGCTCACAAGAGCACTACAGGAAGAGGGAAGCGAGATCATTGCGGAGATTGCACCGGCATTTGTCGGGCAGTTTGGAGAGAATATTAATCCAAGAAATATCAAGGCGGCATTGATTGAATTGGGATTCAAAGGCGTGCATGAGGTGGCGCTGGGAGCAGATATCGGTGCAGTTGCCGAGGCGCATCATTATGTAGAAAAAGTCGTGACCGGAGAGCTGCCGTTCCTTCTGACTTCCTGCTGTCCTTCCTGGGCAATGCTGGCGAAGAAATTCTTCCCGGATCTGATCGATCAGATTTCGCAGGAACTGACACCAATGGTGGCAACAGCGAGAAGTATTAAAAAAGAGCATCCGAATGCCAAAGTAGTCTTTATCGGACCATGTGCGGCGAAAAAGCTGGAGGCTTCCAGAAGAAGTGTTCGAAGTGATGTGGATTTTGTAGTTACTTTTGAAGAACTGCAGGCGATGTTTGATGCCAAAGAGATTGATCTTTCCCAGTATGAAGCAGAGTCCTCTTTCCACGATGCGACAGGTGCCGGAAGAGGATATGCCTGTGCAGGCGGAGTAGCAGAAGCGATTGAAAAGTGTATCAATGAATACTATCCGGATGTGGAAGTCAGCATTGAGCATGCAGAAGGGCTTGCCGAGTGCAAAAAGACACTGACGCTTGCCAAAGCCGGAAGACTTAACGGCTGCCTGATTGAGGGGATGGGATGTCCCGGAGGATGTATTGCAGGAGCAGGAACGAATATTCCGGTATTGAAGGCGAAAAAGGATCTGGCAGCTTATGTAAAGAATTCAACTACGCCGATTCCGCCGAAAGAGCTGGAAGAAATTGAGCTAGAATAGGATTTACAAAAAAATAAGCTGTGGTATGATAAATTAGACGTGGGTCTGCTGCAAAACGAATGTCTTGCGGCAGCCCCTTTTTGTGAGATTAGCGAATGAAACCGGAGGATAAGGTATGCAGCCATATGGAGTAAACCAATTAAGAAAAATGTTTTTGGAGTTCTTTGAAAGCAAGGGACATCTGGCAATGAAGAGTTTTTCTTTGGTGCCACACAATGATAAGAGTCTTCTTCTGATCAACTCGGGGATGGCTCCGTTAAAACCATATTTTACAGGACAGGAGATCCCGCCGAGACGCAGAGTGACAACCTGCCAGAAATGTATCCGTACAGGAGATATCGAGAATGTAGGAAAGACAGCACGTCATGGTACATTCTTTGAGATGCTTGGAAACTTCTCGTTTGGAGATTACTTTAAGAATGAAGCAATCGAATGGTCCTGGGAATTTTTGACGGAGGTAGTAGGTCTGGATCCAGACAGATTGTATCCGTCCATATACGAAGAAGATGAAGAGGCATTCGAAATCTGGAATAAGAAAATGGGGATCCCGGCAGAGCGTATTTTCCGTTTTGGAAAAGCAGACAATTTCTGGGAGCATGGTTCCGGCCCATGCGGTCCTTGTTCCGAGATCTATTATGACAGAGGGGAAAAATACGGATGCGGCAGCCCGGATTGTACGGTAGGTTGTGAATGCGACCGTTACATGGAAATCTGGAACAACGTATTTACACAGTTTGATAATGACGGACATGGACATTATTCCGAACTGGAGCAGAAAAATATTGATACCGGAATGGGACTGGAACGTCTGGCATCTGTTGTACAGGATGTGGATTCGATCTTTGATGTGGATACACTCAAGGCACTGCGTGATCACATTTGCCGTCTTGCTGATACAGAGTATGGAAAAGATGCACAGGCTGATATTTCCATCCGTGTCATCACAGACCATACACGTTCTGTGACCTTTATGATTTCTGATGGAATTATGCCGTCCAATGAAGGAAGAGGATATGTGCTCCGCCGTTTGTTAAGACGTGCATGCCGCCACGGAAGACTGCTCGGAATCGAGGGAAGCTTTATTCCGGAACTGGCACAGACCGTCATCGAAGGATCAAAAGACGGATATCCGGAACTGGAAGAAAAGAAAGACTTTATTTTAAAAGTCATTGCAAAAGAGGAAGATCAGTTTAACAAGACGATCGATCAGGGACTTGGTATTCTTGCGGAAATGACAGCGAAAATGGAAGCAGAGCAGACAACAACTCTGTCTGGCGCAGATGCGTTCAAGCTGTATGACACATATGGATTCCCGATTGATCTGACAAAAGAGATCCTGGAAGAAAAAGGAATGCAGGTGGATGAAGAGGGATTCCACGCATCCATGGAAGTTCAGAGAAAGACTGCCCGTGCAGCCCGCGGAGAGACGAACTATATGGGAGCGGATGTGACGGTTTACGAATCCATTGATCCAAGTATCACAAGTACATTTGTAGGCTATGAGAATCTGGCATGGAAGTCTCCGATTACGGTTCTGACTTCTGACACAGAAATCGTAGAAGCGCTTTCTGACGGACAGAGAGGTACTGTATTTGCAGAAGAGACTCCATTCTATGCAACAAGCGGCGGACAGGAGGCAGACACAGGAATCATCCGTACAGCAGAAGGTGAATTCAAAGTAGAAGATACAGTAAAACTTTTAGGTGGAAAGATCGGTCATGTAGGAGTGGTCATCAAAGGAATGATCAAAACAGGGGATCAGGCAGAATTGTGTGTAGATGCTGAAAAACGTGCATTGTCTGCAAGAAACCACAGTGCGACACACCTGCTTCAGAAAGCGTTGAGAACCGTTCTTGGAACACACGTAGAGCAGGCAGGATCCAGCGTGAACGAAGACAGACTTCGCTTCGACTTTTCTCATTTCTCTGCCATGACAGCGGAAGAACTGCAGAAAGTGGAAGAAATCGTGAATGAGCAGATTGTGGCAGGACTTCCTGTAAAAGTAGAAAACATGCCGATCGAAGAGGCAAGAAAAACAGGAGCACAGGCCCTGTTTGGTGAAAAATACGGAGATGTGGTACGAGTTGTCAATATGGGAGACTACTCTATTGAATTCTGTGGAGGAACTCACGTAAAGAATACAAATGAGATCATGGCGTTCAAGATTCTTTCTGAATCGGGAGTTGCTGCCGGCGTGAGAAGAATCGAGGCACTGACATCCAAGGGATTGATCCGTTACTATGACAATCTGGAAAAGAAACTGAATGAAGCTGCAAAAGTACTGAAAGCGACACCAGATAATCTGGCTGAGAAGATTGCGCATCTGACAGCAGAAAACAAGGCGCTGCACAGTGAAGTGGAAAGCTTGAAGAGCAAACTGGCACAGGATGCCATGGGAGATGTCATGGATCAGGTACAGGAGATCAAAGGTGTGAAACTTCTCGCAGCAGAGGTGGATGGAGTCGATATGAACGGGCTTCGTGATCTTGGAGATCAGCTCAAAGAAAAACTCGGAGAAGGTGTTGTTGTTCTGGCATCCGGAAATGATGGAAAAGTCAGCCTGATGGTAACTGCGACAGATGCGGCAATGAAACAGGGTGCTCATGCAGGTAACCTTGTAAAAGCCATTGCAGGTCTTGTAGGCGGTGGCGGCGGCGGTCGCCCGAATATGGCGCAGGCTGGTGGAAAGAACCCGGCAGGAATCCAGGAAGCACTGAAAAAAGCAGCAGAAGCACTGGAAGGACAACTTTCTTAAAAAAATGAAAAAAATCAGTTGACGTTTCCGGAAAATATGTTATAATTCTTTGTAGTGCAATAAAAATACCCGAACAGTCGTATGATGCACAATACCAGGCTGGAGGGGAGGTTAGGTGTGAGACTATGTCAAATGTAATCGTAAAAGAAAACGAGACGTTAGACAGCGCTTTACGCAGATTTAAAAGAAATTGCGCAAAAGCTGGAATCCAGCAGGAGATTCGTAAAAGAGAACATTACGAAAAACCAAGCGTAAGACGTAAGAAAAAATCTGAAGCTGCTAGAAAACGTAAATATAACTAATATGTGCAGATAAATAGAGTGTCGTAAGACACTCTATTTTTAATGTGAATTAAAGATTGCAGAGGCAGTTGTTCATGCAGGGGAGATTATGAGTATACAAATTATGCAATAAAGGAGAAAAATGCAGGATTTCAAATCTAAAATTTCAAAAACTTTACCGAGACAAAGTGTTAAAACAATGAAATTTGATGCAAGAAATTCTTGACAATTGGGAAATATCACTATAATATAGAAAAAGGACAAGATGTCTTGTAAAACCCGGATGCAATTTATCTATTTGGGTATTTCTATTTTCAGGAGGTAATAATGATGTCATACGTTGATGAAGTAATTGATTTAGTTGTAAAGAAAAATCCTGCAGAGCCGGAATTTCACCAGGCAGTCAAAGAAGTACTGGAATCCCTGCGAGTAGTAGTAGAAGCAAATGAGGAGAAGTTCCGTAAAGATGCACTTCTGGAAAGACTTGTTGAGCCGGAAAGACAGTTCAAATTCCGTGTGCCATGGGTTGACGACAACGGACAGGTACATGTTAACACAGGATACCGTGTACAGTTCAACAGTGCGATCGGACCTTACAAAGGAGGTCTGAGACTTCATCCTTCTGTAAACCTCGGAATCATCAAATTCCTTGGATTTGAGCAGATTTTCAAGAACTCTCTGACAGGACTTCCGATCGGTGGAGGAAAAGGTGGTTCTGATTTTGATCCGAAAGGAAAATCAGACAGAGAGATCATGGCATTCTGCCAGAGCTTTATGACAGAGTTATGCAAATATATCGGCGCTGATACAGATGTTCCGGCAGGAGATATCGGTACAGGAGCAAGAGAGATCGGATACATGTTCGGTCAGTATAAGAGAATCCGCGGAGTATTTGAAGGGGTCCTGACAGGAAAAGGGCTTACTTACGGAGGATCTCTGGCACGTACAGAGGCAACAGGATACGGACTTCTCTATCTGACACAGGAGATGCTGAAATTAAACGGAATCGAACTGGCAGGAAAAACAGTTGCAGTTTCCGGTTCCGGAAATGTTGCGATCTATGCGACAGAGAAGGCACAGCAGCTCGGAGCAAAAGTTGTGACAGTCAGCGATTCTACAGGATGGGTATATGATCCGGAAGGTATCGATCTGGCAGCACTCAAAGAGATCAAAGAAGTAAAGCGTGCAAGACTTACAGAATATAAAAACTATCGTCCAAACGCAGAGTACCATGAAGGAAGAGGCGTATGGAGCGTAAAAGTGGACATCGCACTTCCATGTGCAACACAGAATGAACTTCATCTGGAAGACGCAAAAGCACTGGTTGCAAACGGATGTATTGCGGTTGCAGAGGGTGCAAATATGCCGACCACAATGGAAGCTACAGAATACCTGCAGGAAAACGGAGTTCTGTTTGCACCTGGTAAAGCAGCGAATGCAGGTGGTGTTGCCACATCTGCTCTGGAGATGTCTCAGAACAGCGAGCGTTTAAGCTGGACATTCGAAGAGGTAGACGGAAAATTACAGCAGATTATGGTAAATATCTGCCACAATATGGCAGATGCTGCTGAGAAATATGGCGCAAAAGGAAACTATGTAGTAGGTGCCAATATCGCAGGATTTGAGAAGGTTGTAGAAGCAATGACCGCACAGGGAATTGTATAAACGATATCACAAATCATACAAAAATAATCTCTAAAGCAAGCAAATATGTGAAATGAGCAGGCGGCAGTATTCGTCTGCTCATTTTGTGTATTCTGCTTGCTTTTTTTCAGAACAGGTGTTATAATCCATATCACTTAGAGACAGATCTGGTTTCTGAGTTCTAAAAATTCATGGAATCTGAAGTACAGATTCATCGTTTTATATGATTCAGAAGTGATGGTTTTCATCACATCAGTAAAATGTATTCCAGTTATAGCAAGAAGTATACAGGAGAGATAGACGAAACGTCTGTTTTATTTTTGTACCCGAAAGGAGGGAGCAGATGGAGGAGAATGATGGCATTCGCGCTCCGCCGACAGTTGTCTGACAGCAGTAGGAAAAGAAATGGAGGTGTGAATATAAGAAGAAAGAATCGGAGATATCTGGCAGCAGGTTTGACTGTATTTTCCCTGTTGTTTGGCGGTTTGCAGGTATGGGCTGCCGAGGAGCCGGATGCCGGATGGGAAACAAAGATACAGAAAGAAGAAAAAAGTAACATGGAAATACTGATCGCTTCGGAGCAGCCTTATACATATTTGAGTCAGATGAAAGAGCGTATACAGTTTGTGGGGGCACTTTCTCTGGGAGAGCTTTATCAGCTGCAGGAAATTTTACCTTATCTGATGATCAAAGAACACATTGGAAAAGAAAGGGCTGCGTGGGATACCAAAATGTATCTGGAAGTGGTTGAGGAATGGAAAAGACGGGAGGAAGCACTGATCAGTGAGGAAGAAAAGCAAAGCCTTACGGAAGCGCTTATAAAAATGCTTCCGGAAAACGGGCAATCTTATGTGATTGATGGAAAAGAAAGCCGGGTGGACAGTCTGCAGCGATATGGAGAGTTTTTGCAGACACAGGTGTCTTTTTCAGTGGAAGCATGCCTGGAAGAAATCCGAAACAGCAGAGCAGACGACAAAGAAGAGCCTGTTGAAAAAGAAGAAACATTGCCGGACAACGTGTCCAAAGAGCAGAAAGCAGAAGGCGCCTGCCGGATTGGAAATACATACTATGAGGATCTTTCGGCGGCTTTGCATGCAGTAAAGGATAATGAAACGATTTATATTGTACAGAGTCATGCGATGAAGGATAGTTTTGTATATGTGGAAAAGACCAGAACGAGAAAGTTTCAGAATGTCCGGATTTTGCCCGAGGGCGGTCCGAGAACGGTCAGGATGCCGGACCGGCACAGGCTGGCATTTACAAAATCAAGTGTTGCGATCGGAAGTAAAGGAAGCGATCCATTGACATTTGATTTAAGTGGGACTTCCGTTCCGGATTCGGATAATTTGTATTGTGGTGCCATTTGTGCAAATAAGGGAAGTTCTGTGACATTTGAAAATTGCGTTTTTCAAAATGGAGATCAGCTGTCAAGATGGATGATCCACGGAGAATATGGTTCTGTAACAGTGGATCAGTGTAAATTTCAAAATTGCGACAATGGAGTGGGAGTTGTTACAGAGGCAAGTTCTGCATTCACGCCGACAGAAATCAGTTTTCGCGTGCAAAATTCTGTGTTTGATGGGATTGCGGATATCGGAGCGGTTCACTTTTCTATACATAGGGCCAATATCCGTGCCGAGATTCAGAACAATGTATTTAAAAACTGCCGGATCGGGATTGGCGGAATCCGAAGTGATGAAGCTCCATATACCGGACCGATAAGTGCACGGATTCAGGGAAATACGTTTCAGAACTGTTATATCGGGGAAAGCTTCAGTCAGGGTACTTCGGTTGCAGCTTCTGCGTTTCAGGTAAATGTGTCCAATGAGAGGTATCATGGATGGCAAAGTACTTCACAGCATCCGAATGTGGGAGATCTCTACTCAGGATGGTTCAGTACCGGATTTTGCAATTCCAATGTAGAAGCAAGTGTGAATGGATGCAGCTATGAGAATGGCGTCCATGGAATTGCAACGATGAGTAAAGGGCGCACGGTGGTTAATAATACGACTCTGGCAAGAAACAATGCAAGAGAAGCTAATACGGAACAGTGCGGACAGAAAGGAAACGGTGGAGGTATCTTTCTCAATGGAGGAACGATTATATGGAATAGCGGAACGATTTGTGAGAATCAGGCAGATCGGGGAGGCGCCATTTATTTAAAGGATGGGGAGATTCTTTTGAAAGACGGCAGTTTTTATGGAAATCGTGCACAAAACCGGGGCGGAGGAATCTACAATCAGAATGGAACCGTGAAACAGGAAGGGGGAAATTTTTCCGCGAATACGGCAGAGATCGGTTCCGGTGTTTATCAGGATGGAATTTACCAGATGAGTGGTTCAGCATTGGTAGATGAAGGGAATGACGTATATCTGCCAGCTGAAAAATACATTGAGGTAATGCAAAAGCTTCAGTCTGTTCCTGCGGCAAGAGTTACACCGGACCGATATGAGAATGGCAGAATGGTGGTAAAGGTAAATTATGGAAACCGTACAGGAAGTATGGAGTGGGAGCGGTTTTTGCTGACACCACAAAGCAGATATTGCCTGCGCCCGGGAGATTATCAGGATCGGCGTGCAGGTACTTTAAAAGAAGCAGTTACGATCAGCAGTGAATATACGGTGCAGTATGATAAAAACACGAAAGCACAGGTGGAACAGATGCCGGAACCGTCTGTCAAATACTGGTATGAGAAAGCAGCGGTTTCGGAACAGATTCCAAAATGGCTGGACGTACCGTTTCTGGGATGGAATGAAAATCAGACGGCGAAAGAGGGACAGTATCAGCCGGGAGAAAATCTTCCTGCTGAGAAAAATCAGGATCTGACGCTGTATGCAATCTGGGAGGACCGGGTATCGATCCGTTATCTGGGAAATCACGCAGAAGAAGGACAGGAAAAGTCGGAAATTGTTTCTTATGAGGATTGTCTCCAAAACGGATACCGGATTCAGAAAAATAAAGGCTATACAGATTATAAGAGGAACAGACATACATTTGCAGGCTGGGATCAGCGTGCGGATGTGGGCGCAAAAGAAGCGGCATTTCAGGAAAATCGCGAAAACAGAATTTCTTATGAAGAACTTCGAAAGATTGCTGCCAGTCAGAGAACCGAAACCGGGGAGAGCAGGGAAATGGCAAAAGTGGCATTGTATGCGATCTGGGACCGGGCTCCGGAGATTTCAGCACCGGATAAAGAGTACTTTGAAGGAGAGACCGTAAAAAAGGAGGATCTGTTGAAAGATGTTCAGAGTACGGATCGGGAAGATGGGGAATTAACTACGCAGATTAAGATCGTTCAGATTGAATATGCGCCCGGCAGACTGACAGAAGACGGAAAAGCGGATAAAGAGGTGAAAACATGGAAAGACGGAATGTCATCCGAAGAACTTCTGGATACGTGGTTTTTGCAGCTGGATAAAAAAGACAGCCCGGTCACACATAAAGTCGTATATCAGGTTACGGACAGCATTGGAAATATTACAGAAGAGTCCTGCAGCGTTAAGATTAAATATAATGAATTTCCGGTGATTGAAGCACAGGATCGCTATTTTACTCTTCAAGAGGCACAGCAGGGTGCAATTACGGAAGAAGTGTTAAAGACTCAGGCAATATCAGAAGGAAAAGTAAAAGCCAATGATACGGAAGAAGGAGATCTTTCTGAAAAATTGAAACTGCTTGATTTTCATCCGGAGGAATTTCAAAAATTTACGGATTCAGGGTATATCGTGTTGAATTGGCATGTTCAGGACAGCATGGGTCCGGATGGCAAAGGAAAGAAACGGTTCGGCCGTTTACTGTGTATGTTGTCAAGGATGGAGAAATTCCAAAAGCACCGCATAAACAGAATGTTCGTTTTATCAGTGAAAAATATTATCGGATCAATGAGAATGTGGATGCAGACGCTCTGACAGAGGACGAAAAAGAAGCATACAGTAAAAACGGAGGACTTCATGTAGACTCCAAATGGTATCAGGAACAGGAGTATCAGGATGTGATCGAAAAGACATGGAAAAAGAATGGTGGAAAAGTATATCGTTTTACGCATGAGGATGCCAGAAGAGCGGAAGAATTTGTGGATACCCACGGAATCGGAAACAGTCGGGATGAGAATGCACTGGCGATGTTTGCAAATGAGTTTCTGAAATAAATTGACAATATCGAGTATCGATAATATAATGAATGTATAAATTATCGATACTCGATATTTCTTTTTGGGAGGAGGAAATCTCATGAGAACAAAGAAAAGAGTGTTTCGTAGTTTTTGGATATCTGGAATGTGATGCATTTGCAGAATATCTAAAGGAAATGGCAGCATCTGGATGGCATTTTTCATTTCCGGAATTTACTACATCTGTTATGGTCAGAAAATTTTACGTCTTTCAGTGGAAGAACCTCTGACAAAAGAACAGATTCAGGTTGTGGAAGAACGACTGAAATTGAAAGAATAAAGAAGGGTGTGGACTATGGCAAGAGAGCAGTTTCAGACACTGACAGAGCCGATGTATTATATTTTGATCGCGTTATCCGAAGAATGCTGTGGAGTGGACATTATGGAAAAGGTGCAAAAAATTTCCGGCGGAAGAGTGAAGGTTGGTCCGGGAACGCTGTATACAATGCTGTCTAAATTTGAGGAAAATCAGATTATTTTCAGGACAAAAGAAGAAGGAAGAAGAAAGTCTTATGTGATCACAGAACATGGAAGAAAATTGCTGCAGGAAGAGCACGAAAGATTATGTATCATGCTGGCAGATTGGAATGGATATTTTGACAAAAACTTGCTATACTACAATAATAGACAAGAGAAGAAGGAGAACGAAAGATGAATATATTTGATATTCTCGGACCGGTTATGGTAGGACCGTCCAGTTCCCATACTGCGGGAGCAGCAAGGATCGGCTATATTACAAGAAAGCTGCTGGGGAGCCGACCGAAAAAAGCAAGGATCGGATTGAGCGGTTCTTTTGCGGCAACAGGGAGAGGACACGGAACAGATCGTGCTCTGGTAGCAGGGCTTTTGGGGATGAAACCAGATGATATGCGGATTCCGGATAGTTTTTCTGTTGCGAAACAGGAAGGACTGGAGTTTGAAATATACAATACACAGATTAAAGAAGCGCATCCAAATACAGCGCTTTTGGATGTAGAAGGAGTTGACGGAAAGACGATCGTGGTGCAGGCATCATCTCTTGGCGGCGGGAGAATTATGCTCAATGAACTGGATGAAATCACCGTAAACTGTACAGGCGCCTGTCCGACATTGATCATAAGAAACGAAGATAGCCCGGGACAAGTGGCAGAGGTGACTTCTGTATTATATGGAAAGAAAGTCAATATTGCCACACTTCAGCTTCACAGGGACAAGCGGGGCGGTTATGCGGTTATGGTGATTGAAACGGATCAGCCTGTAGAACCGGACACGATTCGGGATCTGGAACGTTTAAACGGTATCAGCAAAGTGACTTACATTGAGACAGAGGGGGTATAGCGGATGGCATTTCATTCATTAGAGGAGATTCAAAAATCCTGCCGGGAGAAGAACGTTTTGTTTGGAGAGCGGTCCTTTTAGAAGATATGGCAGATCGATCTGTGACAGAGACGGAGTCAATGCAGTCGATGCAGCAGATGTGGACAGCGATGAAATCAGCGAGTGAGCAGTATGACAGGACACAGGTCTCTGCCAGCGGACTGGTCGGAAAGATGGGGGCGCAGATGGAGGAATACCGTCAGAGTAAAGAGCCGCTGTGCGGTCCATTTGTCTCAAAGGTGATCGCAAGAGCATTGGAGATGGGAGAATCCAATGCCTGTATGAAGCGGATCGTGGCAGCACCGACAGCAGGTGCATGCGGGGTGCTGCCGGCTGTACTGGTTCCCCTTTATGAAGAAGAACGGGTATCGGAAGATGAGGTGATCCATGCATTGTATACCGCGGCCGGTATCGGCCAGGTGATCGCATCCCGTGCATTTATTGCCGGAGCGGCAGGTGGATGTCAGGCGGAGATTGGAGCGGCATCTGCAATGGCAGCAGGCGCACTCGTGTTTTTACAGGGTGGAGATGAAGAGCAGATCTCACATGGAGCGGCCATGGCGCTGAAAAATCTGTTGGGACTGGTGTGTGATCCGGTAGCCGGTCTTGTGGAAGTACCCTGTGTAAAGAGAAATGTGATCGGAGCTGTCAATGCTTTATCATCTGCGGATATGGCACTGGCGGGAATTACCAGCAGGATTCCGCCGGATCAGGTGATCGATGCGATGAAGGAGGTCGGAGAGAGTATGCACGTCTCTCTGCGTGAGACAGGAGAAGGCGGAGTTGCCAATACGCCGGAAGCGCGGAAAATCAAGGAAAAACTGGGAATGTAGTATGGTTTGCAGAAAAAATCGTTGACAACAAAAGGAAAATGCTTTATAGTTTTCTTAAATAAAAGGGAGTAACCAGCGCTTATGGCGTGCACGATGTCGTCAATACGATGGAAAAGTTCATCCGTATCGTGATTAAATGGTGAGACTTTTGTTGCATACATAACTTGCAATAAAAGTCTCTTTTTATTGCATAAAAGAAATGGAGGAATGAATGTGAAAAACTATTATCAGTTTTCTGCAGAAGAAGTCAAACAGGATATTAATGGAAAACAAGAGCCGTTGACAGCTGCGGAAGTAAAAGCACATCAGGAGAAGTTCGGACCAAACGAACTGGTAGAAGGGAAGAAAAAGACCACACTTCAGATCTTTCTGGAGCAATACAAAGATTTCCTTGTGATCATTTTGATCGCTGCAGCGATCGTCTCCGGATTTTTAGGAGATGCGGAGAGTGCCATTGTTATCCTGATCGTAATCACGATCAATGCGATTCTTGGTACGGTACAGACCGTGAAGGCAGAGCAGTCGCTGGCCAGTCTGAAAAAGCTCTCCGGACCGGAGGCAAAAGTATTGCGTGACGGAAGTGTTGTTCCGATTCCATCTGCAGAAGTAACAGTCGGAGATATCGTTATGCTGGATGCGGGAGATTATATTCCTGCAGACGGACGTCTTTTGGAGAGCGCCAGTCTGAAAGTAGACGAGAGTGCTCTGACAGGAGAAAGTCTTGGTGTAGAAAAAATGACAGATGCCATTGAAGGCGAGGTTCCGCTTGGAGACCGTACGAATATGGTATATTCCGGAAGCTTTGTCACATACGGAAGAGGTTCCTTTGTAGTAACCGGTATTGGTATGGAGACTGAGGTCGGTAAGATCGCAAGTCTGTTAAAGACCACATCTGAAAAGAAAACGCCACTGCAGGTGAATCTGGATCAGTTCGGACAGAAACTTTCCATCATCATTCTGGTGTTCTGTGGTATTTATTTGGAATCAATGTATTCCGCGGTGGTAATATCGGAGATGCGTTCCTGTTTGCAGTTGCACTTGCAGTTGCAGCGATTCCGGAGGCACTTAGTTCTATCGTAACAATCGTACTTTCTTTCGGTACACAGAAGATGGCAAAAGAACATGCGATTATCCGAAAACTGCAGGCAGTGGAAGGTCTGGGAAGTGTTTCTATTATCTGTTCTGATAAAACAGGTACCCTGACTCAGAATAAGATGACAGTCGAGCAGTATTATGTCAATGAAACAGTGATTCCTGCAGATAAGATCGATGTGAAAGATTCTGAGCAGGAAAAACTGATGTATTTCAGTATTTTGTGTAATGATTCTACGAACGTAGATGGTGTGGAGATCGGAGATCCGACAGAGACAGCCCTGATCAATCTGGGAAGCAAGCTTGGTCTGGATATTCAGAAGATCCGTGGAGAATATCCGCGTGAGAGCGAAAATCCATTTGACAGTGACAGAAAACTGATGTCTACAAAGCACACGATTGATGAGACACCGATCATGGTTGTCAAAGGTGCGGTTGATGTCATTATGGGACGTACAGCAAGCATCCAGTGTGGAGATGAAGTGCGTGCCATTACTCCGGAAGATATTGAAAAAATCGAAGCACAGAATCAGAGCTTTTCAAGAGAAGGGCTTCGTGTTCTCGGATTCGCCTACAAGGCAGTATCTGCGGAAGAAGAGTTGTCTCTGGAAGATGAAAACAATCTGACATTCCTTGGTCTGATCGCTATGATGGATCCGCCGAGAGAGGAATCTATGGCAGCGGTTGTGGAATGTAAGAGAGCGGGTATTCGTCCGATCATGATCACAGGTGACCATAAAGTGACAGCGGCAGCGATTGCAAAACGAATCGGAATTCTGGAAGATGAATCAGAAGCATGCGAAGGTGCAGTGATTGATTCCATGTCCGATGAGGAACTGAAAAACTTTGTAGAAGGTATTTCTGTTTACGCACGTGTTTCACCGGAGCATAAGATCCGTATCGTACGTGCATGGCAGGAAAAAGGAAACATCGTAGCCATGACAGGAGATGGTGTCAATGATGCACCGGCGCTCAAACAGGCAGATATCGGAGTTGCTATGGGTATCACAGGAAGTGAAGTATCAAAGGATGCTGCTTCTATGGTACTGACAGATGATAACTTTGCAACAATCGTCAAAGCAGTAGAGAACGGAAGAAATGTTTACCAGAACATTAAGAATTCCATTCAGTTCCTGCTCTCCGGTAACTTCGGAGCAATCCTGGCAGTATTATATGCATCTATCGCAGGACTTCCGGTTCCATTTGCACCGGTACATCTGTTGTTCATCAATCTTTTGACAGACAGTCTTCCGGCTATTGCCCTTGGACTGGAGCCGCATTCGAAAAAGGTAATGGATGAAAAACCGAGACCGATGAATGAATCAATCCTGACAAAAGATTTCCTGACAAAGATCGGAACAGAAGGTCTTTGCATCGGAATCACGACAATGATCGGATTTATGATCGGTCTGACGGGAGAAGGCGGAAACGCAGTACTTGCCAGCACAATGGCATTTGGAACATTGTGTACAGCAAGGCTGGTACACGGATTTAACTGTAAGTCTGATTATCCGGTAATTTTCTCCAAGAGATTCTGGAACAATATTTATCTGATCGGAGCATTCCTACTTGGTCTGGTATTGATCACTTGTGTAATGACGATTCCGGCACTGGATGAAGTCTTCAAAGTACAGACACTGACCTTTACACAGTTGCTGATCGTATATGGTCTGGCACTTGTAAATCTTCCGATCATTCAGCTGATGAAAAAAATCAAACTGATGTTCAGAAAAAATAAATAAACAGGCAATGAAAAAGTCCCATTGGAAAGTTTGATCCAATGGGACTTTTTTCTGCCCTTTTCAGGTGTGACGTTTAATCGTCTCTTTTAATACATATTTTTTATTACTGTAGCGGTCTACAATATAACGGTTTGCTTGTTTCTCCAGATCGTCGGAAAGTGGAGCGAGGGTTATTTCTTCACCGTATTTGCGCTTCAGCGCCCGCTCTAACAGATAGTCACAAACCTGCGGATTCTTCGGAAGAAGAGGTCCGTGCAGGTAGGTTGCGATTACATTCTTGTATATAACGCCTTCATAACCGGATTTTCCGGTATTTCCCAGTCCGAAAAATACTTTTCCAAATGGAGTGTGATCTCCGATATAAGTGCGGCCTCCATGGTTTTCAAATCCTACAACAGGAGTGTCAAACAGCGGACTGTTCAGGATAATGTTGCGGATGAGACGCTCCGGTTCCCATTCGGTCGTGATATCCAGAATGCCAAGACCTTCGATCATCTTTTTATCGGTCTTGTAATATTTGCCGAGCAGCTGATAGCCGCCGCAGACGGCAAGCACAACGCCGTTATCCTCTACATATTCTTTGAAATCCTTGCGGATCTCTTTTAGATATCCGCAGACGAGCTCTTGTTCTCTGTCAGAACCTCCGCCCAGAAGTACGATATCCAATTTGGAAAAGTCAATGTTATCTCCGGAGAGTACGGGAATGACTTCTGCCTCGATTCCGCGCCAGTTGAGACGTTTTCGGAAACACTGGATATTTCCGCGGTCTCCGTACAGATTCAACAGGTCGGGATATAAGTGTCCAATTGTCAGTTTCATGCCTGTTCTCCTTTCTGTTCCTTTGTATTTTGCGCCAGTTCTTTGAGCATTCGGTTTGTGCGGTAAAGCCCGGAGTAGTTGACAATGATGTAGAGATTTTTCGTTCCGTTTTCGGTCAGCTCTTCAACACGGGAGCGCATATCATTAGTTGAAGTACAGTCGATGTCCTCATATTTGAGACGAAGCCCCATGTCATGTTTGCGGGTTCCGCACGTTGTGATGGTAGCTGCATTGCTGTCTGCAAGATATTGGAAATCGACATCCCAAAGCCAGGAAACATCTTCTCCGTCTTGGTAGGTATCATTGATCTGAATGATAATATCCTTTGGTTTTGGATCTTTTAAGACGAGAGAAATCTTCTGCTGGAATCCGATCGGGTTTTTGGACAGGTGAAGCTGTACTCTGGCACCGTTGATCATCAGGATTTCTTCCCGGTTGTTTCCATAGTCAAAAGACTCTGCCATCTCTTTAAAATGTGCCATCGGGGCATGCATGGTATGCAGTGCCGTATAGGCAGCAAGAGTGTTGTAAATATTGTAAGGCGTCCGTACCGTAGAATCCAGGTGCAGATCTCCCATATCGAAGGCATAGAGTTCGTCTTTGAGCGTGATCTGTGTGGCTGTAAAATCAGGATCCGGGCGCTCCCATCCGCAGTTCGGGCAGTGATAAATTCCAAGCTGTCCATAATGGAAGAAATCATACTGTAGTTTCTTTCCGCATTTTCGGCAGAAAATACTTTCCCGGATCTCAGAGCGGGAGATGTCATCAAAAATCTGTTCGCTGATCCCGTATGTCACAAACGGATTGCCGCTTGTTTCCGCTAGGGAATAGGAAAGAATATCATCGCAGTTGATGATCAGTGTCGTATCCGGGACACTGGTGACGGCTGTTTTCAATTTGTCAAAGGTAATATCTACTTCACCGAACCGGTCCAGCTGATCTCTGGAAATATTTGTCAAAAGCGCACAGTCCGGTTTTAACTGAGGGAGAACTCCCACAGATGCGATCTCATCGACCTCAATGCAGGCATAATCCGCATTCAGCTGTCCGTGCTTGTCTGTGGCCAGAACAAATGCCGAAATAATCCCGTTGAGCATGTTGGCTCCGGTACGGTTGATGATCACGGTTTTTCCCTCGGCCTTCAATGCTTTGTATAAAATGGCATTGGTCGTTGTTTTCCCGTTAGTTCCCATGGTAACGATCGTCTTCTCCCGGATCTGGGAAGCCATGACGCTTAAAATATTGGGATCGATCAATCTTGCCACATATCCGGGGAGGGTAACGCCGCTTCCGCGGTTTAATTTTTTGATCAGGGCACTTGTCCCTTTTGCACATGTAATTGCAAGTCTGCTTCTTAATTTCATAGTAATCCACTATCATCCTTTTCTTTGAAATACTTGTATTATTATAAGGGAAATGGAGGAAGAAGACAAGGAATCTGTATGATTTTCCTGTTTTAGAAGAAGAGTTTTTGAAGATTTTCTAAAGTTTCCTGGAATCTACTGGAAAAACGCATTCAGTGTGTTAAAATGTAAGCAATTATACGAAACAAAGATCCTATCAGGATTGGACATACGGAAGGAAGCGAGAAAAATGCGGCAGAAAAAGCGTGGAGAAAGAAGAGTAAAACGAAGCATAGACGAAACGCAGACGATGGAGATCACACTGGAGAAGCGGATTCCCACCACAAGATACCGACCGGATCATCAGACGGGGCTGACTGCGCAGCAGGTGCAGGAGCATCGGATGCATGGGTGGACCAATCAGCCGGTGGATCCGCCGTCTAAGACTACAAAAGAGATCATTCAGGAAAATGTCTTTACCTATTTTAACCTGATCTTTCTGGTACTGGCAGTTCTGCTTTGCCTGGTCGGTTCCTTTCGAGATCTGACCTTTTTACCTGTAATTGTATTGAATACTCTGATCGGGATCATTCAGGAGACCAGGGCGAAAAAAGTACTGGATAATCTGACGATGCTCAATGCACCTCATGCAATGGTGATACGGGATGGAAAGAAGAGCCAGATCAATGCAGAAGATCTTGTGATAGATGATATCGTAATCTTCGAAGCCGGAAATCAGGTGTGTGCGGATGCCGAAGTGTGTGCAGGAGAAGTGCAGGTCAATGAGTCGCTTCTGACCGGAGAATCGGATGAGATCACAAAACGAAAGGCGATCAGCTGATGTCCGGAAGTTTTATTGTATCCGGACAGTGTCATGCAAGGCTTGACAAAGTGGGGGCGGATTCTTATATTTCCAGGCTGACACTGGAAGCAAAAGCGATGCAGAATACAGAACAGTCGGAGATGATCCGTTCTCTGGACAAGCTGGTCAAATGGGTCGGCGTTGCCATCATTCCAATCGGGATTATTTTGTTTATTCAGGCATTTGTATTTCAGGGCGAAGGGTTTCGATCCAGTGTGACGTCCATGATCGCGGCTGTGATCGGAATGATCCCGGAAGGGCTGTATCTGCTTGCCAGTGTGGCGCTTGCAGTAAGTTCGATCCGTCTGGCACAGAAAAAAGTATTGCTGCATGACATGAAGTGTATAGAGACGCTTGCCCGGGTCAATGTACTGTGTGTGGACAAGACCGGAACGATCACGGAAAATACAATGGAAGTGCAGGATGTGATTCCGACCAAGGAATACGAGGAAGGTGAGCTGCGCCCGCTTTCTGAGCTTCTGGGAGATTTTACGGCTGCACAGAGCAGTGATAATATTACCATGGAAGCAATGAAACGGTATTTTAAAATCGCATCCGGGAAGAAGGCTGTGGCAAAGACAGGATTTTCTTCCGCATCCAAGTACAGCAGTGTGACGTTTGAAGAGGCGTCCTATGTGTTGGGAGCACCGGAATTTGTGCTCAAAGAACAGTATGAAAATTATGAGGAAGCAATCAGTGCACATGCGTCCAAAGGAGCCCGCGTTCTGGTATTTGGAACAGCAAAAGAAGAACCGGATGGGAAGCCTTTGAAAGAAGCAGTCACGCCTCTGGCTTATGTACTGTTAGCAAACCCGATCCGTCAGGAGGCGAAAGAGACCTTTACGTATTTTGCGGAGCAGGGTGTGGAGGTGAAAGTTATTTCCGGGGACAATCCCCTGACCGTGTTAGAGGTGGCAAAAGAGGCGGGAATCGCAGGCGCAGAACGATACGTGGATGCGTCCACGCTTCATACGGAAGAGGAGATGCGGGCAGCAGTCCTGAACAATGCAGTATTTGGCCGTGTCACTCCGAACCAGAAGCGGAAATTTGTGCAGATATTGAAGGAAGAAGGAAGACTGTGGCCATGACCGGAGACGGTGTCAACGATGTGCTGGCCTTAAAAGATGCGGACTGCAGTATCGCTATGGCATCCGGAAGTGATGCAGCGGCACAGGCATCCCAGCTCGTTCTGCTGGAATCGGATTTCTCCTGTATGCCGGAAGTGGTACTGGAGGGAAGAAGAGTCGTCAATAATATTCAGCGGTCAGCCAGTCTGTTCCTTGTAAAAAATATTTTCTCGTTCCTGCTGTCGCTGGTATCCTTTGTATTTATGTTTACCTATCCGCTGGAACCGTCTCAGATTTCACTGATCAGTATGTTTACGATTGGAGTACCGGCATTTTTCCTGGCACTGGAGCCGAATAAGAATATAATCAAAGGGCATTTCCTTACAAACGTATTCTTAAAAGCACTTCCTGCGGCACTGACTGATGTGCTGGCAGTTGGGGCGCTGGTCATATTCGGACGGACATTTGGAGTGAGTTCAGCCGATATTTCCACAGCAGCAACGATGCTGTTATCCATTGTAGGATTTATGATCCTGTACACGATCAGTGCACCGATGAATGTACTGCGCGGTGTGATCCTTGGCGGATGTATCGTGGGACTTCTGTTCTGCAGTATTTTCCTCAATGATCTGTTTGCGATTACAGGGATGACTACGAAGTGCGTGATGCTGTTTGTGGTATTTGCCATTGCTACAGAGCCGGTGCTGCGATATCTGACCTGGCTGATCGGAAAGCTGCGATTCTATTATAAGCGGCTCAGAGGACAGAAAGAAGTGTAGGAAGCGAACAGTCCGGATAGATTGTAAAACATAAAAACGAGATGCGTCACATGGAAATGCATCTCGTTTTGTGTTTTACTGAAATTTATTTAAATTCCATCCGGATATTCTACGCCATCCGGCAGAGGATCCCATTCATTCAGCCCCAGATGCTGTTTGAATTTTGCCTGTTCCATGGTAATCTTGACCGGATCTTCGGCAAGGTATTCCATCAATTCGTCAATTCCCTCCCGGGTCACGTTATTTACAAGAAAAATACGATCGCAGCCGGCATTTAAAAGCCACTGTTTTATCATAGGAACATTGGCATAGGGGGAATCGGTCTTGGTAATGATGCCGATCAGCGGCCGCAGGATAAACGTGCGCAGACAGGGACTAAACAGGTTGTATGGTTCATCCGCTGCCTGAACGATCCCGACAACGTCCGCTTCAAAAGAAAAGCATGCAAGACCGGCACCGAACTGTTTTGACTCCGCATATTCTCCCGGAGAGTCAATGGTATCATCCGCCGTAATCGTATATTGTGTTTTTTCATAGTGAAGCTCTTCCCCTTTTAATGCCTGTGTCAGGGAAGTCTTTCCGGCTTCACTTCTTCCCATCAAAAATAATTTTTTCATATCGTCATGTCTCCGGTTCTCTTAGTTTTTATGGATCTCACAGGTGCGAAATCCCAGATCTTCATGAAAAAATCGAACGACTTCTTCCACCGCGGTCTGTACCTGTGACAGGCCGCCGGTTAAAATGAGGGAACCGCAGAAGCGATCCATAAATCCAATTTCTACATCGGCGCTTTTCATTGCCACATCCGCAGCAACGACAACTGCTTCCCATGGGGTAAAACGGATCAGACCAATGGATTCTCCGGTGTGATCCTCCCCCTCATGTACACCGATATGCAATCCCAGATTCTGATAAACAGGGGTCTGGGAAGTATTGATGATGTGAGCCAGACAAACTTCTTTGCCGGGAACACGAACACGTGTCATGCGCAGTTTTTTCCCTTTCAGATGCTCATAGTCATCATTGAAAATCTTTTCCAGAAGTTCTTCCTTTGTTATACGAGTCATGGTCACACTTCCTATCTCTTTGTAATATCACAAACGACATATCCCAGAGAATCTCTGAAAAAGGTTACCACTTCTGTCAGGGCAGACATGACGTCTGAAATCTCTCCTGTGATGATGAGTGTTCCTGTAAAACGATCTGCAAATCCAAGGTAAATGTTTCCGCTTTTTACTGCGATATCGGATGCGATGACAGCAGATTCCGGCGGCGTCATATTCATAATTCCGATAGCAGAAGAACGATAATCGACCTGTGGATTCAGACCAAGTTTCTGATATACGATCGGCGCCGGACCACCCATTACATGAGCAAAGGTGATCTCTTTGCCGGCTACGGTCTCCTGCACGATTCGGATCTGTTCTTCATGGTTGTTTGACATTTAAAAATTCCTCTCTTTCATAACATAAGTAAATGATACTATTTGTGGAATTTTCTGTCAAGATTACATATCCTGTCACGATAAACATTGACAATGACGAAAATATATGATACCATGAAAAATAGTTTAGTATAGTAAAGTGGTCAATCGTTAGCATGATGACGTACAAACAGGGAGGAAACAAAGATGAAAAAGAAATTAGCGCTGATTTTGGCAGGGACAGCGATGGCAGCAATGGTACTGGCAGGATGTGGAGAAAAAAACAATGCATCCGGGGAAGATGTAAAGACAGCAGAAAGTGTGGAAGATAAGAAAACGTTTACGGTAGGATTTGATGCAGAATATCCGCCATACGGATATATGGACGAGAACGGAGAATACACAGGATTTGATCTGGAGCTGGCAGAGGCAGTCTGTAAACTGGAAGGCTGGGAGCTTGTAAAAAAACCGCTCAACTGGGATTCCAAAGACATGGAACTTAATTCCGGTTCGATTGACTGCATCTGGAATGGATTTACCATGAATGGAAGGGAAGACGATTATACATTTTCAACTCCGTATGTAGACAACAGTCAGGTGATTGTTGTGGCAGAAAAATCCGGTATTGATACCCTGGAAGATCTGGCGGGAAAGACAGTCGGTGTACAGGCTGCAAGCGCGGCACTGGATCTACTGCAGAGTGAAGAAGAAGGCGGTCAGAAAAAACTGGCAGATACATTTGGAGCTTTGAATGAGTTTGCAGATTACAACACCGCATTTACCGAGCTTCAGGCAGGCGCGCTGGATGCACTTGCAATCGATGTGGGAGTTGCCAATTATCAGATCAAGTCCAGAGGGGAAGGATATAAGATTCTGGATGAGACATTGAATACAGAGCAGTATGCGATCGGGTTTAAGAAAGGGAATCAGGAGCTGTGCGACGTAGTCAATGCGGATCTGAAAAAACTGACAGAAGACGGAACAGTTGCAAAGCTGGCTGAGAAATACGAGATTGCGGATATGGTGACTTTAAAATAAGAGGGGAAGAGACATGAGTTTTGATGTGATGTTGAGGCAAATGACAGCAGGATTCGGACAGACCTGCCTGATCTTTTTTATGACGCTGATCTTTTCTCTGCCTCTGGGAATGCTCGTATATTTCGGAAGGGTGAGCAGGATCAAGCCGATCAGCTGGATCGTGAAGATCTATATTTCGATCATGCGCGGAACCCCGTTGATGCTGCAGCTTCTGGTGTGGTATTTCGCACCGTATTATCTGTGGCAGATGAATATCGGCGGGTATAAGCTGACGGCGATCCTTCTTGGATGCTCTCTGAATTATGCGGCATATTTTGCAGAAATCTATCGTTCCGGAATCGAATCGATCCCCAAAGGACAGTATGAGGCAGCCACACTTTTAGGGTATTCCAGAGGGCAGACATTTTTCCGGATTGTGCTGCCGCAGATGGTAAAGAACGTGCTTCCGTCTGTGACAAATGAAGTGATCACACTGGTGAAAGATACGTCCCTTGTGTATTCCCTGTCTTATATTGAGATGTTTGCAGTGGCAAAACAGATTGCGGCGGCACAGACAACCGTACTTCCATTTTTTATTCGCCGGTGTTTACTACTATATCTTTAACTATGTGGTTGCCGGAGTGATGGAATTATTTGAAAAAAAGCTGAATTATTATCATTAGGAGGTTTCCGAAATGAGTCTTTTGGAAATGAAACATATCAAAAAAGAATTCGGCGGGATGCCGGTGATCCGGGATATTTCGCTTTCTGTGGAGCAGGGAGAGATTCTGGCAATCATCGGACCGTCCGGTTCCGGCAAGTCTACGCTGCTCCGCTGTGCGACGATGCTGGAGACGATCGATGACGGTGAGATTTTGTATCTGGGAAAAAGAGCGGCATGGGTGGAAAATGGAAAACCCGCTTTTCCGAAAAAGCAGGAGCTGAAAGAAATTCAGTCCTGCTTTGGTCTGGTATTCCAGAACTTTAATCTGTTTCCTCATTTTTCCGTCATCAAAAATATTACAGATGCACCGATCCGTGTGCAGAAGCGAGAGAAAGAAGAAGTCTATGAAGAGGCGAAGAAGCTCCTTACAAAGATGGGACTTGCGGATAAGGCGGATGCATATCCGTATCAGCTCTCCGGAGGGCAGCAGCAGCGTGTATCGATCGCACGGGCACTGGCGATGAAACCGAAGATGCTGTTTTTGATGAACCGACCTCTGCACTGGATCCGGAGTTGACGGGGGAGATTTTGAAGGTAATTAAGGATCTGGCGGCAGAGCATATGACTATGGTGATCGTGACACATGAAATGAATTTTGCGCGGAACGTGGCTGATAAGATCATCTTTATGGATAAAGGTGTCATTGCGGTGGAAGGCACTCCGGAAGAGGTCTTTACATCAGAACATGGAAGAATGCAGGAATTTTTGGGGGAAATTATCGGTGGAATAATAAAAGGAATGAGACAGGGAACCTTGGCGGTAGCGGGAGGTTCCCTG
>ENA-OQJB01000122-OQJB01000122.1-human-gut-metagenome-genome-assembly--contig:-NODE-122-length-47644-cov-7.559337_pt1 | contig 47644 bp, 37 predicted proteins | sample MGYA00242599_ERZ504765 | MGnify/ENA primary metagenome ERZ504765 (study PRJEB26092, sample SAMD00036354) | human gut metagenome | host: Homo sapiens | study: EMG produced TPA metagenomics assembly of...
CTGGGTGCTTTTTTCATTTCAGGAACTCGTATTCCGGCGATAGAAAGAGCCGTCACTTCACTGTTAATTTTGAAGTGGCGGCTTTTTCTATTTCCAGAAACAACAGCAACAATCAGAAATGAGGTGAAGTCATGAACACACAAATCATCGCCATCGCCAACCAGAAAGGCGGCGTTGGCAAAACAACAACCTGTGCGAACTTGGGAATAGGTCTGGCACAGGCCGGAAAGAAAGTGCTTCTGATCGACGGGGACCCGCAAGGAAGCCTGACAATCAGCTTGGGAAATCCGCAACCAGACAAGCTGCCATTTACACTGTCGGATGCAATGGGCAAAATTCTGATGGATCAGCCTATACGCCCCGGAGAAGGTATTCTGCATCATGCAGAAGGCGTTGACCTGATGCCTGCGGATATTCAGCTTTCCGGTATGGAGGTTTCTCTGGTAAACGCCATGAGCCGTGAAACGATTTTACGGCAATATCTGGACACACTGAAGGGACAATATTCCCATATCCTGATTGACTGTCAGCCCTCGTTGGGGATGCTTACGGTCAATGCGCTGGCGGCTGCGAACAGGATCATAATTCCCGTTCAGGCAGAGTATCTGCCCGCCAAAGGACTGGAACAGCTTCTATCTACGGTTAGTAAGGTGAAACGGCAGATCAATCCAAAGCTCCAGATTGACGGTATCCTGCTGACAATGGTGGATAACCGCACCAACTTTGCCAAAGAGATTGCTGCTTTGCTGCGGGACACCTATGGAAGTAAAATCAAAGTCTTTGGAACGGAGATTCCACACTCTGTCCGTGCAAAGGAAATTAGCGCAGAGGGAAAAAGTATTTTCGCCCATGACCCTGGCGGCAAGGTGGCAGAGGGGTATCGAAATCTGACGAAGGAGGTGTTGAAACTTGAAAAGCAGCGCGAAAAAAATAGAGCTGGCCTCGGTAGATGATCTGTTCTCCACCGAAGAAGGCCGTCAGGATGCAAAGTTGGAAAAGATTCAGGAGATTCCGCTGTCTGAACTGCATCCCTTTAAGAACCACCCATTCAAAGTCAAGGATGACGAAGCAATGATGGAAACCGCAGACAGTATCAAGCAGTATGGTGTGCTGGTTCCTGCGATTGCCCGCCCTGACTCGGAGGGCGGTTATGAGCTGGTAGCCGGACACAGGCGGCACAGAGCCAGTGAACTGGCAGAAAAGGAGACCATGCCGGTCATTGTTCGGGATTTGGATGATGATGCCGCTACAATCATTATGGTTGACAGCAATTTACAACGAGAAAGCCTGCTCCCCAGTGAAAGAGCATTTGCTTATAAAATGAAGCTGGATGCCATTAAGCACCAAGGAGCCAGGACGGATTTAACTTCGGCCCAAGTTGGGCCGAAGTTGACTGCGGCAGAAAAAATCGCGGAGAACAGTCCAGATAGCAAATCACAGATTAAGAGATTTATCCGTCTGACAGAGCTGATTCCTGAATTGATGGATATGGTGGATGAAAAGAAGATTGCCCTGAACCCTGCCTATGAGTTGTCCTTTCTCAAAAAGGAGGAACAGGTAGACCTGCTGGACGCGATGGACAGTGAACAGGCTACCCCTTCTCTTTCCCAAGCCCAGCGGCTCAAGAAATACAGCCAAGAGGGGCATCTGACCCTCGATATGATGCGTGTCATCATGGGTGAGGAAAAGAAAAGTGATCTGGACCGAGTGACATTTACCTCTGACACTTTGCGGAAGTATTTCCCCAAAAGCTACACGCCCCAGCGGATGCAGGAAACCATCATCAAGCTGCTGGAGGCATGGCAGAAAAAGCGTCAGAGAGACCAGGAACGATGAAAGGAGCCGCCTATGAGGGATATTTCAGCCCGTGAGCTGAAAGGACACAACATTCTCGCCGTAGAGAGGTTTTGGGATAATACCCGCTGGATGATCGAGTTTTCCGTCCTGCGTCCCAGCACTGCTTACGGCAGCCGCGGAGATGAAATGCGGTTGTTTTTGACTGAGGACGGGTATCAGACCGCCCTGCAAAGCCAACAGCGCCGGGAGATCAAAATCAAGCGTTACGCTCGTGTGATTGAGGGACATATCCTCGATTTCAAACCGGGAAAACGCCGCCGCTCATAAACCCATACAACGAAAGGAAAGGAATGACTATGTGTACGGTAAAGGAAATTCAAGAAGCAATCCGGGAAGATTGCAGATCTCAGCATGACATGGATTCAACGGATATTGACCGCGTGATGCAAACACTTCCTTTCGCCCAGGAGGAGCCATTTACAGAGGCGCGTCCCCAAAAGCCGCTGTTTTGGTTCTATGCAAGAAAATTTGAAAAGTGCTGAACACCGCAATTCTTTGAAATGAGGATTGCGGTTTTTTGTACCCAAAATTCGGAAGGAGTGAGGTCGATGGCCGTTTTTCGCATTGAACGGACCCGTGATTATACCGTGATGAGCAATCATCATTTACGAAATGCAAATCTGTCGTTAAAAGCCAAGGGGCTGCTTTCCATGATGCTGTCTTTGCCAGAGGACTGGAATTACACTACCCGTGGCCTTGCAAAGATCTGTAAGGAAGGCGTGGATGCCATCGGTGCTGCCCTGCGTGAACTGGAAGGAGCCGGATATATCGTGCGCCATCAGAGACGCGATAAAAGTGGGCGGATTACAGATACCGAGTATGTCATCTATGAACAGCCCCAGCCAGATATGTCCCAGCCGGATACGGCTTCACCAGATACGGAAAACCCGGATATGGTAAGACCGGATATGGAAAAGCCCGCAGAATTAAATATAGAGAAATCAAATACAGAAAAATCAATTACTTATGGATCAAGTACCGATTCCATTCCCTTCCGGGAAACAGCGGCGGCAAGACCGCCGGAACGGAAAGGAAGGGATGCGATGTCTGTCACAGAGATAGAAAATTATCGGGAGTTGATTTTGGAGAATATCGAGTATGACTGCTTGAAGCAGCGTTATCCTCTCTACCTGGATGACCTAAATGAGATCGTAGAGCTGTTGGTCGAAACGGTCTGTGCCAAACGAAAGACCACCCGGATCTCTGGGGCAGACTTCCCTCACGAGATCGTGCGTTCCCGTTTTTTGAAACTGGACAGCTCCCACATCGAGTTTGTCATGGACTGTCTGCAAAAGAATACCACCCAGGTACGCAACATGAAGCAGTACCTGCTTGCAGTGCTGTTCAATGCGCCTACCACCATGAACAATCACTTCACTTCATTGGTCAACCACGATATGCACGCAGGCGGCTGGTAAAGGCCGCCTTTTATCATGCCAAAGGAGGCACGACATGAACCAGATGGAAATTTTCAAAAACCCGGAGTTTGGCAGTATCCGGGTCATCGAAGAAAACGGCAAATACCTGTTCTGCGGAACGGATGTGGCCGCTGCGCTGGGGTACAGCAATCCCCGCGATGCAATTATCCGCCATTGTAGGTATGTCGTGAAACGCGACGCACCTCACCCACAAAGCCCCGACCGCAAAATCAGTATGACTTTTATCCCCGAAGGAGATTTGTACCGCCTGATCGTTCACAGCAAATTGCCATCGGCAGAGCGGTTTGAACAGTGGGTATTCGATGATGTCCTACCTACTATTCGTAAGCACGGGGCCTATCTCACAAAAGAGAAGCTGTGGGAGGTTGCCACTTCCCCGGAGGCTCTGATGAAGCTCTGCTCAGACTTGTTGGCTGAGCGTGAAGCGAATATTTCTCTGCGTAAGGAAAATGCACAGCTGGAGGGCAAAGCCGCTTTCTATGACCTGTTCATCGACTTAAAGCACAGCACCAATCTCAGGACTACCGCCAAAGAGTTGGATGTCCCGGAGCGCCGGTTTGTTCGGTTTCTGATAGAACGGCGGTTTGTGTACCGCACGGCATCCGGCAATGTGCTGCCTTATGCCAATGTGAAAAATGCAGGGCTGTTTTGCGTCAAAGACTACTGCAACCACGGTCATACCGGTTCCTACACGCTGGTCACGCCCCAGGGCAAGCTCTATTTTGCTCAGCTGCGGGAGATGATCTTGCTGGTCTTATAAGAACAGAAAGGAAGTGGGTTTTATGCAGGAAGGAAAAACAATCGGTCAGCTGATGGAGGAAATGCGTCAGAAAGCCGGGGCGCAGAACTATCACGGCCATGACTACATGGATCTTCAGCGATTTGCGGAGAACACCCGGCACATGATTATTTTTGATGTGCTGACGAATGACTCCCCGGTGGGCTGGAAAGGAGAACGAACCCGCCTGTTTTTGTCAGATATAGGCTATGAAAAAGCTCTGGACAGTCAGGCAAAGGGGCAGATCAAGATTCTCAGCCATGCAAAGGTCAGAAATGGAGATTTGTTTTATGACCACAAAGAACAGATACGATAGGAGGAATCTGATATGAATGAGGAAAAGAAAGTCCCCTTCAAGTGGGAATATGGGGAAGAAACCATATCGCTGCAACTTGGGATGTATGCGAATAATCAGCGGCTTTATATCGGCATGATTACCTATACAGAAGATGGAGCAGAACCGTTTGCAGATATGACGGTGAACCTACCGGGATATTCCCTGGACCCCGGAGAGGCGTTTATTTCCGGTGACATCAGCAAGGACCTGCTGCGATTCATCAAAGAGAACAAATTGGGGAAGGTGCTTCCCTATCAGGTGCAGTCCGGTTATGGAAAATATTCTGCCGTTGCCTTTGATCTGGAGAAGTTGAAGGTATTTGATCCCAAAGGTGTGGCAGAGTTTCGGGAAGAGTGGAATTTGCCGGATAAGAAGCCGGTAAAGAAAAAGAGCCGCGGGATGGAGCGATGAAGAAATATTTTCTCCGGCGGCTGGTGGTCCCGCCTTAGAAGAAAATGCACCACCCCTGCACATTTTGTGGAAAGGAGGCGATGAAAATGCAGGAAGAAGTGGAAAACAGAACTTTAACGCTGGTTGTCAGTGGAACAAAGTTCACCGGCAGGCTGCTCAAAGCCGCCATCAGCAAGTACATGGCCCACTGCAAGGAAAAGAAGCTGCAAAAGCAAAGAAGCCGTGACGCTCCTGTGACACCCCACGGAAAACAGACCGTCAAGCAGCTCATTGGTCAGAATCAGGGGATCTCCAATATCGAGATCACAGACCCTTCCATCAAGGAATTTGAGAAGATCGCCCGGAAATATGGTGTGGACTATGCGGTGAAGAAAGACCGCAGTAGCTCCCCACCCAAGTACCTGATCTTTTTCAAAGGCCGTGACGCCGATGCGCTGACCGCTGCATTTACCGAGTACACCAGCAAAAAGGTCAAGAAGGCCGAGAAAACAGAACGCCCGTCTGTGCTGGCAAAACTCAGTCAGTTCAAAGAGATGGTCAAAAATGCCGTGGTGGACCGCACCAAGCGAAAGGAGCTGGAACGATGAAAAAGCAGTTTGACATCAAAAAGCTCGTTTTGCTGAACCTGCCCTATCTCCTGATGGGGCTGTTTGCTACCAACTTCGGGGAGCATGGCGACTGGCTCAGGGGGCAAATGCTTCAGAGAAATTCCTTTCCCTGTTTGCTGTCCTGCCTGGGGCGCTGCAAAGTTTCTGGCCCAGCCTGCACCCGTTGGATCTGCTGGTGGGGCTGTGCTGCGGTGCTGGCCTGCGTCTGGCGGTGTATCTCAAAAGTAAAAACGCCAAGAAGTACCGTCACGGCATGGAGTATGGCTCTGCCCGTTGGGGAACCCGTGAGGATATTGCTCCCTACATCGACCCGGTGTTCCAGAACAATGTCATTCTCACAAAAACCGAAAGCCTGACCATGAACAGCCGCCCCAAGGACCCAAAGACCGCCAGAAACAAAAATGTGCTGGTGATCGGCGGCTCCGGTTCCGGTAAGACCCGTTTCTGGCTCAAACCAAATCTGATGCAGATGCACAGTTCCTATGTGGTCACAGACCCGAAGGGAACCATTTTGGTGGAGTGCGGAAAAATGCTCCAAAGGGGCGCACCCAAGCTGGGGAAAGACGGAAAGCCTATGAAGGATAAGCACGGCAAGGTCATTTATGAGCCGTACCGAATCAAGGTCCTAAATACCATCAACTTCAAGAAGTCCATGCACTATAACCCTTTCGCCTATATCCATAGCGAAAAGGACATCTTGAAGCTGGTAACAACGCTGATCGCCAATACCAAAGGCGAAGGCAAGGCCGGAGACGATTTCTGGGTAAGTGCGACTCGTTCGCAGACGGTAAAAAGTCTGCGCACGAGCAACGGTTTTCCGTTGTTCGGAGAACTGGTAGTTTGATAGGTGGAATGACGGGGTAACGCCCTGAAACGCCTACCCTTGATGGGCGTGCATTAGCTGTAATGGCTGGTGTACGAAGCCCCATGACAAAGGCTGAGAGTAACCGTAACCACTGCCTAAAGTGGTCGAAAGCGGTCTGGAGGCAGACTGTGTTACCTATAAGCCGAGAGTCTATAAGATACCTATGGTTAGAATGTTCGCTTTGGCGGGCGGACTGACGAACCTGCGAATGTACAGGTCTAAAAGAAGACCACGCAGAAATGTGTGGGTGCGTTAATGCGCAGTCGGTGTGGTTTAGTAGAAATTGATCCTACGAACGACCATGCTGTGTTACAGGCACAGGCAAGCCGACAGGTCTATAGCAGGAACCTACGGGTATGTATGAACAGATAGAACTATCGGAACGAGGAAAGGCAGCAGATTCCGCAAGGAATAGTCTGACGAAAAACAATAAGCAGACGAACTGCTGCTGAAAAGTAGTGGTCGAACCTATGATGTGCTTGCGTTATGTGAGCTACGGAGGAATGGCCACAAGTCGGTTGAGATAAGCAGGCATTATTCAATCCAACATAAGGATTCGAGTAAGACCAAAAGGGTCACTTTCGCAAAAAGGAGGTGATGCCTTATGCCAAAGAAAAACAAAACTCTATGTGTAGATGACTTACGTCATGCCGAGTATTACGGTATGCAGCCAGTTTTTGATGAACTCTATCATCGAAGTTTGGAGGGAGAAAATTTTACCGACCTTATGGATTTAATTCTGAGCCGGGACAACATTCTTCTGGCATATCGGAACATCAAAGCAAACGGAGGAAGCTACACAGCAGGAACAGACAACAAAAACATCAGTGACATCGGGTGTTTACCGCCCGAAACAGTTGCAGAGAAAGTGAGGTTTATTGTCACAGGAAGTCAGCACGGATACCGCCCAAAGCCGGTAAGACGCAAAGACATTCCGAAACCAAACGGAAAAACCAGACCGTTAGGTATTCCCTGTATCTGGGACAGGCTGGTACAGCAATGTATCAAACAGGTCATAGAGCCAATCTGCGAAGCGAAATTCAGCGACAACAGTTACGGCTTTCGCCCGAACCGTTCCGTGGAACACGCCGTGCAGAAAACTTACACCATGCTTCAACGCATGAACCTGCATTATGTGATTGAGTTTGATATAAAAGGATTTTTCGACAACGTAAATCACAGCAAGCTAATGCGGCAAATATGGGCAATGGGAATACACGACAAGCAGTTGATTTTTATTATCAAGCGGATTCTGAAAGCACCGATTAGAATGCCAGACGGCACTACACTCATTCCAGACAAAGGCACTCCGCAAGGCGGTATCATTTCACCGTTGCTTGCCAATATCGTGCTGAATGAACTGGACAAATGGGTTGAGAGCCAATGGCAGAACCACCCTCTTGTAAAGGAATACGGGTATGAGAGGAAAATCAGAAACTCGATTACTTTTGACCGGAGCAAGGCATTCCTCAAAATGAGGAAAACAGGGTTGAAAGAAATGTATATCGTGAGATATGCAGATGATTTCAGAATTTTCTGCCGGAATAAAGAGGACGCTTTGAGAACGAAAGAGGCTGTAACGGCATGGATAACCGAGAGGCTGAGGTTGGAGGTATCGCCAGAGAAAACAAGGATAGTCAATGTTAGAAAACGCTATTCAGAGTTTCTTGGGTTTAAGATACGAGTCAGACCGAAAAGCAGGAAGTACATCGTGCAATCTCATATCTGTGACAAAAAGTTGGAACTGGAAAGGCAAAAACTGGTGGAACAGGCGAAACGAATTGCCCGACCTTCAGAGGGAAAAAGACCTTTGGACGAAATACGGCTGTACAATTCAATGGTTCTGGGAATACAGAATTATTTTCAACTTGCCACCTGCATCAGCATTGATTGCAGGAAAATCCACAGACAGGTCATGACAGTTTTAACAAATCGGCTCAATACAGAAACCGGGTGCAGACTTGTTCGAGAGGGCGGCGCAATGACCGAGAGCGAAAAAGAACGGTTTGGAAAGTCGGCAATGATACGGTATGTATCTGGAATCGACCAACCTATCTACCCTATCGCATACATCAAGAACAAGATACCGATGGCAAAGAAAGCGGCGGTTTGCAGTTACACGGTAGAGGGACGGGCATTGATACACACGAACCTAAGTATGAACTCATCTGTTATATCAGGTTTGAGGAATCAACCGTCTATGGGGCGAAGCACAGAACTTACTGACAGCAGGATTTCACTATTCTCGGCTCAACGTGGAAAATGTGCGCTAAGTGGGGAACTCTTTGAAAATGCGGCTGACATAGTATGCTGGCTGAAAACACCGGCAGAATTGGGCGGCAAGGAACGCTATCGAAATATGATTTTGTTCCATAATAGATTTCTTCCACTCCTGCAAGAGTGTCCTAAGAATGAGCTAAAAGAGATAGCCGACACGCTCAAGGCAACAAAGGAACTGATGTTAAAAGTGAACAGTCTGCGCCAGCAGGCTGGTTTGTCCGCAATAGAAAACTAACATTTCATTTGGTGATTGATTAAATGCTTGTGAAAACAACCGATGGAACGCCGGATGCGGTGAAAGTCGCACGTCCGGTGTGGAGTGGGGGAAAATCCGGCGATAACTTCAAAGGATTACCTATCACTATAAGCAGAGAAATTGCTGTACACAGCACTGATTGCTTTTATCTGGTATGAAGGGGATGAAGAGGAAAAGAATCTGAATACCCTTCTGGATCTTTTGAACGAAAGCGAAACCCGTGAAGAGGATGAAACTTATCAGAATCCGGTGGATATGATGTTCCAGGAACTGGAAGAAAGAGATCCGCAGCACTTTGCGGTCAGACAGTATAAAAAATATAAAATGGCGGCTGGAAAGACAGCGAAAAGTATTTTGATATCCTGTGGAGCCAGACTTGCCCCATTTGATATCGCAGAACTTCGTGAGATCATGTCTTACGATGAAATGGAACTGGATAAGATCGGAGACAGGAAAACAGCCTTGTTCTTGATTATGTCCGACACAGATACAACCTTTAACTTTGTGATTGCCATGTTACAGTCACAGCTTTTCAATCTGCTTTGCGATAAGGCAGATGATGAATATGGTGGAAGACTTCCGGTGCATGTGCGTGTCATCGCTGATGAGTTTGCCAACATCGGACAGATTCCTCAGTTTGACAAGCTGATTGCAACCATACGAAGCAGGGAAATCTCTGCTTCTATTATTTTGCAGTCCCAGAGTCAGTTAAAGGCAATGTATAAGGATAGTGCAGATACCATTCTGGGCAACTGTGATACCACACTATTCCTTGGTGGAAAAGAGAAAACTACCTTAAAGGAAATGAGTGAGCTTCTGGGGAAGGAAACCATTGACCTGTATAACACTTCGGAGACGAGGAGTAATCAGAAGTCCTTTGGATTGAATTACCAGAAAACAGGCAAACAGCTGATGACGGAAGATGAGATTGCAGTCATGGATGGAGGAAAATGTATCCTGCAGATCCGTGGTGCCAGACCATTTTTCTCGGATAAATATGATATCACGAAACACAAAAACTATCGGCTTCTTGCAGATGAAAACGAGAAGAACCGGTACAAAGTAGAGAAAGAGTTAAATCCGCAGTACACACCGAAACCCGAAGAAGAGGTGGAAGTGATTCATGTAGAACTGTCGGAGTAACCTTGGGAATGAATGGAAAATAATGAGGAAAGGAATAACTGACATTAGGTGCGCCGACTTTTTAGTCGGTGTTTTTCATTCCCGTAAACACCTGAAAGAAGTCAGTTTTGGTGAATGTATATGGCATTTTTTAGCAGTGCAATTACAACTTTAAAAACTCTTGTAGTCGCAATCGGCGCAGGTCTTGGCGTGTGGGGTGTCGTAAACCTTCTGGAAGGATATGGGAATGACAATCCCGGCGCTAAGAGCCAGGGCATCAAACAGCTGATGGCTGGTGCCGGAATTATGCTGCTGGGAACTACCCTGATTCCACAGCTGGCAACATTGTTCTCTTAAGAGGAGTGGTAGATGAATACCATCATTGAGAGAATTACGGAAGCAATAATGGATATCCTGATCGGACTTATCAAGTCATGTTTGGATAACATGTTCACGTCTGTCAATGAGCAGGTGGGAACCATAGCCGGGCAGGTGGGACAGACACCGCAGGGATGGAATGCAGGGATTTTTAATCTGATCCAGAACATTTCCCAGACGGTGATCGTCCCTATTGCGGGGCTGATCATCACATTTGTCCTGTGCTATGAACTGATTACGATGGTAACGCAGAAAAACAATTTCCATGAATTTGAGACTTATAACATTTTCCTCTGGATCTTCAAAGCGTATGTAGCCATTTATCTGGTGACAAATACGTTCAATATCACGATGGCGGTCTTTGACGTTGGCCAGCATGTGGTCAACAATGCCGCCGGAGTAATTTCCGGAAACACAGCAGTGGACGCATCGGAAGCAATCGCAAGGATTGTGGATGCACTGGAAGACATGGAACTGGGGGATTTGTTCTTGTTATCCATGGAAACGCTGTTGATCAGTATTACCATGCGGATTCTGTCAATCATTATAACCGTTATTTTGTACGGAAGAATGATAGAAATTTACCGCGCGTCCAGAAGCGCCGCTTTTCATCCAAAGGCGGTGCGCGGACATTTTGGGAATCCGGCTTTAGCAAGCCGGTAAAGAAAAGTATCAAAGACGTGAAACGCGTCACTTTAGCGTCATCCGATTTACCCCGGAGGGAAACCACAAGGGGGACAATAGCGTATCGGAAAAATCGCGAGTTGGGAAAACCATCTACCCACGACTGAGCGGCAAGACGCAACATTGTGAATGAGGAGCAAGGCTAAACTGCTTTAAGGGTAGTCCGAGGCGGGATACTCGACCCGGCGGCGCAGGATGGTTGTATTCGCCGTATGTCATAGCGGAATGTGACAGGTAAACACAGACCGCACGATACTTATGACAGCCAGCCGCAGTAAGCGGAAAAGGACGAAAACCCACTACCGACATCACAATACGCTTATCCCAAAGTGTCTAACTGGAGATTGCCTAAACCGGAACGCCGGAACTATCCGGCTATGCGTAATGCCGCAAGGCGATAAATTTCAAGGGGTAAAAACCCAAGAAAGATGACGCTGAATATCCGGCATGGCAACGGAGCCTCCGTAGTAGTCCGAGGGCGGGAAAGCCGTCTACATGGCGAAGGGAGGCAGGATGTCAACCAATTCATAAAAAGGAAAGGTGCGTGAGGCATTATGAGAAGTCCTGAAAATGTGTTGGAAAGCCTAAAATCCAAGGCGTGTAACAAGAGTTACAAGTACGAGCGGTTATACCGCAACCTGTACAATCCACAATTCTATCTGCTGGCATATCAGCGGATACAGGCGAAACCAGGCAACATGACAGCCGGAACAGACGGCAAAACCATTGACGGAATGGGAATGGCAAGGATAAACGCCCTCATTGAAAAGATGCGGGATTTTAGTTATCAGCCTAACCCGGCAAGGAGAACGTATATCCCGAAATCCAATGGGAAAATGCGTCCTCTGGGGATACCGTCATTCGACGATAAACTGATACAGGAGGTGGTGCGGCTCATCTTAGAGAGTATTTATGAGCCAACCTTTAGCGACTATTCCCACGGTTTCCGTATAAACAGAAGCTGTCATACGGCACTCAAATATGTGCAGAAATATTTTACGGGGACAAAGTGGTTCGTTGAGGGAGATATAAAGGGCTGTTTTGACAACGTAGACCATCATGTGTTGATTGCTATTTTGCGAAAGCGGATTGCAGATGAATATTTCATCGGTCTGCTCTGGAAGTTCTTGAAAGCTGGATATATGGAGGATTGGAATTACCACAATACTTATTCCGGAACTCCGCAAGGCTCCATCATCAGCCCTATCCTGGCAAACATCTACATGAACGAACTGGACAGTTATATGGCAGAGTATGCAGAGAAATTCAACTGCGGAAACCGCCGTAAAATCAATCCTGCGTTCAAGAAGAAATTGGATGTCTGCCGAGGAAAAGAACAAAGGCTTAAAAGAAATATCTCTAAAATGAGCGTGGAAGAAAGAGAGGGCTTAATTGCAGAAATCCGGGAACTTCGGCGTAGTCTGAAATCTATACCGTATAGCGACCAGATGGACGATAGCTATAAACGGCTTTGCTATATCCGATACGCCGATGATTTCTTAATCGGAGTTATCGGCAGCAAAGAGGACGCAGAACAGATTAAACAAGATGTAGGCTACTTTATCCGGGACAAACTCCATCTGGAAATGTCCGAGGAAAAGACATTGATTACTCATGGACACGACGCTGCGAAGTTCTTGGGATATGAGGTCACAATCGCCAAAAGCGAACACAACAAAAAGACCAAAACCGGGGCTACCAGACGGGTAAACAATGGAAAAGTCTTACTTTATGTTCCCCATGATAAGTGGGTAAAACGATTGTTCTCCTACAATGCCCTCAAGATTAAATACGACAAACAAAATGGAAACAAAGAGGTTTGGGAGCCTGTCCGGCGTACTCGCCTGTTGCACTTGGACGATTTGGAAATCCTAAACCAATACAACGCAGAAATCCGTGGATTGTATAACTACTACCGACTTGCAAACAACGTGTCTGTACTCAATAACTTCTACTATGTAATGAGATACAGTATGCTCAAAACCTTTGCTGGAAAATATCGGACACGAATCAGCAGAATTATCCGCAAGTACCGTCAAGGAAAAGATTTTGTTGTGGAATATCCGAAGAAAAACGGCAAGGTCGGAAAGGTATTGTTTTACAATAATGGGTTCCGCCGGGACACTAAAGTAGAAAGCGGAAATCCTGATATAGTAGCAAGAATTTTTGAGAATTATGGGCGTAATAGCCTTATAAAAAGACTGCAAGCAAACAGGTGTGAGTGGTGTGGCGCAGAGAATGTGCCGCTTGAAATACACCATATACGAAAACTCAAAGATTTAAGTGGCAGAAAACAATGGGAAATCGCCATGATTGGGCGTAAGCGCAAGACAATGGCACTCTGCATTGACTGCCACGATAAGTTACACGCAGGAAAGTTAGACTGACATCTGGAGAGCCGGATACATCGAGAGGTGTAAGTCCGGTTCGGAGGGGAGTTCTCGGAAACCGGCCATAGTGATATGGTAAGGCGCCGGGTTCTTACCCTACTTTATACTTCCATAGCACCAATTCCGTTTGCCACCATGACGAATAAGGAATGGGGCAATATCGGAAACAACTATTTAAAAGGCTTGTTCGCACTGGCATTTCAGGGATTCTTCATGATGGTCTGTGTGGGAATTTATGCAGTTTTAGTAAATGCAATGACCATATCCAGTGACCTTCATGCAGCAATGTTTTCAGTAGCGGCTTATACCGTGATTCTTGCATTTTCATTATTCAAGACCGGAAGCCTTAGCAAATCAATATTTAATGCCCACTAACGGGCAGGAAAGGAGCGCATACCATGGCGTATGTACCAGTACCAAAAGACCTTACCAAGGTCAAAACAAAAGTAGCGTTAAATCTGACAAAGCGGCAGTTGATTTTCTTTTCACTTGCCGCAGTTGTGGGAATTCCGTTTTATCTGTTCATGAGAAAACCAATCGGTTCCAGTATCGCAGCCATCTTGATGGTAACGATCATGCTTCCATTTTTCTTCATGGCAATGTATGAAAAAGACGGGCTTCCATTTGAAAAAGTGGTGGCAAATATCATTCGACAGAAGTTTATCTGTCCGGCGGTAAGACCATATAAGACAGAGAATTTTTATCAGGAGATTTCCACCCTTGTAAAAAGGAGGGTGTGCCGGATGGCAAAAAGACAAAGCAGGAGGCTCAGCAGGAGCGTCTGTCCCTGGCGGAAAAAAGAAACCGTACAGGAAAGAAGAAACAAAAAAAGCAGAAAAGAAAGAGAACAGGAAAAGCGTAGGAAGAAGCAGGAACGGGATCGTAGGAAACAGAAAAACATTCCTACAACTGCACAGCAGAGTATTCCGTATATTCGGATGCTGCAGGATGGTATCTGCCAGGTGACAAAGACCTTTTTCTCTAAGACAATTCAGTTTTATGACATCAACTATCAGCTTGCTTTAAATGAGGATAAAACCACGATATTTGAAAATTACTGTGATTTCTTAAATTACTTTGATTCTTCCATCAGTGTGCAGCTGTCCTTTATCAATCAGCAGGTGGATGTGGCAGAATTTGAGAAAAGCATTGACATTCCTGATCAGAACGATGACTTCAATGCCATTCGTGATGAGTACCGTACTATGTTGAAAAATCAGCTTTCAAAAGGAATAATGGTCTGGTGAAGACAAAGTATATCACTTTTGGAATCGAAGCGGAAAGCCTGAAAGTGGCAAGACCAAGGCTTGAAAGAATCGAAACAGATATCTTAAACAACTTTAAGATCCTGGGAGCACAGGCACATTCCCTAAATGGTCTGGAAAGGCTGGAAATTATGTACCATGTGTTCAACCAGGATCGGATCGAGCCATTTAAGTTCCAGTATAAGATGCTGCCGGAAACCGGATTAAAGACCAAAGATTTTATTGCACCGACTTCCTTTAACTTTTCCAAGAATCAGACATTTTTGATGGGAAGAACGATGGGAAGCGTGAGTTATCTGCAGATTCTGGCACCGGAGCTGACAGACCGGATGCTTGCGGATTTTCTGGATGTGGATGACAGCATCAATGTCAATATCCATATCCAATCTATTGACCAGAGTTCGGCAATCAAGATGATCAAGGGAAAAATATCTGATCTGGATAAGATGAAAATTGAAGAGCAGAAGAAAGCAGTAAGGTCAGGTTATGACATGGATGTGCTTCCATCTGATCTTGTGACCTACGGGGAAGAAGCGAAGAATCTTCTGGAAGATTTGCAGTCCAGAAATGAGCGTATGTTTCTTGTGACGGTTCTGGTGATGAATACGGCAAAGAAACGTCAGAAGCTGGATAACAATATTTTCCAGGTGCAGGGCATTGCACAGAAATATAACTGTTCCTTAAAGCAGTTGGATTATCAGCAGGAAGCAGCACTGATGTCCTGTATTCCGCTTGGAGTAAACCGAATAGAAATCCAGAGGGGGCTTACCACATCTGCAACAGCAATCTTTGTACCATTTACGACACAAGAGTTGTTTCAGGAGGGGGAAGCTCTTTATTATGGTCTGAATGCACTTTCCAACAATATGATCATGGTTGACCGAAAGCGCCTGAAAAACCCAAACGGACTGATTCTTGGTACACCGGGTTCCGGTAAATCCTTTTCTGCCAAGAGGGAAATCACCAACTGCTTCCTGATTACTGAGGATGACATTATTATATGCGACCCAGAAGCCGAGTATTCCCCACTGGTGCAGGCACTGCACGGGCAGGTGGTACGGGTTTCCCCGGTATCAGATCAGTATATCAATCCAATGGATCTGAACCTGAATTATTCCGAGGAAGATAATCCACTGTCATTGAAAGCAGATTTTATTTTGTCTTTGTGTGAACTGATTGTCGGAGGAAAGAATGGATTGGAACCGGTGGAAAAAACAATTATAGACCGATGTGTGAGACTGGTGTATCAGGAATATCTTGCCGATCCGGTACCGGAGAAAATGCCGGTTCTTGAGGATTTGTACAATCTTTTGAGAAAGCAGGAGGAGCCGGAAGCACAGCGTCTGGCAACTTCACTGGAAATTTATGTTACAGGTTCTCTGAATGTGTTTAATCACCAGACAAACGTGGATATCAATAACCGCATTGTATGTTTTGATATCAAGGAGTTGGGAAAACAGTTGAAAAAGATAGGGATGCTTGTAATTCAGGATCAGGTCTGGAACAGGGTGACAATGAACCGTTCTGCCCATAAGTCCACAAGATATTATGTGGATGAGTTCCATCTTCTCTTAAAAGAAGAGCAGACTGCAGCTTATAGTGTGGAGATCTGGAAGAGATTCCGTAAATGGGGAGGTATTCCGACGGGTATCACCCAGAATATTAAGGATTTGTTGTCGTCCAGGGAAATCGAGAATATCTTTGAAAATTCGGATTTTATTTATATGCTCAACCAGGCTTCCGGAGACAGGCAGATTCTGGCAAAACAGCTGAATATCTCACCAACCCAGCTGTCCTATGTCACCAACAGTAATGAAGGTGAAGGACTTCTGTTCTATGGAAATGTCATTATCCCATTCATAGACAGATTTCCGAAGAATTCCCTCTATAAAATCATGACAACCCGCTTGGAGGAAACTTCTGAAGCAGGTTAAATCAAAGGAGAAAACAATGTTACGAGCAATTTCATATGTATTAACTTTTAGTGGCGGTGCTGTTTTTGGCATCGCTTTTCTCTGTTTATTACAGGCAGGGAAAGGGTATCCGAAGAAGGAGGAGTAAGTAGTGGCAGAACAGAGAATGAAAGTCAGGGATAAGAAAGTCCAGAAGATGACCAAGGATGGTCTGGTGGAAGAAAACCTGACGGATAAATCTTCTGTTCGTGTCAGTAACCGTGCCAGTGATGTGCAGATGGGAGGAAAACAGGGGGAAAAAGAATTAAGCCTTGTGGCTAAGTCTTCCCGCCAGTCTGAACGGAGTGGGAAAAATATTCGTCCCTCTGTGCAAAAATCCAGAGATGCACCGGAACTGATACGGACAGAGAAGCAAAGTGAGGATTTTGGACAAAATAAAAAGCAGCAAAACCGGAAAAGGATTCGTGCTGAAGTCGGAAAAGAATCCAGACTTGCAGAAAAATCTGAAGCCGGACAGTCAGGGAGACTGAAAGAAAAACGTGCTGATCTATCAGAAAACAGAGGAGACAGCCGGAGAAATCAGACCGGCGGCAGCAAAAAGCCAAAACAAAAACAGCGTTTGAAATTTGCTTATGAGGAAACTGGTGCTTCTGTGAAAAATGACAAAGATATGGAGAAATTGAACCAGATGGATACGGATGGAGTCAATTTCCGCCATCAGAAACAGAAAGAAAAAGCCAAAAAGTTTTCTTATGAAGAAGCAAGAAAGAAAAAGGAAGCAAAGCAGCATTCCAAGAAAGCACAGGTCTATCAGGCAAATGAAGGAGAAACTCCTGGAAAGAAAAAATCGCGTTTGAAGTTTGGTGAAGGAGAATCTGTGAAAAAAGAAAAAACTTCTGTTGTCAAGAAAGCAGGAAGTGCAACTTCCGCAGCATTGCACCGTGAGATCAGTAAAAATGAAGACGATAATGCGGCGGTAGAAGGTGCCCATAAGTTAGAAGAAAGTGGCGAAGGTGTTTACCGGCTGGAACAGAGAAGTGCCAGACGCAGGCAACAGAGGGCATCCAGAAAAAGAAGCAGACTTGAAAGACAGGAAGAGAAACAGGCACAGGCTGCATCCCATCAGGAGCAGAAGAAGCTGAAAAAACAGATTCAGAAGCAACAGATCAAACGGGATTATGCCAAAGCGAAGCGAAGTGAACAGACAGTAGGAACAGCTACAAAAGGTACAATTGATTATATCAAGAAGATTGGCGGCAAAGTCACCAACTTCTTTAAGGAAAACCGGAAGGTGTATATCAGTGTAGCAGTTCTGATCGGATTGATGTTTCTGATTATAACGAATGTCACGTCTTGCTCTGCAGTGTTTTTACAAAATGTGATCACTTACACGGGAACCAGTTATATGTCATCGGATCAGGCAATCCGGGAAGCAGAATTGTATTATACACAGCTGGAAGCTAATCTGCAGGAGCGGATCAACAACATGGAATCTGAAGAACCAGGACATGAGGAATACCGATATAACATCGGACCTATTGAGCATGATCCGTTTATCCTGATCAGTTATCTGTCAGCAAAGTATGAAGAATTTACTTTTGAACAGGTCAAGCCGGAACTGGATGCTCTTTTTGCATTGCAGTATCGGTTAGAAACAGAAGCAGTCAATGAGACTGTGACAGAGACAGCAACTGTAAGAGTTGGAGAATCTTTGGGACAAGTTGTTACCAGTGGATATTGTAACTGTCCAATCTGTTGTGGTATTTGGAGCGGAGGACCGACTGCCAGTGGAGCATATCCAACAGCCAATCATACCTTAGCAGTAGATGCTTCCAATCCGTTTGTTCCAATGGGAACAAAGGTGGTAATGAATGGTGTCGAATATACGGTAGAAGATACCGGAGCTTTCGCAAGATACGGTGTACAGTTTGATGTCTATTATGACAGTCATGCGGCAGCATCCGCACATGGGCATAAGACCTGGGAATGTTATCTGGCAGATGATAATGGAAGCCAGGAAGTGGAAGTGACCAGGACAAGAGATGTAGATGTGCTGAATGTCACCTTAAACAGTGGAAATCTGATGTCGATCTGTCAGGAAAGGCTGGGATTTTTCCAGAAAGAACTGTTTAGTGCCTATAACGATACGAAGGGTAATCTACAGATGTTTGCGACACCGGTTGATTTTAACTGGTATTCCAGTGTGACAAGCTATTATGGATATCGGATTCATCCAATTTCAGGAGCAAATCAGCTTCATAATGGGATGGATATCGGAGCACCGGAGGGAACAAAAGTAATGGCAGGGCTGACCGGAACGGTTACAACTTCTGCTTATAACGACAGCTATGGCAATTATGTTGTGATCAAGGACAGTAAAGGCTATGAACTGCGGTATGCACATTTAAGCAGCCGGAGTGTATCTGCAGGTGCATCTGTTACCAAAGGAGATGAAATTGGTCTGGTAGGAAATACTGGAAATTCCACTGGAAGCCATCTTCATATTGAACTGTTAAAAAATGGAGAACGGTTAAACCCGATCTTTTATCTGGAAACAGGAGAAGGTTCCATTTTTGGTGGCGATGAATACACCAGTGAAGCGGCACAGCGATTACTAGAAGAAGCGGCAAAATATCTCGGAACACCGTATGTGTGGGGTGGATATTCCCCAAGTGGATTCGATTGTTCCGGATTTGTCAGTTACTGTCTGGTCCATTCCGGGGTAAGAAATACTGGAAGGCTGACAGCACAGGGATTGTACAACATTTGTACACCAGTATCCCAGTCGGAGGCACAGCCGGGAGATTTGATTTTCTTTACTGGAACTTACGACGCAGGGGAGCCGGTAACGCATATCGGAATCTATGTAGGCAATGGTCAGATGATCCATTGTGGACATCCGGTGCAGTACACGTCCATTAATTCACCATATTGGCAAAGCCATTTCTATGGATTTGGACGATGGTAAGAAAAAAGGGCGGCTGCATCAGCCGTCCGGAAAGGAGAAGCGATGAAAAGTCTTGAAAAAGCAACGGCGGATTATGAGAAAGCCAAGGAAAAAATGGAAGCATCCAAAGCCAGATATGAAGCAGATTTAAAGCGGTTCAAGGCTGCGGAGATTGCAAAAACAGAAGCGGAAAATTTGGAAATTGTAAGAATTATCCGTGCAATGGATATGAGTATTCCGGAATTGGAAGCTTTCAAAAAGAGAATGAAAAATGAACTGCCCGGCAGGGTAGAAATACAGAAGGAGGAAACAAAAGCCGATGATGAATCTGGAAAAACTGAAACAGAAGAAGAAAACAATTACTAAAAACAGGGTAAAAAAGAGCTTGCTTGCAGCAACGACATTTCTTTGCCTGACAACCCCTTTGCTCCAGACACAGACTGCTTATGCAACTGAGAATACCACACCTGCAATCACGATTGAGAAACCGGATGGCTGGAAACAGGGAGAAACAACCATTGCTGTTACGGTAGATGCCAGCCATATGCCGGAAGGTTTCTCAATAGCAAAGATTGAAGCAAAAGCAGGAAAAGATGGAAGTTGGCAGGATGTAACTGGAAGTGGAAGTATCACGATCACTGGAAATCAGACAGTGTACGTGCGTGTGACTGATAGTGAGGGGAAGGTCTATGAGCAGAATCGCTCTATTAAGTGTTATGACACAGAAAAGCCGACACTCTCTGCTTCCCTGACAGATGGTGTGCTAACGATTCAGGGGAATGATACAGTATCCGGGATTTCTGCGGTAACAGTCAATGGCACCACTTACACAGATTTAAAGGACGGGATGCTGAGAGTCCAGCTGACACAGAAAGATTTCACAACAAAGCAGATTGAAATCACGGTAACGGATGGTGCCGGAAATACTTCTGAAAAGTATGTGTTGCAGAATCCTTATTATGAATGGGCAAAGAAGCAGGCAGAGAAACAGAAAACTTCAAGTGACAGCAATGGGGCGATGGCAACCACGACCAGTGCAGATGCAACTGGGACTGAGAAAACAACGACTTCACCACTTCCGCAGGATGCACAGGCTTCTGAGCCAACAGATGCAAAAGGAACTGTGGATGATCGGACAGTGACAGGTATTGAGGAACAGCTTAATAAAGAAGGCGAGACAGCAGATTCTGTTACTAAAACAGCTACGGAAGGCACAAAAGAGTTTTATACCATTTCAACTAAGAGTGGTAAGATTTTTTATCTGATCATCGACAATTCAAAATCTCAGGATAATGTGTATTTTCTTACAGAAGTCAGTGAAAAAGATCTGATGAACTTTACACTTTCTGATTCGGTGACACTTCCGGAAGTAGATACGGTTTATGCAGAACCAGAGAAAAAAGCAGAGGAAGAAAAGCCGGAAACGACAGAGTCAGCCGAGAAAGATAAGGTAGAGGATGATATTCAGATGCCTGAAGATAAAAGTCCATTTGGAACGTATCTTTTGATTGCACTGGTTGCAGTCGGAGCTGCGGCAGGAGGATATTACTTCAAAGTCTATAAACCAAAGCATGAATATGATGACGAGGATGAGATGGAAGAGGATGAAGATGAATCCGAAGATTCAGAGTCTGAAAAGCGGGAAGTAGACGATGCAGATGAGCAGGAAGAAAGTACAGAACCGGAAATCCTGAGAGATGAAGATTTTGACGATAATGTGCTGGAAGATGAAGAAGAGGAGCAGGAGTAAATGAAATTAGTGATTGCAGAAAAGCCATCGGTTGCGATGGCACTGGCTTCCGTGCTTGGAGCCAGAACAAGAAAAGATGGCTACGTGGAGGGAAACGGTTATATCGTTTCCTGGTGCGTAGGACATCTGGTTGGATTATGTGATGCATCGGAATACGATGAAAAATATAAAAAATGGAGATATGAAGATCTGCCGATTGTGCCGGAATGTTGGAAACACAAGATTTTGGAGGGAACAAAGAAGCAGTTCGGAATCTTGAAAAAACTGATGAGAGATTCAAAAGTAGATGAAGTAATCTGTGCTACTGATGCAGGACGTGAAGGAGAGTTAATCTTTCGTTTGGTATATGAGCAGGCAGAATGTCAAAAACCGATGAAGCGGCTCTGGATCTCATCTATGGAAGAACAGGCAATTAAAGATGGATTTGCGTCATTAAAAGACGGTTCGTGTTATGACAGTCTCTATCAGTCGGCACTTTGCAGGGCAAAGGCAGACTGGTTGGTGGGAATCAATGCGAGCCGTCTTTTTTCCGTTCTGTATAACCAGAATCTGAAAGTTGGAAGAGTGCAGACACCAACACTTGCTATGATCGTTGATCGAAATCAGAAGATCAAGGAATTTACCAAAGAGAAATATTATATGGCTCATATCAAGTTTGACGATATGGATGCGGTTACAGAGCATTTTCAGAAAAAAGAGGATGCAGACAAAGTGGCTGCGGACTGCCTGGAGCGTATGTGCGAAGTGGAAAAGGATGATGTGAAGGAGAAAATGGTCCGCCCACCGAAGCTCTATGATCTGACAACTTTACAGAGGGAAGCCAATCGAATGTTTGGTTATACCGCACAGCAGACGCTGGATGCCGTGCAGGAGATGTATGAGCAGAAGCTTGTTACTTATCCGAGAACAGACAGCCAGTATCTGACAGATGAGATGGGAGAAAGCACAGAAACTCTGATTCAGATGTTACTTGGGAAAATGCCCTATGCCGAAGGGTTGGAATATCAGCCAGACGTGAGTAAGGTATTAAATTCAAAGAAAGTATCTGATCACCATGCAATTATTCCGACCGTGGAAGTAGCAAAGGCAGATATAGGTAAACTGAAAGAACGAAACTGCAAGATTTTGTATCTGATCAGTGCCAGGGTACTGACAGCAACCGCAGATCCTTATATTTATGAAAGCCATAAATGCCAGATTACCTGTAATTATCATACGTTTTATCTCTCAGCAAAGAAAACAAAGCAGGAAGGATTCAAGTCGATCGAAAATAAATTGAAACAGTTCTTTGGCGTAAAGAGTGAAAAAGAAGAGCCGGAGCTGGATATCTGGGATGGCAAGCATTACGGTCCTTGTGATTCTTTTGTATCGGAGCATTTTACACAGCCACCGAAACAGTACACAGAAGATACCCTGCTTTCTGCGATGGAACGTGCAGGGAATGAAGAACTGACCGAAGATACAGAAAAGAAAGGACTTGGCACACCGGCAACAAGGGCAGCAATCATTGAAAAACTGATTCAGTCTGGTTTTGTGAAAAGGGAAAAGAAAAATCTGGTGCCGACAGATGATGGCAATGTACTGATTACGGTTCTGCCGGATGAGATTAAATCTCCGAAGATGACAGCAGAGTGGGAAATGGCATTGAATCACATTGCCCAGAATACAGAGACAGCAGATGAATTCCTAAATGGGATTACAGAGCTGATGCAGGAACTGGTTGCCAGATATCAGGGGATTTCAGAAGAAAAGAAAGAGCAGTTTCAGGGAAAAGCAAAAGGAGAAGTCATTGGCAAATGTCCCCGCTGTGGAGCTGATGTCAGGGAAGGAAAAGTAAACTTTTACTGTTCTGACCGGAACTGTGCTTTTGCCTTATGGAAGAATGATAAATTCCTTGCAAGCCAGGGGAAAAAGATGGATAAGGCGGCAGCAAAGAAGTTCCTGTCTAAAGGAAAAATCCATTATAAGGATCTGGTATCCAGAAAAACAGGGAGACAGTATGAAGCAACAGTGGAGATGATTGATCCCGGCGAGGGAAATGTGCAGTTCAATCTGAGTTTCCCGCAACGATAAGTAGTGTATTGCAGGCAGTCTAAGGACTGTCTGTTTTAATACAAATATTATGAAAGAGAGGAACTTAGCATGAAGAAAAAGGTAATTTTAGAAAAGTAGTATCTGGCTTGCTGGCAGGCATGACAATGCTTAGTACAGTGTTATCTCCGATGACTGCATATGCAGCGGAGATCCAGCCAGAGGAAAAACCTCCACTTTATGAGGAAGTGAAAGACCTTCTGGATGAAGATGAGGTGGTGACTGCCAAAGACTATGAAATCGAAACAGGCAGTGTATTTGATGTGAAATCAGACTACACAGGACTGGAAATCAAGGATGATAACAAGGTTAAAGTCACATTTGAGGAAGCAAAGAACGAAAAGAATGAGGATTTTACGACAGATCATGCGGACACTTACAAAGCGGTCTATTATGTGGAACCGGTAAATCAGGAGCATCCGAAGTATCAGATCAGCCGAAAACTGATTGTGCGTGATAAAGAAACAGAAGTACAGACAGAGGCGGCAGGGAGTGAAGCAGTGACTGAGTCCGAAACAGCTGGCAGTGAACAGCAGACAGAAGAAGCGGAGGAGTCAGAATCAGACTCGGAGATTACCGATATTGACGCTGATGAATTTGATGATTTGGTAGAGCAGGCACAGAATCAGGATACCTATGATGAAGAATCAGGGTTAGAGCTTCATGATGTTTTGGAACAGGCAGGAGACGAAGGTGTGGATCTTGATGCTATGGAAGAAGGAGAGATTGTAACATTTGAAGCAGTTTCGGCTTATTCAGCAAGGAGTACACAGCAGGTAACAATCGAAAAAGGACCTCTGTATAGATATGCAGATTATAATCTTGGAACCTATCTGACAGAGCCGTACTATATCAGCTACGGAAGCGTCAGAGCAACTGCGTATTGTGTACAGCCAGCAAAACCTGGACCAGGATCTGGAAATTATACAATCACAAAGATTGGAGACAATCAGGCGTTAGCAAAAGTGTGTTATTACGGTACAGATGCCGCAGGAAGTGAAAGCTTTTTTGCGAATAAACACACGGATTTTTCAGAAGGAAAAAGATTCATCATTATTCACATGGCTGCATCCTATGCCAACGGAAGTAGTGATGCATTTTATGGAACAAATGCTACAGGAGAGGCTTTGGCAAAAGAACTCTATAATTATTGTGTGAATAAGCCGGAAATACCAGATGTAGCGATGTCATTTTCAAAGCCGGATGTAAAAGCTTATGTAGATGGAAATGTTCAGAGAACGGAGAACATTCAGTTCAACGCATCTTCCCAGCAGAAAATCACAATGGACTTACCAAAGGGAGTAAAGCTCCATAATGTATCTACTGGAAATGTAAGTGCGGCAGGTGCAAGCGTAACAATTGGAGGAGGAACCACGTTTTATCTTTCAGCGCCTCTGACACAGACAAAAGATGTAAATGCTACTTTTTCTGTAAAAATGAAGGGAAGTATTACAAAAGATTACTCAGCATATAAACTGACTACGAATGCAAGTGTTCAGGATTTGGCATTTGTATTTGGAGAAGGTGTTGTTGATGAAAAATATGTAAGCTTAAAGGTGTCCTGGATTGAACAGGCTAAGATCGAAATTGTAAAGAAAGACGATACAGCGGATGTCAATCTTGCAGGTGCAGTATTCGGTGTATACAGCGATGAGGCTTGTACAAAGCTGATCACTCAGATGCCGGCAACAGATAAGAATGGAAAATCTTCTGTTACGATCATCAAGACACAGGATACCGTTTATCTGAAAGAGATCACAGCACCACAGGGATATGTAGTAAATGCAACGGCAACAAATGTAAAACTGGTAGCAAGTAAGACCTCAGCTGTAACCGTGGAAAATAAGGAACAGCTGGCAGAGCTTACCATTTATAAAGAAGGACAGGTTCTGACTGGAGCAGATGTCAGTGAAAATGGAACGGTATTTCAGTATGAAAACCGCAGACAGAAAAATGCAGTGTATAACGTGTATGCCGGGGCAGATATCGTAACAGCTTATGGCACAAAAGTGTACAGCAAAGGTGACCTTGTAAAAGAAAACCTGACAACAGGTGAGAATGGTTCTGTCACACTGAAAAACCTGCATCTTGGAACCTACGTGGTAAAAGAAACAAAAGCACCGGACTCCTTCTATAACGGCAGCGAAGAAAAGTCAGTGACTCTAACTTATGCTGGTCAGAACAAAGAAGTTGTATTTGCAGATGTGACTTTTAACAACGAGAGACAGAAAGCAGATGTTTCCGTAGTAAAACAGGATAAAGACACCAAGAAACCACTGAAAGGCGGAATTTTTGCTCTGTATGCATCCGATGACATCAGAAATGCAGACGGAACAGTTGTTGTGAAAAAAGGAACACTGATTGAGAAAGCAACTACTGGCGAAGATGGAACTGCAAAATTCACAGCAGATCTTCCGATTGGATATTCCTATTCTGTAAAAGAAGATCATGCGCCGGAAGGCTATGCAAGAAATACAGAAGATGTGTATACGTTCAAGTTTTCTTACACCAATGATAAAGAAGCAACCGTATCATTTGCCCATACCTTCAGCAATGACCGGGTGACAGCAAAGATCAATTTATTCAAAGTTGATAAAGAAACAGGAAAAGCAGTACCACAGGGAGATGCCACACTGAAAGGTGCAGTTTATGGTTTGTATGCCCGTGAAGATATCGTGCATCCGGATGGAGCAACTGGAACTATTTATAAAGCAGGAGAACAGGTAGCTTCTCTTACAACAGATGACAAAGGACAGTCTTCTGTAAATGGCTTATATCTTGGTAAATATTATATCAAAGAGATCACACCGCCGACCGGATACCTGGCAGATACAGAAGAGCATGATCTTGTGTGCAGTTATGAAGGAGATATGACAGCAGAAGTGAAAAGAGAATGCACTTCCAGTGAGCAGGTCATCAAACAGCCATTCCAGGTCATCAAAGCAGCCAACAATGGAAAGACCGATGCAGATCTATTATCCGGAGCTGGATTTACAGTTTATCTGAAATCTTCCCTTACAAAGAAAGCAGATGGAAGCTATGATTTTGATTCTGCAAAACCAGTAGTGAGCGGAGAAAATGGAGCAACTGAGATTTTCACAGATGAAAAAGGGTATGCCTGCAGTATTCCATTACCATTTGGAAGCTATATTGTGCGTGAAACTACAACACCGCATAATTACAAGCCAGTCGATGATTTTGAAGTGAATATCACAGAGCATCATCCAAATGAGCCGCAGATCTGGCGAGTGCTTCTGGACGAAGAGTTTAAGGCAAAACTGAAAATTGTGAAAAAAGACGATGAAACGAAGAAATCCGTATTGATTGCCGGAACAGAATTTAAGGTATATGACCTGGACAACAAAAAGTATGTGGAACAGGTAACAACTTACCCAGTGACAACCACTCACAAGTCCTATTTTACGGACAGCCAGGGATATTTGATTATGCCGAAGAATCTGAAGATCGGACATTACAGGATTGAGGAAGTCAATGCACCGGAAGGGTACACGATTAATAAGAATTATGTAGAGATTGCGGTGGATGCAAACACAGCATACCAGATGGATTCTGAGAGTGGAGATGCCATTATTACGGTAGATTACAAGAACCATCCGGTAAAAGGAAAGTTGACGATCTATAAAAAAGGTGAGATGCTGACCGGATTTAAAAAGGATTTTGTTTATGAAGAAAGATACCTGAAGGGTGCATCATTTCATGTCTATGCAGCTGAAAATATCTATACACCGGATTATCAGAAAGATGAAAACGGAAACAGACAGCTGATCTATGCAAAAGATGCACTGGTAACAACGGTAATGACTGGAGAAGACGGAAAAGCAGTTGCTGATAACCTGCCACTTGGTTCTTACTATGTAGTAGAAAAGACTGCACCGGAAGGATTTGTCCTGAACCATGACAGATCAGATGTCGCATTTGTCTATGCAGATCAGGATACACCTGTGATCGAACAGGAAGTGATTGTTGGCGATGATCGACAGAAAGTTGCAATCCAGGTAGAAAAACAGGATGCAGAAAATGGTGCAACCGTAGAGGGAGCTGTCTTTGGTATCTATAACAAAGCGGATATTAAGGCGGATGGAAAAGTGATCGTGAAAGCAGACACACTCTTACAGGAAATGACTTCTGATAACGGTGGTCTTGCAGTATGTACGCTGGATCTGCCACTTGGACAGTATTATGTGAAAGAGTTAAAGGCACCGGCTGGATTTGTATCCTCTGATGAAGTTCTGAATCTGGATGCTTCTTACCAGGGACAGGATGTGAAGACAGTAAAACTGAAAACTGTGAAAAAGAACCAGCCAACAACAGTTGAAATCACAAAATCTGATGTAACAACAGGTGTGGAACTGGATGGGGCAAAACTCATTGTTCTTGATCAAGAAGGAAATGTTGTGGAGCAGTGGACTTCTGTAAAAGATCAGCCACATGTGATCAAACGACTGACAGTTGGAGAGGAATACACTCTTCGTGAGGAAATGGCACCTTATGGATATCTGAAAGCAACGGATGTGAAGTTCACACTGGAAGATACCGCCGAGATTCAGAAAGTAGAGATGAAAGATGAAGTTCCGACAGGACTTCTGATCATCAACAAAAATGGAGAGTTTTTGGATAAGGTGACACTTCTGGACAATGTAAAAGGTACCGTGGAGCATCTTTTTGAGTATGTAACCGGAAGCCTTTCAGATGTGACGTTCGATGTATTTGCTGCGGAAGATATCAAAGCGGCAGATGGTATCAGTGAAGATTATTTCAAAGCAGATGAAAAAGTGGGAACCATTACCACAGATTCCAATGGTATTGCACAGATGGGAGATCTTCCGGCAGGAAAATACTATGTGAAGGAAGTAAAAACAGCCCATGGTTATGTGCTGGATGGAGAGCCAAGATATGTTGACCTTTCCTACCGTGATCAGGACACACCAGTCATCACTTATGATGAGAAATGGCAGAATGCCCGTCAGAAAGTAAAGGTTACGGTTCTGAAGAAAGAAAAAGATACAGAACGTGTCCTTGCAGGTGGTGTCTTCGGTCTTTATACCAGTGATGATATCAAAAATGCAAAGGGCGAGGTACTCCTTAAGAAAGACAGTCTGATCGAGCAGCGAGTAACGGATGAAAAAGGACAGATTACTTTTACGGCAGATCTTCCGGTAGACGGAAAATACTATGTGAAAGAGATCTTTGCACCGGACGGATTTGTTACAACAGAAGAAGTACAGGAATTTACCTTTGAATATGCCGGAGAAGACCAGGCAGAAGTAAGCTACGACTTTACTTTTGAAAATCAGCCAACCACAGTGGAGCTGACCAAAACAGACCTGACAACAGGTAAAGAACTTCCAGGTGCACACCTGAAGGTGACGGATTCAGATGGCAATACAGTAGATGAATGGACTTCTACGGAAGAATCCCATGTGATCAAAGAACTGGTTGTTGGTAAGGAATACACCATGACAGAGACAAAACCGGCAGATGGATATGTTACTGCAGAAAGTATTACCTTTAAAGTAGAGAATACAGCAGAGATTCAAAAGCATGAGATGAAAGATGATGTGACAAAAGTAGAAATCAGTAAGACTGATATCACAGGAGAAACTGAGATTCCGGGTGCAAAACTGACGATTCTCGATAAGGATGATCAGGTAGTAGAGAGCTGGACTTCCACAGAGGAAGCACACTATATCGAAAAACTGCCAATCGGTAAATATACCTTACGTGAAGAGCAGGCACCGAAAGGATATCTTCTGACAGCCGATGTGACATTTGAGGTGAAAGATACCGGAGAAATCCAGAAAGTGGCTATGAAAGATGATACTGCCAAGGGAAAAGTGATTCTCAATAAGACAGATAAATCATCAGGAGAACCGCTGAAAGGGGTAGAATTTGAACTCCGTGACAGCAAAGGAAAAGTACTGGAAACCTTAAAGACAGATGCTGCCGGTCATGTAGAAAGTAAGCTGTATGAGATTGCCACATTTAAGAACGGTAAATATGATACCGCGATCAAGTATTATCTGGTGGAAACAAAGACACTGGACGGATACACACTGGATCAGACCAAGCATGAAGTGACATTTGCTTATGCGAATGACAGTACACCGGTTGTGGAAGTTACGTTCAATCTGACAAATGAGAAACCGGAAGTTCCAGAAACACCGAACACACCGGATACACCACAGTCCCATGAAGAGACAAAGGTATCAAATGCACCGAAAACAGGTGACAGCACAAATATCTGGCTGCCGCTCCTGCTTCTGGTAATCTCCACAGGAGGTATGGCAGGACTTTATATCAGCAGAAAAAGGAAACCAAATAAGAAAACCAAAATCAATGGTTATGATTGGGAGCTTCTATGTGAGGCTCCCTTTTTCATACAAAAAATCACAGAAAGGAACAGAAAACTATGATGAAAGCAATGGAAAAAAGACAGGAAGCACGAAAAAACCAGGAGAAAACTTTAAAGAGAATGATGGCTTATCAGAAGAAAGCTGAGCAGATGGTCAGCAGAAAAAGAATGAACCATCACATGATCAGAAAGGGGTAAAAGCGTATGATGAACAGAAAAGAATTTTATGAATATGTCAAAGACAATGTAAAGGAGTATCTGCCAGAGTCGTACAAGGACGCAGAAATTAAACTGCAGGAAGTAGTTAAGAATAATGGGTTAAAGCTGACAGGAATTACCATTCCAAAAGGGAACCAGAGAACAGTGCCAACGGTATATCTGGATTCTCTTTATCAGAAATATGTAAATGGAAAAGATGCCGATTCCTGTGTGGGTGATGTAGCCGATATGCGTATTGAGGCACAGGATAAAGCAGAATTTATTGACATGGGAGTACCTGATATTTTCGATTATGAGAAAATGAAGGATAAATTGCAGGTGAGAATCTGTGACCGAGAATGGAATGAAGAACGCCTGGCAGATAAAGTGGTTACAGAACACGGAGATTTCGATGCTTATTATGCAGTAAATTTGAAAGAAAATGAAAATGGAATCGGCAGTATTCCGGTAACTATTTCGCTGATGAATGAATGGGGAGTATCTGCCGAACAGATTCAGACAGACGCAATGGCGGCAGACCAGAATCGTGGTGTTGTTCTGATGGACATGAATGAAATGGTAAAATCTATGATTTTCGGTGGAGAGCCGGAAAATCTTCTGCATGAAAAACTGGATATTGAAGCAATCGAAAATCCAATGTTCTGTCTGACAAATACACAAAAAATGAATGGTGCTTCACTGTTATTGCAGGAAGATATTCGTAAGCAGATTGGCGAGTGTCTTGGCAGCGATTATTTTGTTCTTCCATCTTCAATTCATGAGGTGCTGATTCTTCCAGATAATGGGATGCTTGAAGTACCAGAATTAAATGCCATGGTAAAAGAAGTCAATGAGACGCAGGTAGAAAGACAGGAACAGCTTTCAGATAAGGTTCAGTTCTGTGATGGAAAGACAGCAGTCATGGAAAATGCGGAACGCAGGGAAACACGTCTGGAGAAAGCGAAAGAAGCAGAAAAAGTAACCGCAAAAACCGAAGCAAAAGGTGGAATCCATGGAAAGCTGGAAAAAGCCAAGGCAGAGATCAAGGCAAAAGGGGCAGATACAATCCCAAAGGATAAGGCGAAAGACCTTGCCACAGTATTATAACGAGAAATAAAGATAATTTAAGGGGACTGTGTTGAGCAGTCCTCACTTTTATATAGTAGGAGGAGAAAAGAATATGGATTGGTGTTTATATGGTGATGACAAACGAAAGGAAATGGATAGAGATTTAAAACCGGAATATCTTTTGGATGACTTGCGGAGATATCAGGATGTATTTGGCGAAGAGTTTGGTGTAAAAGAGCTTCTTATGCTGGAGGACATCCGGGTAAAGGCTATGATTGCCGGAGCACTAGCAGATATGCCGGAATTTCTTATTGATCAGATTGGAAAAGCAAATAACAGCAGTAATTTTCCTTCTATGACAAGGGCAATGGAACGGATTGCTGATGTTGTAGAAGAAAAATGGGAGGAAGAAAAGGAGTAGCACATGGCAAATAAATTATATGCAATGGAACAGCTGACGGAAGAGGTGGCAAAAGATGTAGCTGCCAGTCCGCAGGAATGGATGCGGTTTCTTGACACTGCATCCAAACTGTATAAGTATACTTTTCCAGAACAGCTTTTAATTTATGCACAGCGGCCGGAAGCAACTGCCGTAGCATCCATGGAAATATGGAATCAGAAGATGTACCGCTGGATCAAAAAGGGATCCAAGGGGATTGCCTTGATTGACAATACTTCCGGACCGAAAACAAAACTTCGGTATGTATTTGATGTGCAGGACACTTATAAAGTGAGGAATCTTGGAAAGGATCCTCAGTTATGGAATCTTCCAATGGAAGGAGAACAGCTGGTTGCAGATTATCTGCAGGAGCAATTAACACTGGAAGATACAGAAGGAGGACTTGCTGAAAGTCTGCATCAGGCAGCGAAGGAGAGTATGCAGGAATGGCTTCCAGATGCATTGGAAGAACTGAGACTGGACGTAACAGGGACATTTTTGGAAGAACTGGACGAACAGAATCAGGAAGTCGAATTTCGGGAACTGATGACAAATAGTGTCTGGTATGTATTACTAAACCGGTGTGGACTGGATGTACAGGAATATCTGGATGCAGAGGATTTTCGGCATATTACGGACTTCAATCAGCTGAAAATATTAGGACATCTGGGAAGTGCAGTCAACGAGATCAGTAGACCAGTCCTGATGCAGATTGGACGATATGTGCTGAATGATCTGGAAAAAGATCTAAAAACGGTTGCAAAAGAAAAAGAAGTAGCTTATAATGAATTCAACACGTTAATTCGTGAAAGTATAACAAGTAACACAGAAGATAGAGAAGAAAATAAGGAGGAAACAGACTATGAGAGAGATCAGTTACAGCCAGAACGGAGAGTATCAGATTCCAGATATCAGCCTGGAAGAGACGAGAGGAACGATCGGGAAGTACGGAATGATGCGGAAAGAGTATCTGAGAAACCACAAAGTAGCCAGGTTCAACATTATGACACTGCAGAACCGTCTGGACAGTCATCTGATGGAGATCGACAGTCAGGCAAGACAGAGAGTAGACAACCTGATGAACGAACTTCTGGAGAAAGATCCGGCACCGGACAAGATGGCAGACACAATGGCTTGGACCAGACACATGAACCAGATCAAAGCACAGGCAGAGGAACTGGTAATTCAGGAGATTATTTACAATTAAGTCTGTTCCCAACAGAAGAGGAACAGTTAGGAGAAATAAGGAAAGCGGCAGCTGCATTAGGACAGCCAGCCGCTTTTCTTATTTCTGATGAAGTGGTAGACGATATTCTCCGAACAGGAAGCGGACAGAAAAATACGCTGTTTCACATTACTGCAAGATTGATCGAAGGTCTGGACAATGAAGAAATGCAAAGCTTTCTGAAAGATGAATATGGCACCGGAGGAAAAGGATTTACCATAGATAATCAGAAAATCAGTATCTGGTACGACAACGATGGTATCCGTATCCGGCGAGGTGACTCTGCAAGAAGAAACTTTGACCGTATCGTTACGTGGGAAGAAGCTGCTGACAGAATCCGGGATATGTATGAGGAGGGAAATTACGTTGATAATCTTATCTCCAATAATGCTATTGAGCAGGAACAGAAAGAAATGACAGATCTTCTGGCACTTCATTTCCGAGATACAAATAGAAATACGGAAGAATACTGGTCTTATACTGAATGGCAGGATATCATACGGAATGCGTGGATAGATCCAGAAGGGAAAAAAGAAATCTATCAGCAGTTTGAATGGTTACAAGCGGATATGAATGAAAATCCAAGTAATTATCATCGTTGGGAAATTCAGCACAATCCAGTATATTTTCAGCGTTTTCGTGACCTTCAGAGAGATTTCTCCTGGGTGGATCAACAATTTAGAGTAGAACGTCCAGGGCTTTCATTTATCACACAGGATGAAATTGATGCAGTACTAAGAAGAGGCGGCATTACTGCCGGAGGACGTAACCGGATTTACGAATATTTCATGGAGCACCATGATATGAAAGATGCAGCTGAATTCCTGAAAAATGAGTATGGAACAGGTGGTTCTTCACCCGGAATACCAGGAGCAGATGCTTCCGACGCATCCCATGATGCAAAAGGATTAAAACTTGCAAAAGGGAAAATTGGCAGTCCAGAGGTAGAAGTTTTATTAAAGTGGAACAAAGTTGCAGAACGTGTCCGCCAGTTAATCCGCACAGATGATTATTTGTCACCGGAAGAAATGGAAAAGTACGAAGAGCGTCAGGAAGAGCAAAGACAGGCAGATCTTGAAGAAGCACAGCAGATGTTAGGAGAACAGCTGGAGCAGGATACTTTGACCGCTGAAGATATAACTGATTTGCAATTAGTTGATTCAGAATATATGTCCGGTACCAGAACAACAATCCATGATTTTGATTGCAAAGTTAAGGGAGAAGCGAATCGACTTCAATACACATTAGAATATCATGATGATGGAGAAGGTTTCACGATTCATACGGAAAAAGATGATATTTGGAATCGAATGTCAATGCAAGAATTGGAACGTTTGGATGTAAAACTTGGACAAGAAGTACTTTATTATCATTATCACAACAAAACAGTAAATGCGGATACCTTAGATAAATTACGGGATATCAGGGAAGAAATCATGGAGGAAGAGTCCTCGTATTTTACTGCTATTTCTGAACGTGTGTGGACAGATTATGATAAAAAAGAAAAAGAATTATCGGGAGAAGCTGAGGTATCGGAAGAAAAAGAACCATTGGAAGAGATTAATGGAATAGCAGAACCGATTCAAGCATCGAACTTCCACATCACAGATGATGAACTTGGACAGGGAACACCGAAGGAGAAATTCCGAGCAAATATCATGGCAATCCAGTTGTTAAAGAAATGTGAGGATGAGAACCGCAATGCAACACCAGAGGAACAGGAGATTTTATCCAGGTACGTCGGCTGGGGAGGTCTTGCAGATGCATTTGATGAGACAAAAGCTGCATGGGAGACAGAATATCTGGAATTAAAGACGGTTATTACACCAGAGGAATATGCGGCGGCCAGAGCTTCCACCTTAAATGCTCATTATACACAGCCGATTGTGATTGAAAGTATGTATCAGGTGTTGGAGAATCTGGGATTTACAAAAGGAAATATCCTGGAGCCGTCTATGGGAGTCGGGAACTTCTTTGGAATGCTTCCAGAGAATCTAAACCAGTCCAAACTTTATGGCGTGGAATTGGACAGCATCAGTGGCAGAATTGCAAAGCTACTCTATCCAAATGCCAATATTCAGATCAAAGGTTTTGAGAAGACAGATTATCCCAATGATTTCTTTGATGTGGCGATTGGAAATGTGCCATTTGGTGCATACAAGGTCAATGACAGTCAGTATGATCGCTACAATTTCATGATCCATGATTACTTTCTCGCCAAGACGATAGATCAGTTACGTCCAGGTGGTGTGGCGGCACTGATCACAACAAAGGGAACCATGGATAAGGCGTCACCGGAAGTCCGGAAATATCTGACAGAGCGGGCAGATCTGTTGGGAGCAATCCGACTGCCGAATACAGCTTTTAAGGCAAATGCAGGAACAGAAGTCAGTGCTGATATCCTGTTTTTTCAGAAGAGGGAAAGCCTTACGAAAGAAATGCCGGAATGGATAAATCTGGATAGTGATGTCAATGGTATTACAGTCAATCAGTATTTTGTTCAGCATCCGGAAATGATTCTGGGTGAAATGAAAGAAGTGTCCGGTCCGTATGGTATGGAAACAACCTGTACTCCAATGGAAGGAGCAGATCTGGAATTACAGTTACAAGAAGCTGTGAAACACATCAAGGGAAGCATGGCACCAGCAGTAGATGTGGAAACAGAACTGGATGAGATGCCAGAGAGTATTCCGGCTGATCCAAATGTCCGAAATTACAGCTATACGGTGGTAGATGCTCAGGTGTATTACCGTGTTAATTCTTTGATGAATCAGGTGAAAATGCCTGCCGCCACTGCAGAACGTGTGAAAGGCATGGTTGCAATCCGTGATACCGTCCGGGAGTTGATTGCCATGCAGATGGATGAATCCGTCACAGACGAAGAAATCCAGAAACAGCAGGAAAAACTGAATCAGGTATATGATACCTACACAGCAAAGTATGGAGTCATTGGAAGTAATGCCAACAAACGGGCATTTTCTGATGACTCTTCTTATTGTCTGCTGTGTTCCCTGGAAGACTTGAATGAAGATGGAACATTGAAGCGGAAAGCAGATATGTTTACAAAACGAACCATCAAAAAGGCAGTAGCAGTAACCAGCGTAGAAACAGCGACAGAAGCGTTAGCATTATCTTTGAATGAAAGAGCAAAGGTGGATCTGACCTATATGGCACAGCTGACCGGAAAGACCGAAGAGAAAATCACAGAAGAACTGGTTGGAGTTATCTTTAAGAATCCACTGACAGACCAGTGGGAAAGCGGAGATGAATATCTGTCCGGAAATGTCAGGGATAAATTAAACACTGCGAGAACCTTTGTCGAGAGTCACCCGGAATTTACACCGAATGTTCGTGCATTGGAGGCAGTTCAGCCCAGAAATCTGGAAGCATCCGAAATTGAGGTGCGTGTTGGAGCTACTTGGATTGAACCTTCAGATTATCAGGATTTTATGACGGAACTGCTTCATACGCCACGGTATCTTGCACAGAAGGAAATACAGGTAAAATTCTCTGAGGTAAATGGAGAGTGGAGGATTACAGGAAAGAATGCCGACAGTCCGAGAAATGCGTTTGCCTATGCAACGTATGGAACTGAGAGAGCAAATGCCTATAAGATTCTGGAAGATACCCTGAACCTGAAAGATGTACGCATCTATGATAAGAGTGTCAATGAAAATGGTGATGAGATCCGTGTCCTCAATAAGAAAGAAACCATGCTGGCATCACAGAAGCAGGATGCCATGAAAGCAGCATTTAAAGACTGGATTTTTAAAGACCAGCAGAGGCGTGAACGACTGGTAAAGGTGTACAATGAACGATTTAACAGCATCCGTCCCCGTGAATACGATGGCAGTCATTTGACTTTCCCAGGAATGAATCCGGAAATAGAGCTTCGTCCGCATCAGAAAAATGCAGTCGCACACCAGCTATATGGTGATAATGTGCTTTTGGCACACGTAGTAGGAGCCGGAAAAACCTACGAAATGGTAGCGGCGGCAATGGAGAGTAAACGACTGGGATTATCTCAGAAAAACCTCTTTGTCGTTCCAAACCATCTGACAGAGCAGTGGGGAGCTGAGTTCCTGCAGTTATATCCAGGAGCCAATATTTTGGTGGCAACCAAGAAAGACTTTGAACCAGCAAACCGAAAGAAGTTCTGTGCCCGGATCGCTATGGGAAATTACGATGCTATTATTATTGGACATTCCCAGTTTGAGCGTATTCCAATCTCTGATGAGAGGCAGGAAGCTATGCTGCGGAAGCAGATTGATGATCTGGAAATGGCAATCCAGAGTGCAAGGTATGAACAGGATGGCGGACGTTATACCGTCAAACAGATTGAAAAAACCAGAAAGACACTGCAGACAAGGCTGGAAAAGCTGAATCAGAAAGAGAAAAAAGATCAGGTAGTTACGTTTGAAGAACTGGGCGTGGATCATTTATATGTAGATGAAGCACACAGCTATAAAAATGCGTTTCTCTATACAAAAATGAGAAATGTAGCCGGAATTGCACAGAACGAAGCACAGAAATCCGCAGATATGTTCAATAAATGTCAGTATCTGGACGAGATTACCGGAGGAAAAGGTATTACCTTTGCTACGGGCACACCGATCAGCAACAGCATGACGGAATTATATGTTATGCAGCGGTATCTGCAGAACAGCAAATTACAAAATATGGGACTTGGATTGTTTGATTCCTGGGCTTCCACTTTTGGAGAAGTTGTCACGAGCATTGAACTTGCACCGGAAGGAACAGGATATCGTGCAAAGTCCAGATTTGCACGGTTTTATAATATTCCGGAACTGATGAATATGTTCAAGGAGATTGCAGATATCAAGACTTCTGATCAATTAAAGCTTCCAGTGCCGGAAGCGGAATATGAAACAGTGGTGCTGAAACCAACGGAACAGCAGAAAGAAATCGTAGAAAGTCTGGGAGAACGTGCAGAAGTTGTCAGAAACGGAGGGGTAGATGCCTCGGTTGATAATATGCTAAAAATCGTGCGCTGCTAAGCGCAAAAGTATATCTCCCCCGCAGGGGGACATTATTAAAAGTAAATAATGGGAACAACCAACCTACCTGGAGAGGAAACTCAAAGGGGACAATCGCATGTTGGTAAAGCGGATAAGGAGTTAATCGCAATACTTCGATGCTCCGCAAGTTCCGTATCCTATGGTTAAAGCTATACTGCCTGAACCTTAGTTCCGACTTGGTGCAAAGCATCGCCCATCGGAAAGCGATTGATACCGATGTCATTGTATGCTCGTTGTTGTTGATTTTGGACGAGTAACTTTTTGCAATGAAAGAGCGCACAGTGAGTGCGAATAAAGGGACGAACAAGGAACCTAAGGGATACTCGATACGTATACTTTTGACGAATAGCAGGATTGCCTAAAGGGGGAGACCCCCATGGTAACGGAGTCACCATAGTAGTCCGAGCAAGGGAAAGCCTTGTACATGGCGAAGGGTGACAGGTAATTTCGATTAGTTAGAAAGGAGTAGGTGCGTGAGATGCGTACAGCCAAAACTGTTTTAACGGTCATTCAAGAACGTGGAAAACAAAAGAAACCTATTGAAAGAGTTTACAAGCTCTTATTTAACCGTGAATTATATCTGAATGCCTATGCTAAGTTATACCCGAATAACGGAGCAATGACAAAGGGTGTTACAAATGAAACGGTAGATGGAATGTCCATTCAGAAAATAGACAGAATGATTGAAATACTCCGTGAGGAGAAATATCAATGGAAACCAGCAAGACGGGAATATATCAAAAAGAAAAATGGTAAGAAGCGTCCGCTGGGGATTCCTGTATGGGGAGATAAAGTATTGCAGGAAGTAATGCGTCAGATTTTAGAAGCGTATTATGAGCCACAGTTTAGTGAACATTCCCATGGTTTTCGTCCAAACAGAGGATGTCATACAGCACTACAAGAAATACAGGTATGGAAAGGAACTCGCTGGTTTATTGAGGGAGACATTTCTCAATACTTTGATACAATCGACCATAAAATTTTACTGGAAATACTTGCAAGAAATATTCATGATGGAAGATTTATCCGTCTGGTATCGAATATGTTAGAAGCTGGATACTTGGAAGAATGGAAATTCAAGCAGACAATCAGCGGTGTGCCTCAGGGCGGAGTTATCAGTCCGATACTGGCTAATATTTATCTCAACGAATTTGATAATTGGATTGAAGAAGTCTTAATCCCAAAATACACAAAAGGGAAAAGGCAGAAATCTAATCCAGAATATAACAAGTTGACCGCTGAAATCCAAAAACTCAGAAAGGAGGGAGATGCAAAGACAGCCCATCAGCTTGTGGTTGAACGCAGAAAAATACCTTCTGTTAATACGCAAGATGAGAATTATCGCAGATTGCGCTATGTGAGATATGCGGATGATTTTCTACTTGGATTCACTGGCTCTAAAGCAGATGCAGAAGAAATAAAAGAAGAAATAGGAAGATTTCTAAAAGAGAAATTAAATCTGATAATGTCAGAAGAAAAGACTCTAATAACAAATGCAGGCAGTCAGGCGGCAAAGTTTCTTGGATATGAAATCAAAGCACAAAGGGTCAATGACTATATTGACCCAAAGGGGCGCAGAGGAGCAAATGGAGCAATCGCACTATTAGTCCCTGCAAAAGTAATTGAAGAAAAATGCAAGAAATATATGAAACGTGGAAAAGCAACTCATAGGAATAATCTTCTGCAAGATGATGATTTTTCTATTGTACAGACATATCAGCAAGAGTACAGAGGACTGGTGCAGTATTATATTCTCGCACAAAATTTGTCTTGGTTCTCGAAGTTGTACTGGTATATGGAAACTTCATTATTGAAAACTCTTGCGTGTAAACACAGGTCATCTATCAATAAGCAAAAGGCTAAGTATAGAACAACCATAACAAGTACAAGTGGAAAAACAGTTCCGTGTCTGCAAGTTGTAGTAGAACGTCCTAATAAAAAGCCATTAGTTGCGACATGGGGAGGAATTTCTCTTGTGCATAAACGAAAAGCTGTTATAGAGGATATACCATACAAGGTATATGGTGGGCGAACAGAATTAGTTAAAAGACTGTTGGCAGAGAAGTGTGAATTATGTGGAAGTACTAAAAATATAGAGGTACATCATATAAGAAAACTTGCAGATTTAAAGAAGAAAGGACAGGCAGAAGTACTGTTGATCAGCACATTATAATATGCCATTTTCAGAAAAATAAATAGTGCAGAAATAATACGGGGATCTTCCATCCCCGAACCCCTGGAATCCTTGTTATAACAGTAATAGAAAAAATTATTACCGTTATAACAAGGCTAAAAATGGGATATTTTAATTTTCCGAATTCTGCAAATTATGGCATCAAATAAAATGCGTTGTAACAATAAGTAAAGAAAGATCAAGACAGAATACGGAAGTGGCACTTAGGGCAATAGAGGAAATGCTGAGAGAAGGGGAATGGATTACCGTTGCCGAGCTTGCCAAGAGAACAAAATTATCAAGAGCAAATTTTTATGTGAATAAAGACATTAGAAAGTCACTTGATGATGCTAGATACAGGCAACAGCGTATGTTAAAAATAAACTTTGACAGCGTGATGGAAATCGAAGATTTGCAACAAAAATTGCGAAAACTTAATTTGGAAATGGTGAAACTGAGAGTTGAAAATCAAGAACTACAAGTAATCAACCGGAATCTTCAGAAAGAAATATAAGTGAGGATGGACGGCATGAAATACGATAAAGTAGTTGAAATGAATCAGAAAATTGGTAAGCAAAATGCCCGTATCGTGGAAAAAGAGATTGAAAGAATGATAGAAAATGGTGAAAGAGTTACGGTAGCAGCATTACAAAGATATACTGGATTTTCAAATTCATTCTTTTACAAAAATAAACTTGTTCGTGAAATTTTGTATGAAGCAATTCGAAAGCAGAATCAGTGTTATAAAAATAACCTTACTTCGATGTGTACTCAACAAGAGATAGAAGAAAAGATGATAAAACAACAAAAACAAATTTTACAGCTGGAGTTAGAGAAGAGGAAGTTGCTTGAGGAGAATCAAAGGTTGAGAGAGGTGTGTGGGATTTTAGGAAAGGAGAAAAGAGAAAATGAAATACGACAAAATAGTCGCTATTAGTCAAGAAAAAAGTAAGGTTAAAGCTGAGATTGCAAAGCAAGAAATTCAAAATATGCTGGATAGAAAAGAAAAAGTGACAATGGCTGCACTGATAAGAAAAACAGGATTTTCTAAAACACTTTTTTACAGAAATATAGAAGTTAGGACAGCACTAGATAAGGCATATAGGGAACAAGGTGCGTGTTATAATCCGAAGCAGATTATTGTTGATAAAGTTATGGAAGAAAAGTTAAATACATTGAAGATTGCAGTTACCAAGCTTAAGAAGGAAAATATAAAATTAACATTACAAAATGAAGAACTTTTAAAAGAGATTGAAAGATTAAAATTGCAGCTAGAAAAGAAATAAACATATAAAAATAAAATAGAAAATTATGGACAATACGGTGGCTTGATTGGGAAATTAAGGTTGCCGTATTTCTTTATTTAATAGATAAAATGACCAAGGTGCATGCAGGAGGCTGTGGTTACGCCCAGTATCCATGCGGTTTCCAGAGATGGGGCTAGATTTATAGTTATTATCATTGCACTCGTCTTGATATTTAAAACACAGCTGACGACGCTGGTCAACGATATTTTTGAAAAGATCACAAGTGAAAGTGCGGGAATCTAACGTGAAAAAAGGGGAGATCACAGCATTTTTAAGCCTGATATTTGTACTGATGATCTCATTTGTAACAGCAATTCTGGAAAGTGCATCTGTTCAGGCAGAGAAAAATCAGGCAAGGCTGGATATGGATCGTGCGGTGTATTCGGTATTTGGAGAATATCAGAAGGAATTATTGGAGGAGTATGGAATTTTTGCGGTGGAGGGAAGTTATGAGACCGGTAATTTCTCAGAGAAACAGCTGATCGACAGAATGCACTATTATGGAGCGTCAGGGGTCTGGCCGGAAGTAGAAGGGATTCAATTTCTCACAGATCAAAACGGACAGGCATTTCGGGAAGGAGCTGTCAAATATATGGAAGAGCTGTATGGGATTTCGATTATTCAAGGATTGGGGGCCCTGGCAGAAAAGTGGGAACAGCAGGAAATTACCGGGGAACAGACAAAGGATGAGAGTAATCAGAGTCTGGAAGAACTGGATGATATGTTGAATCAGAATCAGAGCTCTCTTCCGATGGAAAATAATCCGCTTCCCCACATCGAACAGTTGAAAAAGTCGGGTCTGATCAGCCTGGTATTTCCGAAAGAAAAGCAGGTTTCCCAAAAGCAGGTACGAGGGGAAGAACAGGCTTCCTCCCGGGCGCTGCGGACCGGGCGGGGGACATTTCCGGTCAGAAGCGATGTGGATGAGATTACAAAAAAGCTGTTATTTCATGAGTACATTCTTAAAAAATTCGGAAATGCTGTGGAAGAAGAAAAAGAAAAACGATCGCTTGCCTATGAAGTGGAATATCTTCTGGAGGGAAAGACATCTGATCAGGAAAATCTGGAGGCGGTGCTGAACAAGATGCTTTTGATCCGGATGGGGCTGAATTTTGTATATCTGCAGACGGATACAGCAAAACAGGCGGAGGCAGGAGCTATGGCATTGGCGCTGGCAACGGCAGTAGCGCTTCCGATGCTGGAGCCTGTAGTCAAACAGGTATTGCTGGCAGCGTGGGCATTCGGGGAAAGTGTCATGGATTTACGTTCTCTGATGTCCGGAAAACGCGTTGCTCTGGTAAAAACAGCAGAGAACTGGCAGCTGTCGTTCTCTTCCCTGATGAAGATGGGAACCAGTGAAGATACACAGGAAGGGGCTGATGTAACAGATGGATGGGATTACAAAAGTTATCTGAGAATGCTGTTGTTTTTAGAAAATGGAGATCATCTTACCATGCGTACGCTGGATCGGGTGGAGCAAAATCTGATCTATGAAAAAGGACTTGCTTTTTTTCGTGCAGATGCATGTGTAACAAAGCTCAGACTGCAAAACCTTGTTCAGATCAGAAACGGGTTATCTTATGAATTTCCACTCTATTTCGGATATGAATAAACAACTCCCGCACCCGGCACAGGTGCCCGGATCTACTGCCGAAACGTCCCCTCTGGCAGAGACACTCACAAATTTTAAAGAAAGGAAAAATGATGACACAATCAAATCAAAAACCATCCAATAAGAATCTAAAACGGGCATCTGTGCCGGGGGCGGGAGGAAGTATTACTGTAGAAGCAGCGCTTAGCGTACCGATTTTCTTTTTTGCAGTAATATGTCTGATTTATTTTATCGAAATTCATAATGTGCAGACAACCATTCGGGCAGCAGCAGTTCATGCGGCCAAGATCTGTACGGAAGATACAGCACTTGTTCCGGTCTTAAATACATCGAAGCTGGAATCGGAAATTGTCAGGAGTATTGGAGCAAAGCGTCTGGAGAACAGTATTGTGAGCGGTGGAAGTAAAGGGATACAATGTGCGGGATCATATTGTAATCCCAATGGGAATGAGCTGAATGTTGTTGTACGATACGGAATCCGGCTTCCCTTTTTACAGTTTGGAAATCTGTCTGCAGAATATAAGGAAGAAATGAAATTCAGCAGTTGGAACGGATTTCAGAAGAAAGGTCTGGAGTCAGGAGATGAACAGATCGTCTATATTACAAAAACAGGGCTGGTTTATCATGAAGATTATCAGTGTACGTATCTGCTGCTTTCTGTCAGGTTTATCCCTTATGCAGACCTGGACGGAATTCGGAACGAAGACGGCGGAAGATATTATAAATGTGATAAATGCGTCCATGGAAGTGCAATGGCAGGAGTTTATATTACAAATACAGGGGGCAAGTATCACAACTCACTCACATGCAGCGGTCTGAACCGGACGATTTATGCGGTTCAGAAATCAAGGGTGATAGGAAGAGGGGGATGTTCACGATGTACGAAATAGGAGAAATTTGTTTTGGAGGATATTTATGTGTTGTTTCCATGTGGGACATCAGAAAAAGAGAAATACCGATTTGGCTTATTGCGGCAGGTGGGATTCTTTCGGCAAGTCTTGGATATTTTCATGGAAAAATTCCACTGGTACTAATGGTCACAGGTGCGCTTGTGGGCGGTGTGTTTCTTCTGGTAAGCAGAGTGACACAGGAGGCTTTCGGATATGGTGACAGTCTGATGATCGCGGTGACGGGTGTGTATCTCGGATTTTGGAATGTGTTGTATCTCCTTGTCTGGGCATATGTTCTGGCAGCGGTGTTTGCAGGATACGTGCTGATCAGGAAAGGTTTTCAAAAAGATGCGGCATTTCCGTTTGTTCCGTTTTTGCTGGCTGCGTATATAGGGATCGTCTGTCTGGGAGGGATATAAATGAGGTGTGTAAAAGGGAGTACCACAGTTGAAATGGCATATGTGATGCCGTTGATTTTTCTGGTATTTCTGATCATTGTCCGTACGACATTTTATTATCATGATAAAAGTATTTTAGACGGGATGGCATATGAAGCAGTTACGACAGCGGTTCAGACGGCACGGAATCCAAAAGCGAAAGAAGCGGATGTGGAGACGTTTTGCAGGGAACGGATCAGGTGGAAACTTATTTATTTTTCTATGCCGGAGGTGTCTGTGAATGTGACAGATGATGAGGCAGAGACGACAATTTCCGCGACCAGAGGGAAGATGTGTATCCGGGTAACAAGACAGGTAAAAATCCCGCATCCGGAGAAAAAGATCCGTTTGAAGAAAAAACTGGAAACAATAAAATAGGAGAAGTTGGAAGTGAATACAAAATATGAAAAAGAATTAAACAGAATCTGTCTGCATATTCATGTACCGGAGATTTATGAGGAAGATTATCAGATGCCGATGCTGAGAGCAAATAAAATTCCGGGCATTCTGGAAGTAAACGGCTGCGGAATCGATGGAGAGAGCCGGTATACATATGAAATCACAGGATTAGTTTCCATGGCGGTTTTATTTGAAAACAAGCAGGTTCAAAAAGGGGATATTGAGCAGTTTATCTATTGTCTTCTGGAGAGTATTTCGCAGCTGCAAAAGTATATGCTGCATCCGGGCTGTCTGTTGTTAGAACCGGAATATGTTTTTTGCAGAAAACAGAAATATTTCTTTTGCTATCTGCCTGGAGGGAAACAGGAGCTCTGTGAATCATTTCACCGAATGACAGAGTATTTTGTAGAAAAGCTGGATTATGAAGATGAGAAGGGGATCACGCTTGCTTATGAGCTGCATAAAGCAACACTTGAGGAGAACTATGATCTGGATGCCATTATGCAGGAATACCGTACAGAATGCGAAGAAGCAGAAGAGGAGGAGGAGCCGGATACAGAGGAAGCGTGGGAAGAAGAGGAAATTTCTGATTCTCTGTTTACGTTGGATACGGAAGAGGAATATAAACCAGCAAAGGATACGGAGGTCATCCGGGAATCCGGCGGTGTATGGAGTGCCTGGAAAAAAGCGGCGCATAAAATCAGCAGAGGGAGACTTGGAAGATGGGGAAGCTGGGATGATCTGATATTGGAAACAGATGGACAAGATGAATCCACTCACTTATAATGACTGTATTAAATTGCGCCTGATGAAGGGCGCGGAAAAGAGGGATTCAAATTGCAGAAAAACAAACAGACAGTCTGTACAGCGGCACTGATCGTGATCAATATGGGAATCTTTTTCTATTGTCATTTTTGGGTAACCCGGAAAATGCGGTATTTATGATAAAATACGGAGCCATGTACCCACCGTTGATTTTTGAAGATGCCCAGTATTATCGGTTGATAACCTGCATTTTTTTACATTTTGGGATCGATCATCTGATGAATAACATGGTAATGCTCGGTGCATTGGGGTGGAATCTGGAGAAGGAGATTGGCAGTTTTAAATTTTTGCTGATTTATTTTGTGAGCGGGATCGGGGCAAATCTGATTTCTCTTGCCATGGATTTTTACACTGGAAATCTGGCAGTCTCAGCAGGTGCATCCGGAGCAATTTTTGGATTGCTCGGGGCACTTCTGTGGGTTGTGATTCGTAACAGAGGAAAGGCCGGAAGGCTCACCGGAAGAGGGATGCTGTTTATGGTACTGTTAAGTCTTTATTTTGGCTTTACCAGTACAGGCGTAGACAATGCGGCCCATGTGGGCGGGCTGATCTGTGGATTTCTGACAGCCGTGCTTTTGTATCACGGAAGGAACGTGCCTAGACAGGAAGTGTAACGGTAAATGTAGTGGATTCCTGCGGAGTGGAAACAGCAGTGAGAGTTCCTTCGTGAGCCTCTGCAATCTTGCGGGAGAATGCCAGTCCAAGTCCGGTTCCGCCCGGTTTGTAGGTGACAAATGGCTGGAAGATACATTCCATCTGCTCCGGAGTGATTCCGCAGCCGGTATCGGTACAGGTGATGGTAATGATATCTCCGCTGCGGGAAGCTGCCAGATGAATGGAGCCTTGTTCGGTGATGGCTTCCTCTGCATTTTTCAGCAGGTTCAGGACAAGTTCCTGCAGTTTGATCTTGTCTCCGGTAAATTCACCGAGAGAGTCGGAGATAGAAGAGGAAAATTCAATATCTGCTTCATTTGTGTCCAGCGAGATTGCAAAAGAGATTGCAACGTTTTTCAAAAGCTGTTCTATAGAGAAGACAGAATAATACAATTCATTGCTGCTGTTAAAGGCAGAAAGCTCTTCTAAAAGCTGAATAATAAAATCGACGTCACCCATTACCTGGCTCCAGTGCGGAATGTCTTTGAGCTCCGGATTTTGTTTTTCCATTACCTGCAGGGCAGAGGAAACAAGAGTAAGGGGATTGCGAATCTCATGTGAGATCGTGGAAATTGTATTTCGGTGATTGCGCAGAAGCTGCGGGATGATCTGCCGTGCATCTTCATTATTGCTCATCAATTTGTTCATTTTATTAGTGTCTGCTGATTAAGCAGCTATCTGTAACTTCCAACTCTTATATCTGTTCCGGTCATACCAGAATCGGAACAGATGCAAAAGAGCACAAAGTATTCGCCTCTGAATCCTGAACAGATTCGTCACGAATACAGATAATGCGATAGATGTCAACTGCGTTTCTTCCAGTTTTGTGGTAATGCAGCTCATACCATAACAGCGTTTGCTCAGGCTGAAGGTGCGCTCCACTTCGATTCTATCGGTATTATCCTGATACTCTTGTTTTTTATCAACTTTTGCTGTGGCGCTTGGTCTGCCCAGCTTTGGACCTGATAACCGGATCCCATGCTCCTTGCAATAACTCCTGTTTTCCCTGGTCCGGTATATCTGATCTGCCAGGACACGTTCTGGATAATAACCGGTACGCTCTTTGAAGCGTTCTATTGCTTCAATCAGGCAGGTGCTCTCGTTGTATGCCTCGAAAGATATTTTTTCGAGGCGCCCATAACCTTCGCTGTCAAGACTGAGATCAAATTTTGCGCCAAATTCAACAGGTGCTTTGACCTTCCCTCTGACAATCGGCCGAAGCCATGGCTGCGAAATGCTTACAATGCGATGCTCCACAGAATGGATTCTGTTATCGTACATATACTGTTGCTGTTCATACAGCCTGATGATGGTAAGATATAGGCCGATATCCTTACCTGTCATGGCGTATCCATCACTCATGAACTGTTCCAGATAGCCAAGATCTCTTTTCACGTAGCCAAGCTGTCTGCGGAGTGCGCTGCGGATTTTCTTTGCCGTGTGCTTTCTGCTCTTGGCAAATGCAAGATACTCTTTTCTGGCACGTTTGCGGTATCTTCTTGGCAACTTAAGACCATAACATTTACAAAAACAGTAAATCATGTTTTCCAGCTTTTCTCTTGCTTCGTTCAAAAGCGAGATGTCCTGCGGATAACGTATGTTTGCAGGTGCGCAGGTTGCATCAAGTGTCAGAG